>Ga0315288_10009530_pt1 | contig 12227 bp, 3 predicted proteins | sample YL17G11_20_MG_FD_203454 | JGI IMG/M metagenome (GOLD analysis project Ga0315288, IMG submission 203454) | Sediment microbial communities from Yellowstone Lake, YNP, Wyoming, USA - YL17G11_20 | ecosystem: Environmental > Aquatic > Freshwater > Lake > Sediment | place: USA: Wyoming | collected...
AATTCCCTGACTGGATAGAGATTTACAATCCGACAAACACGACTATTAGTCTGAGTGGTTGGTATTTAGCCAACTGGAACTGGGGCAACCCCAATCCCAACTTAAGGGATTGGCAATTTCCTGACGGAATTGAGATTAAAGCCGGTGAGTTTTTAGTTGTCTTTGCCTCCGACAAAAACATCCGCGACCCGAATGCTCCGTATTTACACACGAGTTTCAAGCTGGCCCAGAATAATGAGTGCATTGCGCTGGTTGCACCGGATGGTCATACCATCGTCCACCAATACTCACCCTATCCGCAACAATTATCTGATACTTCATTCGGCCTGGCGCAATACACCGAGGCGTTGGTCCCAACAGCAGCGACCGTCCGCTATCACGTGCCCACCTCACAAGGTTCGGGTCTGCAATGGACAAGCCCCGATTTTAATGATAGTGAATGGGACATTGGCCAGACAGCGCTCGGTTTTGGTGCCCCTGCAGAACAGGAAGTCAACGTTATCGGCACCGACCTGCGCGACCAGATGTTAGGCATCAATGCGACAGTATGGACACGCATCATTTTTTATATCAACGACCCCGGTTTCTATGATGCGATTACATTACGGGTAAGATACGAAGATGGCTATATTGCATATCTTAATGGCGCTGAGGTAGTCAGAAAGAACTTTAACGGGACGCCGGTGTGGAACTCGGCGGCTGCATCCAATCGCTCCATCGAGGATTCAAATTCATTTGAGAGCGTGAACCTCAATGCCTTTTTTTCTTTGTTAAGGCCTATGCCTGAAAAGAACGTCCTGGCTATTCACGCATTGAACGATGATGCTTCCAATGAAGACTTTCTTATTCTGCCGGAGTTGATTGTTGCTAAAAACCAGATGACGCCGCAATACTTCGCTACGCCAACACCCTGGAAACCCAATATAAATAGTGCGGCAGGCCAGGTCAGCGAGGTATGGTTCAGCCGCGAGCGCGGTTTTTATGATACTCCGTTTACTTTGATACTGTCCACTGAGATGACCAATCCTGATGTCAGGATTATCTATACAACGGATGGTTCCCGGCCTACAGCAACAAATGGAAACATATACAATCCGGGTTCTCCGCTTACCATTAACCGAACTACGATTATCCGGGCAGTAGCGGTCAGGCCCGGCTGGCTGGACTCAAAAGTCCAGACACACACGTATCTTTTCCTTAACGATGTAAGATTCCAGTCACCTGCTGGTGAAGCGCCTGGACCTAACTGGCCTGCCCCGGGCTACTTTAATGGTCAGCGAATGGATTATGGTATGGACCCGGATATCGTGCTCAATAACCCGACTTATGCAGCCCAGATTATAAATGCGCTCAAGGCCATTCCTACTATGTCGTTGGTGACAGACCTTAAAAACCTGTTTGACCCTTCAATCGGCATTTATGTTAATGCAGCCCAGGAGGGCCGAGCATGGGAGCGGCCTTGCTCGCTCGAGTTAATCTATCCTCCTAATCCTCTGGGCCCCGGATTCCCCGACCTCGTGCAGATGCCGGATGCAAACGGCGGATACCGCTGGGATTTACCCGCCGATATGCGCGGCGGCTTCCAGATTGATGATGGTATGCGAATTCGGGGTGGCTATAGTGTTGACGGTAACAACCCCAAGCATGCCTTCCGACTTTTCTTCCGCTCTGCTTATGGCCAGGACAAGTTGATGTATCCGCTTTTTGGTGATGAAGGTGACAACGTATATGACCATATAGACATTCGTTGCAGCCAGAACTACTCCTGGGCACTGGAGGGCAATCCTCAAAACACCGATGTCCGTGACGTTTTCTCTCGTGATGTTCAGGGTGCTGGCGGTCATCCCTATACTCGAAGTCGCTATTATCACCTGTATATTAACGGTCATTACTGGGGTCTTTTCCAGACACAGGAACGCTCCGAAGCGTCTTTTGCCAAATCTTATATGGGTGGTAACAAGGAAGATTATGATGTGGTCAGTTCGAAGTGGTCTGTTGACAGAAGGATAGTCCCCACTGATGGCGACCGCCAGTCGTACAATCGACTCTATGATGAGACAGTAGCCGGTTTTGGCAGTTTCGAAAGATACTACCGTGTGCAGGGACTTAACATAGACGGTACGCCCAATCCCGACTATGAGAGACTGCTTGACGTTGACAACCTGATAGATTTTATGATAATTGAATACTATACGGGCGATAGTGACGGCCCTGGCTCGCGATTCCTCGACATACCGAATAACACATGGGGGATTTACAATCGTGTGAACCCTGACGGCTGGAAATGGCTGCACCATGATAATGAGCACACCCTTGGAGCGCCCAAGTCAGAAGAGAACATGGTTACTCCCTTCACCACCGCAGGGGCAAATATAGACTATTTCAATCCGCACTGGCTGCACGAACAACTCGCGTCCTCCAATATCGATTATCGTATGCACTTTGCCGACCATACGAATCGGCTCTTCACGGGACTTCTAAGTCTCGGCAGTGCCCGAAACTATGTCCAGAAGCGCGCAAATCAAATTGATATGGCAATCATCGCCGAATCGGCAAGATGGGGCGATTCCAAGCGGCAATCGCCTCTGACAAAAGAAGAGTGGCAAAATGAAATAAACCGCCTGCTTTATTCAACCGCCGATAACAGGTGTCTGACAAAGCGGATAGGAGTTGTCTTAAATCAGTTTATAAACGTGGGCTGGTTCCCCTCTATTAAGCCGCCAACCTTTACCTATTTTGCCGGTTTCCTATTTATGAACAACCCCAACGGTTATGGTAAGATTTATTATACACTGGATGGCAATGACCCTCGTATTCCGGCAGCACAATCTGCACCCGGCTATGACATCCACCCCAGTGCGCTTATATATACCACCTATTTCCCGATAGAAAAAACCACCCAGGTTAAGGCACGAGCGTGGAATAATAAATCCTGGAGTGCGTTAACCGAGGCGATATATGCAATAGGGCCGATTAAAGAGAACCTGCGAATTACCGAGATTATGTATCATCCAGAGGATACCAACGACCCCAACGACCCAAATGAAGAGTTCATCGAGCTTAAAAACATCGGGACAGCAGCTATAAACCTGAATCTCGTGCGCTTTAATAAGGGTATTGATTTTACCTTCCCGGATATGGAGCTCGCCGGCGGCCAATTTGTAGTCGTTGTTAAAGACCAGGCAGCTTTTGACGCCCAATATCCTACCTTTACCGGGCTGATAGCCGGCCAATACTCCGGCAGACTGGAAAATCAAGGTGAGCGAATCAGATTAGAAGATGCTATCGGCCAGACGATTCTTGATTTTAACTACAAAGATAGCTGGCGTGATATTACCGATGGCAGCGGTTTTTCCTTGACCATAATAGACCCAACCGCTGACCTGAACAACTGGGGCAAGAAGGACTCCTGGCGTGCCAGTGCATACGACGGTGGCTCACCTGGAGAGGATGATGATAGTGGGATATTGCCAAATCCTGGTGATGTGGTGATTAACGAGGTGCTTGCGCATTCTCATGCAGGGGCTCCTGACTGGATTGAGCTGCGTAACACCACCAATAACCCGATAAATATCGGCGGCTGGTTCCTCAGCGACAGCAACTCTAATCTAAAGAAATACAAAATCGCTTTAGGGACGACAATACCAAAGAATGGGTATATAGTTTTCTACGAGGATACTGATTTCGCGAATCCTGGTGACCCTGGTTGTCTTGTACCGTTTGCCTTATCTGAGAACAGCGACAGCGTGTATTTGACAAGCGCTGATTATTTTGGTGAGCTAATGGGATACCGTGAAAAGGAGGATTTTGGTGCATCGGAGACCGGCGTGTCGTTTGGTCGATATAAAAAGTCAACCGGCACCTATAACTTTGTGCCAATGGACCATAATACACCCTGGTTACCTAATGCCACACCTTTGGTCGGCCCTATAGTGATAAACGAGATTATGTACAATCCGACGTCCGGCAATCAAAATGAGGAATATATAGAGCTTTACAACATTACCAGTTCACCTGTGACTTTATATCGTTATGACAAGGCCGAGTCCTGGAAGTTCACCGATGGTATCGACTATACCTTCCCTGCCAGTCCGCCTGTTACGATACCTGCGGGCGGGTATGTAGTTGTGGTCAAAAATAAGACTGTGTTTTCATCGCGATATCCGACCGTACCTTCAGGCAAGATTTTAGGGCCATACATCGGTCTTTTGAATAATGCCGGCGAGAGTTTAGAGCTTTCACTGCCTGGCGATGTGGACGAGCTTGGCGAGCGTCAGTACATCCGAGTAGAGCGGGTGAATTATAGTGACGGCTCTCATCACGAGGATTTTGAGGAGCTGATTCCCCCTGCGGACCCGTGGCCTTTTATGGCGGATGGCTTCGGTATGTCGTTGACACGTATAAATCCTGATTTATACGGCAACGACCCGAACAACTGGATCGCCGCTTCACCTACACCTGGTTATTAAATCTTTGAGTACAGAGCCGGCATATCCACTAAACCTTTATTCGACTCTACCCTATTACCAGACACAAAAAGGCCGCGATTTAATGTTCGCGGCCTTATTTTCACAAAACCAAAGTAAAGTTATGTTACATCAACGGTCTGCCGATGCACTTCATTGCAGCCAGCGCAGAGCAAACTCTGCCAGGTCATAGAAACCGACCTTGCCATCCTTATTTACATCAGCTCCGCTGCACCAGTTGTTTTCCAGCTTACAATTCTCGGCCTGCCAGTATGATGCAAGTATGGAATAATCGGCGAAATCGGTGTCGCAATCATTGTCGATATCGTTAGACAAACCATACTTTGATAGGTTGCTTTCGACAAAGTAAAGAGGTAGCCCATTGCCTTCTGAAAGCCCAACAAGTCCGTCACCAGCAGAGATACCCAGCCAGGTTATCCTTATCTTGCCGTTATAAAACATCTCAATCTGGAAGCTGTTGGTGCTGGTTAAACCGGTCTCCGGCACGTTCTCAAATGTTACTGCAATCCTGTCGTTTAGCTGCTTATAGGAAATTGTGCCGCCTGCCGAAGGATCCAGGTCGTCAAACAAAGCCGATATTCGAGGCAGGGCAAAGTGATTTTCAAAGTTCTCAAGGTAACGAGTATCGCCGGATACGAAAGTGATATATCCGTTGCTTCCAATATATAGCGTGTCATAGCTTGTGCCGTAAAAGTTAATATGCTCGCTGCCAAGGTTTATTTGTTTGTAATCATCGTCCCTGAGCTGGATGCTTGTTCCACCGGTTGGGTCAACAGGAAATCTTGCAGCTTCACTTCGGCATCCTCGATAATAGTTGCCGGAGCCGTCAGGCGCTAATGTTAGTGTCTGGTTCGCGCAATCAAAGCGATTGGGGTCTTGCGGGTCAAACGGATACTCGAAGCTAAACAGCTCAGTGAAATAGTCGACCTTCTCAACAGTCATCGTCACCGGAATGACAATGTCAGGCGTGTATATGTCGTTGCTATAAACTATAATCTGACCCTTGTAAGTTCCAAGCGGCCGATTGGCGTCAAATATCACGTTGACATCGTTTACCCCACCTGGTGAAATATTGCCACCATTGGGCACAAAATCAATCCAGGATGCCTCTGTTTCAAGAATAGCTCTGTGTAGATTAAGTCGCCCGCCCGAGACGCAGCGGCCAGCCAATGTCGGCAGCGGGTCAACCGTCCGCAGAATGACGTCCTTTACCTCCAGATGCGACAGCGATGGACTAACAGACCAGATAAGAGCACAGGCACCGCTTACATGAGGAGAAGCCATCGATGTGCCGTGCATATAGGCGTATCTCCCATTTATGGAGCAACTGTAGATTTCACAAAGAGGATCACCACCAGGAGCGCCAAGGTCGATAGAGGTCGGTCCATAGTTTGAGTGCGCTGACAATTTATCATCATAGTCGGTTGACAATACTGAGATGACATTATCCAGGCTGTAGCAGGCTGGGTAATGCGGGTTAACATCATTATTATTGCCCCGGTCATTACCTGCGGAAGCAACAAAGAGTATTCCTTTATTTCCCGCAGCCCTTATGGCGTCTTCAAGACTTCTGCTGTAGCCGTCACCCCACGAGCTATTCATTACTTTCGCACCCATAAGTGTAGCGTATTGAACAGCAGCGATTGCATCGGAGTCGTAACCAAAGCCATCCTGGTCAAGAAATTTCACTGCCATTATCTTTACTTTCCAGCACACACCGACCACTCCTACGCCGTTGTTGCCCACAGCGCCTATGATTCCCGCAACGTGTGTGCCGTGACCGTTATCGTCAATTGGGTCGCCATCACTGTTGCAAAAGTCGTAACCGTAAATATCGTCTATATAACCGTTTCTGTCATCATCAAGGCCTGGACTTCCGTTGGATTCCGCTTTATTAATCCACATATTTGCCGCCAGGTCCGGATGCCGATAGTCAACTCCGGTATCGGTGACCGCTACGATTGTCTCCCTGTCGCCGCCGGTTGCTATCTGCCAGGCTTGCGGCGCATTTACATCTGCACCGGCCGTCCCGCCGCCCTCGCCTGTATTGTGCAGGTTCCACAGTAAGTTGAACATCGGGTCGTTGGGAATGACTGAGTGTGCCTTATATTTATAATTCGGCTCAACATACAAAACCTCCTCTCTCTCGCCAAGTATAGTTAATGCATCCGCTACGGTCATTCCTGCAGGCAGTCGTATCAGGCACAACCCCGGCACGATTGAATATTGCTGCTTGATAGTAGCTCCAAGACTGCTTAGCAACGTTTTCACGTTGCTTGACTTCATAACATTTGGCTCACCGGCATCTGTTTCTACCTGGGGCGCAAACCGGACAAGTAACTCGGTCTGGGAATGAGGTATATCCAATCGCGCAATGATTTTAGATTGAGATTCATTACCTGCTGCGTTCACATCGTAGATTTCTTCGGTTAAGTTTGTGCCGGTTTCATTTTGTGAGGCCGGGAAGAAACTTATCTCACGGCTTTTAAGATTAAACGCTAAATTTGCATCGCCTATGTTTTCGATAGTCAGATTTTCAATTCGGACCTCTCCGCATAGCATAGTTAGGTTAAATGATTGAGGCCTTACACAAACCTTTGGTTCGGTTTGCACATTCAAAGTAACCATGCGTTTGTGCACCGCCTCGGTAGTGAGATTGGTGAAAATCAATCGGCCGATGTGCTTGCCTGTCGGCATAGTATCAGCTTGGGAGTTTGGTGAAACAACAACTGTGGTTGATTCTCCGGGTTTGATGCTGCCGCTTGTCAGGTTGGCATTCAGCCACGGCACATTCTTCAGCTCAACAGTCCAGCTAATAACCATCGGGCCGGTATTTGTCAAACGATACGGTTTATTTGAAGGCAGGAAAGGCCCGCCAGGATGACCGTAGAACTCAAAATCTTCCCCAGGAAAAACTCCTAACCAGTCAGGTATGCCTCTGCCCTGCAATGAAACATCAATCTTCCCCTCATCGTCGTCATTGCTTCTTATAACAACCGAAGATTTGTATTCATTCACCTCCATCGGCTCGAAAATTACATCAAATTGTATATATTCTCCTGCAGGCGGTATGATCGCCGGCAAATCAGGTACGCCCTCCAGCCTGAACACCGGTAGAGATATGGATACGTTATCCACAAACCAGTCATCATATATCTTATCGGGGTCAGGACTCCCAATACTTCTGATTCGCAATCTAAAGTTTTCGTGATATGCCCCAGATGGTAACGCAACGACCGATTCGGTAAAACTTGGCGTATTCGGCCCGGCTCCTAACTGACGTTGCAGTTCTACCCAGTTCATGCCGTTCCAGTAATCAATGATAAGGTCATCATTGGGGTCGGGACGGTCGCCTCCGCCTGTCCTCTCCCACCAGTATCTCAATTCTGCTCCGCTCCGCCCGGAAAGGTCAATAACACACGACTCTACCGCATCTCCGCCGCTTGGATGACCGTTCAAACGCAAAGAATAAGGCGGAGATGGTTCCCCCAATCCAACATCGTCAATAGTGGGAACACCACGGGTGCTTGTCCAGTTCTCTTGGTCCAATATAATCTTTGAGAAATTGTCAAAGAAACATTTGGATAGAACTTTTGGAGTTGAGATTTCAGAGACTATCAGTTCGTAATCCGGACTGATATTCCTGACCCTAATTTGTCCTGGGGATGACTGTCTTACAACAACATCTCCAAAGGGCATATTCAGGTCGTCTGGAAGGGGAATACTATCTAATACCTCAATCTCTTGCGGAATTGGTATTACTTGTAGTCTGACGACCCTAATCTCACTATACCCGCTGGTTATATTTGTAAACCTGATTACATCATTGTAATTACCCACAGGTAAGTTGTTGGCATCTGCAGTAATCGAAACCACAACCGTATTGGAATCACCGCCACCAGAGCTACGATAAGGGGCAAGAGTTCCGCTATTGGGCTCCACTTTAAGCCAGGACTGCGTTACCGTTGCAGCCCATTCAATAGGAGCGGCCCCAACGTTCGTAATAGTGTAACTCCGGTTTGTGGGAGTGAAACCTCCTACCCGATTACCTGAAAAGTCGAAACCTCGTGATGGTGACACCCATAAATCATCTTTTAGAAGCGGCAAGTTCAATACAGCATTGCCCACAACCCTATCCTGGTCGGAATTGGACTTATAATAATCATGGCCGATAAGCACTACGTGCCCGTGCCCTATCATCTTATGGATAACTACCGGCCCGTAGCCAGTCTTTTCTACTATTACCTGGCCCTCGATAGTGTAATAGTGAGAGCTGTTGAGACTGGCAGTATAAGTACTGGATACTCCCTGCACGATAGGGTCATCTGGAGCTACTACCTTTACGGACTGAGCGCTGAAATTCGAGCTTGTAGTAATATTCATTAAACCGCTTCCAGTGAGGATGCCGTATCTCTGGTTGTAATCACAATGAACTATGATTCCTCCCTGACTAACAAAATTCTGCAGGGTAAGAGCCCACGCTTTGCCAACGTTAAATAACGTGGATAAGGTTGTTTTCTCCTGCTCCGGAATAAGCAATATCTGGTGTCCTGGCAGCATTGAAGACAGTTTGGTGTAATCGGTCAACTCGGTAGTTGAAAAGTTTGTGCCGATAGAATCGATGGCTTTTATTGTATTGTCGCATTCGCACCCTACTGATATATTAGAATACTGAGTATATACCAGCACCCTTCGTATCCCAATCATAAGTCTTAAATATCGTTTATGAACCACTCCGGCGGTTAGATTTGTGAAACTCACAGGGCCGATATGTTCACCCTGAGGTAAAATATTGGCATTGGCATTAATAGAAACAGTAACCGTCGTACTTTTATTTGCCATCAGGCTTCCGGTCTTCGGGTTGACGTCCAGCCAGGGCACATTCGGCTCCACAGCCCAGTTAAGTGCAGTAGAACCACCATTATTAAGGGTATATACCACGCTGGGCGGGTCAAAAGGCCCTCCTTCATTGCCTGCTGAAATAGAATCTTCTGATGGCGTAATTTGCAGGTTATCAAGAGAAATTGGTTTTAGATTGACCAGATTCATATATTCTCCCACCGACAGACCCCGCAAAGCCACGCTATTGAGATTGCCTGTTACTAATGAATCAATGATGCCTCTGGCCTCTTCAAAAGAAGCTGCACGATTTTTTTCTTGAACGGCAAAGGTAACAAATGCGATGGTTTGACCGGGCTTAATAACTACACTGTCATACCGCCAGGTGAGGCGGTCGCCTTGTCCTCCGTATGGTCCTCCAGACAGCTCAACATAATCTATCGGTTCAGGAGCTCCTGTAAGGTACATAATATGCGCCAGTGATGGGTCTTCTGAACCATCCCAGGCGTCATCGGTGGCGAACCATTGGTCTGTTAGGTCAACGCTGGTATCACCATTATCACTACCGGTGACCACTGTTGAGGCATCAGACCCAAGGTTACTAAAGTATTCGACGCTTACAGTGATAGGTGAGGTTGTAGGATTCTGGAGCGAATCATACCATCGGCCAAAGTTTCCCAGTGCTCCATCCTTTGACGCGGGTACGTAAAGCTTGCGAATAACACGCAATCCGCCGAGTATTTCAGTAGTGCCAATGATATTTCGGCCTGAGATTGTAAGATTGGTCGCATTATAATTTACACCATTAATCCTTAAAAAATATGCATTATCATAGGCATCGTTCGTCCCCTCGTAAATACAGGTACCACCAGCAGTACCGCTGGATACATCATATATAAAGCCCTCTGGGCCATAAAGAACCTCATACGGGGCGGTACCATAACAGGGTAAAGCATGTAAAGTGAGAATCGCTGATAGTACTGTTAAAAGATAATGAGCATAATTTTGAGTTGCCATAACTAACCTCCTTATCTATGGTCCATTTAAGAATATTGATAATCACTCGCTGCGGCAAAGGACCAGTTTTTTTCATTGGATTGCGCTAAAGGTGATATAAAATTCTATATGACTTTTTTCTAAAAGTCAAGAAAATTATGGGACTTTTTGTAAGTAATTGATAAAAAAGGACTTAAGCCTTCAACTTGGTTAAACCACAACAGGTTTGAAAAGCCTTTTTCTGGTATTAAAAAAGCAGTTTTCAATGTTTACTGTAAAGGGCAAAGCAAAACCGCGGCGGTTGTCTGATGATATTGGTTCTTTGCAATATTACAGGCCGGAATTATGTTTTCTCTTGTTGTTTGGTGAGTTCTTTTTTGTAGTAAATCCTTAATACAAGACCAATGACACCCAAAATCTTAAAATCAGCCTCGTTTTTTATGCCTAAGGATCACTTTTTTAACACCTAACCACAGAGGTTTTTAGTTGTGCTACTTACTAATCTGACAGACATACATCCTGCTGTTTTCAACAACTCTGTCCGTTTGTTCGGAAACACCCAGCACGTATCTTGTAGCCATTTGTAAATCAACATGGCCGAGAAGCCTTTGAACAGCAAATGGGTCACCTGACCTGGCAGCAATCGTGGCAGCGGTTCTTCGCAGAGTATAAAAACCTGTTCCTTTGGGAACATCGAGCCCTGATTTCTTAATCAGCCTTGAAAATTTTGTCGTGATTGTATTTAAGGTTATATATTTACCGTTGTCATTACCATCAGTCTTTAAAAGTGTCTGTATATATGGGTTACCTCTGGAAGTATAAAAGACGAGTTTGCCTGTCTTGGGAATCTTTTCAAGTGATTCAATAGTTTCCGGCCATAAAGGCAAATCCCTGGAAATCCCTGTTTTTCTTCTTGGCAGCCTTACCCTGGCATTGGCAAGATCCAAATCTGTCCACGTAAGCTCTGCACAATCGGTACATCCGAAACCGCAATTTAACCCAAGCCATATCATGGCTCTCATTTTTACATCAGCACAGGATAGCAACTTGCTTATCTGTTCAGAATTAAAGGTGACCCTTTCCTGGTGAATTATTTTGCCTCTTGAGATAGCATCAATATTTGGGATGTTCTCAAGAACATCATTTCTCCTGGCCCAGTGAAACATAGCCTTCATGATACTTATATGCAGATTCAATCTGCAAACCGATCCATAGCTTTTCTGGAGCTTCCTTTTGTAGTTCTGTAAGTCCAGAGTTGATATGCCTTTGACTTTGCGACCTTGGCCCAGAAAAGCCATTAATTTATCCAGACTGTCAATTTGGTCATTGTGGTGTCTTGCAGTAAGATCATCGGCCTGAAGTTTTGAATACTGATAGTTAAGATACATATCACAAAGCTGTTTTAGCGTCATATTATCGCCCGTTGGTTTTTATTGTAGAATGTTTTGACATCCGTGTAGATATGTTGCTTGGTCAAGATATTTTTGAAGTGCCACTTTTTTGTCGGAGCCGAAGTAATAAATTTTTCCTTTGATTTTTTTACAGTACTGTCTTGTCGTATGAAGCGTCGGAGGAAATTTGCCGGAACGTGGTTTTCTTTTTAAAGTTTTCATAATCCTGCCTCCTAAAAAAAATTGTTTACTTTTTTAGATAATCCCGAATTAGTTGTAGTTATGGTTGTTATTTTCAATAATGTAACGACAGTCGATAATTACAACTTACTGCAATATATTAGCTTGTGATTATTATACGAAATGAAAGTCAATAGGTTATATAATCGTAGGGTGCAAATATTATCTCACCATAACCATCTGAAGTATATAGACTTAAAGCTTTGTCTAACGAAAGCATTTGCAAAGCTTTCTCTGATTTATTAGCATTTCCTGACTATGGAACAGAAATTTT
>Ga0315288_10009531_pt1 | contig 12227 bp, 10 predicted proteins | sample YL17G11_20_MG_FD_203454 | JGI IMG/M metagenome (GOLD analysis project Ga0315288, IMG submission 203454) | Sediment microbial communities from Yellowstone Lake, YNP, Wyoming, USA - YL17G11_20 | ecosystem: Environmental > Aquatic > Freshwater > Lake > Sediment | place: USA: Wyoming | collected...
CCGCTCGTAACCTCCGGCATTGACCTCTCCCAACTGCCCATCTCCTCCGAGCCGGTGAAGGAATATCGCCTCCAGGTTGACCTGGTGCAAGATGGCAAAGCTGTGGCCACTGCCTCCACCTCCTTCGGCCGCCTGCAGCGGCCCAAGTTTGCCCCGCAGCCGCCGGTGGAGAAGGTGGAGGTATCGCCCGACGGCGTGCTCCTGGTCAACGGCGAGCGCTTCTTCCCCATAGTGGCATCGCTAGGAAACCTCAAAGCGTATCCGCGCGCCTCGGAGATGGGCTTCAACAGCGAGAAGGACAACATCTACGGAGTGGAAGAGGGAAAGGCACGCATCGAGGACGCCTGGAAGCGCAACGTCTATTTCGTCGTCTCCGACTTTCAGAGCAACCCGCAAGATCGTGAGGCCCTAACCGTATATTCTCGCAATCACCCGGGCGTGCTCATGCACGTGGGCAGCGAGGTAACCTACGGCTCCTATTTCCAGGAGGAGGGCCGGCAATACCTCCAGAAACACGAAGAACTGGATCCGGTGCATCCAACCTTCTGGGAATATGAGGGAGGCTCCGGGACCTGGTATGCGCGAGCGCTCGGATCTCCCTCTCTCGGACGAGTGATCCACCATGGTGGACTTGTAACCGATGGGCCCCTGGGAAGGATAGTGCCCCGCGTCTTTGCGCTGGAGCGGGCGGCCGCCACCCATCCGGAGGAAATCACGGTGGTCGCCGTGCCGTTTCGAAACAATAGGAGCGACTTCCTGGTCCCAGGCGATTGGCGCCAGAGCATGCGATCCTTCTCCTCGCAGCCTTTCGAGGAATTGCGAGCGGGCGTCTATCTCGCCGTCATCCAGGGCGCCAGGGGGCTCTATTATTACGCCTGGGCGCCGGACAACCAAATTGACGAAGCCCGCGGGCTGGCGCTGGAACTGAGGCTCCTCTCTCCCGTCTTCCTGTCTCCGGCCATTCCTGGAACGGTCAGCCTGCTCCCCGCCAGCAATCACATTGACGTGATGCAGAGGGAATACGAAGGCAAGACCTATCTCATCACCTGCAACCGCTCCGAGGAACCCCAACAGGTCGAGTTCCGCCTGCCCAAGATCACCTCGAACACCCCCATCCTCCGCCGCTTCGAGCCTGCCCAGCCCATCGAAAGAAGCAAGGACGGCGGGGGGTTCAAAGATACCTTCGAAGGCTACGAAGTCCACATCTATGTGATAGGCCAACAGCAGTGACCGGTGGCCGGTGACCAGTGATGAGTGAAGCAAAGAGAGGGCACGGAAGTCCACCCTGAACTACTTTTCCGCTCCTTTTTGAACCTTTTTGGCCTTTCAAGCATCTTCTTGACAGGCGCAATAACTTCCGTTAACTTGCGCGCAATGCGCTATGGAGGAGAAGATGCAAGAGAGCAACTCTGAAGTGCTAACGATTGAGGAGTGCGCTGAACTGCTCAAGGTGAGCCCGCGCACGGTATATAAACTGGTCAGCGACGACCCAGAGCCGCACAAGATCCTCGCCCGCAAAGTAGGCCGCTCCTGGAGGATTTGGAGGGAAGAGGTGGAACGCTACCTCCGCCACCAGGGCGCGTTGGAGACCTAACGGGAAAGTGATGACCCAACGTGCTGCAAGGTGATGGGAAATAGATAATGGGGTTTGGCAACCCACAATCCATGTGACCTAATTGCCCAAATCGAGACCACCCACCAAAACCGAAGGAATAACCCGGGAGAGACTTCTGGTCTCCCCCTGGCCAGGCTTCACTGTCCCTCGCTACACTCAGGTGCCAGATGAGGTCTTCGACGTCCTGATGCCGATCCTCACCGAGGCGGAGTTCAAATGCCTCTGCTATATCTGCCGGCGCACCTTCGGCTTCAGGAAAGACGCCGACGCAATATCCCTGAATCAGATGGCCACCGGCATCAAGACCAAGGAGGGGAAAGTCATAGACCGCGGCACCGGCCTCAGCAAGGCCTCCGTCAAGAACGCCCTCTCTTTCCTCACCAAGGCCGGAATCGTGGACGTGCAGAAGCGGATCTCCGAAGAAGGCGAATACGAGACGAACGTCTATTCCCTCCGGATACGTGCCACGCCACCGGCAACCAATCCGGGTAATTCTCCCTCCGAACCGGGGGTAGGACAAAATCTAGCCTACCCTAGGCCAAAATCTAACCCGGTGGTGGGCCAAAATATAACCCACCCTAGGCCAAAATCCAGAAAAAGGGTGGGCCAAAATCTGGCCATACAAGATAGAGAGGTTCAAGATACAGATAACAACAACTCTGCCACCTCTCCCACCAGTGTTGATGCTGCCGATATGCCAACAAGGAAAACTGCGCTACAGGCCTCCCTTGTGGAACTCGGAGTCAGCCCGCGCATGGCAAAGCATTTGGTAGCAAGGTACCCGGTCGGCATAGTTCAAAGGGCGGTGGAGTACTTACTGTACCGGCTGGCCAAGGGATGGCGACCGAAGGAGTCCCCCCCGGCCTGGTTGGTGAGCGCGGTGACGGAGGGGTGGGAGATTCCCTCCTGGTTCAAGACTGCGGATGAGGTCGCTGCCGAAAGTGCCAAGCAAACCCGTGCCGAAGAGGAGGGGCTGCGCCTCCTCGACCAGCAAAGGAAATGGGAGGAGGCAAAGATGGTGAAGGCCCGTGGCCGCAGCCTTCGTTCGCTGGGAATTGCGAAAGGCACAGACCTCCTTTGGACGAAAGTGAATGAGTGGCTGCGGGAAAGAAACCTGTGGCGGCCGGCCCTTAGCACCGCGGTCCTGGCGAGAGTAACCGAGGAATATGCCCTCGTCCTATGCGGCTATCCATTCTCGCTGGAAATGGTAAGGGGATCCGCCGCTGTGATAGGTCAAGCGCTTGAGGCGTTGACGGGAAGGGCAGTGGAAGTAGAAGTTGGCTTGGAACCAACACTCTTCGAAGCAGCGGAGTAAGAAATGGAAACGGGACGAACCAGACTTACGGTCATACTGCTCCTCGGTTTGATGTTCTTTGGGCTGCCGCTTTTCATCCTTCCGGTGGTCCTGGTCAGGATGGCGGACAGCTTCAACCTCACGCGCGATCAGATGGGCCCTATATATCTGGGCTTCTTCCTATCCTGGGTTGTGACCCCTCCCCTTTGCGCTCCCCTCTCGAACCTGCTGGGGAAGAGGAACTTCCTCATGATTGGTTCGTTGGTGGCTATCGGGGGCCTCGTCCTGATGGGGTTTGCCAAGGATATCACGACCGCAGGCATCGCCGATTTCTTGATGGGTTACGGAGGAATGTCCTTCCAGATAATCGGCATCTCCGCCCTCTACGATTTTTTTCCTCAGAGTCGCGCCAGCGCCGTGGCCCTGTCCCAGACCGTCGGGATAGTGTTTGCCCTGGCCATCCCACCTCTGGCCGGCCATCTTGTGGATATCGGAGTGGAGTGGCGCTATCTGTTCCTGGCGTCAGCCGTAATGCCGTTTGTGCTCCTGGCGTTGGTGAGCACCCTGCGGTTTCCCCCCAAGGCTGCGGAACAAACCAATTTCCGAGCGGTCGCCAGCCTTTTCAAGATGCCTTTCTTCCTGCTCATGGGCTTTGCCATGTTGGTCTATGGGATAATAGAGCAGGGCATCCCGACCTGGCTTCCCTCGTATATGCAGAAGGATTTGGGCCAGTCAGGTTTCTGGGCTGCCTTGCCGCTGAGCCTCTATAACTTTAGTATGCCCGCAGGGAGGCTGTTGGCAGGAGGCGCCAAGATCGCTGACCGCGTTCCTTATTTCGTGAGCATCATCTTCAGCACCCTGTTGGGGATGGCCGCGATCGCCCTTGGCGTTGCCACAACCAACCCCTACGTGACCGGCATCTCGCTCGGGATGGTCGGGATGCTCATTTGCCTCATCTGGCCGGCGATACTCGCCGCCGCCGTTGACACGACGGGGAAGGATTCCACGACCGTGATGGGCGGCATCATCTTCTTCGGCGGGACGGGCGCTCTCCTGGGGTCGTTCTTCATGGGCTCCCTGTCCAAGGCCTTCGCCAGTATGCGCCTGGCCCTCGCCACGCTGGAGATCCCCGGCTTCCTCCTCCTGGTCATCTTCGTCGCCGTGTATGTCGGCTCGCGGAGGAGGGCCGAAGGGAGATGAGAGGGAAGTCATCCGTAGCAAGGAGACACGAGAGCCATGGTAGTCTGTAGCAGATGTGGGACGCAAATCCCGGATGGGACGAATTTCTGTCCGAAGTGCGGACAGAACTTGGCCGCTCCCGCGGGGCCACCGCCTTTTCAGCAGCACGGGCAGTATGCGCCGTCGCAGCAGGTTCCCAACTATCTGGTGTGGGCCATCCTGGCCACGGTCTTTTGTTGCCTGCCTTTTGGCATCGTCTCGATCATCTATGCAGCGCAGGTGGACGGCAAACGAGCGGCGGGAGACTACCAGGGGGCGCTCCGCTCCTCCGGGCAGGCAAAAACGTGGGCGATCGCATCAGCTTTGTGTGGCGTGGGGATAATCCTCCTCTACGTTCTCCTGTTTGCCTTCGTGGGCTTGACGCGTAGATAAACGCGGAGAAGTTGCGTGGGTCGTCGGAAAGGCACATGAGTATGGGGAGGCGGTTGAGCCTCGCGCTTGTCGGCGTGGCAGTGGTTTTCCCGCTGGCGTTGGTCTATCTGGTTAACCCTAGCGGCAGCCAGCTCTATCCGTCTTGCCCCTTCCATACTCTTACCGGTCTCTACTGCCCTGGTTGCGGTTCCTTGCGCGCGATCCATCAACTGCTCCACGGCCACATCGGGGAGGCGCTGAGGCTCAACATACTGATGGTCTTGCTGCTGCCTTACGTGGCATACGGAATGGCTGCGGAGGTGAAGCGCCTGCTGGGCGAGCGGTTGCTGCCGGCCTTGCCGGGGGCTGCCTACTGGGCACGGACCTTGCTCGTGATCGTCATTGCCTACTGGATTCTCAGGAATATGCCGGTCTATCCCTTCACGCTGCTTGCGCCTCGGTGACGGGCAAGCGGGGCGTATGGCAATACGCGCCGACCGCTGTTCTTATCCTTTACATCCCCAACCGGATGGTCTAATAATGGGCACGAACCTTTGAAAGGGGGGGCAAGACATGGATAGACAATTGACAAGGCTTGTTGCGATGGCACTGGGGTTGGTTTTCTTGTCGGTGACGGCTGGGCCGGCGGGCGCGCAAGGGGGCAGCCCGGCCCGGCCGGCGGATTGGATGAGGGCGGAGAGGATGCGGATGATCTGGATGAGCATGGAGGACCTGCAAGACGTGCGGCTGATGGAAAGGCTGAAGGAGTGCGGCATCAACAGCGTGGTTGTGCACAGCGCCTCGTACGACTTGATGGATGCCATGCCTGCGATTACAGCGGCGGAGAAGTACGGCATGCACTTCTTTCTTTCATCGCACTTCCGAGGCGGGGGCGATATGCCCAGGGCGGTAGCGATGGGAGGTCGACTCTACGTCAGAGAAGATGGCGAGCAGGCCAAAGTGGTCGTGTGCCCCCGGGATCCCATACTTTGGGAGGCGGGCCTCTTCGGCCGGGCTATTCCCCTGGCAAGGTGTAGCCTGGTTCATCCCCTGGTGGGAGGTTTCCTGAGCGACTTCGAGAACTATGGCGCCTATGGAGAGGGGGCGTTCGATGGACTGAGTTACTGCTATTGCGACGTGTGCTTCGGGGATTTCCTCAAGGCTAAAGGCATAGGCGAGGACATAAAGGACGTAGCTCCTTCTGGAAGGAAGCACTGGCTTGAATCAAGGGGGCTGCTGGAGGATTTCAAGCATTGGGAGGAGGAAGAGGTGGCGCGGGTATGCCGCAGCCAGAGGGAAAGGGTGGATGCGATAAATCCGAATTTCCTTTTGGGTGGCTATCCGAACTTGGAGGACTACCCGCTGGCGTGGTCCATGGGGCAGGGCTTTGCCACCGAGCGAGCGCCCTTCGTCTGCATGCCGGAAAACACCTATAGCGGCATCCGGGTGGTGACCACCGGCATTTACGAGATGGCGCGGGAGCGGGGGATGCCGGTCTTTGTGGCCCCGGGGATCCGGCCCATTTTCAACCCACCCCAGCGATGTCTCACCGAGTTGTTCATCATGGGGACCGTTACCGACGGGTATTGGCTTTACGAGGAGGTTCCGTACCACCAGATCTTCCTGGAGAGGACGCAGCCGCTGCGATTTGAGTTGGCCGGCACTCCGGAGGAGTGGACGGAACTGGTGACGAGCGCGAATAAGGAGATTGACCGATGGCTTGCCGACCGGAGTTACTTTCCGGAGTTGCCTCTGGTCATTAACAGGCTGCCCAAGGAGATGACTCCCCTCAAGGCCGACGACGCCGTGGCTTCCGGGGACATGAAGGTGACGGCCGAATCCTGGCGCGACTTCTTCAACGCTCCTTTTGAAGGCGGGCAGACGCGTGGCGAGACGAGCAAGGAGGGTGGAACGGTCAGTTTTGATCTAGGGAAGGGGCTGCCGTCGGACAAGTATCTGTTCTCTCTCTTCCATTCGATGGCCCCCGGGTTCGGGAGAATCCAACTCCTTGTTGACGGAGAGCCAGTAGGAAGGCCGATAGACTGCTACTCGCCTCGGCCGCTCGTGGCCGGTCCCATCGCCATAGGGGAGAAGGTGCTGCCTGCGGGCGGGAGGGAGGTTGTCTTCCGGGTCGTGGGCAAGAATCCCGACTCCTCCGGCTACGATTGCGGCGTCGCCGGATTCCGTTTGCAGAGCCTCGCGCCATTCGTCAAACATTGGATGGTCTTGGGGCCCTTTCCGAATCCGGAAGGGAAGGGGCTGGATATTGACTACGTGGACAGCTCGCAGCCGGAGGCCAAGGCGGAGCAAGGCTACATCGGCAAGGAGGGCCGGGAGGTAAGATGGCAGTGGGCGGAGGCCGCCGAGAACGGCCATCTCGACCTGGCCACTTTCTTCAACGATCAGAATGCCTCGGTTGCCTACGCCTTTACCTGGGTGAATGTGCCGGAGGAGAGCGTGAGACGGATATGGTTGGGGAGCGACGACGGAGTGAAGATGTGGGTGAACGGGGCGGAGGTGTGGAAGCACCCAGGGGACCGTGGGGCCAATCCCGATACGGACTTTGTGGACATGACGCTGAAACAAGGCTGGAACACGATTCTGTGCGCCGTGAGCAACACTACCGGTCCCTGGGGTCTTTTCCTCCGCGTGTCGGATCCGGACGGGAAGCTCAAATACAGCGCGGTGAAGGGCGGCGAAATCACCATGCCTGGGCCGGAGGCACAGTTCACCCTTCACCTTTGGATCGTTGAATTGCCCGCCGTTGCGGAGCGTCATGCGAAGACCATGGCGGAGAACCCGAACGACCAATCCGATCCCTTCCCCGATGTCCCAGCCTCATGGACGAAGCCGGAGGATGTGGAGGCAAACCTAGCCGCGCTGGAGCCGGACGCGAGGGCCTGCTACCACGTTGTCCTCGGCCCGGTCGGGAGAGGGGAGACGGCCTCGGCAACCCAAGGGAGCGAGGAGGGCGAGGGGGTCTTCTCCTTCACCCCTCTCAACTGGGTGATGTTTGCCGAGAGCATTGGCTACCACATTAGATTTCCCTACAAGAAGGTGTCGGGCGTGAAGGATGACAATGTGGCCGACGCTGAAGTCATGATCGCTCCCGGCGCGGCGCGCGATTTCGTGCGCTGGCTCTCCATCTCAAGCTCAGAGGAGCGGGGCAAGCCGCGGACGACTATTCCGGGGCACGCCTACATGGCGCTATTTCACCTTTCCTTCGGGGAGCCGGCCGCGGGGGGCTGGGACTTGGGACCCTGAGCGTGCGGGTGTGGAAGTGCCGTGGCTGAGGAATTCATTGTCATGCCGAACCACGTTCACGGCATCATCGCAATTCGCGGCCGCGACGAGGTAGGGGCGAGGCGGTGCCTCGCCCGTGGTGGAAGGGCGACTCACCGAGTCGCCCCTACAGGTGAAGAGGACGGAGAGATGACTGAAAGGAGTGGTTGAACCATGCTTGGAAAGCTGAGAGGTTGGCTTGTATTAGGGCTGGTGGGGTTAGCGCTGGGGTTAGCGGTTGCGTCGGCATGGGCGGAGGAGGGCAGCCAGGCGAAGTGGATAAGGACGGAGAAACTGAGGGCGGTTTATACCGGTCCCGGGGAGGCTGCGGACGAGGAGTTAGTGGCCAAGTGGAAGGAGGCAGGCCTGAACGCGATCATCTGCAAAACTGGCACCTATGATCTTGAGGAGATCAAGCCGGCGATAACCGCCGCGGAGAAGTATGGGCTGCATTTCTTCCTCACCGCTTTTTTCCGGGGAGGAGGAGAGATGCCCCGAACGATAGAGAAGGGCGGGCGGCTCTACGTAAGAGAGGATGGGCAGCACGCCACCTATACCGGTTGCCCACGGGACGTCAATCTGTGGGAGGCGACGATCTTCGACCGAGCGATCCCCCTGGCGGAATATGGCGTGGGGCATCCTCTGGTGGCGGGCTTCCTCGGCGACATCGAGAACTACGGGGCCTACGGCGAGAGCGAATTCAACAGTTTTGATTATTGTTACTGCGAGGGCTGCCTGGGAGATTTCCTCAAGACCAGGGGGATGAACGAGGAGGCGAGCGCCATCCCCGCCCCCGAGAGAAAGAAGTGGCTCGAATCCAGAGGGCTGCTCGAGGCCTTCAAAGGATGGGAACATCAAGAGGTGGAGCGGGTCTGCCGGGAAGAGAGGGCAAAGGTTGACGCGATAAACCCGGACTTCATGGTCGGAGCCTATCCCTATCTCGAGCAGGGCCCGTTCGACTGGGACATGGCGAGGGGACTTGTCACCGAGAAGTGTCCCTTCCTCACCCTGGATGAGAACACCTATGGCGGCACGAAGGTCACCATCCCTCAAGCCTACGAAGAGGCGGCGGCGGAGGGCGTCCCGATCCTTTACGCGCCCGGCATCTGGCCCCGCAAACACACCCCGATTAAATTCGTCACCCACTTTTATCTTGCTGCCACCATGGCGGATGGCTATTGGCTCTACCTGGAGATACCCCGGCGGCAGTTCTTCCTGGTTCCTGGGGAGGCCTCGCGGGCGAAACTTACCGGCACGCCGGAGGAATGGAACAAGGCCCTTATCATGGTGAACCGGGAGATAGACCGTTACCTGGCCGACCCGAATCATCAGCCGGACCTCTTTCCTGCCGACCCGCGGCTGCCCCGAGAGATGACTGCCTTGAGCGCCAGGAGGTCGCAGGCCTCTTCCGGGGTCAGGGTGAGGGCTCAGTCCTGGGCGAATTTCTACCGTGCTCCCTGGAAGGGAGGCCAGGTGCTCGTTTCAGCGAGCGGGCCGGGAGGGTCAGCGACCTTCGACCTTGGGGCAGAGGTTCCCGCGGATAGATACCAGTTCAGCCTCTTCCTTGCCAAGGCGCCGGATCATGGAATAGTGCAGACATACGTTGATGGGCAAAAGATGGGCGGGCCGGTAGACTGCTATTCGGCGCGGCGATTCGTGACGGACGAGCTTCCCCTGGAGGGCAAAGTGCTGCTAGGGGGCCAGCGTGAGATCACCTTCCGGATAGTGGGGAAGAATCCGAGGTCGTCGGGGTACAACTTTGGCGTGGCGGGGTATCGTTTGAAGACGTTTGCCGAATTTGCCAAGGATTGGATGGTGCTGGGGCCGTTTCCCAACCCGGATGACAAGGGACTGGATATTGATTACCTCGAGGGTTGGCAGCCGGACGGAGCGGCGGGCCTGATTTACATCGGAAAGGGTGATCAGAAGATCGAATGGAAAAGGGCCGCGACCCAGCCGGATCGGGATGGCTACCTGAATCTTGCCACTCTTTTCACGGACAACACCAATGCCGTGGCCTATGCCTACACCTGGGCCAAGGTTCCGGAGATGAGCCAGCGGCGGATATGGGTAGGCGCTGATGATGGGATGAGGGTGTGGGTAAACGGCAAGGAGGCTCTCTACAGCCATATTCACCGGGGCGCCTCGCCCGATTACGCCTACGTGGACTTGGATCTCAACAAGGGCTGGAACTCCATTCTCTTCGCGGTTGATCAGGGAACGGGCGACTGGGGGCTTTTCCTGAGGATCTCCGATCCAAACAAGGAGTTGAAATACAGCGCCGTAAAGGAGTAGACAAAAGAGGAGGGCCCCGTCCGTGTGGACGGGGCCCTAAAAGAGGTGAGGGCCCGCTGCTTGGGGCGAGCGAGCCCTCTGAGGGAGGTACGCTCTCGGTGGGGTGGACCGAGAGCATTGTAGAAAGGAGGGATTCTCTCTCTCCTTAGCAAGATACTACAACTGGAATTTGTTTGTCAACCCTTTTTTTGAAAAAATTTCTGGAGTCTTTTCTGGCCTGCTGTCGCGCCAAAATCCGCGGCCCTGCAGGAGAGTTCCTGTCCGTTCGCGACGGGGACTCGCAATCATGGATGCTGTGCCAGATGCTGGCAGACTCTTAGCCCGGGCCTGCGGCCTGTATCCCCGCGTTGAGGTCATGCACCGCGGCCTCGATGGCTTGCTCCAGGTCTTCCTCTTCTATCCAGGGTAGTTTGGAGGCGATCCGATCGGCCACCGCCTCATATTTTTCCTCTCCCAGGCTGTCCTGCATCTTCTGGGCTGCCCAGCGGACACCTTCCACCGCCAGCCGCCGCAACTTTTCATGATTCTCTTTCTCCGTCCAACGTTTCATCGCGCGGCCGCCGTAGTAGGCGAGGGCTGCCGCGGCCACGTTCACCACGCCGAGGAGGATGTCGGATATGACTTTATGTAGGGTTTCCATTTTTGTTTGCTCCTTTGGGATTTGAAGATTCAAGAGCCGAGGGCAACCACGGATCCAGCCTGCCTCCTTCGCCGAAGTAGCTTCGGCTACGAAGGCTGAATCGTCCGTCCAGGCCTGGACGGACTACGGCGGAGTAGGCTTACACGGATTCCACGGATTGGATGGCGCGATTGCAGGAAAGTAAAGTTAGTGGTATAATGCTTTACAGGTGAGAAAAGGTGTCTACTGCGAAGATAGTAAAGTTGAGCAGCAAAGCGCAGATAACGCTTCCGAAGGCGGCCAGGGAGGCCATTGGGGTCGGCCCTGGGGATAGCCTGGCAATGGTCGTCAGAGACGGGGAGGTGGTCCTGGTATCGGTAGAGGAGTACGCCCGGCAGACGCAGGGGATTCTCCGAGGTGCCTGGGGAGGCAACCGAGCCGAGATAGATGACTACCTGAAGAAGGAAAGAAAGAGTTGGCGGCGCAAGTAGAACGGTTCATTGGGTATCTTGCCGAGCGGCGGCCGCTGTGCCTGGATTCTTGCGTCCTGATATATCATCTGGAAGGCTTGGAGCGTTATGCTGAGTTGACAACGGCCCTTCTGGTTGCTGCGGGGAAAGGGGAAATCCCTTGCCTCATCTCGACGCTGGCGGTGGCGGAGATCATGGTGCGGCCGTTACAGGCGAGCAAGAAGGGACAGGTCGCGGTTTTGGAATCGTTTCTTGTGGAGACTCCAGGACTGGAACTGGTGGCTCTGGACTACGAGATCGCGAAAACGGCCGCGGGCTTAAGGGCCAGGCGCCGGCTGGCGACTCCGGATGCCTTGTTAGTGGCGACCGGCATTGCCAGGGGGGCCAAGGCCTTCCTCTCCAATGACCTGGCTCTCAAGAAACAGGTAGGCGAGGAGATAGAGGTAGTCATTCTCGACGACTTCGTCTCTGGCTGACGATCTAAGAGACAGCAACCACGGATCCAGCCTGCCTCCTTCGCCGAAGTAGCTTCGGCTACGAAGGCTGAATCGTCCGTCCCGGCCTGGACGGACTACGGCGGAGTAGGCTTACACGGATTGCACTGATTAAGTGAGGAAAGCCTCAAGTAGATTGCTTCGCTCCCGCCTTCGCCGAGGCTACGGCGGACGAGCCGCTCGCAATGACATATTGGCCTGGCCTTGCAGTTATGCTGAGCCTTTAGCCTTGAGTCTTGAGCCTATCGTACCGGTAGAGCACCGTTGCCAGGGCCTGCCTATCAACGGGGGTGGTGGGCTCGCCCAGGATGAGGCCCTTCGTTTGTGCCCAGCGCCAGGAATCCGCTGCCCATGCCTCCACGACCGGCGAAGCCGGCTCGGCTTTCAGCCAGGAACGGACTGATTCGAGGTCGAAGTTCTTTCCCGGACAGGATGTGGCAGTCACCTGCCGGTGGAAGAAGAGCCGCTCGGATGGGATTTGAAATCCCTGCGCCAGGCGAAAGAGAACTTCCTTCAGGGTGGCGAGGAGGGTGGGGGAGGGTTTTTCCGCCTCGTAGACTCCGATGGC
>Ga0315288_10009534_pt1 | contig 12225 bp, 9 predicted proteins | sample YL17G11_20_MG_FD_203454 | JGI IMG/M metagenome (GOLD analysis project Ga0315288, IMG submission 203454) | Sediment microbial communities from Yellowstone Lake, YNP, Wyoming, USA - YL17G11_20 | ecosystem: Environmental > Aquatic > Freshwater > Lake > Sediment | place: USA: Wyoming | collected...
AAATGAGGAACAAACGAGCATCGATTGGCGATTTACAAACGCCGATGCCCGGATTAAACTAAGAAAACTATACCCGTCAACTTAAGACGGACAGAGTACTAGTTTCTCTAGTTTCTTGAAAAAAATGAAATATCAAGGAAAAGGTAAATTAAAGTTTAAGGGTAAAAGCTACAAGGTTCTTGTTACACTCGATCCAACTAGCGGCTATATAACTGCAAAATTTCCGATGGGGGATAGTCGCTCCGCTTTTAATAGTATATATGGCGACCAAAATATATTTAAACAAAAATACGCAATCCGAGATTTGCGAATTGAGTTGCCGTATGGGGCTATTGAGCATGACAATTTGAGCAATTTGTATATTAAAAGCATTCAACCTGGCACACTGTCAGTATATGATTCTTTTTTAGTTCGCTCCTTTAATCTTTATGAGAAAGAAATTGGCATATCTACAATCGTTTTCTTCCCAGAATCATCTTTGTTAAATTTTACTTTTAAGGGTGCTTCTGTTAATAAATCATCAGAATTAATATTTACCGATATCAAATTAGGATCTTCTCCGGGGCTGCAGGTAAAGCTAAAGTCGCTAAAACATCTTTTGTTATTCGATAACAATATTTTGATTATGAAAGCAAGCTCAAATCTCTTACCCAAACGTAACCAGTTTTATCGAGCATTGTCTCTTCTTGGAGGAGGAAAAGCAATATACAGAGCTGGTTTTTTCAAAAACAACATACAAATCAATTTCATCAGAAGTGATAGGTCAAACTGTCTTGGGCCACTCTTTAAAAAAGATACGGATAAACAAGAATTTATTGAAAAATATTGGGAATACGAAAGTACTTTAGATAAAAAGAAAAAAAATAGACAGGAATTGTTTATTGAGTATTTTCTTGAAGGAATGTCTGCCAATACAAATCTAGAAAATAGAATCATAAGCTTGTACACGGCTTTGGAGATAGTTGATAATTCAAAAACATTAAACAAGCAATCTATTTCTCAAACATTTAACTTAGACCCAAATGTTGCTGATATTGTAGCTAAGTTCAGAAACAAATTAATACACCAAGGCTATAGCGGCAGCGAAGCATTAGCAGAAAGCATTAAAGAAGTTAAAGCGAGAATATCTCTCAAGAGAACTCCTTTTAAAACTAGCGGCCGCAGTAAGAACAGATCCCTTTTTAACTATTATCTTTTTTTAGTCATTTGCCTTTACAAGAAATGTTTTAAGGATATAGGCTTCGCAGACAGAAACATACAATACGCCGAATTGATGAAGAAATAAAGGGGTCAGGTAAACATTTTTTAAAATAAGGGAGAATTGAGAAATGCTTTGGACGCCTAAAAAGATTTATGAAAATGAACCATTTGAATTGGAAGATGACCTTGAATCAGCGATACTTGAAGTACGTAAGAATTTATTTGGCGAGGAAAAAATTTATCTCGATATCAAAAAGAAAATGGGTTCAAAAGGGAAGATAAAGAACATACCGGATGGCTACTTAATAGATCTTTCGAGCAAGAAAGAACCAAGGTTATATGTTGTAGAAATTGAATTAGTAAGACATGAACCTTTGAAACATATTGCTGTTCAGGTTTTGGAGTTTTCACTATCATTCGAGACGTCGCCGCAAAAAATCAAAACATTTATCAAAGAGGCCCTAATAAAAGACAAGGACGCTTACAAAAAATGCCTTGAGTATGTTAACGAAAATGATTTTGAAAATATTGATGTTCTACTGGAAAAGATGATATATGGGGACGACAAATTTAATGTTCTTGTTATCATTGATGAGTTATCGGAAGAACTTGAAACTGCTTTGATGCGGCAATTTCGTTTTCCAGTAGAAATTATAGTACTCCAACGCTTTATTAACCATGAGCAAGAGCGAATATATCAATTTGAGCCATTTTTAGCCGATGTTTCTATACCTGTAATTTCCTATAAAAAAGAAACAACAACCAGCACGAAAACTATTGACCCATCTGAAATCGATACTATTGTCGTTCCGGCAAGAGAAGATGGATTTAAGGAAACATTTCTCGGTGAAAATTGTTGGTACGCAATTCGTATTCATCCAAGTATGATACCCAAGATCAAACATATCGCAGCATATCAGGTTGCACCTGTTTCCGCAATTACTCATATTGCTAAAGTAAAATCAATTGAGCAATGGAAAGATTCTAATAAATACATCTTGCGTTTTACCGAACCAGCGAAGAAAATCGAACCAATCAAACTCGTTGCCAAAGGAAGTGTTAAGGCATTATACAATTCTCGATATACATCAATAGAGCGATTAAACAAAGCAAAGACTCTTGAGGAAGCTTTTTAGTTGAGAGAAATAAAAAGTTCAGACAACCGTTTTTGACAAAATTTAACGCCCCCCCAAAATCCCATCTTTTCTTCGTGATCTTCCAATTAAAAATTGCTGGAACAGCGTTGCTCATTTCAGCTTTCCGCCGCCGCGTCAGTGGCACAGGACTATTTTCGGGGCTGACGCACAAACTTGTTTGGAGTAAAGCCACGGAAATGGGACTGGGAAGATTCGCAGAATCGCTGCGGAAAGCTCTCTGTGCCGCTCTGTGATCTCTGTGGCAAAAAAATCAGTGGGAATCTGTGTTAATCTGTGGTTAAAAAATCTTCTAAAATTTCCCATTTTTTCCTTGTTCGGCCTTTGTTAGGGTGGTATAATACCCGCCTGTGTGGAAATGGTTCCACACGCGGCAGCCGTCTGCTGTACGCTGTCCGCTGTCCGTTAGTCCTTGGGACTCCTTACGGAGGACTCCACAGGAGAACGCTAAAAAACGAAGGAGCAAAAAAATGTCGTACCAGATAAAACCCCCGACTTAGCCCTCCCCGGCGTTTTTCATTATTATTTTTTAAACTCTAATCTCTTGTCTCTGGTCTATGGACTATGAAGCGCAGTTGTTCCCTGCGCACCGCGCGCAAAAACGAGTTTTAAAATGCTGTCAAAAGTGAGTCAAAATATGACAAAAAAAGCCAATTCAAACCCAATCGAACCGACTTGTCGCGACAAGTCGTCCCGAATCCCTTTACGGGTGAGGGACCTGCTTATTTTAGCCGTCGGCTCCGCCGATTCCTCAATTTTTCATTCTCAATTCAGCCGTCCCCGGCTGCAGAACGAACCCAATTTTTTTGCGGCCAATTATGGATTTTAACATCAAAAACGCAGAAATGGAGGCCAAAAAGTTAGGTAAAAAAACGAAACGAAGCCAATCTTGACAAATGCTTAATAAATTGAAATGGCCGCCGAAAGCTGTTTTACAAAAACGAACCCATTTTCAAAAATCGATAACTCATTATAAAAAAAGGACTAATCCCAAAATCGCAAAATAAAAACAAAGCCAATCAAAGCCAATTTAAATCTTCTTCAGCCGTTTTTGGACGTATCTCATCACCGCGTTTGTCGCCCTGCGAACCTCGTCCGTACCCGGCAGCCAGCTAATCAATTGCTCAAGGTATCGTTGCTCGACGATTCGCTGAAGCGCTGCATCGAAATAAATGTCATACACCCAGCCAAGCTGCAGCAGGATAAAATCGTTCATCGTCCGCAGGGCTTCGTAACCCACTAATCTGCCCTGCTCAAGCGCATCCAAAATTTCCGGCGAACAGCCCGGCTCATTGGGAAATTCAATCTCCAGCTGAAACGTGCACGGATTTTGATAATACCGCCGAAAATTCTCTATAGATAGGTAATAGACGTCTATCTTGTCCGCGTCGCGGATGATTCTGGAAAACATCGCCGTTCTTTCATCCAGACCTTCCGGCAGCGATTTCTTATTGTGATATTCAATAGCCCTTTCAATCCACAGCCGTTCCCGCTCATCCAGCCCGTCAAGAATGCGTTCCTGACGCAGGATACGAAGCCCCATCATCGCGTGGTCTTCGCTGGTGGTGTCTTTATAAGTGCGGTATTTTTTGAATTGCTCAAACCGCCCAATATCGTGCAGCAGCGCAATGGTCTCGGCAATGCGGGTATCGTTTTCGTTCAACTTCAGCGCATCGGCCAGCAGACGCGTCTCGCCGCAGACGCGATGCGTATGGCTTTCCTTCAAATGAAGATTGTCATTCAGAAATTCATCGCCGGCCAGACTGAAGAACTGCTGAATATGCCCGCCAAACCATTGCACCAACTGTTCAAACTGATTGATTTCCATGTCGATACGAATTGATTTGTCTCAAAAGAGGAGTTGTTCCACATGTTCCGAACGAATAATACGCCTTAAATCGTCCGATGTCCATACATCTTGCTCACCGCCTGCAGATAACTGCCGCAAAGAAAAAGAAATGGATTCGCAGATTTCATCTACTGTGATACTGTCGAGGAGTTTATCATAAGCAAGGCGCTTCAGAATGGCTTTGGTGACAGGCCGTTTGGAATCGAAAAATGCGATGCTCCCTAAAAATTGTTCGGCAAGCGGATGATTCAACAGTGTTTCTACGACAGCGGCCTGTATGGCGGACTCACAGGCAAGCAGATAGCACGTATCATCGCAAAAAACAGGTTTTCCGTGAAATGGTCCAACCGCGATAAACCTGGGCGTTTTATAGAGGCCGGATACCATGATTTTGTAGGACGCAAAAGAGTATTTCCCAAGACCAAAAACCGAAAAGGATGGTTTATTCTTATAAATAGATGACTTTCGGGAGTTAAAATACTGAACATGTTCATTTAAATACGCCCACAAACGAGGCGCGTTTCCGTGCAGAAAATGGGTTTTTTCATAAGCTTCTTTTTGCGGGACAATCACGGCTCCCTTTATCTCCCGGACAGAGGAGTAGGTTTGAATATCTGAACTTTTCAGCAAAGGATAGATATATTCTTCCTCTATACAGACCGATTCGCCTAAACCATTCTTCCACCCGTCCGGAGTCTGTGTCAGTTCCATTACCGCTGCGGCATCATGTTTAATCCCTTGCCGCCACTCCAAAGGCGAACGGCCTTCCAGAAAAGTGACTTCGTTATATCGATCCAGGTCCGACACAAGTTTCCCGCCGACATATCCCATGCGTTTTTCGGGCGTTGCCGTTTCAAGACTGGAATAAATGGATGCACAGTATCTGGCTGCCTGCGAATCCACGGACAATATGAACAAACAGGCATCAACGGCGGCGGCAAACCATTTTTTGGCGTCAATGATGCGCATTTCGGCTCTTGCGATTCCGATTCCGGCTTCATACGCATAGCTAAGAATATTTCTGGCCACAGACGTTTTACAAAGGAACGCGATGGTCGGGTTTTCCTGCTGCAATTCCAGAATCAGCTTAATGAGAATGTATTCCGCCAAATCAAAGTTGGATTTACCGGTAATGGCTTCAATCCCGCGGTGCCCTTTAATGTTTTTTTTGCGAGGAAGATTATTCCCCTCCAGAGAACCAATTTCAGAATTGGTGACCCACGGAGGATTGCCAAGGATCAAAAGAGGTCCCGAACTATTCCAGTGTAAGCCGGTTTTCAGAGAAATCTTGAAAATATCGTCGTGAAGTACCGTGATTCGGCCATCATCAGATTGAAATTGCGACACGGCCTGTTTCCAATAATCTTCCTGAAGTTCGATGCCGATAATTTCCCCGGGGGGATTCGGGCGAGAAAGCAGACCGGCGATAAAATTGCCCTTACCGCAGGTTGGCTCAAGAACGCGATCCCAGCGAAAACCATCCGCTTCCAGAACATTGAGTATCTGTTCAACCAACTCAGGCGGCGTTTGATAATCGCCGAATTGACGCTTTTTCATACTATTCTCCCCCACTGCTCTCAATCAGACTTCTTACACCCTCATTGTCTCCTTGAGTCGCAACGGAAATAATCCGACTGTACTGTAATCGCCATTGCAGTGCATTGGAAATGGTCAGGTATCCCTGCTTCGGCGGCGCCTCAATGATTTTTTCAGCCAATTTCCCGCGTCCAACCTCATCAAGAGGTAAATTGCGTTCTTCCAAATACGCGGCAATGTCATCCTTATTGCCGTTTCTGGCGAGTATCTCGATAAGACCGCGGGTTGTCTGGTAGTCCGCTGTATGCTCCTGATCGACGAAAATCGCATGAAGGAATTTCAGGCGGGCAGCCTTGTTTTTGCGGTCGTCTGTTTTCTGATATACAAATACGATTAAGTGATAACCCAAACCATATACTTTTTGGTCGGCATTCCGATAGGGACACGAAGATTGTGGTTGTCGTATGGATGTGACTTTGAGATCGACCCCCAGTTTGGGAAAATCTATTCCGCTGGCGGAACTGCCGACTTCATAATCATATTGTTTTCGGAGAAAGGCGTAGAATTGATGCTCCACAAAAGTCCCTACGGCTTTTCCATCTGTCACACCAAAAAGCTGCGGAATGGAACGCTGATTAAACTGGCGAACAAATTTTGAAACGGCGTCTCTCAATTTTTGCAATGTCAGTTTTTCTTTCGCCATACACTTTCCTGTCAATAAATACCTGTTTAATTATACACGCTGGTTGTAATTTCTCCACTTTTGTTTGGTTTGAACAAGGAAAATTTCTCTCCGGTTGTATTCGTTCGTATTATATCTGAGTTGTTTACAATTCCCCGGTTCCAATTTACAATCCTGAGAAAGAAAGACGTTTTTGGAAGGGAGTCAACTATGCCGACAGTGAAAGATGTTATTGTGCGCAGGCCCGCCGCCGCCCAGGCCGAGGCGTGCAAATCCTGGCCCATCTGGACTCACGGCCCGGACAAGTTCGACTGGGAATACAACGAAACCGAAAAATGCCTTATTCTTGAGGGTCGGGTAACTGTCTATGACCGGCCTGATACAGGCAAATCCGTCAGCTTCGGTCCCGGCGACTACGTGGTCTTCCCGGTAGGTCTCAAATGCGTCTGGCACATCACGCAGCCAGTTAGAAAACATTACGACTTCGAATAATCCTTTAATTCGGGTAAGGAATCGTTCTATGGCCATCCATCCCACAAAATGGGCCGTCATTGCCCTTGTTGCCGCCTTTTACCTGTATCCGCCGCCCTGCCCCGCAGTAAATGAGGCCGAAGATGCCAATACCCAGGACCAGCAGGCTGTAACCGAAGAAGTTAACCCATCACAGGAAGAAAACATCCCCCCTTCCTCGCCACAGGACATCACGTATGAAAAATCCGTGGTGATGCTGGAAGTCGTTCAGCAGGGATGGGACTACAAAACCCCTTGGAAACAGGGCGAAATGGCCCGAGGCGTCGGCACAGGTTTCATCATCGCCGGCAAACGCATCCTGACAAACGCTCATAATGTCAGCAATTTACGCTACTTAGAGGTAAAAAAACAAAATGTCGCCAAACGCTTTATCGCCAAAGTTGCTTTTATCGGCCATGATTGTGATCTGGCAATTGTGGATGTCGAAGAGGCGTCTTTTTATGATGATATGATTCCGCTCGAATTGGGCGGTATTCCCAAGGTCAATTCCTCTGTAACCACCTGTGGTTTTCCCGTCGGAGGCCGTCAGGTCTCAATTACAGAAGGAGTTGTGTCGCGTATTGAAGTTGGCAATTACAGTCATACCCAGGCGGATATGCACCTTCTGGTTCAGACTGATGCAGCCATCAACCCCGGTAACTCCGGCGGCCCCGTCATTCAAAATGGCAAAGTCGTCGGCGTCGCCTTCCAGGGTTTGCAGGCCGCCGAGAGCATCGGCTATATGATTCCGACAACGGTAATCCAGCATTTCCTAAAAGACATTGAAGACGGAATTTACGACGGTTTTGCGTCCACCGCCGTGTCGGTTTTTGAAGGCCTGCACAACCCGGCTTATCGAGCGTATTTGCAGCTTCCCGCGAACACCGAAGGAGTGGTAGTCTTGTTCGTACAGCAAAATAGTACTACCCAAAATATCCTCAAACCCGGCGATGTCCTGACGCAAATCGGCGGTTTTGATATTGATAACGACGGAATGATAAAAATTTATGGCCTGTCACTGGACTGGTCCGAGGCCCTTGAACAAAAACAGATCGGCCAAACCATCGAAGTGGCCTTTTATCGCGACGGCAAACCGCAACAGGCACAACTGAAAGCCGCAATGAATCTGCCGGCATTGCCATGGACCCTGCAATTCGACAAACGGCCGCATTATTATATCTATGCGGGGCTTGCATTTACCCCCCTGTCACGCAATTACCTGCAAACCTTTGGCCGAAACTGGCTTACGGAAATGCCGTTTCCCCTGCGGTATCTGTTTCACAATTCCTTGCAGATTTCGACCGACCCGAATATCAGGGAATATGTCGTTCTTTCTGAAATCCTGCCTGACGAGGCCAATACCTACTGCAATAGCTTTCTCAGTGAGGTTGTCGAACAAATTAACGGCGCGCAAGTTTATTCTTTGAAAGATGTTATGACAGAGTTGCAAAAAGAGCCGCCCGGCGGATTTTACCGGATCAGATTCTGGGGCAACGATACGCCGATGGTTCTCGATGCGGCTCAGACCCGTGCAAAGCAAAAGGCCATTCTTGAAAAATACGAAGTCCCCAGCGAAGCGTTTGTCAAGGAGTAATTTATGAAGTTCATTCAGATACTCGTTATCAGTGCAGGCATTGTGGTTTGTGCATCCTGCTCCCCCGCCGTTAAAAAATCCTCCGCGACGGATATGTCGGAGCAAATGAAAAAAAGCTTGGTCAATTTGCGCATTTCCATAGGAGGTTATGAACAGTTTCAGCCTTGGAAGCAAAAAGACGTTACGCAAAAAGCCGGCTATGGCTGTGCAGTCGGCCCGTATTTGATTTTGACAACTGCCGATAACGTCGCCGACGCAACGGTAATTCAGGCAAGAAGATACGAAAAAAACGAGTTTATCCCGGCGACGCTCAAAGCCGTGGATTACGAATACAATCTGTGCCTCTTGGAACTGGATAAAGAGGCTGCGGGCCAGCCGCTTGAGCCGATTACGTTCGCGGATGAATATAACAAAGGTAACGAGCTGTCAATTTACTGGCTTTCCACAGGAAGCCACCTTACCTCCGCCAGAGGGGTTCTCGACAGGGCGCAGTGCGAGCGAAATCCGGTCTCTTATAATAAGAATCTCTACTTTGTTCTCACCAATCCTTCCCGTGCCGCGTCTCAAGCGGAAGTGGTCTTTGACGGACAAAAGACCGTGGGACTGGTCGGCTGGTCGGACCGCTCTGAAGTAGGGGTAATCCCGGCAGAGTCCATCAACCGGTTCCTAAAAGAAGCGCAAGCTCAGAAATATAAAGGATTTGGAGCGATTGGATTCGAGGTCTCCACCCTGCTGGACCCGGCCGTCCGTAAACACCTGAAAATGCCGCGGGATATTCAACATGGCGTCTATGTCAACAAGGTTTATTCCCTCGGCACCGGCAACGCAGAGCTCAAAGCCGGCGATGTGATTCTCTCCATCGAGGGAAAAACGCTCAATCCTTACGGCAGATATCTGCACGAAAAATACGACCGTCTTGCCTTCGACCACTTGATCACACGCCGTCTGCCGGGAGAAAAAATCCCCTTTGAAATTTTTCGCGATGGAGCACAACTCTCCATTGAGGTTGAAGTGAAAAACTTCTCCGTGGCGGATATGTTAGTCCCCTGCTATGAGTATGACCGGCAACCTGAGTATCTCGTGGTCGGCGGTTATGTATTTCAGAAGCTCACCAGAGAGTATTTTTCGCTCTGGGGCGACAATTGGCCCGGCAAAGTGCCTCCTCATTTATATCAGTATTATTCGGATCAGGCATTCAACCCGACGGACGACCGCAAAGACATCGTCATTTTAAGTTATGTGCTGCCGGCCCCCATCAATCTGGGGTATCAGGAGCTTGGTCGTCTTGTCGTAACTACCTGGAATGGAATGAAGATAAGAAAATTCGCGGACATTCGTACAGCAAGGACCCTCAATCCGGATTCACCTTTTGACGTGGTGGAATTTGAGCTTAACAACCCAAAAATTGTCATTCCAAGGAAAATCGCGGCGATGTACGACCCTCAGATTGCAAAAATCTATGGAATACAAAAAATGGAAAACATAAAATAGTTGTTTTTCATATAACACAACTTACCAAATAACATAGAAACCTGTTTCACGTGAAACAGGTTCTTTGTTTTTCCTTTTCGCATCCCCTTTCTCACCTTTTCGTGTCATCACGTTTCACGTGAAACATTTTTAATTTCTTCTGGTTTTCTCACGTTCTTTCTGTTAAAAATCCGAAATGAGATTAACAGGGATTTTTTCGGGAGAAAGACGATATGGATAAAAAAGTCAAAAAACCGCATCTCGGAAGGGGACTTGAGGCACTGCTTGGCTCAATTTCCTTTTCCACAACGGAAACGATTTCCGAACAAGAAAAAGAAATCACCGGAATAAAACCAAGTTTCCCGCCGGATAAAGAGCTTGAAAAAAGCAAAAATGAACTCTCCCTCAGCCAAATTATTCCCAATCCGTATCAGCCGAGAACTACCCAGGATGAGCAAGGGCTGAATGAATTGGCCCAGTCCATTCGGAATAACGGCATTTTGCAGCCGATTATTGTGCGGCCGGCAGGGGAGCAGTATGAAATTATCGCCGGCGAACGAAGACTTCGTGCCGCGCAGATTGCCGGATTATCAGTCGTTCCCGTAATAGTCCGCCAAGCCACGGATCAGCAGATGCTCGAACTGGCTTTGGTGGAAAATATCCACAGAAAAGATTTGAATCCCATCGAACGCGCAAAGGCCTATCAGAATTATATCGCCACTTTCAATCTCAACCAAACAGAAGCGGCAGAACGACTCGGAGAGGACAGGTCGGTTGTTGCTAACTTCTTGCGAATACTGGAGTTACCACAGGAAATCAAAGATATGTTGATGGACGGTCGTTTAAGTATGGGGCACGCGAGGGCGATTTTGGCGCTGCCCACAGATCAACTGCGTAATACCTTGGCGAATAAAGCTCTGGCAGGGCGGCTCAGTGTCAGGGAAATTGAACGGCTCGTGCGAAAGTATCTCGAAAACAGCCAAAAAACAACCCCGGAGAAGAAAGAAAAGGCAGCCCATATTATCGACATGGAAAAACAATTGCAGCAGATTCTCGGCACCAAAGTCCGCATCGAAGCGGGCAGGCGGGCGCATAAGGGAAGAATCGTAATCGAGTATTATTCACTTGACGATTTTGAACGCCTTACGGAGCGGATGGGCCTTCACGGCAGAGAAACGATATAACTAAAAAGAGAATGTGAACACATTCACAAATAAACATAAAATCGAAAACGACCTAATGGAAGCAAACAATGAACAAAACTTCACGGGATTTTCTCAAGGCTCTTCTTGAAACGCCCAGCCCGTCGGGCTATGAGCAGCCCGCGGCTAAACTCTGGCGCCGGTATGTTGAAGACAGTGTTGACGAACTCGTCGCCGACGTCCACGGCAACAGTATTGCAATACTGAATCCAAAAGCAGAATTCAAATTTATGCTGACTGGCCATATCGACGAAATCGGTCTGACCCTCATGCACATCGACGACAAGGGGTATATTTACACTGCGCAGATCGGTGGGGTGGACCCGGCGCTGCTGGTCGGCCAGCGGGTTTCAATCGTCACGAATAAAGGTTCTGTTCTGGGCGTTATTGGGCGCAAGGCCATTCATCAAATGCAGCCGGACGAACGCAAGAAGGGTGTTGAAATGGACAATATCTGGATTGACATCGGAGCCGGCAATAAAAAAGAAGCTCAGAAACGCGTTCAAATCGGCGATCCTGTCGTGATTGACGTGGAATGCAGAACTCTATATGGCGATAAAATTGTTTCCCGCGCCACCGACGACAAGGCCGGGGCGTTTGTGGTTGCCGAGGTGATGAAGGCTCTGACCAAAAGGAAGTTAAACATCTGCGTCATCGGCGTGGCGACGGTGCAGGAAGAAGTGGGGCTTCGCGGGGCGATTACTTCGGCTTACCGTGTACATCCGCAGGCGGGCATTGCCGTCGATGTTACCTTTGCCAGCGATCATCCTGATACCGACCCCAAAAAGACCGGCGAAGTCAAACTCGGCAAAGGGCCCGTTTTGCACCGCGGGCCGAATATCAACCCGGTGATGGAGCGGGAATTATTCAACATCGCCAAGGCCAGAAAAATCCCCTGTCAACTGACCGCCGAACCTCGGCCGAGCGGTACCGACGCCAATGCCATTCAGCTTTGTCGGGGTGGCGCAGCGACGGGTATAGTCAGCATTCCCAATCGCTATATGCATACGCCGGTGGAGGTGATTTCC
>Ga0315288_10009539_pt1 | contig 12222 bp, 8 predicted proteins | sample YL17G11_20_MG_FD_203454 | JGI IMG/M metagenome (GOLD analysis project Ga0315288, IMG submission 203454) | Sediment microbial communities from Yellowstone Lake, YNP, Wyoming, USA - YL17G11_20 | ecosystem: Environmental > Aquatic > Freshwater > Lake > Sediment | place: USA: Wyoming | collected...
CATTCTTTCGAAGAAGCAGATAACACGAAACAGTTTCCCAAACGTCAGGGCGCTCATCAAAGCCCTAAACGAGTTCGTCGCAGAATACCAAAAGAACCCACACCCCTTCGTGTGGACAGCAAACGCAAACGAAATCCTAAGAAAAGTCGCCAAACTCAGACAACTAGAGACGACAAGAAAGTGAGCAATACACCTTCTCCACTCATTTATAATACCCCATCTGTTACTAACACCCCACTAGCTTCACACTTTGCCAATTTTAGAGTTACATTACCTAGCATCGGATAAGATTTTGGGAACTGCCTTCACTTTATGTCTAAGACTTCTTTCAGAAACGCCTTATACGGGCCCAGTTTTCCCCCATAGTTACCCGCAGAAATCCTTAAGATTCCGGGAACGCTCACTGCGGCTCTTATGCCTGCTCCCATGGCTTTCCTGACGGCGTCCAGGGTCAACCCGTTTATGACGATCTCGTAAACGCAGTTCACGTCTTCAGGAATCTGCGAATCCGCTGTGAGTGTTCTCAATTTGGGGCAGAACGGATGATTCGTTGAGGCTTTGAGCTTGTACTTGAGGGAGCCTGCCTTTGAGCCAGAACGGCAGATTCCGCCTGGGAAGGGCAGAATCACTTCCAAAGCTTCTGCTCTGATTGCCCTTGCTGCTTCTTCGGCTCCTTCTAGTCCTGAGGTCTTGTCTTTTGCCAGTATAAGCAAGTTTCCGCCGGCTACAGCTTCTGCTGCGCCGAATTTGTCTTCAACTGTGAAATCTCCTTCCATCACAGGAATTTTCCACACGTTTCTGTCTGCGACTGTTCCTGACCTTTGGAAACCGTCGCCGAACAGTCTGAGACTTCTTCCCACCTTCAGTCTTCTTTTGGGGCTGGGCATTGCGTCGAACGCCGAGGTGGTCGGGCAGGTCATTATGCATTGTCCGATGCGTAGGATCATCTGGGCTTTGAGGTCGAACCTGTTGCGGTTGTAAATCTGCATCATCACGCCAGATCGGTTATCCGGCGTCTTATCATGTGGCACAGTGTTTTCGATTCCTGCTTCGGCTGGAGACATTATTACACTCGTAGCCAACCCCGTGGCAGTTGTTGCCGCTGTCAAAGCCCATTGTTCAGTGTCAGCTGTCACCAAAATTCTTCCAGCCCACATTGGAAACATTTCAGCGAAAGTATCTGAAATTCTTAGAATGTGTCCCATTGGCGATGTTACAATGAAGCAGGGTCCAAACGGGTCTTTATCGTCGTAGCCTATGACTTTCAGTTCACTTTCGCTTGCGGTAGATCTTAACTTCGTATCGTTCTGTGACATATTCGAACCCTGCTTTGAGAAGGTCTTCATCTTCTTTTAAAGTCTTAGCGGTTGCGGTATAGCGCGCTGCCTTGTCCCGAAATTGGTCTTAAATGGTTTTGATTCTTGTTTTCGGGTTTGGTGACAGTATTGGTGTGAGTATCCGTTTTTAGCCATGTTGCATGCCGTGAAGCTCCAAAAGGGCTAGATGTAGCCTCAAAGGTTTAAGGAAAAATTCTTTCTTCTTTCAGATTCGTTGGAACCTCGTGAGTTGCCATTTTTCAACACGGCCCAGAGTTGCTCACAAAACAAGCCTAAATCAGACGCCAATAGGCAAAAGAGGAACAAAAACCGTTTTTAGCCATTTTAGGGACAAGCCAGCGCGCTCTTATGCTTCCGCTACTGGACGCCGAGTTTGTTGTAAGATGGATGGAGCAGTTTGAGAAGTACTGCGAAAAAGTAAAAAGGTTCAAACACTTTTAGTTTGGTTTCAGTCGGAGGCATTGCGTGACGGTCGTTTGGCTCTATAGCTTAGTGAGCGTGTTTGGTGTTAGTTTGGTTTCTCTGGTTGGCTTGTTGGCTTTTCGGCTGAGGGAGGAGAATTTGAAGAAGATGGTCTTGTATCTTGTGAGTTTTTCTGCCGGAGGCCTTTTTGGAGATGCCTTCATTCACTTGATTCCGGAGGCTGCAGGGGAAAGCGGTTTCGGGGTGCATGTGTCCCTGTATATTCTGTTGGGCATCATTGTTTCTTTCATCGCGGAAAAGTTTTTCCAGTGGAGACACTGTCACATACCAACCTCGAAGGAGCATCCTCACTCCTTCGCTTACATGAACCTCTTCGGCGACGGTGTTCACAATCTCATAGACGGCCTGATAATAGGTGGAAGCTACTTGGCAAGCATACCATTGGGAATGGCAACCACGCTGGCTGTCGTTTTCCACGAGGTTCCCCAGGAAATCGGAGATTTCGGGGTCCTCATCTACGGAGGATTCACCAGGTCTAAGGCTCTCCTCTTCAATTTCGCCACAGCCTTAACAGCAGTGTTTGGAACAGTCGTAGCCCTTAGCCTCGGCTCTCTCATGCAGGGTTCAGCCGCATTTCTGATACCTTTCGCAGCGGGCAACTTCATTTACATAGCTGGCTCAGACTTGATCCCTGAACTTCATAAACAAGAACCTAAACCTCTGAAATCAGCATTACAACTGATCGCCTTCGTCCTCGGAGTCCTCACTCTACTCTCACTAACATTCTTGGAGTAAGTTGCCACTCGAGCGAACACCATCAGTCCGAAATTTCAAACCTATCCGGACCACGTTAGCGTGCGCTGAGCTCTGAGCCTAGACTCAATCTTTGTCTAAGGTAGTCTGAATTCCCATTTGCACCATACATCCTTAGGATGCTTGTCTGGTGGACAAACCAAACAGTTCACTTCCACATTAGAATTCAAGGTCTTCGCAAACTTCCTCAGATATCCAAACCGCACCTTCTTGCACGGAAATTCACACAAACCTTTGCTCAGACGAGTCTCCTGAGTCCTACACCTATCAATGCTCAAAGTAGCCTGCTTATCACCAACTTCTATGGTCTTGAAAGGTTGATCCAACGCCCAACTGGACTTGCGCAGAAGATCAATAATGGTTGCTACGCTTGGATTTTCGCTAATCTTGGACATCCGCTGTAGACTCTTGGCCTCGATTGCAGCCATGCTCTCCCAAACACCTGCATCAATTTCCGTTGCTGCCTCAGTGCCGAACTTCCTTTCAATACCCAAGAAGTAAAGGCCATCTACTCTCCAGATATTGCGAATCTGCAAAAAGAAAGAGTCAAGCAGTTTCTCCAACGGCATCTTAGCAAGCGTTTCTCGATCTTCAAGACTTCCAGATGGATATTCACTCATATATTACACCCGCGCGCTATCAAGAATATCAAAAAGCCGACTAACAATGAGAACTTCTGGAGATATCTCCATCATGGTGAACTTTTCAGCGAAAGTGTCTGCCACAATACATGTGTTTCCCGGTTGGCCGTGTTTTACAATGAAGTCGCCTTCCTTGCCCTTTTCCAACACATCAAGCTCATGGACACTTTGCATGTCAGACCAATTTGGCGCCATCTTGTAGCCCACTTTTCAATAATCGTTCGGTCCTCTTAAGAGTTATAGTGGGGTTCGGTTGTTAAAAACATGGGCATTCACAGCGTGTAAGCAGAAGAGTATTTTAGAACCTTGTGAAGACGTTCGTCGCCAGTCCGCATAATCTCTAGATGTTTCTGACACTTGTCAAATCATCTGGTGGAAGCGGAGTCTCTTCGGCTGCTTGTTCAGGCCTATTCTTGTGTCCCAGTTTTCTCAAGACCAAAATCAGAACTGGGATGATCGCAATTGACCCAAGCGGAGGCACATACCTCGGCCAATCTTCCCAACAATCTGGCGTCGGCCGCGGGACTGTGCCCTCTGACAACATCTTATATGGAATGCTCGCAGGGAGTTGGACAGTCTCGCTGTACCTCCCCTTGTAGAGCATCACGAGGCCGTAGACGTCTAGAGTTGAGGGATAGAGTACCCTGTTCCTGGATGAGAGGTAATACATGAGTTCTGGGCCGTCCAAAGTATTCTGTGGTGACGCGTGTCCCAGTCCAAATGTGTGACCGAATTCGTGCATCGCGACGTTTCTTATGAACAGACGGTCTGCCGTCGCAGAGTATGTTGTTATGTTGACCGTTACAGGCGGCAAGGGCTCATGCGTTTGAACGTTCCATCTGGCAGTCGTTAAGCCCACGGTGTTTGAAGGCGGGTCAATCTCGCTGGCGGCAAATGTTACTAGCACATTGTAATCATTTGTTCTATTGATGTCGCTTACGTAGAGTACGTAACTTATCATGGTAAGCGATGTGTCGTTGAAAGAGTTTGTGTAGTTCCAGATGCTTCTGACCCAGCTGTCGAGTGCTTCACGTACTGCAACTGCATAATCTTGAGTGCTCCACTCGTTCATGTCGACAAGTACTCTGAGTGGAAAGGAATTCCAGCGGAACCCTTCAACGTTGATAGAGGCGGACATTGTTGCGGCGCCCACGAAAGCTGTAGCTTGTGAATGGGCAAGAAGGAGCTCCGCCGCCAATATCGCGTTTAGGAAAAGTTTCTTCCACGCTGGACTTTTCATTCATGTCTCCGATTCTATGATTAGTTCAGTATGGCTTAAAACCGCTTCGAGGAAAAAGGCATAATGCTGGATGTCTTCGGTGCACGGCAAACTCGAAGGAGAATCGTTATGCTGTTTGACTGTGTCCCGCGTCGGATGGTTGTGGTGATTTTTTCTCGTTTTTGGTCACTTCTGCCTTTTCCACGTTTATTCCGTGCCAGACGATTTTGTAGCCGAGAGTCTCCAATACGCTGGTTGCATCTTCTATGCCTTCATTTTCAACCACTTTCAGAGCGGCTGACAGGGGCAGGCAGCCTGTTCGGTCGGCTTTTTCCTCAATTTTCTCTGCTACCTGTTCAAGCGTGTCCTTTCTTACCATGGTTGTCGGCATTATCACGTAGTCGGACGGGGGCTTCTCGGCCAGCGCAGTCTTGACCGCTTCAAGTGACAAGCCGATTCTCTGTGCAAACTCTGCGTAGCTGACAACCGGTTCGGTAAAGACAATCGGCAAGCTTCTGATAAGTTCGATTTGCGTCATGCGTGTCCCACGGTAAGCTTCGTCCAGGAATCGGATTACCGGAGGTAGTGGGACGCGTTTTCTGAATAGGACGAGTTTCAGTTGTGACTGTTTTTCCAAGCTTTCGATTTTTCCGCAGGCTAGGTCCTCGTCGACGGCCACGAGCATGCTGGCTTCAACATTTTTTAGCTTCTCGACCTTGTGCAGGAGGTAGTCGTTGGTCCAGAAGCCGACTATTTCCATATAGACTCTGACACCGTCTCTTTCAAAAGAGAAGTCTGGAATCATCACTTGCTTACCCGCCGTAAGTGGTTCTGGTTCTCTTTTCATTAGCCATCCTGATTTCAGGGCCTCAAAGCGCTGTGCAAAATCTTTTTCGACGTTGCTGTCAAAAGCCACAGCAGACGGTTGTGGTGTCTTGAACAGGAAGCTGTCTCTTTGGCTTTCCAGTTTGAAGTTGCATATTTCGTTCGTGTACTTCCACAGTATTCTTGCTTCAAAGTTCCAATTGGGGTTTACAAGTATGGTCGGCAGCAGTTTCGCCATCGATGTGCCATATCTTCTTGTGAGTTTGAAGAGGCTGGAAGGGCCGCTTATTTTCACCCAGAGGCCGTCATCATTTTCGATTTCGTAGATAAGTCCGAGCCTTTTGACTGCGTGGAATATGTTTTGCCAGTTGTCCGTTGTTGTGAATCTGGCTTCAGTCGCGTCGAACAATAGTGTCTGCGCAAGTCTGATGTTGTATTCTTTCAGCAGTTCTATTGGGGGGAGCCTCTGGAACTTTTCAAGGGCAAGTTCGCTGTCCAAATCTGCGTACAGGTATCGTTCAACGTCTAGGTCTGTTATCCTCAGTTCTGCGGCTACGGCTTCAACTACGCGTTTTCTTTCTTCCTGCGAGGTTGGCACTCCGAGTTTTCCGGATGCCTCAAATATTCCTCTCCTGAGCTCAGAAGCGTTGATTCTGTCATCACATTTGAACGTGCTTCTTCTATCAAGCAAGAATGCTAGGCCTCTGACGAACCGGTATTCGAAGCCCTTGTCTTCAAATTCATCTGCAAACTCTTTTAGTCTGCTCTTTTTGCAGCCTACATGAGCGTCGTAGGTTTCAATTAGGCTGCTGGCAACTGCTAGGTCATCTTGGGAAAACCTGGAATACCGGGGACAAATCGTTCCTTTGCGTTTCCATACGGCCAAGAGTTCACTTGGAAGCATAGTTCACGCTCCGGCGGCTGTTTTGTGTCGTCTTCGGCTTGTCCGTACTTCTATGGTTTCTCTTGACACGATCTCAACCATTTTGGCTCTTTTTCCTTCCACTTTCCTCAATAATCTTCCCAGTCTCTGAATGTATTCCCTTGCGCTTCCTGTGCCGCTCAGAATGAAGCCGACAGAGGCATCGGGTACGTCCACGCCTTCGTCAAGAACCTGTGACGTTACGATTGCTCTGTAGCCTCCATTTCTGAAGCGCTCCAGAATCTCGCGGCGTTCTTCCTTCGGCGTCTGGTAGGTCACTGCCGGAATCAGGAATCTGCGGCTGATCACATAGACAAGGTCGTTGTGCAACGTGAAAATCAGCATCTTGTCTTTCCTGTGAGTTCGAAACTGTTCGGCCAAGTGGGTCAGTTTCGATTTTGAGTTGAGCGCAACCTTGACTGCGCGGTTTCTTGCCAACAGAGCCTCTCGAGCTTGCTTATCTCTGCCCGTGGTCATTATGAACTTCTGAAAATCTTCAGCGCTTTTCAGAGTAATCCCCCTCTTCGACAAATAGCCTTTGAAAACTGCCATCTCCCGGTCATAGACCTGCTGTTCCTCTGCGGTCAGCTCCACGAATACTTTCTCGTAAGTGTACGGAGAAAGGTATTCTCCGGCCAAGTCTTCAATCTTTGCCGAGTACACAGGTTCTCCCACAAGCCTGGGAAGGAGTTGATGCCGCTCGTCGCTCCTCTCATAAGTCGCCGTCAAACCCATGCGATATGGCGCGACGTACATTTCAGCTATTTGCATGTAGCTTGGCGAAGCTAAATGGTGAACTTCGTCGAAGATCATGAACATGAACCTGTTCCCCAACGTTCCCGCCTGAAGGTAAGCTGAGTCGTATGTCGAGATGGTTACCATTCTAACAGTGTTCTCTCCTCCACCTACAGCTCCGGCTTCTAAGCCCAGACTGTCTGAAACGCGTTTTTTCCATTGATCTATGAGGTCTAACGTGGGAACCACGATCAGGGTCTGCAGCTTCAGAAGATCTATCGCTTTCAGCGCGATGAAGGTTTTACCCGCAGCTGTGGGTAGAACAAGGATACCCCTCATCCCGGCGCCACGCCACCTTGCCAAGGCTTCTTTCTGATATGGGCGCAGTGAGACTGTGCTTTTCAACGGTTCGACAGGAGGAAGGTTCATCACTTCATCTTTGAGTGGGACACCACTTTCCTCCAAGTAGCTTAGCACATCTCTATAGTGCGCAGCTTTGATTCTGTAGCAGTTGACTCTAGGGTCCCACTTCCCATATGGCGTACCAACGTCTCCTTTCAACAACAGTGTTCCCCTGTCAAACCGCAGATGCAGCATAAGGCAAAACGACTCAGAAGTAAGATAAACTGTTTGCTCTCGGAGACGCCGAAGAGTTCTTGCGGACTGGTGAAGGAAACTGCGGTCCCTCTGCTCCACAAATGATATTTGCCTATTGCCAGTTACTCATGGCTAGGAGACTGGATCGTGAAGAAGCTTGGCTTTCTGACTGCGATGCTGCTTCTTCTTGGAATGCTTGCTGTTGTTAGGCCTTCGTACTCTTCAGGAACAACGTTTTCGCTCGCACCCTCAAGGGTTGAGGTACTTCCCAGCCAGAATTTTACAATTGACGTCATCGTGCGCAATGTCAGCGACCTTTTCACATGGCAACTTGCCGTAAAATATGACGCCCGAATCATAAACTGTACCGCAGCTTGGGTTCCAGAAGACAACGTGTTCGCAGGGCGACCTTCAATGTCAGTACCGCCAGTTCTTAATGACCCCACTAACGATGGTTACAACTACACACTCTTCGGAAACACACTAATGTCTGGATCCGTTACTGTTGAGCAAGGGTTTCTGTGTGAGCTCAACTTCACTGCCCTAGCTTGTGGACAAACACAAATAGTACTGGGCACAGTTGCTGACCCTGTCCTGCTACCTGATCCCAACCCATATGATGCTATCCCTCCAATGAAAGTCTACTCCTTTCTCTGGGATTCAAGCTTGAACGAGATGTCCTTTGTCAGAGAGAATAGTGAAGCACTCAGCGGACCTCAGGCGCTCCTCACGATACTATCCAGTACAGAGGGTACGACCGCCCCCACTCCTGGAAACTACACGTACGTCTGTGGAACAAACGTGTCTGTAACTGCCTTTCCGAACAGTAGCTGCGCTTTCGATCATTGGTTGCTCAATAGTACTATCAGGTCGACAAACCCCCTCAGCGTCATGATGAACAGTAGTTACACTTTGCAGCCTTTCTTTGCGAGGCTGAATTATACCCTGACAATGGCTGAACTCATGAATGGCACAACTAACCTGGCGGTTGGACAGCACACTTACCATGCAGGAGAGGCTGTCCAAGTTGTCGCTACGGCCACCATAGGCTACCGGTTTGACCGTTGGATTCTAGATGGTTCTGATGAAGGTTCAGACAACCCTTTGAGCTTAGTAATGAACAGTAACCATACCCTTTCTGCCGTATTCTCAGCCGTGAGTTACGTTGGAACAGTCTACATACGTGCAGACGGAAGTATTGACCCCCCTGATGAAGCTGTCTCCACCCTTGACAACGAGACCTACCTTCTGACTGAAAACACAAATTCAATGATCGTTATTCAGAGAAACAACATAGTGCTCGATGGAAACAGGCATACTCTCCAGGGAAGTGGAAGCGGAGAAGGTGTGAGTCTTTTCCTCGTCAGTAACGTGACCGTCAGAAACATGAATATTCAAGGTTTCGGCTGCGGCATGTACCTTTTTGGGGCTTTCCAGAACGTCGTCTCTGGAAACAACATAACTGGAAACATCTGGCTTGGCCTTCGGCTTTACTATTCCTCAAACAACAGTATATGTAGCAACAACATGTTAGCAAACAAGGATAACGGCATTCGTTTCGAATATTCTTCTGACTACAACAGTATAGTCGGAAACAACATAGTGGCGAGCAATTGGCTCGGTATATACATCGATTCGTCTTCCAGCAATACTCTCTATCATAACAACTTCGCGGACAACGCGAATCAGGTGCACGTTGACGCTCATGATTATCCTCCTCATAACACATGGGATAACGGCATAGAGGGAAACTTCTGGAAAGACTACAACGGCGTTGACTCAAACTATGATGGAATAGGCGACGTTCCCTACAACATAGACTCGAGCAACACCGACCACTACCCTTTGATCGGCGCGTTTTCCAGCTTTGAGACCTCCTTGACCTATCCATTGGAGATTTTCTCGAACTCCTCAATCAAGAACTTCAACTATTCTGTCCCTGACAGAAGAATAGGCTTCGATGTTGAGGGACAAAGCGGCACTGTTGGCTTCTGCAAAATGACACTTCCACATGACCTTGTCAACCCGGCATATCTGCAAGTGTTGATAGACAACGGGAACACTGCAGTGCAACATTCCAACTACAATTTGCATGATAATTTGACCCACCGATGGATCTACTTCGCATATAACCATTCAATACATACAGTTGTGATTCAAGAAGACACGACTCCGCCGACGATCTTGATTCTATCACCTGAAAACAAAACCTACGAGACGCAGGTCATTCCCTTGACGTTCACTGTTAATGAGACAATCTCTTGGGGCGGCTACAGTCTCGACAGCTCAACTAACATCACCATAACTGGGAATGCTACTCTGCCGAGTCTTCCTGACGGAAATTACAACATTGTCGTATTCGCTAACGACATCGTGGGCAATATGGGCCAGTCAAATATCGTAATGTTCGCGGTTGATACTACCCCGCCCTTGGTTTCTGTTGTTTCACCTGAAAACAAAACATATGCAACACGAAACGTTACCTTGACTTTTATGATCAACGGATCAGCAAGCTGGAGCGGCTATAGCCTAGACGGAGGGGCCAACGTCACCGTAGCTCAGAACACCACGTTGACCGCCCTTGCTGACGGTTCACATCACCTAATCACCTACGCTAGTGATGCCATAGGCAACACAGGTAAGTCAGATATGATCTTCTTTATAGTCGATTCTACACCGCCGAACATAGTTTCAACGGTTCAGTTTCCATTTGTCGACGGTGTGTTGCCAGGGAATAGTGTGACCGTTAATGTTACGGTCATTGATAATGTGACAGCTGTCCAAAGTGTGAACCTGACATATGCTTACGTAACCAGTGCTGGAGCAGGAAATGGTTCTATCACCATGACAGAAGTCTCGGCAAACGTGTGGACTGCTACACTAACAGCGTTGCCCTATGAAACCAACGTTACCTATGTTATTATTGCAAGCGACTATGCTGGAAACACAATTACTACAAAGCAGCTGGGATATGAATATCGGTACACAGTTATCCCTGAATACCAGTTCCAGTCGATTCTGTATCTGTTCATAGTAGGTTTGTTGGCTGCACTCTTGATGCCAAAAAAATGGCGAACAATTGCTATTCAACTAGGATTGTAGATGCGCTCGCAGCTGGGATGTCGGTAGAGATGGCTGCTTTGCCAACGTTGAAGTGCGCTCTACTGGTTTTATCAGTCACCAAGTTATCTCGTCAGGGTCAGATTCCATAACCTTGTTCAGGTTCTCGTAGGTGAGGCTGCGGCGTGTATTAGCGCTCGTTGCAGAAGTAAGTGCGCCAGACGGCGGAAAATTGAACACAGCTGTCCTGAGCTCCCTGGCCAGAACGAAGGCAGCCATCATGACGATTGTGAACATGGACACGGCCAAGATCGGGGCGAAGAAGAGTGCCGAAGCTGTTGTGGTCACAATTGCTCCCACGACGTGGGCGAAACCCATCAGGAATGTGGGGAAAACGTAAGGTGCTGCAAAGAAAGATGCAGTGAACAAGCCTGTTAGGATAAGGTAGTATGTGCCGAGCTTGCTGAGGGCTTTCTTCGTGATGTACAGAACTGTGAGATCACCTCTGCCTAGTTTGGTTCCTGATTCTACAGCGTTCAGAAGTTTGCTTGCGTTCTGGTAGATTTCGGATGCTTCACTCATCATCATCAGGTTTAGGCATATGACAAAGAGGATGAATCCTGTTATGAGTCCGGCTTCGAAGACTCTCAGGAGAACGATGAATACGAGGATGAATGTCCAAGAGAATGCTACGAGAGGGGAGAGCACTAGGAAGAAGAGGTAGCTGTGGAACGTTCTTCTCTTCTCGGGGAACGGGTTGAAAACGTTGAACGTTCTGTAGAAAATGCTCGCTCTCAGGTCAGTGGGGAGTTTCTTCACCGCACGGGATTTCAGATAGAATGATATGGACAAAGCCAGCGATATGATACTCATTATTAGTAGCATTGAGAATGATGCTGGAGACGGAGTCACTATCTGAAGCGGGTTCGTCAAGTACACCATCTGATGGAGTGCTCTAATGATACTCTATAGTTGAATGATGATAATGTTACCTATATGCTTGGCGATGTCATTTTTCATATGGACGGTCAGGATCTACTGTTCTATCTAAAAAATGGGTTACACCCTCAGTATTGGAAGAGGGTGTGGTTGTGTGGGGCGAGATTGGAGCAAGTTAAGGAGCTGGATTATTAGGAGACGACTGGAAGGACAGTCCGTTGCTGAGATATGCGTTCAGGCTCAAGTCAGCAGGAAAGTGTTCTATTACTGGTGGAATCGTTATCGGGCTGAAGGCTGGAGGGGACTGGAAGAAAAGCCAAGAGGACGGCCCGTCGGTCCAGACATTGACGATTCAGAGAAGGAAAGAATCATCAAGCTGAGAAAGAGATATTGTTGGGGTCCCAGCAAGATCGCTGGTCACCTCAACCACAAAGGCTCCAACATAGACCATAACAGGGTTTACCGAATAATCTGTGAAGCCGGGTTGAACCATCCAATAGGCGAGCCTAGAAAGACATGGGGAACAAAACGTTTCCAAAGAGAACATTGCAACAGTCTTTGGCAAGCGGATTTTGAGCTTTGCAGCGACGATTACTGGATGATCAGCTATCAGGATGGCCATTCACGCTTCATAACTGGCTCGGTTAAAATTTATAGTCCAACCGGAGAAAACACAATTTTTCTGCTTGAGAGAACTGTCAAACGGTATGG
>Ga0315288_10009541_pt1 | contig 12221 bp, 4 predicted proteins | sample YL17G11_20_MG_FD_203454 | JGI IMG/M metagenome (GOLD analysis project Ga0315288, IMG submission 203454) | Sediment microbial communities from Yellowstone Lake, YNP, Wyoming, USA - YL17G11_20 | ecosystem: Environmental > Aquatic > Freshwater > Lake > Sediment | place: USA: Wyoming | collected...
TCGATTTTTCATGGCTGGGGACTATTAATTAAGTCCAAAAAAATGAGAAAACTGGACTTGGTTAGCTGCCATGACAGGCGAGATTGTTGGCCCTGGGGGGGCGCCCGTCTGATGCTCGACAGGTGATGTCCAGCGATTCGTTTCATCAGTTTCCTGAGGGGAATAGCACGACATGACCAGCATGATCCCCTCCATCCTCGACCGCCAAATCTACCAAGGCACCGCGATCCGAAGATGGTGGAGGCCTACGACGGCCTTTCCCGGCCCATGGACAGAGATAGCCGATGTCGAATTTTGTGACTTTTCCACAAAACAATGGCACAATGATAGTCGTATAGTATATTACTTGACTGTATTTTGTGATTAATCAGTAAATGAGGGGCTCTTATGCTCATCGAATTCGAAGTCGGAAACTTCCTGTCCTTCAACAAACCGGTTCGCTTGAGCATGGTGGCGACGAATACAGACAAGGAGTTGTTGGAGACGAATACTTTTGAGGCGGAGCGTTGCCGGCTGCTCAGGAGCACGGCAATCTATGGCGCGAATGCAAGTGGCAAGTCCAACCTCATATCCGCAATGGCTTTCATGCAGTGGTTCGTTGCCAACTCCTCAAGAGAAACCCAGGCGCAAGACAAGATCCTGGCGATCCCCTTCAAACTCGACTATGCGACGGAGAGCGCACCAAGCCGTTTCGAGACATCCTTTCTCCTTGCCGGCAAACTCTACCGCTACGGCTTCGAAGCTACGCCGGACCGGGTAACCGCGGAGTGGCTTTTCCGGGCGGAGAAAGTGAAGGAAGAGGCGCTCTTTCTTCGCGACAATGATGGAATTGACGTACGCGATGACTTCTCCGAAGGCCTGGGCCTGGAGTCCAAGACCCGGGACAACGCCCTCTTTCTTTCGGTTGTCGCACAGTTCAACGGCCAACTCTCCCAGGCGATCACGAATTGGTTCGGGAGGTTCAAGACCCTGTACGGGCTGTACGACAGCCGCTACGAAGACTTCAGCGCCTTGATGATGTTGGACAAACAGGCACGGCTATCCCTGCTTAAGCTGATCCAGGAAGCGGATCTGGGAATAGAAGGGATTGACGTAGTGGAGACGTCGGAGGACGGCGGTAATTCTACCTTGGCCGCAGTGGCGGGAAGAGTGTTTCGAGGGAAAAGGTTCCTCATCTCATCTCAGCACCGGAAATACCGGGACGGACAACAGGCTGACCTCGTCCCCATGGATTTTCTGACGGAAGAGTCTGAGGGAACCAAGAAATTCTTCCGGATTGCCGGCCCGCTGCTCGACTGCATTCAGAACGGATATACTGTGTGCATCGACGAACTTGATGCCAAGCTCCATCCTCTCCTCACACGAGCGGTTGTGCGGTTGTTCAACTCGCCCGCCAACAAGAACAATGCACAATTGATCTTCACAACGCACGATACAAACCTGCTGCAATACGGCGGTCTGCGGCGTGACCAGATCTGGTTCACGGAGAAAAATCAGCAGTCGGCAACCGACCTTTACTCGCTCGCGGAGTTCAAGACACCTGTGGGCGTGAAGGTGCGCAATGATGCTGCTTACGAGAAGAACTACATTCAGGGAAAATACGGTGCTATCCCCTTCCTCGGTGATTTTGGATCTTTTCTGAAGGGAACGGGGAATGAGTAACCGTATCAAACTCAGCGACGAGGGGAAGAAGTGGAATCGTCGACGTGATCGTTGTCTCGAACGCTCTGTTGACATAAGAAATGAATACTTGCCTGTTGCCTGAGGGGACACCGCGACGTGACCCGGAAAATCGTATTAAGAAAGAATGACGCCTTTTCGCCCGGATATCGAGCATTCTCAGTCACCGTGACACCGATCATGTTCCTGAGATTCGCCACATCGGATGTGGCGTTTTGGTGGCCGGAAGCGCGTGGGTGCACCCCATGATCCCCTCCATCCTCGACCGCCAAATCCGCCAGGGTGTCGCCGACTTCGTCCGCACCACCTTCTCGATCACCACGCCCAGCATGGCGAAGATGGTGGATGATTTGTGCGACGAACCCGACCGGATGTTCAAGGGCCCGTACATCAGTCTCGGTCTTCCTTTTGAGAATGGCAAGCTGCCGTCAAGTCACTACTTCCCCGATCTAAAAGTCTCGTTTGCCCCGTTCAAGCATCAAGAACTTGCGTGGGAACGATTGACCAAATCGCAATCCACGCTGGTGGCCACGGGTACGGGCTCGGGCAAAACCGAGTGCTTCCTCTTTCCCGTACTCAATCACGTGCGCATGCAGAAAGAGCGGGGTTGGCCTGGCGTCAAGGCCATTCTGGTTTATCCGATGAATGCCCTGGCCACCGATCAGGCGAAGCGCATTGCTAAAGCAATCGCAGCCGATCCGGCGCTCAAGGGAAAGATCACGGCTGGCCTTTATGTGGGAGGGGAGCAGAAGAATCCGCATAAAGTCATGGGCCCGGAGACGATTGTCACCAACCGCGAGGCAATGCGCCTGTCGCCCCCCGACATTCTGCTCACCAACTACAAGATGCTTGATTATCTTCTCACTCGACCAAGCGACAAACAGCTCTGGGCTGCCAACAGGCCGGGGAGTGGAGATGACGCTTCGACCTTGAGATTTCTGGTGGTGGACGAGCTGCACACTTTCGATGGTGCGCAGGGGACCGATCTGGCTTTGCTGGTGCGACGGCTCAAGAATCGGCTCGGTTGTCAACCGGGCAATCTCTGTTGCGTGGGCACCTCAGCGACGCTCGGAGGTCGCGAGAGCGCGGCGCAGATGCTTCACTACGCTGAGCAGATCTTCGGAGAGACATTCGCGCCTGAGGCGTTGATAACGGAGCATCGTCAGTCGCCGGCTGCCTTCCTGGCCGATTCGCACATGGACCACAAGGGAAGTGGCTTTCCTCAGTGGGAGAGCCGTGATGTTCTGCAACCGAGTCGCTACAAGACGCCGGAGGAGTATGTCGCAGCGCAGGCGCAACTCTGGTTCCCCGGAATGTTGACAGTCGAGGAGAGAGTGGGACTCGGGCAACGGCTGAAGGGCCATGTTGTCTTCCGGGTGCTCATTGACCTCGTCACCGTATCGCCGAGAACGGAGAAGGAGGTTCTCTCCGAGTTATCTCGCCACTTCGAGGCGTTGGATCCGAAGTACCTGGCGCGCGAGCACAGTGGGGTTGACGAATCAGAGATATCGGGCTTTCTCTCGCTCTGCCTCTCATCAATATTGTCGCTGATCGCACACGCTCGGTCTGCGCATCCATCCAAGAAGGATGCATTGATTCCCTTCGTGCAGCAGCTCCGGGTGCAGAGCTGGATCCGGGAGATGCGCCGCATGGTTGCGACAGTATCGAAGCATCCGCGTCTTGACTTTGCCGATGATAGTGTGCAGGGCGAGGCCAACATCCTGCCTGTGGTCTATTGTCGTGAATGCGGCAATGGCGGTTGGGTGGGGCTTGTGCCCAACCAATCCGACGACACACTTCGAACCGACGAGAAGTTCCTGCGCGATTTCTACAAGACATTCTTCCACCACAAACCATCGCAGCATATCCGGTTTCTCTTTCCGAATCTATCGGGCCGGGCAATACTGAAGCCCGGGCGCACGGCCGATGATCTCAGGCTGTGTACCAAGTGTCTGCAGATGCTGGCGCCCACGGCTGGCTCGTGCAGTTGCGGGAGCAACGAGCTTGTTGATGTGCTGGTTCCCGATAGCCGCTATCAGGATTCGAAGGGCCATTGGTTCACGCGCAAGCATTGTCCAGCGTGTGGAACGCGGCAGTCGCTCGTGGTGCTGGGAGCGCAATCCGCTTCGCTTTCGAGTGCGTTGATCAACCAACTGTTTGCCTCACCGTACAACAACGACAAGAAGTTGATCGCATTTTCCGACAATGTCCAGGATGCGGCGCACCGGGCTTCGTTCTTCGGAGCGCGCACATGGAAGTTCAACTTCCGCGCTGCTGTTCAGCAGTATGTGCAGGCTCAACAGGGGCCGCAGCCTTTGGTCGGCCTGGGTGCGCGGGTTCTTCAGTACTGGCGAGATCACTGGGCGGACGAGACTGAAACCGTGGCCATGTTTCTGCCTTCGGATCTTGAGTGGCTCACCGAGGTGCGCGAATCTCAGGAGGGAAAACGCAGACAGTTCTCCCCGGAGTTCTGGTCCGCATTGACAAAGAGGCTCGACTGGGAGGTCTTCACCGAGTACAGTCTCGATTGCAGAAAAGCACGCACGCTGGAGAAGTCGGGCTGCTCCACGGCGTACGTCGCCTTCCCGGACATGCAGGCGGAGTATGATGAGCTGTCGATCCGCCTGCAGAACATCGATCCCTCTTTGCAGCGCACAGTAACGGCGACGGGGCTTCGTCAGCTCATACACGGCATCACCCGTCGGTGGCTGCACAACGGCGCTATCGAGCATCCGGCGCTTGGGTCATACATCGCGAATCTTGGGAATCCATACCTGATCAACAAGAACAGTTATTGGATGAAGGGATTCGGCGAGCACTCGCGTACTCCGGCCTTTGCGTGGAGGCAGTTGCCCGGCAAGGACAGAGAGGAACGGCTTGATCCGATACAGACGCGAGCCGACAAGCCGACTTCCTGGTACGCACACTGGCTCTTGAAGTACTGGGGGCATGCATGCCCGATGTTGCTGTCTCATTTCGAAGAAGCCATGACGCTCATCCTTGAGTTCATGGAGAGGGCCGGTATCGCTCTTCGCGTCGAGGCAGAGGGGACTTCTCTCTGGATGCTCAATCCTGAGAAGGTCATGGTGGACCGCGAGGTCCATCATTTCAGGTGCCACGGGTGCGGTCATCAGGTCTCTGTTGCGCAGGCTGAATCGTCAACGTTCGGCGGATTGCGTTGTCTCAAGGCGTCCTGCAATGGAGCATACGCTCCCTTTGACCTGACCGGCAGATACTACGGCGATTTGTATCGCAATGGTGATCTGATTCGACTCATGCCCAGCGAGCACACGGCGCTGCTCGATCGGGACGAACGAGAGGGCATTGAGGAGCAATTCAAAGCAAAGCCCCAGGATCGATCGCCTTGGGCACCGAACCTTCTCTCCTGCACTCCGACCTTGGAGCTGGGCATTGACATCGGCGACCTGTCGAGTGTTCTGCTGTGCTCAGTGCCTCCGGAACAGGCGGCATTCATGCAGCGGATCGGACGCGCGGGAAGGACCGACGGCAATGCAGTTGTGTCAACCATTGCCGAAGGGCAGCCGCACGATCTTTACTTCTGGGCGGATCCGCTGGAAATGCTCAACGGCACCATTGAGCCGCCCGGTGTGTTTCTCGACGCAACGGCAGTGCTTGAGCGGCAACTCATTGCCTTCTGTCTCGACAGGTGGGTGTGCGAGGACCCCCTGGCCGCGATGCCCCGACAGGTTTCCGCGATGATTGCCAATTGGAGGGGGAAGAAGCAGGGCGTCTTCCCGTCCTCCTTTGTTGTGTTCGTGCGAGACCACGCACCGGCGATCCTGGGGAGTTTTCTGGAGTTGCTCGGAACCAATGCGTCACAGTCTACTCGGGACTACCTCACGCAGTTTCTCGACTGCACCAACAGCGCCGACAGTTTCAGCTACAAAATCAATGAATGTCTGGGCCTTTCGGAGAAGATGCGGAACTCGCTGGTAAGTCGCCGAAAGCACCTCGATGCTGACATGGAGAAGATAGCGCAAGATCCCGGCGCAAATCAGGAGCTGGTTGCGGAACTCAAGATGGAGCGCGACGCGCTTACGCGCCTTATCAGTGATATCGACGGTCGAGACTGCTTTCAGTTCCTCACCGATGAGGGGCTCATCCCCAACTATGCCTTCCCCGAAGCGGGAGTGCAGCTCAAATCAATCGTGTATCGGCGTGATCGGAGTTCCACCAGCACGGGTCTGCGGACGTTCAAGACAATCTACGAATACGAACGAGCGGCAGCGTCGGCGATCAGCGACTTTGCCCCCAGCAATTACTTCTACGCGCATCGTCGACGGGTACAGATAGACCAGGTTGACCAGAATGTGTATCCCGCCGAACTTTATCGGCTCTGCCCCGAATGCGGGCACATGGAGCTTGAGGTTTCCGGCTCTACGCCCGGCGAATGCCCTCAATGCCAATGTAACCAGTTCGGCGCTCAACAACAGGTGCAGCAGTTGCTTCGAATCCGTCAAGTGTATGCCACCTCGGGCGACCGCAAAAGTCTTGTGGGTGACGACAGCGACAGCCGCGATGTGAGCTTCTTCGAGCGCTCCATGCTTGTGGGTCTCCGCAATTCCGAATTGCTCGGTGCGTGGCAACTTGACGACGCCGTGTTTCCCTTCGGCTATGAGGTGCGCAGAAAAGTTCTGCTGCGCGAACTGAACTTCGGGCCGTTCAGCACGCAGAATGGTACGATTCGAATCGCCGGCAACGACATTGCTGCCGAAGGTTTCGAGATCTGCAAATCGTGCGGTAGAGTGTCGATCAATGGTAGAGAGATTGAACATACCTATCACTGCATTCGACAGCATCCTTCCAACAACCAGCAGACGCTTCACGCAACGTTTCTCTTTCGCGATTTCGAGGGCGAGGTGTTGCGGATCTTCCTCCCGACACTCTCTCAAGGAGCGGAGAGTGACAGCAAGTCGTTTCTCGCAGCCCTGCACCTCGGGTTCAAGCTTCATTACCAAGGCGACGTCAGTCACCTGCAGGCAACGTTGCAGTCAGAACCGATACCGGACAACTCGAGTCTGCGCAAACAATTCATTGTCCTCTACGACCGCATCCCCGGCGGCACGGGTTACCTAAAACAGTTCACGCAAGATCCCGATCTTCTGCGCACAATCCTGCAGAAGTCTCTTGACAGAATGGGTTCCTGCACGTGTCAGCATACAGCCGGACGCGACGGATGCTACCGGTGTCTGTTTGCGCACCGCAACAGCCGCGAGATGGAGCTTATCAGCCGACGCACTGCTATGGAGTTGGTGCGAAAGATCCTCGACCAGAAGCACACGTTCAGAAAACTGGAGACCGGCGTTTCGAAGATCGATTTGGTTCAAGTGCTCGAAAGCGAGCTTGAGAGAAGGTTCATTTCCGCACTGAAGGACTACTCGCAGCTACCGGGAGCGGAGCACCGGGTTGCCATAGAGGCAAAGGTGCTCGACGCAGGCAATGGGTACCATTTGACCGTTGACGAGCACTCATGGATCATCGAACCTCAGGTGTACTTGGATGAGAGCAAAGGCACTTCCGTGCCCACGCGGACCGATTTTCTCATCCGTCATGCAACCAACAAGACTCTTCGACCGATAGCGATCGCTCTTGACGGTTGGGAGTACCACCATGCACGCATGGAGACCGACACCCGTCAACGGCTTGCCCTGCATCGAACCGGAAAGTTTTGGATATGGACGATCACGTGGGACGACATCGACGACGCGCTCAAGCCTGGCCCCTTGCCCACCGGACTGTTGGGGATTGCGAACAGAGTCGGCTTGCAGGCCTTTCTTGCGAAACGCGACATGCAGCATTGGCAGGACCTGGGCGAGAAAGGGAGTCTGCGACTTCTGCTCCGGTACCTGGCTCAACCCATCGATGAGCACTGGAGCTACGTTGCCTACGGGATGGTGATGGCCAATCTCGATCGCGAACAGACCGACGGTCAGGAATGGGTTCGAGCCGTTTCTCGATGGATGCCGCGCACGCATCCGGGCTGGAACCCTCTTTGGCAGGGCATGGCAGGGAAGAGACGAGAAACACCAGCGGAATGGAATGGTTGGGTGGGCAGGGAGATGAAGCAGGGCGCGGTGGTGTTGCGGGTGAATGATAGTACGATAGTGCACGGTGACAACAAACAATGCTGGCAGAACTACTGGCGGACGGTCAACGTCTTCCAGTTTGTCCCGGACTTTCTCTTTGTGACAGAACAGGCAGCCACCGATCATGCCTACGACAGCATTCCCATGTCGGCTGCAACTTCCAGCGAGGCGGGAATGGACGGTGCATGGCAGGAGCTGTTCGAACTGTGCAACGATGAACGAGCCCGGGCTATCTTGCAGGAGGCGCTTGCCGCAGGGTGTCGCCCGCCGGTTGCTTTTCACGAAATCGTCGAGAATGAAACAATTGTCGCGCAAACAGAATTCGCGTGGCCAGAGCAGAAGATCGCGATTATCTCCACGACCGACGATCAGAAGATCCTGGTGTCCCTGGGGTGGAAGGTCCGTCTCGTCACCGATTTCGCAGCCGGCCAACTGTCATCCTGGCTGAAGGAGTAGCACGTGAACATCGCAATCAGCATAGCGTTTGTTAATCAGATGAACCGCCTCCCCACACAGGTGCGCGGTGCTGTCACCGATTTCTTCAGCAAGTTCTCTGCGAATCCGGAATCCACCGGCATTAACTACGAGATTGTCAAGGGCTCATACAAGAACAGCCTTCACAGCGTTCGCGTCGACAGGGATTACCGGGCGATTGTCGGCAGACCGTCCAAGGACGTGTATCTCATGCTGTGGGTTGACAAGCATGACGATGCATACAAATGGGCAACTGGCCGGTGCTGCGAAGTGAACGCGCAGACTGGCGCGGTGCAGGTCTTCACGGTCCGAGAGGTAGAGAAGCAGGTAGAGACCCCGGTGTATGCGCCGAAGATTCCTGGCATCTTCGATCGCTTCTCGGACAAGGAATTGTTGCGAATCGGCCTGCCGCCGGAGATGCTCTCCAAGGTGCGGTTGCTGAAGACGGATGAGGAGCTGGAGAGTCTCGTACCGGGTCTGCCGGAGGAAATCAGCGAACCGCTCTACCTTATGGCATCGGGCTACTCGTTTCAGGAAGTGCTTCTTCAGCTCGAGTACAAGGACAAGCCTGAGCCAATCGACACTTCGGATGTTCTCACCGCATTGCGGCGTCATGAATCGCAGCGTCAGTTCAAGGTCTTGGAATCCGAGAAGGAACTCACCGAGATCCTGGGAGCTTCACTTGAGCAATGGCGGATCTTCCTGCACCCGAGCCAGAGGAAACTGGTGGAGAGGGATTGGAATGGCCCCGTCCGTGTTCTGGGTGGCGCGGGTACAGGCAAGACCGTTGCCGCCATGCATCGCGTGAAATGGCTGCTCGAGCAGCGACTGAAGAGTCGTGACCAACGCATTCTCTTCACGACATTCACAAAGAATCTCGCGGCGGACATCCGCCAAAACCTCGACCGTCTACTCTCAACCAACAAGGATCAAGTCGAGGTGCTTCATCTCGATGCCTGGGTCAGTCGGTACCTCAAGACAAGAATGCCGGAGTGGCAGATTTCCTATGACGGCGCGGATTCGGAGCATTGGAGACAAGCTCTCACCGAAAAGGACGGCGCCGTCAATCTCGATGCGCCCTTCTATCGGGATGAATGGGAACAGGTTGTTCTGGCTCAGGGCGTTGACAGCGAAATCGACTACCTTCGAGCGCGCCGCGTCGGCAGAGGTACCAGCCTGACAGGAAGCCAACGCAAGCTTGTGTGGAAGGTCTTCAATACTTACCGCGATCTGCTATCGACGCATCATCTGCTCGAACCGGATGATGCCATGCGCCAGGCTGCACGCATCATGGCATCGGAGGGTGGAAATGAGTCCTACGCGGCGGTTATCGTGGACGAGTCACAGGATCTTGGTTTTCAGGCCTTCCGCCTGCTGCGGCAGGTAGCGGGCCCGCAGCATCTCAATGACCTCTTCATCGTCGGCGATCCACATCAGCGGATCTACGGAAAGACCGTTGCGCTCTCGGCAAGTGGCGTTGACATTCGCGGCAGGGGTCGAAAGCTCCGAGTCAACTACCGGACTACCGAAGAGATACGGAAGCAGGCCGTAGCCGTTCTGCGGGGACAAGAGATCGACGATTTGGATAGTGGCAAGGACGATTTGGCGGGCGACCATTCGCTTGTCCATGGTCCCAAGCCGCTGCACTTATCCTCAAGAGACTTCGACGGTGAGATTGACACGATCGTCGAGTACCTGAAGAAGACGCCACATGAAGGCTGCTGCGTTGTGGCCCGGACGCATGACTACGTGGAGCAGTTGTCGGCGCAGCTCAAGACGAAGGGACTGACTACGTGCATCATTGAGCCGAGCAAAGAATGGAAGCCGAGCAACAAGGGCATTCGTCTGGCAACCATGCACCGTGTGAAGGGGCTTGAGTTTGACAATGTGGTCATAGCCGGACTTTGCGGCGCTTGCTTCCCATTGCCGATTCCTGCTGGACTGGACAAGGCCGCGCAAGGGCATTGGATGATGCGGGAGCGGTCCTTACTGTATGTGGCGATGACGCGAGCCCGGAAGGAAGTTGTCTTGTCTTCATGGGGGAAGGTGGGTTCAGCCCTTCGGGACTGGCTGCAGGTTAGCAGCAGACTGCACAAACCGGCGTAGCTCGCTCGCGGAGGCGCAGCGCCCATCTTGTGGCCCCCGCCCGGCGATTCCGGCTCTCACACGCCGGTTCCAGCAGCAGCGGGCGGAGGCTCCTCGATTGCCGGTGGCAGAACGGTCGGACCCTTCGTCGCCCCGTGGCGGATCACCGACTTCTGCCATCGTCCGGTCTTGTACCAGATCAGGCTGATCGCCATTGCCCCGGCAAATCCCAGGGCAAACCCAAACCACACGCCGGTGAGCCCCAGCGACGTCTTGGCGAGGAACATGGCTGCCGGAACCCGCACACACCACACGGCAAAGATGGTGAAGACAAGCGTGGTGATCGTGTGCCCGGCGCCGTTGATGATGCCATTGGACACGAACATGATGGCAAACATCACGCTGGTGGGACCTACAATGCGCAGGTAGGTGCCCCCGAGCTTGATGACCTCGGCATCGGTGAGAAACGCGCTGAGAAGAATGTGCGGCATGCCAAGAAAGAAGATTGACAGAAACGCAGAAATGCACACGGTCATCAGCACGCCCCAACGGAATGTCTGCCGCACTCGATCGATCTTGCCCGCGCCAATGTTCTGGCCTGCGATGGCCGACACGGCCATGCCAATTGACATGGCAGGAAAGAATGCCAGCTGATCGATGCGTCCGGCTGCCCCGAAGGCGGCGGTTGCAGATGCGCCGAACCCGTTGATGATCGACGTTACCGTGGCCATGCCCAGCGATACCGCCGACTGCTGAAGCATGGAGGGGAAGCCGATCTTCACGATCAGTGCCGCCATCTCGCGGTCCAGCCTCATCGCACTCAGCCGAAAGGTGATGATCCCTGCCTTGCGGTTGAGGTAGGTGAGCCCGAGAACCAGGCCAACCGCCGATGAGAGGATCGACGCCACTGCCGCGCCATTGAGGCCCATGCGCGGGAAGGGCCCCACACCGATGATGAGCAGCGGGTCGAGCACGATGTTCACCACCACACCAACACCCATAAAGAGCAGGGGCGTCTTGGTATCCCCAACCCCGCGAAGGATTGACGAAACGAGGAAGCTCATGTACATGATGGTGAACCCGGCAAACGAGATCTTCAAGTATGGCGAGGCTTGCGGGACGATGGACGCGGGCGTGCCCAGGAGCGCGAGGATCCAGTCGGAGGCAAAGATGCCCCCGGCCGAAAGCGCCACGCCAAGAACTATCGCCAGTGTGAATGACGTTCCCACAGTGCGGGTGACCTTGTCAAACTCCTTGGCGCCGTAGTACTGAGACACCAGAATGGTGGTTGCCATGGTAGCGCCCGCAGCCACGGCAACGAACACGAAGATAACCGGAAAGCTCACCGCAACCGCGCCCAACGCGTCTTTACCGCAAATTCTGCCAACCCATATCGCATTGACAATACTGTAGCTGGTCTGGATGAGGTTGCCCAGCATCATGGGCATCGCCACGTTCAGCAAATGGCGGGGGATGCTGCCCTGGGTGAGGTCGCGGCCGTACTTCTTGTCCATGGCGTTCCTGGTTCCGGCATGAGTGGGAAGGGCGGGGTCTTCTGGGATCGAGGGAGCCCGAGCAGACACATGAAAATACGTGGTCGTGGCAAGACGCGGTTCAGCGTGGCGAGTTGATCCGCGATACCGCGCGAACACTGGCGCGTTGGGAGAAGAATCCCCCGGCCCGCTCCACCCGACCAGTGAGATTACCTTCGACACAAAGAAGGGCGTCATCGTCTTCGACGCCCCGGAGCCGTGGCCTTCACGGGCTTCCTGCCCAGGGTGGGCGGCGTCTGCACCTTCACCAACGGCATCACTCTCTCATTCGTCGATATCAGCAATCCACCCGGCATCTACGAATGAGAGAGTGATGCCGTTG
>Ga0315288_10009542_pt1 | contig 12220 bp, 13 predicted proteins | sample YL17G11_20_MG_FD_203454 | JGI IMG/M metagenome (GOLD analysis project Ga0315288, IMG submission 203454) | Sediment microbial communities from Yellowstone Lake, YNP, Wyoming, USA - YL17G11_20 | ecosystem: Environmental > Aquatic > Freshwater > Lake > Sediment | place: USA: Wyoming | collected...
CTCTCCTTTTGGGCAAATGCCGTCCCCTCCCGCTACCTCTTCTACTCCGAGACCCTTTCGCCGCCGGTGTAGACATTCATGCGCCGGCCGCGAGCGAAACCAACCAGAGTGAGTCCGAGCCGACGAGCCATCTCGACGGCCATGACTGTCGGGGCGCCGTGCGAGACGGCGACGGTAAAGCCCGCCCGGGCGGCCTTCAGCACGATATCGGAGGAAAGGCGGCCGCTCGTGACAAGGATGAAGGGACCGGAGCCGCCCCCCAGGCGCCCCGTCAGCCAGAGGTGCCCGACGACCTTGTCCACGGCGTTATGCCGGCCGATGTCCTCGCGGTGGACGATGAGGCCGGCCGGTCCGGCCGGCGGTCCTGTCGGCGGACCTGCCGGTGGACCACCGCGCGGAGTCACGGTCGCCGCCAGGGCCGAGTGCGTCCCGCCCGTGAGCCGGAAGAGCGGCGAGGTCTGAAGGACGGCGGCGAGTTCGGTCAGGCGCCCGGCGGGAAGCGCGCCCTCCCAGGTCACCGGGGGTATCTCGAGCAGGAGGCGGTCCTGGTCGTGGACCAGTCCCGCCCCACATCCCGAACCGATGAACTTGTCCCAGCAACCATTGGCGGTACCAGGTTCCCCGCGCGGCGCCCCGGAGGCCCCGTCCGTGACGCTGGCCACCCGCCGGTCCGGGCTGAGGCGGCAGGAGTAACCCACCGCCTCCGGGGTCTCCCCCACGGGGACAAGTCCCTGCCCCACCAGGAACCCGGCCGCGAGTTCCTCCAGGTCCGCCGGCGTGCAGGCCAGAGTGGCCACGCCCCGGCCGCCGAGTTCAACCGTCAGGTAGTGCTCCACGGCCACGGCGTCGGCGGTTTCCCCCGCCCCGCCGCCTATCTTCCGGATGCCCATCTCCACGTAGCCAGGCCAATCCTGCTCCAAGACGTATCCCTACCTGACCGCCCCGCGCGTTCCAGCGCGGCGCCCTTGCCGACGCGCGCCGGCCTCGCCGGCGACCGCGGCGGGTTGTCCCGCGCCCGGCGGCGCGCCGGCTCTAGTCCGCCGCCAGCGGTTCGACGCGCACCGCGCAAACCTTGAATTCCGGAATCTTGGCCACCGGGTCGAGGGCCGCGTTCGTCAGCTGGTTCGTCGGGCTCTCGACGAAGTGAAAGGTCATCCAGATCACGCCCGGTTGCGACCGCTCCGTGACTTCGGCGCGGGCCTCCACCGCCCCACGCCGCGAGACGATCCGGACGCGCTGGCCGTCCTTGATGCCGAGCTTGGCGGCGTCGGCCGGGTTCATCTCCACGCGCTCCTCGGGGTGCAGGGCGTTGAGCCCAGCGGCCTTCCGGGTCATCGTGCCGGTATGGAAGTGGTACAGGCTGCGTCCGGTGGTCAGGACGAGCGGATACTCCTTATCCGGCAGTTCGACCGAGGGCCGGTACTTGAGGGGGACGAGCTTCCCCTTGCCGCTGGGGGTCGCGAACTTCTCGGTATGGAGGGTCGGGGTCCCGGGATGGTCCTTGGTCGGGCAGGGCCAGGGCAGGCCGGCCTGGTCGATGCGCTCGTAGGTGATGCCGCCGTAGATCGGGGTGAGCGAGGCGATCTCGGCCATGATGTCGACGGTGTCCCGATAGCCGAAGCCCGGCGCGCCCATCCGCCTGGCCAGTTCGGAGACGATCCACCAGTCCGGCCGGGCCTCACCCACCGGTTCGACAGCCTTGCGGATGCGCTGGACGCGCCGTTCGGTGTTGGTGAAGGTCCCGTCCTTCTCGGCGTAGCTGGCCCCGGGCAGCACGACGTCGGCCAGCCGGGCCGTCTCCGTCAGGAAGATGTCTTGCACGACGAGGAACTCCAGCTTGTTCAGGGCCTCCGTGGCGTGGTTCGCGTCGGCGTCACTCAGGACCGGGTTCTCGCCGACGATGTAGATTGCCTTCACCCGTCCGGCGTGGGCGGCGTCCATGATCTCCATGAGGGTGAGCCCAGGGGTCCCGCTGAGGGTCTGCCCCCAGGCCTTCTCGAACTTTTGTCGGAATTCCGGCAAGTCCAGCCGCTGGTAGCCGGGGAACACGGTCGGGAGGCAACCCATGTCGCAGGCCCCTTGGACGTTGTTCTGGCCGCGGAGCGCGTTGACGCCCGACGACGGCCGGCCCAGGTTGCCGGTGATGAGAGCCAGGTTACTGGTGGCGATGACGTTGTCGGTGCCGTGGGAGTGCTGGGTGATGCCCATCGCGTAGAGGATGGAGGCCGGCTTCTCCGTGGCGTAAAGGCGGGCGGCCTCGGCGACCTTCGCGGTGGGGACACCGGTGACGCGCTCGACCGTGGCGAGGTCAAACCCGGCCAGGGACTGCCGGAACTCCTCGAAGCCCTCGCAGCGGGCCTCGATGAAGGCCGTATCGACGAGACGCTCGTCGACGATGACCCGCGCCATCCCCATGAGCAGGGCGACGTCGGTCCCGGGCCGGTGCTTGAGCCAGACGGTCGCGTAGCGGCAGAGGTCGATCCACCGCGGGTTGGCCACGATGAGCTTGGCGCCGCGCCGCAAGGCCTTCTTCAGGCCGAGGCCGATGATGGGGTGGGCGGAGGTGGTGTTGGTGCCGATGGCCAAGAAGCAGGCGGCCCCCTCGACCTCTCCGATGGAGTTGGTCATGGCCCCGCTGCCTAGGGTTCCGGCGAGCCCCGCCACCGTCGGCGCGTGGCAGAGGCGGGCGCAGTGGTCGACGTTGTTCGTCCCCATGACGCCGCGGGCGAACTTCTGGATGACATAGTTCTCTTCGTTGGTGCAGCGGGCCGAGGCGAGCTGGGCGAACTGGTCGCCCTTGTAGACGGACAGACGCTTGGCGACGAGGTCCAGGGCCTCGTCCCAGGAGGCGGCCTCGAACTTGCCGTCGCGCTTGATGAGCGGAGTGCTCAGGCGCTCCGGGCTGCCGATGAAGTCCTGGCCGAAGCGGCCCTTGACGCAGAGGTTCCCGTGGTTGACGGGGCTGCTCTTGTCGCCGGCGACGCTGACGACCTTGCGACCGCGCACGCCGAGTTCCAGGCCGCACCCGACCCCACAGTACGGGCAGACGGTCTTGACCGTCCGGGCCGGCTTGAGGTCCCTGGCCGCCACGAGGGCCCCGGTGGGGCAGGAGGCCACGCAGAGGCCGCAAGACTCGCAGTTCGTGTCGAGCAGCGGCCCACCGTGGCCCTCGGTCGTGCCGACCCGGTAGAGGACGGACACCGCCCCGATGCCTTGGACCTGGCTGCAGATACGGGCGCAGCGCTGGCAAGAGATGCACTTGTTCGGGTCGCGCTCGATGTTGGGGTGGGCCCGGTCGAGAGCGTAGCGGCGGCCGGTCTGGATCGAGACAGGCGGAACCCCGGCCTCCGCGGCGTACTCGCGGAGAAGGCAGGTCTCCTCCGCCTTGCAGCCGCATTCCAGGCAGCGCTCGGCTTCCTGCCGCGCTCCCTCCTCGGAGTAGCCGAGCTCGATCTCGTCGAAGCCGCGGAGCCGCCGCTCCAGGCCGATCTTGGGCATCGCCAGTCGCGGCCTCTTCGCCACCTCCGTGAACTCTTCCCATCCCGTCATGTCGCGCAGTTCGCCGCGGCTCACGTTGTAGGGCTTACCCTCCACGGGCAGCTCCCGCCCGCGAAGGAAAGCGTCGATGGATTGGGCGGCGCGTCTGCCTGCGGCGATGGCCTCGACGGCGGTGGCCGCCCCGGTGAAGAAGTCGCCCCCGGTGAAGACGCCCTCAAGGCCCGTGGCCAGGGTGCCCGGGTCGGCCACGAGCTTCCCGCGGCTGACCTCCAGTCCCTTGACGCCTTCCAGGGCCGAGACATCCGGGCTCTGTCCGATGGCGGCGATGACGGTGTCGATGGGCATCGTCTCCTCCGAACCGGGGATGCGTTCGGGCCGCCGCCGCCCGCTGGCGTCGGGCTCGCCAAGGCGCATCTTGATGAGTTCGAGTCCGGCTACCCGGGTCCCGTCGCTCACGACGCGCGAGGGGGCGGCCAGGAACATAAGGTGGATGCCCTCCTCCTCGGCCTCCTCTATCTCCCAGGGCGAGGCGGGCATCTCGGCGCGGGAGCGCCGGTAGACGAGGCTCACGTCCTTGGCCCCGAGACGCAAGGCGGTGCGGGCGGCGTCGATGGCCGTGTTGCCTCCACCGATGACCGCCACGCGCGGGCCCAGGTCGACCTTCTCGCCCGAGGCCACCGCGCGCAGGAACCCGATGCCGGGCAGCACCCCGGTCAGGCCCTCCCCCTCCACCCCCATCTCAACGCTCTTGTGGGCGCCGAGGGCGAGAAAGACAGCGTCGAACCCGCCCTCCAGCAGGCCCGGAACAGTGAAGTCCCGACCCAGGGACTGGCCCGTCTTGATGGGCACGTCGAGGTCGGTGACGGTCTTGATCTCCCGGTCCAGGAGTTCGCGGGGTAGGCGGTAGGCGGGTATGCCGTAGCGTAGCATGCCCCCGGCCTGGGGCAAAGCCTCGAAGATGGTGACGGCGTGGCCCGCCCGGCGGAGGTAGTAGGCGGCCGACAGACCGGCCGGGCCGGCGCCGACGACGGCAACCTTCTTGCCGGAGGAGGACCCGAGTTCGGGCAGGGCGGCGCCTCCGGCCCCCGCGAACTCGGCGTCGGCGGCGAAACGCTTGAGGCTGCAGATGGAGATGGGCTTATCCACCAGGTTGCGGCGGCAGGCTTCCTCGCAGGGGTGGGGGCAGACGCGGCCGATGACGGCCGGCAGCGGCAACCTCTCCTTGATGAGGTCGATGGCTTCGGCGTAGTCTCCCCGGGCGATGAGGGCGAGATAACCTTGGATGTCAAGACCGGCGGGGCAGGCCAGACGGCACGGGGCCACGCAATCCCCGTAGTGCTCGCCGAGGAGCGTCTCAAGGCAGGTTTTCCGGGCGGCGACGACCCTTTCCCCGGTCGTGCGGACCATCATCTCGTCCGCCACCGGCGTGGAACAGGAGCGGACGAGACCGTAGCCTTCGGCCTCGACAACGCAGACGCCGCAGGCCCCTGTCGGGGTGAGCTGCTCGTCGTGACAGAGGGCCGGGATGGACACGCCGTGCCGGCGGGCGGCCTCCCAGATGGTCTGGCCCGGGACGACGTTGATGGCCTTACCGTCGAGGTACATGCGTAGGGTTCCTGCCACGTGATCCCCTCCAACGCGTCCCGCACGTCCCGCGCCCGGTGCGGCCACGATTGCCGAGCGTCGCCGGCATCGGTCTCGCTGGTTCCGTGCTGTCCAGTCTGTCCGGGGCGCGGCCAAACAAAATGGAATTCAGCGCTGGCGGGGAGCTTTCCTTTGGCGGAAGAGTTGCTCTATTCAGGAGAGGGCTGCCTGGCCCCCGAGCGGCAGGACATCGGATGATGCGGGACGGCGCCGGACGGCCCGCGATGACCGGCCGTCCGGCGCCCGGGTAAACCCTCCCACGGTTCCCCGTGCTACTTCCCGCCGCTGATCATGCCGGCGTTCCGCTCGATAGGCTTGGTCGTGTCGGCATGCCCCACGAGCGACTCGACCCGCTGGCCCTCGACGAGGAACTGCACGGACTTCACGTTGGGGGACTCCGTCAGGCTGTTGACGATGGAGTAGATGGTGAACATCTCGCCCGTGGAACCACCCCAGTGCTTGGTCTGAATCTCTATCGAGAAGTTGACGTAGGCGACCCCCTCGACGATCTCCAGCGAGAGAAGCTTCGCCTCAGGCGGGATGGTCCGGACCTGGTCCGCGAGCTTCGGCCCGGTGATGAGTTCCTCGACCACGAGTTGTTCGTACGTCTTGCCCGCCGGCGCCGTCACGGTGCGGTCCTCCGGCAGGAGGTACATGGCCTGCTTGTCGCCGAAGTAGAGGCGCAGCACCATCTGGCCCTGTCCCGGGCCCGGGGTGACCGGATCCTCGCCGGTCTTGCCCGACGGCCGGCCGAAGGGGAGAAGCGAACACCCTGTCAGGGCCACCGCCGTCAGCAGCACAGCCAACGCCAGCCCAATCGCCATCGCTTTCTTTTGTCTCGTCATCGCCCGTATGCCTCCTTGTGCTCCACAACCGGGAATGCTGCTTACGAGGCCATTCTACCCGGCGCTTGTTACGGGTTGATGACAGAACCGTTCCTCTTTTTATGGCGTTTTCGCCATGTCGGGATTCCTGCTTCTCGACGGTCTGCCCGCTAGGCGGGTCTTACGTCCGCTCCGCGGGCGTCTTGTGTCTCCGGGGAACTCCCGGCGACAAGCCGCTCAAGGTTCAGGGCGGCGACCAACGTGGAACCGTACCAGCGAATCCTGCCGAGTCTCGCGCGGCAACCTGCGGGAAAACCGGGCCAGCAGCCGCAATGCTGGTCGCCGAGGAGGTCTTCAGGCATGAAGTGGATCCCCAGATTTCACGTGCACGTCGATCGCGTGGCTTGTCCGTGGCTCATCCAGCGGTTCGTCGAATCCGAGGCCGAGTTCCTGTTCGTCCCAACCGGCCAGGTCGAGACTATCGCCAGTAGGCAAGACGCCATTCCTTTCGACCCTCAGAGTGTCGAGCTAGGCCAACATGGCGACAAGTGCTCTTTCGACGCCATCGTTTGAGAAATACGGGCTGAAAGACGCGGCCCTGCTCAGGCTGGCCGGCGCCGTTTGCTACAGCCTGCGCCACCCCGATGGCCTCGAGAACCTGGAGGCCTTTCCCCGGCGGCTATCTCACCGACCGTCTGGGGGCCAAGACGACGCTCCTCATCTTCAACCTCGTGGCCATGGCCGGGTTTGCCCTGGTCGCCGTCGTCGCGGCCTGGCCGGCCGTCATCGGCGGGGCGTTCCTCTTCATCTCCTGGACGGCTATCTCCTTGCCGGCGACCATGAGCCTGGTAGCGAGGGTCCTCCCCAAGTCGAAGCGGACGATGGGCGTGTCAAAGCACTCGCTGGTGCGCGACCGGCCCGCCAGGACCGTCCAGCCCACCGGGACGAAGGAGGCGCCAGCCGAAGGTGACGCCCGGGGCAGCGGGGACCGCCGACCGTCGCCGCTGGTCCTGGCCCGGCGGATGAGCCCGGCCCTGAAGCGGTTGCTCGTCGCCGACATCCTCGTGCGCTTCTGCGAGCAGACCCCTACCCGCAGGCCGGGTCGCCGCCTTCGGCGGGGCCTTCCTCTGGCGCGTCAGCCCGCTGACCAACCTTCTTGGCGCGGCGGCGTTCGGGACGGCGGGCGCCGTCTGGTTCGCTCTCCGGGGAACCCACCTCACCTACGAGGCCTCGGCAGGCAGCCGCTAGGGCGAGCCCTGGCGCCCGAACGCCGCAGCGAGCGGACGAGACCGGGCAGGTCCCGCAGGCTCGTGAGGACGGCGTCGTGGGCGTCGCCGGGCGCGGTCTCCGACCGGCCGGGCGCTGCCCGCTGTCCGCCTTCCGGGACTTGCCGGGCCGCGGCCGGGGAGAACCAGATCGCCTTGAGCCCCGCCTTCTTCGCCGCGACGACGTCGTTCTCGTAGTTATCCCCGATCATGACGGCCTCCTCCGGCCGGAAACCGAGCTTGGCCACGGCGCCACGATAGAAGGCCGGGTCAGACTTGGGGAGACCGATGTCCCTGGCCAAGACGATGGTCCCCGGGGCGAAATGCCGGTCCAGGCCGACGCGGCCAAGGGCTTGGCGCACCCGGGCCTCGGTCGACTCGCCCGCGCTGGTCAAGAGGGCTATGCGGTGCGTCCGGCCTAAGTCGGTGAGGGCGGCCCCCGCGCCAGGCACCTCGGCCACCTCCGGCCAATCGGCCATCGGCCCTTCAGAGCCGGGAAAGACCTTCATGAGCGTGTCTCCCCAGTCCAGGCAAACCAGTCGAACGGTCATGCGGCTATCTACCGTCCTTTCCGAGTCCTGAAACCGCCCCCGCTCCCGGAGGTATTAGACGAAAGGAGACGTCCTCCCGCCGGCGAAGCCGAAGATACCGGGCTACGCTCCCCGGGGCCCCGCAAGACCCCCCATGATGCGAGGAGGTCGGACATGCCGGAACTACCGGAACTCACCGTCTGGGCGCGGCAGGTCGACGAGGAGCTCACCGGCAAGACCATCGCCGCCGTCGAGACGCCACAACCGAAATGCCTGAACGTCACCCCCGAGGAGATGGCCGCCCTTGTCGTCGGACGGACCGTCCGGGGAGCCCGCGAACGCGGCAAGTGGATGATCATCGACCTGGCCGGCCCGGGCGGCATCGACAGCCACCTCCTTCTCAACCTCGGCATGGGAGGCGACTTCTACTACCGCCGGGCGCCCGGGAAGTCCACGCCCGCGGGCGAGCCGGTCCGCGAGCCGGACAAGTACCAGTTCAGGCTCTCCTTCACCGACGGCGCCGGACTGGCCCTTCGCTTCTGGTGGTTCGGCTACATCCACGCCGTCAAGGCCGGGGAACTCGCCCGGCACGACATGACGGCCAGCCTCGGTCCCTCCCCCCTCGACCCGGACATGGACCTCGCCTGCTTTAGGGCCATGGTGGCCGCGCGGCCCAGGCGCAGCGCGAAGTCCTTCCTCCTGGACCAGAAAATCCTGGCCGGCATCGGCAACGTCTACGCCCAGGACTCCCTCTGGGGAGCAGGCCTGCACCCTGGCCGGCTGCTGGGATCGCTGTCCGAGGCGGAGGTCGAGGCCTTCTGGCGTTCCGTCCGGCGGGTGCTCGGGCAATCCATCGCCAAAGGCGGGCTGGCCTATGAGCGCGACTTCTTCGGCCGCTCCGGAGGCCTGACCGGCGACGACTTCGCTGTCGGATACAAGTCCGGCAAGCCCTGCCCCAAGTGCGGGGCGGCCATCCAGAAGATCAAGTCCGGTTCGAGCAGCACCTACATCTGCCCAGACTGCCAGAAGGTCTAGGCGCCCCGGTACCTGCGGCCTGCCGCCCCGACGCGGCCCGCCACGCTCCCGCAACAGCGCCGACACCCATCCGGCCCGGGCTCCGCGCCCGGGCCGGCTCTATCCATAGGAGGACTTGCCGGCAAACGCGAGGTAGAGCTTCAAGTCGACGTCGGTGACCTCGAACACGCAGGAGAACTCCACTCCGGCCGCCCCGGCTCGTCCGGCAATCGGGCCAGCGAAGGCGTGAGATGAACTCGATAACCCGTCCGGTCCGGGACCGAGCGGTCGCCGAGGTCGGTCTCCAGCAGGAGGCCCGCCACGGCCGCGGGGTAGTAGGAGGTCTCGAGCGACACTGGCTCGCCGAGGGCCTGGGCGTTAAGGCGCTGCCCCATCGAGTTCCGTCGCGAGCTCCTAGCGGGGATCTACGACAAGTACTTCGGCGCCAACGGGACTCCGTCGGGCGTGTCGGTGATGAACGCCACGCGAGCCCTCCCCACGCGCATCAATCAAGCTTCAAGGCCGCCTCGGGCCCGGTCTCCGGCGAGACCCACACGAGGGAGCACCTCCTGCGGCGCGGGGCCTGCGAGGTGTCCCCTGGCCTGAGGGCCTGGACCCTCTTGCCGTGGGCCGCAGCCGTCTGGTAGATGTGGCGACCGACCGAGGTGGACCCTACGTAGGAGATGCCGCGGACGTCGAGGTGCTTGAGGAGGAGTTCGGCCTCGTGGGCGAGTTCGAGGATGCGCATCGACCTCCGCGGCGTCTGGCTGTTGGTCCGGTTCGGGCGAGGTCGCCGTTCTTCAAGCGCGAGACTACCTCTCTGTTCGCCCGAACCGGAAGGCTAACCTTCGTCTACTTGGGTAAACAGTCACCTTCGATGGCTTGCCCCGCCTGCCCGGCGGCCTACACCGCCTGTCGTTGGCCGGCGAGATACCTTCCGCGGAGCAAGGTCATGGTGCGAACGGGACCCGCCTCACCTTTGATGAAGTCCTGGAGGATGGAGCACTCCTCGAAGTCCGCGCAGGCCGCGCAGTTCTGAAATCCCTTCTTCTCGGCGCACAGGCGAATCTTGCAGGCCGAGCAGAACTTGGCCAGGAAGCGCTGGTTGTGGGAGCCGCAGCCGAGGCAGACCCAATCGTGGGCCTCGTAGGCTCCGTTCCAGAAGGCTCCGGCCACCTCCTTCAGCAGATCCTCGTTGCCGGTCACGGTGCCCTTGTAGGCGCGGCACTCCGAGCAGTTGATGCCGCAGTAGCCCAGCACAGGCTTCTCCCCTTTCCTGTAACCATTAAATGTAGCCTTACGGCATTACCCTACCAGGCCGACCGCCGACCCGTCAACATCGACCGGACCTCGGCGGCCAGTCCGTTGGCCGTCTTCACGCAGGCGCCGGGGTTCGATCTGGCCGCCGCCTGCCACAAGGTCGCTGACCCGCCGCACCACGCCTTCGCCCAAGCCTGGGTCGATCAGGCTATGCTCGGCGCGGACGAGGAAGTCAGACTTGCCGCCCAGACCTTACGGGTCCTCCCCCTCTGGCCATCGGCGTCTTCGGCCTGGTGGCGCGCAACCTCAACCTCGTCCTCAACGTGGCCCTGGTGGGGTTCATGGCTCTCAGCGGGGTCAATTTCCCCGTCGCGGAGCTGCCGGCCTGGGCGCAGATCATTAGCGGCGGGCTGCCGATAACCCGGGGGCTGGCCGCGTTCCGGATGGCCTTCGCCGGCGGGGGCGCCGCGGCCACCGGCTACCTGCTCTTCCTCCGGCTCGAGCGGAGCGCGCGCCTGGAGGGCACGTTTGACTTCCAGGCCTGAGACAAGCTGGGCAACGGCCTAGGGACGAACCGGTCGCCTGCACGAGAAGGACCCCGGCAGTCGGTGGAACTGGCGCTGTCCATCATCCAGATCCTTGCCGACAGCCCCGGCCACAAGCCGGTGGGGGTAACGGAGATCGCCGGCCACCTCGATCGCTTGGGTTGGGCCCTCTACCAAACGGCTCACCGCCTGCCTCACGCCACGGGCGTGCACGCCGTCGCCCAGCCCCTCATCCGCGAGGCCGCCGCGCGGCTAGGCGAAACGGTCAACTTGGCCGTCCGGTATGAAGTGCGCATGGTGATCATCGAATCATGCGGTGTCGCGAGCGGGCTCAAGGTCGAGACGCCACAGGGTGTCCCGCAACCCCTGCACAACTCCGCCGCCGGCAAAGCCCTCATTGTCGATCTGGACGAGTCGGCCCTTTGCCAGCTTTGCGGCCTGCGCCTCGAGGCAACCACCGACAAGACCCTCGCCTCCCCGAAAGCCCTCGCCGAGAACCTGGTGGCCTGCCGCCGCCGGGGCTACACCCTCGACAACGAAGAGACCGACGAGGGCGTGCATTGCGTGGGGGTTCCCATCCGCGACCACCGGGGTCAGGTTGTGGCCTCATTGAGCGTGACCGGCCCGAGCCAACGACTGGCGGGCAAGAAGCTCGAGGAAGCGGCAACGTGCATCCGCACCTTGGCCCTGGAGATCTCACGCGCCGTGGGCTTTTCCGGCGCGACCACGGGCTAGGAGGACCGGCCGCGCGATCCTGGGGTCCGAAGCTGAGCGGGCTTAGGAACTCTCAATTGAGGCGTTCCAGGCTCTGCTTATCTCCCCCATGGCCCGGCGGGCCAGTTCCTCGAGGACCAGACGCCGGTAGGCCGGGCGGTGTCGGAGGCGTAGCCGTACTTCAGGATGGCTCGGCCCGAGGAGAAGAATGGCGTGTAGAGCGAGCAGAGGTCGAGCGAGTAGATGGCCAGGGCTGGTCGCCCGTAAGCCCGCTACTCCTCTGCGTTACCAAGGTGTTCTAGCCAGACTCGACGAGCGGGAATCGGCTCACGGGTCCTCGGCGGGAACGCCGACGGCGTCCGCCCGGCATTGCTGGCATCGGCGGAACTGGGGGAGGTATCGCCCGGCCGCGTAGCGGGCCCAGCGAAGCTCGTCACAGGTTGGGGCCCGGAGGCCCGCAAAGGCCCCCAGAGGGATCAGCGGGACGATGTTCTGGATGTAGGTCCCGGCTTGGGCGGCGGCTTGGGCCACGTGGTGAATCTCGGTGCTCCCCGGGCCGGAATTGACGCCCGGAATCAGGACGGTGTTGACCTTCACCACCAGCCCAGCCGCGGCCGCCCGGCGGATGCCCGCCAGCTGGCGGTCGATGAGCCAGGCCGGGCGTGGCAGTCGGATCGGCGGTTGGGCCGCCAGTCGAGTCGACGGTTGAGTCGCCGCCCGAGCCGGCGTAGGGCAGCCGGAGGTAGATTCGGCCGGCCACTTCCGGGGTTACGGCGTTGAGCGTGACCGTCAGGGCCGCGACTCCGAGCTCAACGAGCCTGCAGACAGCCTCCGCCAGGAGGAGCCCGTTGGTCGAGAGGCAGAAGACCGGCTCCGGGTTCGCCAAAGGTTCGCCCGGGCCGGCGATGCCGATAACGCGCAGGCGG
>Ga0315288_10009544_pt1 | contig 12220 bp, 13 predicted proteins | sample YL17G11_20_MG_FD_203454 | JGI IMG/M metagenome (GOLD analysis project Ga0315288, IMG submission 203454) | Sediment microbial communities from Yellowstone Lake, YNP, Wyoming, USA - YL17G11_20 | ecosystem: Environmental > Aquatic > Freshwater > Lake > Sediment | place: USA: Wyoming | collected...
CGCGAGCCACGGCTTGAGCTTCCCAAGCTTTCTGCGTCGTGGGGCCGAACTTGCCGTCGGTGGTGTTCTTGTTCTTGGGCACACCGAGCGCGATGAGAATCGTCTGCATGTCCTTGACGGACACAAGTACGCCCGTGACCGCGCCGTCACTGGGTTTTGCGTTTGCGTTGACCTGGATCTGGTAGGTGCGGAACTCTGTGGTAACGCTGCGACCCGGCGGCGTATTGCCGAGCTTGAACGTGCCGGTCTTCAGCGCACGGAACGTGTACGTGGTCTTTCCGCCGCAGCCAACAATCGTCCGCGCGCCTGGGGGACAGTCTGATGTGAACTTCTCGCCCACGAGCGCGACGACATCTCCCGGCACCAGCTCGTATTTGTACCCTGTGCTTGCGTTCTCGGCCACGGTGACGCTGAACATCGCGCCCGGCTTGTACGTTCCGATCAGGCCTTCGGCCGTGACGCTGGTCTTCGGAGACGGGACGGGCTTGTCGCCGCCGTTAGGCTTAGGAGACTTCCCCCCGGCCTTGGCGTCCTGCAAGAACTTCGCATACGTCGCGGCCGAGACCCTCGCCGTGGTCTTGTCCACGCGAGCGAAGAGCGGATCCACACCGCGACGTTTCGCAGACGACTCCCACGCGCCTTGAGACTTCGGGCCGAAGGTGTTGTCGAGCTTGACCGTGGTGTCGCGCCAGCCGAGCGCACGCAGGAGCTTCTGCAGCTCCAGCATGTTCTTGGAGACGGCATCGCCGCCAGGTGCAACAGGCGTGACCACGGGGCCGGGCTTGGGTGTCGGCACCGGCCCTGGAATGACGACGTTACCTGCGCCGTCTGCCTTGATCTTGTTGTACGTGCTCTCGGCCACCTGGGCGGTCTTGCCGTCCACACGTTCAAAGAGTCCCGGCAGACTTCTGTTCTTTGCCGACACTCCCCATGCGTTGCGCGTCTGCGAACCGTACAAACCGTCACGCTTGAGCTTCTTTGCCGTCCATCCCACGCCGTAGAGCAGGGCTTGCAGCTCGTCCACGGTCTTGGTCACCGAGCCTGCCTTGGGCGTCACGGTCGGCACCGAGGGGGCGAACGCTTTGACTGTAGGTTGGTCCTTCTGCTGCACGCCGCGCTTCTGCGCATCGGCCTTGAACGCGGCCACCGTGCTCGGGTGAACCGCGACCACGGCCCCGCTCACGCGCACGAACTCTTTGGGCATGTTTCGGCTCTTGGCCGATGTCTCCCAGGCCCCTGCCGTGTTGGGTCCGTACTTACCGTCGGCCGTGAGCTTTGACCAGCCAAGCGCACGTAGCAACACCTGCATGTCCTTGACGGACTGCTGCACGAGCGAAGAGGCCGGTGCGGGGGCTGGCGCGAGAACTTGCTGGCTCTGCGTGGGGTAGGCCGCGTCAGACAGCGCCGAGTACGTAGACATGGCCACGAAGGCCCAGGTGGGAGCTGCACGATCAAACGCCGGGTTCTGCTTGTACTTCGTCGCCTGACGTTGCCAGGCCGCCTTGGTGTTCGGGCCGTACTTACCGTCGGCCGTGAGACGTTCACCCAGCCGGTTCAACAAGCTCTGCAAGATCTTGATGTCCATGGTCGTGAGACCGGACTGCGACGGCGTCGTGCTGGGGGCCGCCTCGAAAAAACCCAAGTAGTCGTTCAGGTTGGCCATCAGAACACCACCGTGGACACGACCAGCCTGACGCTGGTGCCCGCCGCGATGGGCGCGCCCAGGGCGTCTGAAAGCACAACAGCGTAGATCTGGTCGTCGGGGATCATGATGGCTGTGTACCTCTGCGTGGTGGAGAGCAGGATTTGAAAAGCGTTCTCTCCCACGTTCTCCGAGGAGGAGAACGCACAGATCGCACCGCCGCCCGGCAGCGCAGACAAAACCTTCTGCGGCAACCAGCACTCCACGTACACGGCCTCTGACCCCTGCACGCCGCTCTTCGCAACCTGCACGGGGTTACCCGTCAACGGCTTAACGATGCGGACGCCGTGCGCGATGCGACGAGGACCGACAACCGACGCGAGGTACGCCCTCGCGTTCAGGTTGCCGGTACCTGAGTCTTGGTTGAAGTCGAACACCTGGGGCGTCTCCTTCAGCGGGGCGTGCAAGCAGTGTAGTCACCCAAGATCTGAATTCCGAACTCTTTGGTCGTGCCGACCAGCGCAGCCCAGCGGGCCGTGTCAATCGACCACTCCACCGCGAGGTCTGTGCCGGGCACCGTGATGTACACGCCGTCCCACTCCGCGCCGTTGGCCGCGCCAGACTTGGAGAGCAGCGACTGCATGCTGATCGGGCGCTTGAAGATCTCAAAGTTTCGGCCCGACTCTCGGATCTGTACGTTCACGAGCGACGGTGCGTTGCCCGCGAAGTCCGGGTCCATGACGAAGCCGACCACGCGACGAATCGCGAGCTGGTAGCGGCTGATGAGCGAGATGGAATCCGACTGGGAAAAAACGGTGCCGTCCGGGTTGATCTGGATGCGGTACTGCAGATCCTCGATACGCATGTCCTCGGGCGCGATGACGCCGGAAGCCAGGTCCGAGTAATACTGCACGATGGGTCCAGGGGGCACGCGCATCGAGCCCTGGGGCGATGGCATGTCCGCACGCGGGACACGAAACTGAGAGCCCATGATCGGAGCGCCAGCGGGCGCGAGGCCGGGAGTATCTGCAAAGCCACGTTGTGGATAGTTCATCGGATCTCCGCTGACGGAAAAGAGTTTGTGGAAACGAAGGGGCAGAGGGCGGAACGCCCCGGCCGCAGCTTCTTACGCCGCGACCGAGGCACTCACGCGGGCAGCTACTACTTGGTGACGGCGCTGCGGATGAGGCCGTGCAGGTAGTTGGTCACGAGCATCGGCTCTTCGGTGTTTGGGTTCACGTAGTCGATACCCTGAGCCGCAAGCCAGGTGCGGGGATCGAAACGAAGCAAGCCTTCCAGCTCGTGATTTTGGTTCAGCATCTGCTTCTTGATCAAGCGAGATGCCGAAGCCGTCGCGGGCACGCCCACCGACACGATGCCAGCGTCGGCCTCGGTCGTGTTACCGTAGAGGCCGTAGCCGCTCGGGAACTTGATGGCCGGACCCTCGTCCTGCAAGATGTCGTTGATCTTCAGACGGTAGTAGGCGTTGTCCACCACCTTCTTGATGTCGCGCGGCACGGTGATGACGTCACCGATGGCCAAGCGGAAGTAGAGACCGATGCGGTCCAAGATCATCGACTCGCCGCTGGAGAGCTTGCGAGGCGTCTTGATGTTGGTGTCCGCTTCGCGCTTCCCCTGGATGTCGGCAAAGAAGATGAACTGCGTACCGGGGACGATTGCGCCCGCCGGGATTGCAATTGTATCCCACTTGTCCGACTCGCGGAAGTCACGAATGTTCATGATTTGCCCGGTCTCTTGATCTCGAAAAAGACCCGGCTGTCCTTCGACAGGTACCATTGCCATAGTGAATGTCTCCTAACAGGTGTTGTTGTTCTCAACGAGGCCGGGCCCCGCAGACTCTTTGAGCCTTACGGCTCGGGTTGGACTACGCGAGGTAGCCGTCGTAGCGACCGAGGGTTTCCCCCGTGACCATCGCACTGCCAAAGCCCATGAGAGCTTCGTTCGTCACCTGGGGGCCAGCGAACTCGCTGAACGCGCCGCGTGCGGACTGCACGCTGGTGGCTTCCAGCGACGAGAGCGCCGAGGAGTTGTCGCGGCCGTAGGCCGAGAGCAACGCTTCGTCACCCGCCGACAGAGCCGAGTCCTCGGGCATCGCGCCGAGGGGGTAGCTGCCGCCGAGCAGGTTCGCGTCGAAGTAGGTGTCGATGAGCTGCGCGAGCGCGAGGCCCGATACGCCGCCGACAACGGCCATCGCCGCGTCACGGTTCCGGTCCCAGAGCATGCGTCCGCCGAGCATACCGGCCACGATGCCGAGGACGGCGCGGGCGCGGTGCTGGTTGACCTCCGAGAGGTTCAGCGCAGCGGGGATGGGCAGCTTCGGCAGCGCCCAGGCTGCGAGGATGATCGAAGCGGCACTTGCGCCCGCCGCGATGGCTTGATCACGGGCCATGCCCATGTCGAGAAGGCCAGACATGCCGTCGTCGTACATGTCCAGTCCCATGAGATCGTCATAATTGGAACGCATCTGTAGTTCTCCTGTTGGTCCGCAAAGGACTCGGACTTGTCGCTCGGCCCTAGTGCCTAGCTTGGTCTCACAGTTTGCGAACGTACCTTCAGACGTTTGTAAACGTCAATGAGGTAGAGCAACTACAGAGGGAATACACGCGCAGCGTCAACCATGCGCGCGGGTGCTTCCCATCCGAACGGCATCGCAACGCTCGCGTCGAACGAAACCCATTTGCGAGGTGCGCGCCGTGGGAAACCGATCTGCGCGTAGATGTGATTCCACTCTGGCGAGCCTTTGGTGCGAATCACCTTGAAGCGGCACTGGAGCCCAAGCGTGGCTGCTGCGGCACACGCCAGGGTGCTGTAGTCGTCGCAGTCTCCGGTGCGGAACTTGAGCGTGTGTGCTGGCTTCTGATAGCTGTCGATGCCTGCGATGTCTGAGGTGTAACGGACGTTTGCCCGCACAGCGTCGAACAGCGCCTTGGCTTCTGCCAGGTTGTTCTTCTCTGGCACGCACCAGTCGTTACCGCAGCGGGTGTTCACTGCACGACGGGCGAACTCATACACGGCCGGGTCTCGCTTACCCTGCTCCACCAGCGCCGTCAGGTGTTTGATGCGGTCATCCAGGTTTCGGATCTGGTAGGTCCGCAGACGTACCGGACCTGACGGGGTGTTGATGAAGAGGTCCGACAAACCGTTTTTAGCGCCGTGCGAAGATTTACGCCGTGTGGGGGTTCTGGTGGTAGTTTTTGTACCACCTTCCCCTCTCAGGTGTCGGGCCCCGTTGGCGATCTGTCGAGCGCCCAGTGCAATTCCCGCAAGCCCTAGAGCCAATTCGCCTAGCGTCATGCAGCTAGCCTACGCTCAGGTCTCTGGGCTTGTCCACCGTGTCACGGCTCGTCGGCTTCGTCTTCTTCCTCTTCGCCCTCACCGTCGCCCTCGCTGATGCCAAGGGCGTCGCTGGCTTCAACCTGCATGAGGTCGTCCGGGTCTTCGTCCCCTTCACCCTCTGGCAGATGTTCCTTAACCGTGTTGGCGATGTGTTCAAAGTTGTTGGCCAGCGCGTTCATGATCTTGCGCGCCAGCGCGTCCTCGATGAGCTTCATGTCGCGCAGCACGACGAAGAACTTGGAGATGAACGACAAGAAACTTGTGCGGTCTTCCTTCATCAGGAAGTCCATCAAGATCTCCGCGTGCTTCAGCCACTCTTTCTCCTTGGCCATGGAGTCGAGCATCTCCAGCGTGATCTGCACCAGCTCTGCGTCCTCTTTGGCCTCCACGTAGCGGTTGATGAAGTCTGCGATGTGTGTGGGCAAGATAACCTCGCCCCCTTCGTTCGGTGTGGCGGGCGCAGCCGGTGTGGCGGGCGCAGCCGGTGCGGCCGGTGCAACCGATGCAACAGGTGCCTGGCTCTGCGCTGTGGCGTTGGGCGGCATCTGCGGGGATTGCATGGGGGGTGGAGTCAGGATGCCTCGGTTGAGGTTCTGCTCGTGCAGCATAAGTTCGCGCTCTCTCAGCTCCAAACGCTTTGCCTCCAGAGCCCTGGCCTTCAGCACCAGAGGGTCTTGTTGCTGCCCTGGGGGCAGAGCGCGGGACTGTTGTGCTGGCTGCCCGCCGCCACGGATGCGAGAGGCCAAGGTGCTCGTGAGTTCTTTGTTACTCAAGAGCGCAACGATACCGTCCATGACTCCGGTACCTCCTCCGACCTCTGTCTGCTGCTTCACTTGCTGTACCGCATTGAGCAAGAAGCCCATGTTCTCCATCGTCTTCTTGAAGTCGTCTGTGCCCCTCTCGCCTTTGGCCTGGTTGACCACGTTCAAGAGCTGCTCGGGGCTCATGCGGTCGCGCATCAGGTACTCCACCAGACGGTCGTCTTTACCCGCCGTGTCATTGCCTCGCAGCGACATCACCACGGCCGCGAGGTTCTTGAGTTGTTCGGTGGGGTCCACTGGGGGCGGCATCGGAGGCAGCACTCCGCTGCTCTCGTTTCGTTTGTCGTCGGAGAAGAGCTTGGCCATGAGCATCTGCATCATGGGGTCAGGCTCGCGGGGCTTCATGGCGACGGCCAGGGCCGCGCCCACAAGCTGTGTGACGCTGCCAACGATGGCGATGGCCAAGCTGTTGTCCTTGGGAACTTGAACGCTCGAAAGATCTGGCTGGAGTCTCTTGCTCACTTCCAGCATCCGACTGAACGATTCGATGGGGTCTACCTGCTGATTGGCCGCCGTCATCATGTTCTTGACGTCCTGCTCGTAGCGTCTGTTGGTTGCGTCCACCATCTGCTGCATGATGTCGAACGGGCCCTTCCCGGAAGTCTGCGGCATGTCGGGGGAAGAGACGAGCGGCGCGAGCAGCGTGATGAACCCCATGTCGTATTCCCGGCCGTGGGCGTCCACGCCCGTGACCGTGTACTCCCCTGGGCCGTACTGCTTCTTCAAGTGCCTGTTGAGGAAGCTCTCGATGTCCTGCGACTGCGACATGTCGTCGTTGGTGTAGTCCCCGATGTACGCGAGCGCACCGTTGTCCAAACGCTTATGGATCTTGGCGTGCTCCGCTCCTGGCATCTTCCTGCCCAGCGGTCCCAGGCGCTTGGTGCCCGGTGATTGTTGTCGGGCCTCCTTCAGTGCTGCCGTTTCTTCGCGGACAACTCTCGGAGGCGCTTTGGGTGGCGGGGCTTCCGGCGCTCGGCTGAACATCCCCAGCTCTTCGGGCGGGTCCTCGAGGATGGGTTCAAAGACCGAAGCGCGAGATCTGCGAGACTCCGGTTCAGGTTCCGGCTCGGGCTCTGCTTGTCGGGTTCTCTTCTCCTCTGCCGCGCCCACAGCTTGCCGGGCCTCCAACACAACGCGATCCACCAGAGGGTCAATGTCCTCGGGCTCGACGGTGACCGTGCTCAAATTCTCTGCGGCCTGCTCTGCAGCCGGATTGATTCTTGGAGCGCCTCGGCCGCGTTGTTTTTTTGGCTCTGCAGCTACGTTTGTGGCTTCCAATGTCATCTGCGTCTCCTAGTTTTTTCGCTTGCAGAGTGTACTGCGTTCACGATGTCGTTCTCGTCCAGAGCCAGGTAGTGGTCCATGAGAATTTTCACGTCAGAGTGCCCCGCGATCTTTGCGAGCATCAGCGGGTCTACGCCCTGGCGGTACAGGCTCGTGAGGTACGTGCGGCGCATGGTGTGCGGTGTGAACGTCATGCGCAGCGGTTTGCGGATCTTCTGCACGGCCTCGCGCAGGGCTCGTGTCGAGATGTGGCCTGCGTACCTTCCAGGGAAGAGCCACTGGGTGTCCGGGTGGTACTTTCGCCAGCGGTCGAAGTACGTGTGCAGCACCGTGACGCCCTCCTCCAGAACCGGCACCACTCTCTCGTCCCCACCTTTGCCTCGCACCCTCAAGGTGGTTGTGTCTCGGGTCTGCCCCCCGGCCATTTGAAACGGCACACGTTTGGCGCTGTTGAGCTTCAACGTGGCCATCTCGTTGGACCGTAAGCCTGTGCGGGGGAATAGCATTATCGCACTGCGTAGGGGCTCATCCAGCTCGTTGGCGAGCTGGGTGTATAGCCGCAGGTGCTCCGGGGAGAGCACATCCTTGACCTTCCGCTTCCGGCGCGGAAGCTCGGCCTTGAAGAACTCCGGGGAGCTGACGCCCTGGGTGTCCAGCCACCGGATGTAGCGGTTAATCCCGGCCATGTGCGCCTGGATCGTTCCTGGAAGGTGCCCGCGATTTAGCAGTACCGTGGCGTAGTCCGACAGGATCCCTCTCGGGGCGGATTGCAACGGCCGTCGAACGTCCTGAGCCAACCAGGACAAGAAACTTCGGACGGACACGACGTAGCGTTTGGCCGTGACCGGGCTGCATACCGCCGTGATGTGACGTTCAAAGGCCTGAAGGTCCAGAAGCACACGGCAGAGATAGTCATTCGCACGGCGGGACGCAAGACTTTCTCGCCGCCGGAAAAGCTGTTCGCGGCTCCTCGGGGCTTGTATTTCATTTAGATTTACGGTATCGCGCTAGGCGTAGTAGGCGCGGGTGGTTGAAACCAAGGCTTTACGCTCGCGCCGTTTTTGTTTCAGAAAGAGGGTCCGGCCGAGACGCGGGTACGGTCTTTGGTCTTCACTTCTCTTTTCTTGTTCGGCGGCAGGTAGTTGCAGTTTTGGGGGGTCTTGACGAAGGCAAACCTTTTGCGTCCGCTGCGTGTGCGTCGGACAGCCCCGCAACGAATACCGTACCCTCCGACGAACACTTTCGTGGTGCCTGACGGGCACGCACAACGGCCGCGAATTGTTCTGGGTCCGATGAGAGCTTCCAGTAGACCGAGCATGTTACCTCCTGAGATCTTGAAGAAAAGAACGCGCAAGCGTAACGTACTCGGGACTTCCCCCGCCATAGCGAACGAGGACCAATGACCGCTCAGAAACTTCCGCTCTTCGGCGGCATGATCTCCCCCATCCACGTCGGAGTTGCGGGCGTGCCTTTGATCAACGACATCTTCGGGCCTCCAGACAAAGCACTGAAGACGCCGCCGCGCACCTACGAGCTGCACCTGTGGGTCATGCCCAGTGCTGCTCTTCAAGGCCTTCAGGTGGGGGTGACGGAAACAGCCACGGGCAAGACTTCCGTCGCCTGGTCGGGCATCTCGGCTGCGGCTAACGTGGGAGTTCCGCAAAAGGTTTTGGACGGTTACCCTGTGCGTGGGGACGTCTCGGTCATCCTCGGGGCCCAGGCGGCTGCCGTTCCTGTCTTTCCGGTGGGCCCGCAGATGTGGGGCTACTACCTCGTGACCGGCCAGGGCGGCCTGTACGAGGAAGAGCGCCGCTTCATCGGCCAGGACTTGCAGGGCTTCAACGAGGGCGTGCCGTTCCTGCTGGCCGTTCAACCTCCTGTCTTTCCGCTGCCTCCGGGGACTCCGAGCAACGCTGTGATCCACACGTTTGTGCAAGGGCGCATTGACGAGATGTCCCTGGCGTTCACGCCGTTCGGGGCCTTCGGTAGCATCGCCCGGTTGACCTTTGAGACCAAAGACAACCTGCCGGTCATTCCCGGACACTTCGTGGACTTTGCGGCGTTTACGGCGTTCGGGCCCGACAAACCCGCGTTCGGCGCGTTTCCGCCGAGCCCTTACATCGTTCACAAGATCCCGTTCGGCGGCGGCGGACAGCCGCTGCTCGATCACCTGCGCGTGGCCATCCTTGAAACCGAAGACCCGAAAGCTGGCCTCGGCGTTCACGGCTACTTCATCCGTCACTGATCACGACTGAAAGTCGCAACTTGATCTGAAAGTCGCAACTCGTTTTCACCACCCCCAGGAGCAATCATGACCGAGTTTCTCATCCGCCGCGAAACCGAAGACGAGAAGCTCGCCATGGGGGCGACGTACTTCGATGATGTGGATCTGGTGCCGCAACAGAACGGCAGCGGCATGCTCGCCGTGGTCAGCGTGAACAAGGGCCAGTACGTCTGCCAAGGCTGCGGCAAGGGCTTCAACCCGTCCATCCCGAGACTGCGCGGCGTGGACACCACGCTCTACCCCGGCAGCCCTCCGGTCGTGCTGCATCCGGGGTGTGCGGTGCCGAACCCCAAGGTGTTCATCAACAAGCTGCGGGGCCTGGAGATCCGTCGCAAGATGGCCAAGGTGGCCAACGCTTCAGCAAGCCTTGTTGACGCGGCACTGGACGCGGGCAAGCGTATCGTGGGAGGCTGAAACCATGCTCGGCATCTCCCCTGAAGTGTTGACCAACGCTCGCGCCGAAGCGGCGTACTCCAACTTCTCCATCGACGACTACGACAAGGTCCAAGGACCGTACCAGATCGTGATGCCCGCCTACCCGACCCCGGTGTGGCTGCAGAAGTTCTCCAACATGACGGCGGCCCTGCGCGAGTGCGGCACGCTCTGCACGCTGCGCGGTCGGCCGTTCCGACTCATGGCCTGGAGCCGTAGCGGCTCGGGCGCTCGCGGTGGTGTGCCTTGCGCCCAGTGTAAGAAGACCCCAAACCCGAGCCGCTTCGCGCGGCCGGTGTGCCGGTGCAAGAACGGTGCGGGCTTCCTGCAGGGCTTCCCCGATGCCCACCCCATCGCAGAGTTCCGCCCAGGCGGCCAGCGCCTGGTCTACGACGCCTCGGGCAACGCCAAGCTCGTGGGCAAGCCTGACTACGCTGTCAGTCGCACGCCCTTCCCCCGCGTCTACAACGACAAGCCCGTGTACCCGCAGCAGTACATGGAGGCCATCCGCATGGGCGTGCAGCTCGCCAACCGCAACGGCCAGCGTGTGTTCGTATGCTCGGGCTTTGGCCAGGACTGCAAGAAGAAGGTCGGCGTCCCCGTGGTGTACGTGGACCCCGGCTCCTACGTGCGGCGCTACAACGACATGACGCCCGGCACCGTGGCCGTGAATAATGTGAGCCCCGAGTACTTCCAAGAGCTGGTCGAGGAGTCCCGTGGCGGGACGTACTTGGGCCAAGGCGCGTAGCTCATCTACTGAACGGATGAGTGCTTTCATGTGAAACAGTTAAGGTCGCGGCAAGGCCGCAGAAGGACGACGTATGACCAAAGTGACGTGTATTCTCGGGCACATTCAACTGGTGGGTGGCGCACCTGACGTGACCTTGGATGTTTCCTCGGCCAAGGGTAACTCCACCCGCTGGGTGTTCGACGTGGAGCAAGACTCCGACGCCCCTCTCGACGTGCGTCTGGTCGGGTTCCACCGGCCGATGCCGCTGCGGGCCGGTACGCTGCTCGGCCCCAACCACAGCGCGCTCAACGAGACGGCAGCGAGGTCGGCCATCTACTTCCCCAACCCGACACCCGAGATGCTCCGGGTCTGTGCGGTGCGCCATGCGCCCCTCGATCCCTCTGCGGCCTCCCCCATGTGTTACCGTGTGACGGTTGACACCTTCCACACCTCCACGAGGTAACACGGTGGCCAAGAAGAAAGAGCACACCGTTCGCCGGACCAGCAAGTGTCCTGTGTGCGAAAGCAGGATCCCCGTGAACGGTAACAACACCTTGAAGAAGCACCAGTTCTTCAAAAGCGGACTCGGTTGCGGCGGCTCGGGCCGCGCCACCAAACGCTGGACAACGGCCTGAAAACCCCACCCCTGAACTCGGAGCGCCGATGCCCCCTCGCAAGACAACAACCGGATGGCTTGCGGGGGCCCTCTACGCCCTGCTCCTGGTCGCGGCCCCGGTAGTCCATGGCGGTGCCGTCCGGGGTGTAGATCTGGCCCTGTGGGTGGCCCGCGTGGCTGTCAACGAGGGTGCCTTCAAGAACCGGCCCGAGGCAGCTCTGGTGTGGCAGACGGCCCGCAGCAGCGGCAGGACCACGGAGAAGCGGGCCGCCTGGCTCGCCAAGCACTCCCCTCGGGTCCACGGCAGTCGGCCGTGCGTGCGCGGAAACTGCTTCTGGACCCCCAACCTGACCCGCTCGGCCGCGATGCCTGACGGCCTGAAGATCCCGCTCGACTACTGGACTGTCCGCGTGTCGCCACTCTGGGTGGACACGCTCCGCTACGTGGACTGGATGGTATCGGGCGACCGTACCAGTGAAGACCCTTGCCCCATCACGCCAAAGACCTGGGGCTGCGAGGCAGACCGCAAACGGGCCATGCTGGAGGGTCTGTACCCCATCGGTTGCCGAGGTACTCTCGATGACGGATTCACCTACGAGAAGCACTGCTGGAGCAGCGAGCGCAGGTGGCTGTGCGACAAACGCTTTGAGCCCTCGGTCCAGACCGACGGCCCGAGCGTACTCTGGGCCAGCGTTGCTTCTCTGCGGTAATGGTTCCGTCCGAAGAGTTCGTGTACGCTCGGCCGCATGGCCATGACTCAATCGCAACTCGACGCCGCCTGGGACGTCCTCGTCCAACGTGTCAACGCTCTGGACGCTCCGAAGGATGCGTTGAAGGGTTTCTACAGCATGTACGGCAACTGGGCCGTGGCGTTTTCGGCGACGCCGGGCGGCCTTCTCGCGGCGGCTGATCTGGCCAAGTGGAGCAACATCTACGACGTCCACCAGAACCTCGTGGCCTCCCTTGAAGCCACGTACAACAAGAAGCCTGCCGTGCTCTGGCCGTGGGTCGCTGCGGCAGCTCTCGGGACCGGATGGTGGCTGCTGCGTCGTCG
>Ga0315288_10009545_pt1 | contig 12218 bp, 8 predicted proteins | sample YL17G11_20_MG_FD_203454 | JGI IMG/M metagenome (GOLD analysis project Ga0315288, IMG submission 203454) | Sediment microbial communities from Yellowstone Lake, YNP, Wyoming, USA - YL17G11_20 | ecosystem: Environmental > Aquatic > Freshwater > Lake > Sediment | place: USA: Wyoming | collected...
GGGGTCGCCCCCCGCCCCGGGCCCCCCCGGCCTCCCCCCCCCCCGCCCCCGCCCCCCCCCCCCCCCCCCCCCCCCCCCCCCCCCCCCCCCCCCCCCCCCGAGGTGGAGAGGAAGTGCGAGTGCATTTTTTCTCTCCGTCCCTGTCCTCACACACACACCTGTCTCTCCAGCTCCTCCCCTGAAATGTGGGCGGCCAGGTCGGCCACGCCGGGCGGGTAGGAGGCGGGGCCGTCGGCGGGCGTGAGCGCGAGCGCCGCCCGGCGCAGGAGGCTGGCCGGCGAGAGGAGGAGGGGGGTCGCGGGCGGGGCGGCGAAAAGCAATAGCGCGGCCAACAGCGCCAGGGCTGTAGTGTCGCGGCGGCCAGCCCACATGCCAATGTGTGGAGGCATCGAGTGGCTGAAGCGCGTGCGCGGGTGAGGCGCAATAATAGAGAGACGCCCGGCAAAGGTGAACTGTTGCTCGGGCATTTGTCTCTTCTCTTCGCACTCATCTATTCTCTACCTCCTCCACCCTCGACCCATCCCACCACAAACGAAATCCAATGGGCGGACACGTTGTGGCCATCGAGTCGGAGGAGCAGTGGAAGGCGACGCTGGTGGAGGCCAAGGACATGGCGGTGCGTAAAGAGTTTGTTTTGATGGGGGGGCGGGCGGCGTGCGCGCGCTCGCGGGGGAAACCACACCAAACCCGTGCGTGTGGGCGTGCGCCGGCCTTCGCTCTCGATCCACCTTGGCACGGGGCGCGCTAGCGCATCTATTGCTCCATGCCTGGGCAGCCGGACGTGTGGTCGGTAGGGCATCGCACGCACAGCGGGTGCGTGCTGAGAAGCGCGCAGGCGCCCCATCGCCAAACGGCCCCGCGACAAAAAAAAAAAAAAAAAAAAAAAAAACCCTTTTTGCGTCTATCTTGCTGCGACCGGCGCGCGCATCTCTCCACCCTGTGGTCATCAGCCAGGACGGGCGTCTACTCCACCGACCGGAAGTTCTTCCTGAGCGTGCGCGCGTGCGCCGAGACGTGCTTGTCTCTCGCGGCTAGAAGAGAAGGCACGCCCCTCCTTTTCGAACCTCCCCCCCCTCTCTCACCATCCATCTCGCTCTCTCCTCTTTTCACCAGGTCATCGTCGACTTCACTGCCACCTGGTGCGGCCCCTGCCGCATGATCGGCCCCTACTTTGAAGAGCTGGCGGGGAAGTTCGAGGGCATGGCCACCTTCTTAAAAGTGGATGTGGATGCGGTCGAGAAAGTGGCGGCCGCGGCCGGCATTTCCGCGATGCCGACCTTTCAGGTGTGGCGGGGCGGGGAGAAGGTGGAGGAGCTGGTCGGCGCGGCCAAGGACGCCCTGCTGGCGCTGGTGCAAAAGTACGCGGTCGTGGGGGTGCCGGCTTGAGATGGACGGAAAGAAAGGGAAGGCAAGAGAGAGACCACGCGGATGGAGGGGGGTTGATGAGAGAGAGAGGAAGGTTATGAGACCTCTTCATTTCCCTTTTTTTTCGCGCTTGTGAGCACACACTCCACCCATTTTTTTCACCTCGTCATCACACTCGGACACACGCACGCACACACACGCACACACACACACACACACACACACACATGTCGCGTCGCGGCAAGCCGCTCACCGCGGGCCTCGCCGCGGCAGCGGCCGCCGCGCTTGCCCCTCGCCGACCTGGAGGGAAGCAGAAATGGGGAGGTGGTGGTGGAGTTGGCGGCGGCCATCGTCGTGCCTCCTCCCCGCCCCTCGGCGGCGGCCTGCACATGCTGGGCGGCCATGCCTCCGCTCCCATGATGGTGGCCGGCGGGGCCGAGGGCGGGAAAGTGCACAAGAAACAACAAGCCCGCCTGGCGGCGTCCGCGGGCGGTGGGCGCAAGAAAAAAAAGGGTAGGCGCGCCACGCCGACCCCTCCGCCGCCGCCGGGCACGGAGGGCGAGCTCTCCGAGGGCGAGGCCTCCACGCCGGGCACAGTCGAAGGCCCGCCCCAGGGCAGGGCTGAGGCGAAGGCGGAGGCGGAGGAGGTGGAGGAGGAGGTGGGGGAGGTGGTCGCGGTGGCCCCTCCTCCTCCAGCATGCGCGCCGCCCGCCCCCTTCCGTCCAGGCCCGCCCCCGCCCGCGCCCTGGTGGAAGTCCGCCAGCCCGCCAGGTGCAGCCCCTGCCCTGGCCCTGGCAGAGGCCCTGGCCCTGGTCCCCCTGTCCTTTGGCGGCGGGGCCCGCCGGGCCGCGCTCGCGGAGGTGGTGGCCCCCCCCCCCCAGCCTCACCCCCGCGCGCTGCCGGCGTGGGGGTGTGTGGCAGCGACTGCGCCCTCGGGCGGCGCCACGGGTGCGGTGGCCGGCCTGCTCACCCTGTCTGGCGTGGGCGGGGGGCGGGGCACCTCGCTGGCGACGGGCGGCGGGGGTGCCTGGGGGCGGGCGGCCACGGCCGTGGCCCTGATCCCGCGAGGACCGGGCCTGGGAGGCGGCGGCCCGCCCTCCCAGGCATGGGGTGGTGGTGGTGATTGGGGGGGAGAGGGCGGTGCTGCTGCCGCTGGCCCACCTCAGCGGCAGCTGCCTCACCGCCCCACCACCTGGCCCCCACCCCCACCCTCCCCCCTGGGCTCCTGGGGGCGTATGAGTGGCCGGGGCGGCGGCGGCGGCGGCGGCGCGGGCGGCACTGGCGGCGGCGGGTGGGGCCGCAGCGGCCGTGGTGACCTGCCCACCGCGGGCACGGGGGGCGCCGCCGCCGCGGCCTTCATTGACCTCCACCTGCCGTCCCCCCTGAGTGGCGGTGGTGGTGGCGTGTGGTGGGGCGGGGGTGGCGGCGTCGGGTTATGAAAATCGTGGCAATAAAAGAAAAAAAAAACTGTTTTTACACAAAACTCTCTCCATCCTCTTTTTTCTCGTCCATATTTCTCACTTCAAGCCGCCGTCGCGTCTATCATAAATTCTCACTCAACGCCGCCGCCGCGTCTATCATCACTTCTCACTCAACGCCGCCGCCGCGTCCAGCACGCGACTGACGGACACCAAGTCCGGGATCCCCCGCACAAATTCGACCACCGTCTTGTGCCAGGCCGTGTCCAGCGCGCCCGGGCGGCGGCTCCTCAGCCAGGCGACCATGGCGGGCGAGCCCGGCAGGCCGAGGTTGTCGACCCCCAGCACCGTCCCGCCGCTCTCACCGCCCCGCACCAGGCCCGGCGTGGCCAGCAGGGCTTTCACGTCCGGCAGGTAGGCGTCCTTGTCGTGGTCCACAAACACAAAGTCAAAGGGGCCCTCGGGCGCGGCGGCGGCCAGGGAGGGGAGGTGCGTTTCCAAGGGGCCCTCGAGCACGGACACCGTTTTGGCCAGGCCCGCATGCACGAGGATGCGCCGTGCCACGGCAGCAAACTCGGGCACGACCTCGACAGTGTATATGCGTGCGCCAGGCGGCGACGCCGACGCCAGCAGCATCGCCCCGTACCCGCAATACGTCCCCAGCTCCAAAATTTTATAAGCCGGGGTTGACTGTAGGGCTTCAGTGATGATGGCGCCCTTCACCGGGCCGACCGCCATCATCCAGGCTACAGAGTCTGCATAGGCCTCGAACGCTGCCAGGGCGGCGGTCAGGTTGTGCGGCGGGGCGTGGGAGAGGACGTAGTCGGCGGCGGCTGCTTCCCGGCCGTCGCCAAAGAACACCGGAAAAAAGGGGGCGAGGGGAGGGTAGGTGCGCCCGACCATGGCGGCGCCCAGGTAGGCCGCCCGCCTCATATTCGGGAAGGAATACAGTAGCACGGCAACTAGGGCGAGCACTAAAGCGAACATCAGGGGCGTGCGGGCCATTTTGGGGGGCGGGACGTGGGGCTGGGGGCAATTGGAGGACATTTGTTTTACTGCGTTGTGGCAAACCCCCCGACAACATGTGGGGGGTTGCCCCCCTTCCTTGCCCCCCTTGCCCGCCAGCTGGTGGCGGGTGGTGCAGCCCCCTCCGCCCCCTCCCTGCCGGCGCGTCGCTTCTGGCTTCTGCTTCTGCTACTGCTGCTGTGACGCGGCGCCGCCCTGGTGGTGGGTGGGTGGCGGTGGCTGGCGGCGGCGTGTTTGTTCCGAAAAAATGACTACCATTTTCTCCCATCCCACCGGGGGGGGGGTCGGGCTCTCTCTACGCAGCCCTGCTCTCTGCCTCTCTCTCTTCTCTCTGCTCTGTCACATCAAAAGTCGAGCGCGTCGTCCGGGTCCTCATCCGAGTCCGGATCGGTGTCCGAGTCCCGCACGTAGAGGATGCGGCCGCCGCCGCCACCGCCCGCACCCCCGCCACCCGCCTGGGCGTGGTGGTGGGCGTGGGCGTGTGACCCTCCTCCGCCTCTCCGCCCTCCGCCCGGCTCCACCAGCCCGGCCTCTGGTGTGTGCAGGGCGGCCACACCCGGTGCCTGCGGCGCGCGGGCGCCCGGCGGGGCGCGCAATGAAAGGGCGGCGGCGGCGGGCGCGGCGTTCGCCTGGTGGGGCAGGGTGACCGCCGCCCGGGCGGCCGCCTCGACGCGGGTCAGGGAGAGCAGCATGCCGCCGCCCGCGACGGCCGGTTGCTGCTGCTGCCGCCGCTGCTGCTGCTGTGCCGGCGCCAGGGAAGGGCCCCCGCCACCGATAGCAGCGAGCGGGGCAGGCAAGGCGGGCCCGACCACCCCACCCCCACCGCCGGCCACCGCCCAGAAGGGGCAGGCGGCCACCGCCACCCGCCCGGTCCGGGGCGAGGGGGTGGCAGCCTCCAGGAAGCCGTCGGGCGGGCGTGGCGGGGTGGTGGCGGTCGTGCCCCCGCTGCCCGAAAAAACCCTGCCCCCCCCCCCCGCCCCCCTGACCCGGACCACGCAGGTAGCCGCGGACACGAGCGCCGCCTCCTCTACCGGGCTGAGCCCGTCGGCGTGGGCCAGCGCGAGGACGGCCGCGACGGCCGCGTGCGCCCTCAGCGCGGCCACCGCCCGGGCCGCGCCGGGCGGGCCGCCACAGGCCAGGGCCAGGCCTGTCAGGGAGTCGATGGCGAGGGTGACGGTGCCGGGCGGCGGCGGGAGGGCCGGCACCAGGGCGGCCACCACCGCGGCTGGGGACCAAAATGAGGGGCCTGCCTTTGGGCTGCTTTCCTCCTCGTTTACTCCGCCCCCGCCAGTCGTCGTCGCGACCTCGACCGTCGCCAGGGCGGCCAGGCCCGATGCCGCGGCGGCACGCGGGGCGTATCCTCGCCAGCCCCACCCCCCACCGGAGCGGAGGAGGGCGAGCGTGGGGGGAGGTGGGGGAGAGAGGTGGGATGGCGGGGCGGGTCGAGGCGCGGCGGCCAGGACGAGCGAGGCCCATGCGTCTGCCGTCGGGGGCCGGCTGCCCGATTGCGCGCCCCTCTCTTCCAGCACTAAGACCAATGGGGCGGGGGCGGTGCTGGTGAAGGGGCGGCCCCGCCGCAGGATGGCCAGCGGGGCGTCCATGTCGAGCGGAGCAGAGAGAAAAGAGAAACGCTCTTGCTCTGTGAAGACGAGCGCGAGTGAAAGAGGCGGGGCGGGGCGCGCCCTGCTCACTCCCCTCAAATCAACCTTTCTCCGTTCCTCCGCTTCTTCACGCACCTTTCGCCGGGTGGGCAGGACACCCGTACCACAGTCTCCCAAAAAGGCAGGGCAATCCACCCGCCTAGCCCTCTGCCCTGCCTGCGCGCGTGACAGAGAGAGGGAGAGAGAGAGAGATCGTGCTTTTCGAAAGCTCTCGCCGGCACAAAAAAATAACGCGGGCGCTGCCTTCAACAAGAGACCCCGCCTCCGCCGCTCTCCAGCGCACCTGGCCGCGCATCCAACCCACGCCGAGCACGACAGACATGTTCACCTGCCTGTCCTAGAGCTTGTGTATCCTGCTTTGAGCTAGGCACTTGGGGTCGCGTCGCTTTTCGTTGACCCCATTTTTCCGCCCGCGCGCCTGCCGCTCTTCCCTTTTTTTTCAACCTTCTCCCTCCATTTTTTTTTTCATGCGCGCCGCCTTCAACGGCGGCCGCCCGTCCTCCCTGGGCTCCCTACCCACCGCCCGGTCCTACAACCGGCTGAGCAGTGCAGGCGGTGGCGGGCTGCCAACGTCCGCGAAACCGCCGCCGTTCAGCACCACTGCCATCTCCCCCGTGTCTCCCGCCCGCGCCCGGGCGGCGGCCCGGCGGCGGGTTGCCGGCCGGGCCGCCGGCTGGGTGGGCGCGGGGGTGGCCTTGCTGTTGCTGGCCTCGCTAGCCAGGCGCGGCGGCTCCTCGCCCGCCGACGCACCCCTCCCCCTCTCCCGCCTCCCGCCCCCCGCGGCCGGCAGCGGGAGCGGGCGCACCGCCGCGCGCGCGGCGCGCCCACCCCTGGCCGGCCTGGCCGCCATTTCCCTCGCCGCGGACGCCCTGGCGTCGGCCGGGCACGCGCCCCCCGCTGTCCGGGCGGCCTGGCGGGCGGCGGCGGTGGGCGACAGCAGCGGCGGCGGCGGCATTCGAGACGAGGCGCCACGTCCCGGCGGGGCGGGCGCCGGCCAACGCCTTGCCCAGTGGGAGCCGACCACCGCCCCGCCCGCGCCCGGCTCCGACGCCCTGGCGGCCGAGGTGGGGGCGCTCGTCACGGGCTTGCGCGCCGCCTCAGCGGCCGCCTCCCCCACCACGCCCGTCGCCTGCCCCTGGGACGCGACCCTCCGCCCCGGCGCCCTCATCCCCGCGGCCACGCGCGTGCTGCTCGCCGCGGACGCGCGCGACTTTGGCCCCGCCCTCGCCCCGCACTGGGTCCTCCAGGCGGCCACGCTGCTGGCCCTCCTGCCCGCGGGGGGCGGCTTCTTGTCCGTCTACGAGTCCGGGTCCACGGACGGCGGGGCGACGGGGGCCTGGCTGGGCGTGGCGCGGTCGCTGGCGGCGGCCATGGACGCGCCCGCCCGCGTCATCGCAGGCGGGCGCCTCACGCGCGCGCCGGGGACCGACCGCATCGCCTTCCTCGCGTCCGCCCGCAACCGGGCGCTGGAGCCGCTGTGGCTGGACCCGGGCGACCCGGAGGGGTGGGACCCCGCGGGCGGCGGAGGGGGGGATGGGCGGTGGAGCAGGGGCGGCGGCGGCGGCGGCCGCGGGGTGGAGGTCGCTGCTGGAGGAAACGCGACCACCCCCACAGCCGCGCGCGCGCCGCTTCCTGTCCTTCCACCGGGCGCCAACGCCACGGCGCCCGCGGCCCAACCCGCCGGCCGCCCGCCACCCTTGCCCCTGGGCCCGCCCTCGCCTTTGCCGCCCGTGCAGCCGCCCTTCCCCGACAGCGCCGCCGCCGCCCCCCACCATAATGCCCCCCCCCCTCCTCCCCAAAGGAGGGGGTGGCCCGCGGACAGGGTCCTCTTCATCAACGACGCCTTCTTCTGCGCGGGGGGCGCCCTGCGCTTGCTGGCCCACACGCTGTCCACGGGCAACGCCACGCTGCCCGCCCCTGCCGACGTGGCGTGCGGCCTGGACTTCGACAGGCCCCGGCTGCAGGACGAGCCCCTCGAGGAGAGGGCCGCCCTCTTTGCCGCCCGCACGCACGCCTCCCTCCCTTTCCTGCCCCGCCCCCTCCTGCGGGCGGCCGCCCGGGCCTTCCCGGCGACCCTGCTGTCGTCCTGGGCGGTCGAAGGCTCCCCCGCGGACCGCGCCTACCAGGCGGGCGCACCCCTGGGGTTTTACGACATCTGGGTCGCCCGCGACGCCGACGGGCGGCGCTTTGGCAAGGCGGCGCCCTACGCGGGCGACGCGTACTCCATCGCCCGGCTCTCGGCCGGCCTGCCCTTCCCCGCCACCTGCTGCTGGAATGGCATGGTAGCCCTGCCCGCCGCCCCTTTCAGGGAGGGCGGCCTGCGCATGCGGGCGGCCGCGCCCGGCGGCGGCGAGTGCGCGGCGTCCGAGTGCTCCCTCCTCTGCAACGACCTGCTGCGCCTGGGCCACGCCCGCTTCCTCGTCGACCCGGCCGTCCGTCTGGCGTACACACCCGCCGACGCGGCCCAGGTGGGCGACCCGGGCGTCGTGCTGGGCATGCCGGCGCCGGCGGCTTGGGGCGTGCTCTCGGCTGGGGCGGCGGCCCCGCCCCTCGACTGGGGCGCCGCGCCCGCCCGCCGCCCCTACTGGGAGGCCTGCTGCCTGCCGCCGGGGGCGGACGCCATTCACTGGGACGCTGACTGCGGGTGGGATGACTGGGCGGTGCCGGACTGGACGGCGGTGACCCGGGTGGGTGGAGGCGGAGGAGGGATGGTGCAGGAGGGTGACGAACCAAAAAAGGCCGAGGAGGGTGACGTATTCGCCAGTAGTGCTAGTGGGGGGGCCTTTGCCGCCGCTGTTCCCGCCGCCGCCGCCACCAACGCGTCCGCGACGGAGCGCGGCGCTGAAACAGGCTGAAGGGGTGTGAGAGCGTTGTACAAGTTTTTTTACCCCATCCCATCCTGCAACACAAATTTTTGTCTCCCCACCATCCCCTTTCCATTCACTCGCTCTCCTCCTCCTCCCCCCCCTCGCTGTCCGCCTTGCGCAACCACTCCACGAACACGGCCGCCCTGTCCAGGAACGCCCGCTCCTCCGGCGGGGCACCCTCCTTTTCGTCCGCCCACGCGAGGATGGAGGGCTCCTCCAGGACGTCGCCATCGTAGAGGGCCTGGAGGAGGTGTGCCCAGACGGGTGCAAAGCGGGGCCCCGCCGCGGCCAGGCCGCCGTCCTTGGCGGCCGCCCCGCCCCCCGCCTCCCCGCCCGCCCACTCCTCGAGCGCCAGCAAGACCTCTACTTGGTCGTCCTCGTCCCGGGCGAACCGGCGCAGGAGGGGGGCCCACCGGGCGAGGAGGCCCCGCACCCGGCCCAGCAACGCCTTGTCCCCCTCCAGGCCGGGGTGCGGCGGCCCGTAGAGCGGCGCGTCCTCGGCCGGCGTCCCCGGCGGGGGCGGCCCGGCCAGGGCGACCACGGCCGTCGCCAGGGCGGACGCCACGTCCGCAAAGGCCCGGTCCTCCGCGATCTTCAGCGAGTTGAGCTCGATGGCCGCGTTGTCATCAGAAATCCCCTCGCGCGCCACCCGGGCGAACGTCTCCGCGACCTCCGACCGGAAGTGGGCGTCCGCGGCCGCCCGGGCCGCGTCTGCGGCGGCCTCCGCGTCGAGAGGGGCGGCGGGGCCGGTGGTGGCGGCGCCCTGGTGACCGGCCCCGCGCGCCCCGCCCCCCCCCCCGCCCCCCCGCCCGGCCGCCGCCGCGTCAGAATCCCAGCCGTCGTCCGCGCCGAATGGCGCAAAGCCGCTCACGGTCGCGGCGCCGACACCCCGCCCGGGCGTGCGCGGTGCGGGTGGCGGGGGCGGCGCCGCCAGGCCCCAGGCCGGCCCGTCGGGGGGCGGGCCCCACGAGTAGCCCGCCCCGGCCGCGCCCACGACGGCCGTGTCAAAGCCCAGGGCGGCGGGCGGGGCCGTGCCGGCCGCGGCGGCCGCGGCACCGGCCTCCACGTCCGCGGGCGGGCGCGGGGCGGACGCGGACGCGGAGGCGGCGGCGACGGACCCGCCGCCAAACCCGTCCTCGTCCGCCCCGTCCTCCTCCGAGTCTTGCCCGCTCCCCCCCCCGCCGCCGCCGCGCGCCTCGCCCGCCTCCTCGTCGGTCGACCCCCCGGCCTCCCCGTCCACGGCGCCGACGCGCCGGAACAGGGAGATGCGGTGGCCGGGGGGGACGACTGTGTTGGGGGCGACCACGCAGCGCCGCCCCAGGACGACGCCCGGGCCGACGACCGCGCCCCGCCCGACGACCGCCCCCTCGCACAGGAGCGAGCTGGAGACGACCGCGCCCTCGCCCACCGCCGCGCCCGCCAGGAGGTATGACCCCCTGACCTGGGCGCCCCGGCCGACCGAGGCGTGGCGGCCTAGGACGGAGCAGCGCACGGTGGCGCCCTCGCCCAGGGACGCGCCCGCGCCCGCGGCCGCGTCGGGGCCGAAGACCGCGCCGCGCGCGACGCGCACGCCGTCCTCCCGGTACGTGAACTGGCGGGCAGCCCGGTACGACGTCGCCAGCGGGGCGGTGGCCAGGGGGGCGGGCGGCGTGCCCGCCGCCCCCGGGCCCGCCGCCCCCGCCGCGCCGCCGCCGCCACAATCCACCGCCCCGCCCCCACTCGGCGCGGGCAGCAGGTTCGTGTCGGGCGCCAGCGGGAACGCCCACCGCTGGAGCACGTCCCGGGACAGCGCGTCGTACGCGCGCAGGCAGGTGGCCCGCGCCAGGTAGGCCGCCGCCCCGCCGCCGCCGCCGCCGCCGCCGCCGCCGCAGACGTGCACGTAGATGCGGTGGCCGAGCTCCTCCTCCGCGAGCGTGCCCGGGATGAAGTCCGCGTCTAGGGCCTGGAAATCAAAGTTGTCGGCAAACGCGACGAGGACCTCCGGCCCGCACAGGGCGGCGTGCGGGCGGGAGAGGTCGCCCCGGACGGCCAGCGCGTCCCGCTCCCCGAACGCCCGGGCGTCGACGCGGAGGTGGGCGGGCGGGGGGGGGGAGGCGGGCGGCCCGCCGCCGCCGCCGCCGCCGCCACTAGTGCCGCCGCCGGGGCTGTCGTCAAACGAGAGCAGCCGCCCAGTGGCCGGGTCCACACAATACACCGCCGCCGCCTCGCCTAGGCGGGCCCGCTGGGCGGGGGTGACCCCGCCCGCGACAAGCAGGGTGGCCACGCACCCGGGGTCGGGGCCCGCCCGCCGGGCGCGGTGGGCGGCCAGGGCGGCGGCGAGGTCCGCGTTGGTCACCACGTCGCCGTGGAGGAGCAAGAAATCGGACGCCCCCGCCAGCGTGCCCCGCACGTCCAGCTCCCGCAGCGCGTCCCCCGCGGACCGGGCGGTCGGGCAGGCGACGAGGGAGACGCGGGTGGCCGGTCCCGCCCGGCCGCCCGGCGGGGCGGCGGAGGCGGCGGGGGCGGGGGCGGGGGCCGCCGCCACCCGGGCCGCCGGGCGCCGGGGTTGCACCCAGCCGGCCGCCCCGAGGTGGGCTTCCACCTGGCGCGCGTGCGCGCACGCGACGACGATGACCTCGTCCACGCAGCCCGCCCCCGCCAGCCATTCCAGGGCATAGTCGAGGAGGGGGGCGCCGGCCAAGGGGAGCAGGGCCTTTGGGGTTTCCAGGGTGAGGGGGCGGAAGGTCTGGGTGGAGGGAGGGGCGGAGGGAGGTGATGAGGTTGGGGTGTTGATCGGAGGGAGGGTGGAACGCCTCTCCTTTCACAACACACACGCACACACACACACACATACACACACACACACACACACCTGCGCGAAGGAGTCCGCCAGGACGACCGCCACCAGCTCGTCCTTGCGCCGGTCCAGGTCTGCGGCGCCCTTTGGCTTGGGAGCGCCGGCGCCGGCGCCGGCCTTTTTGGGTGGCATCGGCTGTTTGAGGGTGGGCTGCGGGCGCGCGTGTGTGCTGTGCGCTGCTATGGAGCGTGTGTGCTGCACACGCGCCAGGTCCGGAGAGAGGTGTGGGGACCGCGGCGCGGGCACACGACCGCTATCTCGCGCAGGGATGAGGTAGGAAAGTAATTGTAGATGGGCCTGCATTCACTCGACCCTCTCTTTCATCGAGACCATCTTAGCATAGGCGCGGGGACAGAGGCCCCTTCCATTTACCAAATCACACACCCCACTCGCTAGCGGAAAGCCATAGGCCATCCCTCTAAATGCACACCGCCGCCGCCCCTCGCGCCGCCGCTGCCCTGCGGCCGCAACTTGCGGCTGCTCCTCCCCGCCGCCGCCTGTCGCTGCCCTCCCGCGCCCCGCTGCCGGCGGCGCTGAGCCGCCGCCCCGCCTCACATTCAGGGTGCGTGTGGGAGGAGAGGGAGCGGGCGGAGGCGTGCCCAGTGCAAGTTGCTCACGCGGAAAAAAACAAAGGAGCGCAGGCCGACGAGGGAGAGCCAAGGACAAAACAAAGCGAGCCCCCCGCTGTCTCACATCGCCCCTCCCCGCTCTCACCTCTCCTCCAGCAGGCACCGCCGCCGCCTCACGCCCGCCGCCTCCTCCGAGGCCTCCACCCCGCCGGGCGCCGGGCCGCCCAGCAAGTGGGACCCCCGCCCAGCACTGGCGGCCAAGGCCGGCGCGGTCAGGGCGTCCGCGGCCGCCGGCGCGGCCCTGCTGGCGTCCGCGCACGCGGCCGCGGCTGCGGCCGCCGCCCCGCTCGTCCTCGCCTTTGCCGCCGCCGACGCGGCTACCTTCCTCATCCACCGCCTGGGGCACCGCCTGACCAACGCTCTGGCTGTGGCCTTCTTACCGGGGGTCCGGGCGGCCGTGGAGGGCGCGGCGGCGG
>Ga0315288_10009547_pt1 | contig 12218 bp, 8 predicted proteins | sample YL17G11_20_MG_FD_203454 | JGI IMG/M metagenome (GOLD analysis project Ga0315288, IMG submission 203454) | Sediment microbial communities from Yellowstone Lake, YNP, Wyoming, USA - YL17G11_20 | ecosystem: Environmental > Aquatic > Freshwater > Lake > Sediment | place: USA: Wyoming | collected...
TCAATTGTGAATTTATCCGGTCCGGCCCATATGCATGGATGCTCGAACAGGTCACGACTGGTAGGTCGTACTTCCTGGCGGCCTCGAGCACATTGAAGGTCCCCCTCGCGTTCGTGGTGAAATCGAGCTCGGGGTTCTCCCAAGAGATCGTCATCGCTGGCTGGGCAGCTGTGTGGCAGATGTAATCGCAGCCCTTGGCGCTCTTGACCAGCAAATCCTTGTCCGCGATATCGCCGGTTATTATCTTGACCCCTTTCCCTTCGAGCAAGCTTTTGTTGTAGTTCCTTGCCTCGGCCTTCATGTAGGGGTTCCTGCTGAACTCGTGCTTGGCGAGGTTGTCAAAGGCCACGACCTCCTCGCCTCTCTCTCGATAGTACAGGGCTATATTGCTCCCGAGAAAGCCGCATCCTCCCGTTACAAGGACCTTCATTTCAACACCTACGAACATTTGACTGGAAGCCTGTGACATTCACATCTGAATGAGCCCAGGGCTTCCTGGAAGAACCGAAGGGACTTTGTCCTCATATCCTTTACCGTTGGAACCCGTCCGGTGTCCCATTTGGGCCTCCTTTGTCCACCACTACAAAATTTATTGAACAGTTAGCACCAATTGTTATTGGTTTTATACCAATAGACACTTAAATAACCGCACAATACTCCATAATATCCCTACTTTACCAAAGTGCTTTGGCGCGGAGGTGATGGTGGATGTTGGAACTAATATCGGTCGGTTTTGCCAGTGCGATGCTCCTCGCGACGGGAAAGGCCATGGACAAGGCCACTGAGGAGGACGAGGAGGAAGAGTATCACAGGACCCTCGTATGGAAACAGGCCCTGGCCGTTGCGATTGTCATTATAATCATCGTCTCGGTCGCCGGGGCCGTTGTCTACTATTACAAACCCAGCACGCATGTCAATATCATCCTCTACGGCTACAGCGTCAAGGGCGAGGTCATGGACGGCAAGGTCATACCCGCGTTCAAGGCCTACTGGAAGAACAAGACCGGAGAGACCGTCACGTTCCAGACGGTGTATGCCGGTTCCGGGGCCATCACGAAACAGGTGATTTCCGGGGCCCCAGCCAAAGTAATGATACTGGCCACCGAATGGGACGCCCTCCAGCTCAAGAAGAACGGGTTCATCACCACGGACTGGAACAAGTTCCCACACAACGGGACCATATCCACCTCGCCGTTCCTAATATTGACCAGAAACGGGAACCCGAAGAACATTACAGACTTCCAAGACATGGGTTCGAAGAACATTAAGACAGTGTCGGCTGACCCGGCGACCTCAGGCGGGGCTTGCTGGTCGATATTCGGGATCTACGGCTCCGAGCTCCGACGGACCAACAATACTACGGCCGCGGATGCACTAGTGACCACCATCGTCAAGAACATAATAGCCTACCAGTCCTCCGCTAGGGATGCCCTCACGTACTTTACTCTGGGCTTCGGCGATGCCCTCATCACTTACGAGAGCGACGCGCTCCTGGCCAACAAGCAGGGCAAGGACCTCACGCTGGTCTATCCCAAGAGCACCATCAGCTCCGAGCACAAGATCGTCATGATCGACAAGAATGTCAACGCGTCGGAGAGAAAGGTGGTCCAGGCGTTCATAGACTACATGTACACCGAGCAGACGCAGAAGTACTTCACGCAGTACGGGTTCCATTCCGTGGACGAGAACCTGAACCAGGGCCACCCCGAGTTCGGCACCATCCAGGACCCGTTCTATGTCACCTACCTGGGCGGATGGGAGAAGGCCCACGCGGACCTCATCGACGGGGTGTTCAAGGACGCGAGGAACCCCTGAGCCCTGGGGCCATGGGAGGATCGAACACCATGACGAGAAAACATAAGGCCAAGGTCCACGATGCCGGGCCTGTGGAGAGGTTCAGGTCCATCAAGGGCCTTACCAAGTACTCGCTAATTTCCTTTTCCTTCGTCCTGTTCGTCTTCTTCATCATATTGCCCCTAAGCGCGATGTTCAAGTTCGCCTTCAGCGACGGCCTAGGCGGATTCTACAAGGCCGTCTCATCGCACGATGCCATCACGGCCTTCGGCAACAGCCTCCTGCTCGCGGTCCTGACGACGCTCATCAACCTGGGCGTCGGAACGCTCATCGGCTTCGTCATAACCAGGTACAAGTTCCCGGGACGGTCGGTCTTCAAGTCGCTCATCGACCTGCCCATCGCGATACCTGCGTCCGTCGTCGGCCTCGCGATGATGATGCTCTACGGCCCCATCGGCGTCCTCGGACCCCTTCTGAAGGAATCTGGGGTGCAGGTCATCATGACAATCCCCGGCATCCTTCTGGCGCACATCTTCGTGACCTTCCCGTTCATGGTCAGGGCCGTGTCGGTCTCCGTCGAGAAGCTCGATGTGAACCAGGAGGAGGCGGCCCTTACCCTGGGAGCGTCGAGGCTCCAGACATTCTGGCACGTGACATTGCCGTCCATACGCGGCGGGATAATCGCGGGCACGGCCCTCACCTTCACCAGGTCCCTCGGCGAGTTCGGGGCAACGCTCTTCATCGCCGGAGGCATCATCCAGACGGCCCCGATATACATCTACTATCTCAATGAGCGCATCGATTTCACGGGCGCGACATCCGTCGCCATCGTGCTCATGCTGTTCCCGTTCGCCCTCCTGCTGGGCCTCAACTATATGGCCGAGCGCCTCGAGAAGGGCATAGGCAAGGAGGTGGCGGTATGAGCAACGGCGAGCCCCACCTCGAGGTCAGGCACCTGACCAAGGCCTACGAAGGTAGCAAGGCCCTGGACGACCTCAGCTTCAACGTCGAGAAGGGGCGCATACTTGCCATCCTGGGGCCAAGCGGTTGCGGCAAGTCCACGGCCCTGAGGGTAATAGCCGGCCTCGTCCAGCAGGACAGCGGAGAGGTCTGGCTCGACGGCGAGCGGCTGGACGACGTGCCCGTGAACCAGCGCAGGATCGGTTTCGTGTTCCAGCATTACTCCCTGTTCCCCCACATGAGCGTCAGAAAGAACATTGAGTTCGGCCTCAGGGTCAAAGGGACCGGCCCCAAAAAGACGGCCCGGAGGGTCAAAGAGCTCATCGAGCTCGTAGGCCTCGAGGGCCTGGAGGACCGGAAGCCGGGCCAGCTGTCCGGCGGACAACAGCAGAGGGTGGCCCTGGCCAGGGCCTTGGCCATAGAGCCGCGTATCCTGCTCCTCGACGAGCCCTTCGGGGCCCTGGACGCGAAGATCAGGAAGCGCCTGCGCAGGGACCTGAAGAAACTGCAGAGAAACCTCGGCATCACGACCATCTTCGTCACCCATGACCAGGAGGAGGCCTTCGAGGTCGGCTATATGATCGCGGTCATGCGCGACGGGACCATCGACCAGATAGACCTGCCCAGGGACCTCTACGACAATCCAAAGACCAGCTTCGTGGCCCAGTTCGTAGGCAACGTCAATGTCATTTGCATCCCGGCCACGGACACCGAGTGCGAAATGGAGCGCATGGTGAGGCCAGAGGATGTGGCTATCGAGCGCGACGAGGAAGGTAAGGACCCGAAGGCGCTCTACGGCATCCTCGAGAACTACACTTTCCTCGGGCCCTACATCGAGGTCAAGACCGAGCTTCCGAACGGCGAAACTATCACCTCATTGATGTCCAAGGCCGAGTTCATCGCCAGGGGCCTCCGGCGGGGCCACAGGCTCCGGGTCACGATAAAATCCTCGCGGACATTCGCCAAGGACGGCGGGGAGGGCCCCAAGAATGGGACCAATGGCAAGAACGGAGCCAAGGCGTGAGCCTTTTATTTAGGACGGGCCGAAGAACGGCGTGTTGTCCTTGAGGCTGGTCGCCATCGCGTCCAGGGTCTTTAGGATATCCTTCCTGCCGGAGCCCATCTTGAGCATCAGCTCTCCGAGGCTCCCCTCGTCTATCCTCCGCTTGACCAGCGGAAGGTATGGCCTGTCCGACTTGTGGGCAGTTGCCAGGGCGATCTCGTAGAGCCCCTGGAGCTCGGGCCTGAAGGCCGAGGTCCCCTTCTCAACGGCCCTGTCCGTCAGCTCCAGCAGCGCGTCCCGGTCATCCTCCAGCGGGATCTCCTTGGCCCGAAGCAAGGACCTGGCGAAGGCCGTCACGCCCAGGTCCGACCGCACGCACTCCTGCTCGTCCATGGCCTTGATCTCGAGGCACTTCCTCGAGAAGCGCGTGATGACGCCGCGGGAGTTGATGCATTCATGGCAGAGCAGCTCGGCGCCCTCGCGCCGGAGCTCGACGTATATCTGCTCCTGGATGTCCTCGTACTCCTTGATGGAGGTAAGCGTCTCGGGGATCAGGTTGTTGCATATGAGCGGTATTTTCTTCTGGTTCTCCTTGTAGTGCAGCACCCGATTGTCCACGCTGCCCGTCCTCTCGCCCTCGACGAAGGGCGAGGCCGCCGTGATGGCCACGAGGTAGGGGATGAGGGACCGGATCCTGTTGAACTTCTTGACGAAGTCCGGCTCGCTCATGTACGGGAAGTTTATCTGCAGGGCCTGGATGTTGAGCCATCCGTGCTTCCGGATGCCGAAGACCCTGTTGAACTCGTCGAAGAACTCCTTCTCTTCGTGGTCCCAGAAGGTGGTCTCGTCGAGAAGCAGCAGGGGGTGCATCCCGAGGCCGAGGAACTTGTACTTGCCTTCAAAGGCCGTGTAGACCGACTGCATGCCCCCGATCATCTCCTTTTCGAGTATGGACAGGTCCCGGTGGGGGCCCAAGGTCCTCATCTCGATCACGTGCTTCTGGAGCTCCTTGCCCAGGGCTATGCCGCCGTACAGGGCCTCGACGTAGAAGCCCCCGGTCAGGGTCTTTATAAGCTGGTCGCAGATGGGCAGGGGCTTGAAATTCGCATCGTTGATGGAATACTCGTGCTCGGTCCCTACGGTCTGGTCAGGGCCCAGATCATCTGACGTGGTCGGGGTCTCGGTGCCGTTGGCCTTGCCCGGAGTCATGGTAAATCGCCTAGCCAACCCATGGATATTTGAAGTAAAATCGTCGGGAGCGGGCATGCTCCCTGCGCAATCGCGTTTGGAGCCAGAATGGGAGCGCCATTCCTTATTTTTCTCATCCGTCGATGCGACCTGACCGGCCCCGGTCATGATGGAGGGGCGCTCAATTGCCCCCGGAAATGCCACACCTTTTCAGGCATGGGCATTTTTGCGCCCCCCGGACAACAATGTAGTATTGCAGGTCCATTATAAATATATCGGTCCAGTGCGGGGTCTGGATTAATAACGACCTCGGTTCCCTTAATAATTCGGATATGACGAACGCTTGAGCTTGAGGATATCGAGATTGAAATAGAATTCAAATTAAAGAACGGGACGCGAAGTACTGTCCGGAAAGAAAAGGGGGCCCTTCACTTTATGAGGTAGTAGCCGGCGGCCTTTTCCCTGGCCTTCCTCTTGGCGAAGCCTTTCGCCTCGAGCTCCTGGAGACCAGAGATAGCCATGCCTTTTGGAAGCTTGGCGAGCATCGCGACCTTCTCCGCGGTGATCATCTTATCTTCCGTCGTGAAACCGGACTGCTTCAGTGCGTTGTAGACCTTTTCCGCCTTGTCTGATAGACCATCGGGCAAATCTATACCCCCCGAAACACAACCTGTTCTGTGGAAATACCATTTTCCTATAAAATCCTTTGGATACCAGATATATGGATTCGGTCATTTTCCGACCAGGATATCCTCATGGGACCGATGCAAAGAAGATGGGCCGTCCATCTACTTCAGGACCTTCCAGACCGTGTCCAGGACGGTCCCGTCGACCCATTCGACGACGCCTATGGGGGTCTCGGGATCTATGTCCGGTTTCGCTGGCGACCCGCCGGTCACGGCCTCGGCCTCCTCCTTCAGTTCCTGGATGGACTTGAAGGGCAGGTCCGACCGTACCGTGGCCTCGATCAGGTCCTTCCTGATGGGGTTCACCGCGATGCCGCGTTCGGTCACGATGACGTCGATGAGCTCCCCGGGGCCGCACAGGGTCGTGACCTTATCGACTATTATAGGGACGCGCTCCCGAAACAGCGGGATTGGGAGGATGACGCAGTTCGCGGCAAGGCAGTTCTGCCAGCCTCCGATGCCGTGAAGGAGCCGCCCGTCCGAATGGGTCACGACGTTGCCGTTGTAGCCCACGTCCACCTCGGTGGCCCCCAAAACGACGACGTCGAGCATGGTCGCGCAGTAGCCCTTGCCGTGGTAATTGTACATCTCGAACGGTCCTACAGGTATGTGCTTCAGGTTCTCGCGGATGGACCTTATGGCGTCCATATCGAAGGTCTGCCCGTCGAGGATGTAGTCGCAGAGGCCCTCCTCGAGCATCTTGACCGCGTACTTGGTGCTCCCGGCGGCTATGAACCTGGCCTTGATGTTCTTGTCGCGCATCATCCGGTCGAGGAAGATGGTGAAGGCCAGCGATGTCCCGCCGGCCCCGCACTGGAAGCTGAAGCCGTCCTTGAGTATCCCGGCCTCCTCTACGAATCTTGCGGCCAGCTCGGCGATGAGCAGCCTGTCCGGGCTGTTGGTGACCACGGTCGTGCCCGAGACTATCTTCTCCGGGATACCGACCTTGTCCACCTTGACGACGTAATCGACGTTCTGGCCCTGGATCTGCCAGGGAACGCACGGGAACGGGACCAAATTGTCGGTGACCACGATGACGTTGTCACCGTACATCGAGTCGGCCTTGGCATAGCTTATGAGGCCGCAGGCCGAGGGGCCGTTCACCCCGTTGGCATTGCCGAACGGGTCCGCCTCCGGGGCCGCGATCACGGCTATGTCGATGTGGACATCCCCGTCCTGGATGGCCCGGTACCTTCCGCCATGGGACCTTAAGACCGCAAGCCCACGCATCTTACCCTTGCTGGCGTAATCGCCCAGCGGGCCGTTGAGGCTCCCCTCGATATGGTGCACGACGCCCTTTTCCATGAGCTCGATGAAGGGCTTGTTGCATGGGAAGGCGGCGCTCGGGAACCACATGAGGTCCTTGACGCCCAGCTCGGCAGCGATCCGGAACACCTCGTTCGATATGAGGTCCCCGTCCCGGAAGTGGTGGTGGGTCGAGATGGTCATACCATCTCTGAGGCCGCAGCGCTGCAGGGCCTCCTTGATGCTCCCGACGACCTTGTTGCCGTCCTCGGGGTATCGGTTCGAAGACCTTATCGGCGGGGCGGCCTTCCGACCTTCAGGCTCGTACTTGCCGACGCCCTGGAATGGGACGGCCTTCCGGCCGTTCACAACGGTCGGGACCTTCCTGCCGGCGGCATTGACCACGAACTTGAGGTCGCCCTTGCTCATTTGGCGTCCCTCCAATCCTTCTTCAGAAGGCCCATAGTAATGGCCAGGTTGACTGTCTTCAGGGCCCGCTTGACGACGGGCGGGTCAATCATCTTCGTGCCCAGGGCCACGACACCCTTGCCCTCCCGCTCGGCCTGCTCGTAGGCCAACACGATCTTCTTTGCCTTGTCGATCTCTGCAGGGGTGGGCGCGAACGCGTCGTGGATGACCTTGATCTGCCGCGGGTGGATGCAGCCCTTCCCATCGAAGCCCAGGGCCTTGGCCTCGAGGCAGCTGGCCTTGAGGGACTCCATGTCCTGAACGTCGCTGAAGACCGAGTCGATGGGTTGGACCCCGGCTGCCCTGGCGGCGTTGACGACGGCGCACCTCGCGTGGTGGCTTTCCCGCCCCTCGTTGGTCCGCTGGGCCCCGATGTCAGCGGTGTAGTCCTCTAGGCCTATTCCGAGGGCGCAAACCGTGTCCGTGGCCGAGGCGATCGGATAGGCCCTGACCACGCCCAGGCCGCTTTCGATTATCGGCATGAGATAGACAGGACCTTTGCCGCCCTTGCCGTCGCCCTTCTCCTCGAGAATGGCCTTGCACCGGGCGTCGACCTTGCGGACCATGTCCGGGTCCTCGCACTTGGGGATGAGGACCACATGGACGTTGTGCGGGACTATGTAATCGAGGTCCTTTATGCCCATCTCGCCCTGGTTGATCCTCACATGCCGCTCGCAGCCCATGAAGTCCACCTTGCGCAGGGCGTTCCTGACAACGAATCTCGTGTCCTCCTTGACTGGCGGGGCCACGGCGTCCTCCAGGTCCAGGATGATGGCGTCGGGCTTGTAGATGCCGGCGTTCAGCATGAACTTGGGCTGGTCGCCGGGAATGTAGAGCCTTGAACGCCGGAGGCGGTCCTTGGTGGTGCCGTAGAGGCACTTCTTGTCCATCTCGAGAAGGTATTCCTTCTTATTGTGCGGCTGGAGCCTCTTGACCGCGGCCTCGAGCCTGGCGGCGATGACGAACGGGACGGCGCCCGTGTCTACGATGGTGACCTTGGCGTTCTCGACCGAAAGGGCTGTCAGGATCTCCTTGATGAAGGCCTCGTTCTGCTTGCCGTACATCACGCTGACCTTGCTGGTCTGCTCGACGACGAAACCGCCCGAGCTTGTGAGCTCGAGGCGGACCCAGCAGTCCGACTTGACGTCCTCTCCCTTACGTCCGACTTCCGCGACATCAGGCATCTGGCACACCGACTGAAAACCGGTCCTTGCAATATCCTCGAGGATTTTACTCCAGGACCGGCTCCTGCCCTGACGAAATGAATCGGTGAATATAAAACTATTTCTAATTTCGCGGAGGATTTGCCCTCATAAAAATGCGATGGCGGGCCTCAGTGGGCCTCGTCCGCGAGGAGTTCCTCGATCCTTTTCTTGAGCCTCACGACCTGGCCCACGGTCTCTATTATGTCAATGTCGAGGAATATGGGGCCATCGGCCGGGGCGTGGCCGTGGTTCATCTTGGCGCTCGTGGCCCGGTCCACCTGGACCCCGAAGATGTCGAAGTTGCCGGAGCCGTTCTGGGTCATATTAATGACCCTTCCGACCGGGACCCCGTGCGCATCGACCACGGGTTTATGCAATATGTCTTTTGGCCCAAGATGATTGGACATTGTCCTATCCTTCCTTTCCCCCAGATGCGAAAATGGGATATTTTCTCCCGATATATAAAACTTGCTTATATTGGGGTTTACCGGAAGGCACATTTTTACGTATGGAACCAGCTGGCCAGGGTCTTTTTTTCCCTACGTTCCCTTGAATTGTTGCAGGTACGTCCCGAGGTCCTTCGGGTCCCCGAAGTACCATTTCTTACCAAGCTTGACTATAACATCGCCGTCCGGAGTGTGCGAGTACTCGGCCTCCACGAGATCTTTAGATAGATCGTCCATGTCCCTGCCCCAGAGGGTCGATGGCAGCCCCCTCGGTAATGATGTCAGGTTATGGAGTATCTGCTCCTTCGTGTAGGTATTGCCCTCGATCTCGACGGTCAGTTTCTCTTCCGTTATGGGCTTGGCCTCGGCCTTGGGCACTTCCTTGGCCATCACCGCTGTGGCCATGACCGGTTGTGAGTCCTTCTTTGGCCCATCGACCTTTCCAAGGAGCTCCTCGAAGATATCCTCTGTGGAACCGTCCTTCTTTTCGGCCTCTTTGGCCTTCGGTCCCTCATCCATTTCCATGGTCTCCTCGGCCTCGGATGTCACCTTCTTTCCTTTTGTGGACCCTGGACCTACAGGGCCCTTTTGGAGATCAATAAGAGCCTCGGCCACTACTCCTTTCACCTCATACGTCACTGGCTTGTCGGGAGGTCTGTTGATGATCTCCTTTTCCTCATATTCCATCTGGGAACTGGGTGGCCTGGAGGCCCGTGGCCCTGATTCCTCACTACGATAGTCGGGGCCTTGGGCCCTTGTTTCCTGGTTTGGTAGGTGAGACGCCCCGTGTGGTTGCCGACCATGTGGGGAGGTTTGGGCCGCCATGGCCGCGGCCTCGGCATCCTTATCGCTCTTCTTTTTTCTTGAGTACACGATAATGACTATCATTATTATCACGACGATTATCACCAAGAGAATCAATGGCCACATTACAGATTGCAGCATCGTCTTCGGAACCGTCTTCTTCTCGACCTTGAGCGTGTAGGTCTGCGTGGCATTCAATTTCCCGTCCGAGACCTCGACCGTGAGGGGGTAGGTGCCCACATCCTGTTTCTTCGGCGTCCATGTTATTGTCCCGTCGGTCCCGATTCCCAGGCCTACTGGCGGGTTCTTAATCGAATAGGTCAGCGGATCGCCATCGGTGTCCTGTGCGGTCACCTTGTATTGGTATTTATCACCCACTTTTATCGTTGTGTCCGGTATCTGACTGATCGTTGGGGGGTGGTTCGGCGGAAGGACATTGATCGTGAAGTTCTGGTAAGTCCTTGCCTGCAGGTCCCAGGCGTAAATGACGACATTGAACTTACCGGTATTCGCGGGGGTCCAGGTCATGTTCGTCCCGAGCAGGTCGATCTTCATGTTCGGAGGGCCGGACTGCATCAGTATGAACAGGAACAGCGAATCGTTGTCCTTGGCCTTGGGCTCATAGGTCCATTGCTCGCCGACACGGGCCGTAAGGACCGGGGACGAGGTGAAATATGGTGGTTCATTGGGAGCCTCGACCACGAGGTCGTATGCCTGAAGCTCGAACATCCCCCGCTGGTCGCTGACGTTGATGATGATGTGCTGTGTCCCGAGCTGGGCTTTCGTCGGGGTCCAGGTAATCGTGCCATCGAACGGATTGATGGTCATGTTCGTCGGGGCCGCCTTCAGCATATAGACAAGAACATCGCCGACGTCATCGTCCGTGGCATTGACATCATACTTATATTGGATGCCAACGGTCGCGTGCGTCCCGGGTGAGGTGGTGATGTGCGGCGGGTGGTAATGAGGTATAGCGGGCTGGCTCCAGTTGATGTGGACCTTGAACACCGTGGCCACCGTGGTGGTCTTGTCATTGACGGAGACGGTCACGTTCACGAAGCCGGAGAAATAGTGCTTAGTGGTGTAACTCACCAAACCATTTGTCTCGACCACGACGGTCAGGTTCCCTGGCTTCTCGCTCTGTACAAGAGCGTATGTTATATTGGTCGGGACCGAATCAATGTCCGTGACGTAACCCTTTAGATCGAGTTTATTGACATATGTCTGGTTCCCCTCGAGCCATTGGGTTGGAATGCCTTTCCATATAGGCGGGTCGTTGACAGGCGTGATTATCACATCGAAAACGTTCGAGGTCATGCTCATGAAACCATCAGTGGCCTTAACGCTGATCTTTGCAATTCCGCTCCAATTAGCGACTAAGGACTCGTAGTCGATGTGCTTCCTGTCAAGATCGAAGGTCGCGGCCACATGCGTCGGGTTTGTATTGCTCGCGATGGAATATGTCAGCCGTGTAGGTCCAATCCTGCTCTGGTTGAAATATTTTGAGAGGTTAGTGAGGTTGTCCCCGATACTGTCCTCGGGGAACGAGACGTCTGGTATTGGGCCATTGAATGCGACATTCGTAATGGTCCAGTTTGTGGCGATGTCACTGATAGAGGGAGTATTCGTTCCATCACCGGCCAGGTTCACCCTAAGTTTCAATGAGGGATATTGAAAGGCGCTGATGCCACTGATATCGATATTTGATCCCGTGAGACCTTGATAACCTGCAACAGGAAGATCTGATGTGGCATTAAGGACATCGACGGTGATCGATGAACCCAATGGTACCGTTTTGTTCACGATTATCCGGTTCCAGATTGCATTTCCTGGTGGACTTATCGCCTTGGAGACCAAATATCCCGATGAGTAATAGGAGGATTTGGCGTAACCGACCTGGAACTTGCTGCCATCATACCCATGGTAATACAAATGGTAAAGCCCATCTTTGAATATTACCGAGGGCCCTCCGACGCCCCCGGCGTCCCATTGACCGTTCGCCCCTAGGTCTAGGACCGGATTGCCGTTGTTCTGTTTGGTCCATGTCATTCCATCCTTTGATGTGGCAAGCCCGAGTTTACTAGCTAATGAGCCTTGGTCACCTTCATAGAACATCAGATATTGATCTCGCCTGAAAATGACACTCGGTTGTTTTACGTTGCTCGAATCGAACTTACCATTTGTCCCTGACATGACCTGACTGTTTGCTGGCTTAGTGAACGATACGCCATCTTTGGTTGTCGCAATCCCAATGCTGAACGGATTTCCCGCTGAGCGTCCTGCGTACCATAAGTTGTATGTCCCGTTCACAAATAATACGGAGGCTCCATGAAGGCCATCACCAGTATTCACATAATTATCCCAAGCCCCTCCCCCCGTTCCATCCAGGACTGGGTTCGTAGGCTCATTTATCCAGACC
>Ga0315288_10009549_pt1 | contig 12216 bp, 8 predicted proteins | sample YL17G11_20_MG_FD_203454 | JGI IMG/M metagenome (GOLD analysis project Ga0315288, IMG submission 203454) | Sediment microbial communities from Yellowstone Lake, YNP, Wyoming, USA - YL17G11_20 | ecosystem: Environmental > Aquatic > Freshwater > Lake > Sediment | place: USA: Wyoming | collected...
ACTTCACCCACCCCCGCCATCTCGAGATCGACTCCATCCGTGCGCCTCTGCTGCAGCCACTCGTCTGGGAGGCAGCGACGCACCTGAAGTGCCGCCTCCCCGACATGCTTCGAGGCAGCGGTACGTGCACGGCGCCCCAGGCGAACTGGTACCGCACGGACGCGGTGCGCATGGGGGAGCCCGAGGCGCGTCAGCACGTGGCGGGGCTCATCCGCGACATGGCCCGGCGCTACGATCGCCTCATCGTGAAGCCCGAGAAGGAGTCCGGGGGGCGCCACTCGCGCTTGCTCCCGGTGCGGGATGGCGACGCACTGGTCGAGGGGAACATCGAGCAACTGGTCGACCTCGCCTGCGGGATCGCGAAGACGGACAACGCCGTCATCCAGCAAGCGCTGGAGTCGCACGTGCGGCGCCTCTACGCGCCGGAGTTCCTCGATGGGATGGTCGCCCGGTTCGCTCGGCTGGGCGTCCCCGTCCTCCTGGATCGTGAGCCGCAGACGCCCTTGTTCTCCTACTTCCGGCTAGTGCTCGTTCGCGACAATGGCGGGTATGAGGTTACGCACAACATCACCGTGGTCAGCACGCGCGGCGTCGCCAATGTGGGCCAGGGCGGGTTGCTGTACGAGTACACCGACGACATCATCGCCCCCCGCTATCGTGCGGACCTGCGTGAGGCGATGACCGAAGCCGCCTTCGGGGCGCTGGAGACGCAACAGGCCTACATCGCCGAGCATTGGCAGGAGGTCCTCGATGAGTACCTGCAGGCCCATCCGGAGTATGGCGACCCGGTGTCCCGGCCTCGGGGGGAGGTGCCCGACTGCAGCATTCCGTACGAGATGGGGGACTTCATGCCGGTGTTCCTGGTCGACGAGGACGACTGCCTGACATACGTGTTCGACCCCGAGGTCGGCGACCGCGTTCCGCTGTTCGACGCCCAGACGGGTGAGCCGCTGGACGTCCCGATCACCCTACCCTCGGGCGAGCCCGTGCCCCGGCGCGCTGCGGATGGGACGCCGCTTCGGCTGCCGATGCTCGATCAGGCCGGTGCGCCCATCCTCCGTTACGACGCCCACGGGCGACGGATCCGGACGCTGCACTGCTACAAGATCGAGGCGAACCCGGGAGCCGGCCTGTGGCGGCCGCACAACGATCAGCTTCCGCCCGAACGCAAGGGCGAAGGCGTCTACGCCATCTTCCGCGCCCTCGGCCGGCGCGCGCACGCCTACTGGCGTCGCCTCGCAAGCGGCGAGTGACCGAGGCCCAGCCCATGGAGGACTCGCCCCCCCTGTTCGCGGTGCTCTTCCGCTGCGACCCCTCGCTGATCGCGGACTCGATCCACGCGCTGGCCGTGGACGCTCTCGCGGCCGGTGTCCGCGTGATCGGTGCATCGGTCGATGATGTGCTCATGGCCGTCGCGCCTCTGCCAGTCATGGCGTTGAGCGAGGGGGGCGACCTGGTGCAGGCTCACATCGGCTCCCTCCCTCCGGCCAGGGCAGCGATGCTCACCGGCATCGGCGCCGACGAATGCTGCGCCCACGCGGCGCGGGCCGAGAGGTTGCCGTGGCCGCTTGTGAACCCCGCGCTAGGCGCAGCGCGGGCCGACGACAAGGCGGAATGCCATGCGCTGCTCGCGGCCGCGTCGGTGCCGACTCCGCGATGGTGGCTGATTCGGCGAAGCGAGATCGCCATCGCGACCGAAGTCGGCACAGGCATCGCGACTGAAGTCGCTCCTACGATGGAGGGGGAGGGAGAGGGCGGGCGGCAGGTCGTCGCCGCGCTCAGCCACGGGCCGTGCTACATACTCCCGAACAGCAGTACCGAGGGGCGGGGAGCTGAACGGTTCGCCCCGCACGAGGCACGCCTAGCCATCGTCCATGCCCGGCGGATCCTCGACACGGACGACTGCCTTGTTCGGGAGGAGCGCGGCACGCTGCGATGCGGCTCCGACGCTACAGGCCATGATCTGCGGCGGCTCGCCCTTCGCGTTCACGTGGCTTGGGACGGGGTCCGGTTCGTCGCGGAGTCCGGCTTCGCGCAGGTCGCAGGGACAGCAGAGGGGTACGTCGCCGGGCGTGCACGCGGTTGCGACATCGTGCCCATTGGCCTTGCGCTCCAACGGCTGTGGGCCCTCTCGCCTGAGGGGCCAACGCCATTCGAGGTGTCGGACGCCGAGATCGCAGCCGTGCGATGCGTATGCGAGGACGCCGCTTTCGCTCTGGCCGCGGGACTCGACGGGGGCGACACACTCAAGCTGGTCGGGCTCGACATCCTGCCGGAGCTGGGTGAACGGGGGCGTCTGCGGCCCGTCGTGCTCGAGGCGAACGCGCGCCCCGCCGGGCTGAACCATTCGACGTGGCTACCCGGAGAGGTCGGTCTCGGCGTGACCCGCGCACTGTGGTCGTGGGTGCGAGCTTGTCCTCGGTCCGGGCTCAGGCGCCGGTCGCCTCAACCACTACGGACTGTAGATCCGGTATCTCACACGCGCCCATCGGTTCGGCCGTGCCGTCGGCCTTGACGTTGTAGATCGATAGCTTGATCGCGGCCCTGGACTGCGATCGGGCCAGGGTGCCGTCGTCCAGGTAGTAGAGGCTGCGGATGTTGGCGTTCATCTGGCCCATGATACGCATCCCCTGCTGCTCCACGACCAGGGGGACGCGCGCCTTCGAATCGACCATGGCGACCGGCCGACCGGCCGCCTCGGTGAACTGCTTGAGGCACGACTGCGTCGAGACGCGCAACCGCGAGCCGTCCTTCGCCGGGATGTCATACTCGTTCTCCCACGAGTCTCCCGGGCCCACGGGCTTCTCGGGGAAAGCCACTACCAGAGAGAGGTCGTTCGCCGCCTCGAGCGGATCGAACCCCATCATCCCCGACAGGTCGCCATTCCCGGCCGGCTGGGTCGTGAGGTTGGAGACGCGCCCCAACAGGTCACGGCTGAACTGCAGCTTCCGTCCGACGAGGCCCAGGGGCAGTCGCTGCTCGTTGTAGGTGATGTCCGCCGACACGAACTGGGCCTCGACGGTTCGGTAGCCGTCCGTGGAAGCTGCCGTCACGTTCTCAGTCATGCGCATGGCGCCGCTCACCTTCCCCTGCTGGGGGGTGGTGGCGCCGGGAAGTTGGATGGTGATGGTGATGTCGCCGGAGACCTGGGCATCGTAGGTCTTCTGGCTGCCGACGGGTGGTTGGTAGCGCAGGAGCGTCTGTTGGGCGACCACCGGCGGCGCAACGAGGAGGATCAGGCAGAGCGCCGGGAAGCGCGACGTGCACGACATGGGATGCACCCCCATCGGGCGGCGAGTGGCGGTAAGTACGCGGCACAGTCCATCTCGAGCCGCGTACCAGAGATTCTACCCCTCCACCCGGCACGCTACACCTGCCGACTGCGCCGCCTCGCAGAGGCGGCGCACCCACTCCCTCTCGGGCGGCTGTATGCCCTCCAATGCGAGGCCCCGCCCCATGCTCTCACGCTTGCTCTCCCCAAGACGATGGTAGGGCAGCAACTCGATCGGGGCGCCCGGCGCACGCTCGGACACGGCCTGCGCGAGAGCGGCCACGCACCCGACCGTGTCGTTGAAGCCGGGGATGACGGGTGTCCGCACCACAATGCTCTTCCCGCGCAGGGCGAGCTCCGCGAGGTTGGCGAGGATGCGGTCGTTCGGGTGCCCAGTCCACTCCGCGTGGGTTACTGAGTCGGCGTGTTTCACGTCGTACAGGAAGAGGTCCACCCGATCGAGGGTGGGCTCGATGACGGAGAATGGGACGTCCCCGGACGTGTCAACCACGGTATGGAGATGGCGCTGACGGAACAGGGCCAACAGCGCTCCCAGGAACGCGGGTTGCGCGTACGGCTCCCCGCCGGACACCGTGGCGCCGCCTCCGGAGTTCTCGTAGAAAGGGCGGTCCCGCTCTACCTCGTCGGCGACCTCCTGGGCCGTGACCGTCTTCCCGCTCATTACCAGGGCCTTGGCATAGCACTCGACCGTGCACTCCCCGCAGTCGCGACAGCGGTCGCGGAGGACGCCGCGTCGCCCGTCGACGACCACGATGGCTCCCTGTCGGCAGCGCTCGATGCACCGGTCGCATCCGATGCAGTTCCGGGGGAAGAACATGAGCTGGGGCCTCGGATCGACGGATTCCGGATTATGGCACCAGCGACACCGCAGGGGACATCCTTTGAGGAACACGGTCGTGCGGATCCCGGGCCCATCGTGGACCGCGAAGCGTTTGATGTCGAAGATCGTCCCCTCGACCTGCCCCGGACCGTCCCCCACCACCCGCCCCACCCCAGCACTCGACCACTCACTCATCCGGACATCTCCGCGGTGCGGCTGACGGCGAAGGCGATGCGGCGGGTGCGCTCCTCCTCCGTCTCATCGCTCGACGGGAACGCCAGCGGTTCGGCCCGGACGACGCAGTTGCCGCCGCGCTGCTTGGCCGCGAGCAGTGCCGCCGTGGCGGACTCGACCAACTCCTGCTCGTCGAAGCCGTCCACCGGGTAGACGGCCGTGCCCGCTCGGCAGGTAAGGCACTTGGCCCGCGCCTGGAGTCCACCGATGCGGGCATCCGCAATCGTCTGCAGCAGGCGCTCGCCGAGCGTGCGCACGGAGTCGCCGGTGTGCGGGAGGATAAGCCCGAAGGTGCCGCCACCGACGCGCGTCACGACGTCCACTCGGCGGATGTTCGTCCGCAGGATGTTCGCGATGCGCCGGATGGCCTCGTCCCCGGCTGCCCGGGTCTGGGATCGGTTGTACCGTTCGAGTCCGTCGATGTCGACCAGCATCAGCGCCACTTCGTGGGAATAGCGGAAGGCGCGGAGACACTCGTCTCGTAGGCGCTCGGCGAAGTATCCCCGCCGGCGAAGCCCCGTGAGCTCGTCGAGCACCCCTTGCTCCTCCAGCGCCTCCAGGTGCTCGCGGCGGCGCTCGATGGCAGTGCGGAGCCGGAGGGACGCCTCCTTCTGCTCCTCGCGCTCGAGCAGGCCTCGCAGCTTCCGGAGCGATGTACGAACGACGTGTGAGACGTAGTTGCACGATACCCCCAGGCGGCGCGCCACCTCGGTCTGGCTCAGGTCCCTGTAGAACACGTTCTCGATGACATCGCGCTCGACACCCTTTAGCTTTCCCAGCGCTTGGTCCAGGACGATCCGGTCCTCGAGCGGCAGCTCCAGCGAGGAGTACTCCAGGCTCTTGATCTTGCGTGTGTCGATGGCGGGCGCCGGGCCGCGCTCGGGGTCTTCTTCGGGGGTATCCAGGGAGCTGACGCGGAACACGCCCCGGGTCCGCAACACCTCGAGCACAGCGTTCTCCTCGATGCCCACCTCCTTGGCGATCTCGGACACCGAAGGGTAGCGGCCCTGCTCTTGAGTGAGCCGCTCGATGGATCGGCTGACCTTCTGGTTCAGCTCATGGAGCCAACCGGGCTCGCGAATGATCGACTTCCGGTCGCGAAGGTAGTGCTTGATCTCGCCGAGGATGAGGTGCGTGGCATAGGTGATGAACTTCACGCCCCGGTCGACATCGTACATGTCGACGGCTTTGACAAGCCCGACGTACCCTTCCTGAACCAAGTCCTCGACAGGCTCGGACGAGTTCGGCACGCCGCGCGCCACGCTCTCGACTAGGCCCGCGAACTGTCGGACGATCCGGTCGCGGATAGCGGGCGACCTGCCCCGACGGTACTCATGGAAAAGGCGGTCCAACTCCTCTTCCGTGAGCCGTGCTTCCTGTCGTCTTTCCACCATTGTCTGAGCGCCCCGGAAGGCCCAACTCCGTCGCTGGGCAGCGTCATGCCCCCCCCCGACTTCCATCCCATACTACCATGCGTCGAGTGCGGCTAGCCGCCTCCGCCCGCGCCCCCGCCGCCACTCTCCTCCTGCGTCATCTGGCCCAGCACATCGTAGATCGGCTTCAGCACCGCAACGGCAACGAACCCGACGAACATGCCGAGCCCGACGATCATGATCGGCTCGATGAGCGAAGTGAGGCCTTTGATGATCGCGTCGACCTCCTCCTCATAGAACACGGCTATCTTCGTGAGCATGTCATCGATCCGGCCGACTTCCTCGCCGACCTGGATCATCTGCGTGGTCATGAGGGGGAAGACCTTCGACCGCTGCAGGGGCTCGCAGAACCTCTGTCCCTCGTGGACAGCCTCGCGGGCGCTGCGGATCGCGCGGCTGACGACGGCGTTGGCGGCGGTCTGCTCGACGATCTCGAGGGCGCGGAGGATCGGGATGCCACTGGAGAGCAGCGTGCCGAGCGTGCGGCATACGCGTGCAATCGAGAGCTTCAGGACCAGATCGCCGACGATCGGGATCTTCAGCTTCGCCGCGTCCAGCCGGTATCGCCCGGACTCGGTTCGGCCGACGAGCTTGAAGGTCGTGATCATGCCGACGATGAGGATCACGGGGATAAACCAGAACCGCCGGGCCAGGTCGCCACTGTTGAGCAGCGCCGAGGTCAGGACTGGGAGCTTGTAGTTCTCGCCGACAAGGCCCTCGAAGATCTCGCTGAAGCGCGGCAGCACGAAGAACACGATGCCGATGGTCATGAGCAGGGCGAAGGAGAAGACGACGCACGGGTACATCATGGCCGACTTGACCTTCGTGCGGATCTCCTGCTCTTCCTCCAAGTAGGTGGCGATGCGGGCGAGGATGGTATCGAGGATGCCGCCCAGCTCCGCCGCGCGGATCATGTTCACGTATAGGTCGTTGAAAACCCGCGGGTGCTTCGCCAGGGCGTCGCCAAGGTTCATGCCGGAGGCGATGTCCAGCTTCACTGCCTGGATGGACTCGCGGAAGAACGGGTTCTTGGCCTGGAGGGCGAGGATGTCCAGGCACTTGAGAATGGGCAGGCCGGCGTCGATCATCGTGGCGAACTGCCGGGTGAATACAACGAGTTCCTTAAGCTTCACGGACTGGAAGGCTTTGCCGAGCCCGCGTCCACCCGCTCCCTCCCGGCCGATGGTGATGTTCACCGGCTGGTAGCGCAGCTCGCGCATCCGCTGGATGACCGCGTCTCGGTTGTCCGCCGTGAGCGTGCCCCTGATGGTGTTGCCGGCGGCATCGATGGCCTCATACTGGTAGAGTGGCATTAGGCTCCCTCCTACCTTTTGGGGCGCGGCTCCCCTATGGCGTCGCAGACCCTGCGCCATCGCGGTAGCAACGCTTCCCGTTTGGTCTAACGGGCGTAGAACGTCCCGGAGCACAGGCGGTTGAAGTTGTCCCTGTCCAGGCACTTCTCCTCCGCCGCCTCCCGGCTCACGCGCCCCTCGAACACGAGACTCGCCAGGGCGGCGTCCATGGTGATCATACCCAGATCCTTGCCCGTCTCAATGACGTTCTGGATCTGGAACGACTTCCCCTCGCGGATGAGGTTGCGGATGCCCGGCGTGGCCACCATGAACTCAACGGCCACGGTGCGCCCCTTCCCACCGATCAGCGGAAGGAGCTGCTGACTGACGATCCCTTGGATCGAACCCGCCAGGGCCACGCGGATCTGCTCCTGCTGTTCCGGAGGGAAGACGTCGACGATGCGGTCGATGGTCGCGGGCGCGCTGTTCGTGTGCAGGGTCGCGAACACCAGATGGCCGGTCTCCGCGACGGTCAGGGTGGCCTCGATCGTCTCCATGTCGCGCATCTCGCCAATGAGGACGATGTCGGGGTCCTCGCGGAGGACGGCTCGCAAAGCGTTGGCATAGCTATACGTGTCGCGGCCCAGCTCGCGCTGGTTGATCATCGCTCTGTTGTGGCGATGCATGAACTCGATGGGGTTCTCGACGGTGAGCACATGCACGTCCCGCGTCTGGTTGATGTGGTTGATCATGGTGGCCAGAGTGGTCGACTTGCCGCTGCCGGTCGGGCCGGTCACGATGACGAGCCCACGGGGGAGCTGCGTGAACATCTTGAGGGTGTCGATGTTCGGGAGGTTCATCTCCTCCATCGTGGGGATCTTGTCCTGGATCGCCCGGATCGCGGCCCCGACGGCGCCCCTCTGGCGGTAGACGTTGACCCGGAAGCGGCTCAGCCCCTTCACGCCGTAGCTGAGGTCCAGCTCGCGCGTTTCCTCGAAGACCTCGATCTCGCGGTCCGTGATGATGTCGTAGACCAAGCGCTGTGTGTCGTACTCCGTACAGACCTCGTAGGGCGCCTTCTCCAGCTTCCCGTCCACGCGGATCATCGGGGGCAGGCCCACAGTCAGATGGAGGTCCGACCCGCGCCATTCCACTTGGAGCCTCAGCAACTCATCGATGTGCGCGTCACGCAGGCTCTGCACTCAGGAACGCCTCCCGTCAGTCCGGCCGTCTCTCGGCCCATCATCCCATGCCCCGCGGCGGGGGCCACCGGAGCCGATCACAGGTTCCGGAAGAATGCCTCTTGCTCGCTCGCATGGCGCCCGGCCTCCTCGGCGAGTGGGCGCAGCCCCGCCTCCTCGACACCCCATGCCGACAGAACCGCCGGATCGACATGCAGCGGGACGACCATGTCTTCCGCCGGCGCGTAGACCCGCCCTTCCGGCGTCACCGTAATGCGCAGGGCGTGAGCCATGCCATCCGCGAGGTGGGCCACGGCTGCGGATCGAGCCACGTCCGGGGGCGCCTTGAGCGGCGCGTGGTGGTGGAGGACGGCACCGACCACGTCCGAGGACAATCCCCACCGGGTCACGAGCGTCCCCCCCAGGTCGGCGTGGTTGAACCCAAGCACAAACTCCTCCATCGCCACCACCAACAGGCCTCCGTCCTCGGCGGCGCCGACGGCGGCGACGTAGTCCTCTCCGCCCCGATCATCGAGGATCAGTTTCCCGATGTCATGCAGGAGGCCCAAGGTGAACGCCTCGTCCTGGTCCATGATCCCCGTGCTCGCCGCGAGGGCACGCGCGCAGCAGGCCGACATGAGCGCGTGTCGCCAGCGACGGACCCGAATGAGCTGGTCATCACCCAACGTGGCGCCCATGAGGCCGCCGGTGGCGATGCCCATGATGAGGGCCGAGATCCGCCGACACCCGAGCAGAACGACCGCTTCGCGTACTGAGGTGACGGTCCGGGGGAGCCCGTAGAAGGCTGAGTTCGATACGCGTAGCACCTTCCCCGCCAACGCCTGGTCGCCTGAGATCACGCGCTCGATGTCCCGCGCACTGGTCTCCGGGCTCCGCACCATGTGCAAGGCGCGCAAGGCCACTTGGGGCAGCGCCGGCAGTTCCTCGATCCCCTCAAGGAACTGCTCGCATGCCGAGCCTGTTGTCGTCTCCGGCATCTCCACGGACAACCTCGCCTTGTGCGCCGAACGTCGTCCCGCGCCCTGTGACGGTTACTGCGAGTAGCACTCCCGGAGGAGCTCTTCAGGGGTGGTCTCGCCCTTGGCGACCTTGATCATGGCGTCCTGTGCCAGCGTGCGCATCCCCTGCGCTCGCGCAATATCCCCGATGATGTGCGCCGGCTCCTCCCGCAGGACGGCGCCGCGGATCTCATCGGTCATCACCAACAACTCGAAGCATCCCGTGCGGCCCTTGTAGCCCGTGTCGCGACAGGCCTCGCAGCCCTTGCCCCGACGGAAGCGGGCCTTCGAGATCTGGTCTTCGGGGAACTTGATGCGTCGCAGGCTCTTCTCCGGCGGGACGAAAGGCTCCGCGCACTTGGGGCAGACCCGTCGAAGCAGGCGTTGGGCGAGGATGCCTTCGACAGACGAGGCAATCAGGAACGGCTCGATATCCATCTGCAGCAGTCGCTGGATGGCACCCGGGGCATCGTTGGTATGCAGTGTGGAGAAGACCAGGTGGCCGGTCAGAGCCGCCTCGGTGGCGATGACCGCCGTCTCCCGGTCGCGGATCTCGCCGACCATAATGATGTTCGGGTCCTGGCGCAGCATGGCCCGGAGTACCTCGGCGAAGGTGAGACCGGCCTTCACGTTCACGTTCGACTGCGTGAGCCCATAGAGCTGGTACTCTACCGGGTCCTCCACCGTCATGATGTTCACTTCGCCCGTGTTGCGTATGGCCAGCACCGAGTACAGCGTCGTCGACTTGCCGCTACCGGTTGGGCCGGTGACGAGCACGATGCCCCATGGCTTCGCGACGATCTCGTTGAACCTCGCCAGGGTGTCCGGCGCGAACCCAAGCTGCTCCAGGCCGAGCCCGAGAGAGCTACGATCGAGGATCCGCAGGACGCACTTCTCCCCATTGGCGCAGGGAAGCACATTGAGGCGGAAGTCGTACTCCTTCCCGCCGATTCTTCTCGAGATGCGACCGTCCTGCGGGCGCCGCTTCTCGTCGATCCGCAGGTTCGCCATGATCTTCACGCGGGCGACCAGGGCCGTCTGGGCCTGCTTGGGCACCTTCCACTCCGTATCGTGCAACATGCCGTTGATGCGGTAGCGGACGCGCATGTGCTCGGCCTCGGGCTGGATGTGGATGTCGCTGGCGCCCTGCTTGACTCCTTGGCTGATGATCATGTCGACGAGTTTGATCGTGGGGGCGTCGTCCGGGCTGGCATCGTCCTCGTCCTCGATCGTCCGGACTTCCTCGACCTCGCCGGCGTCCCCGATGCCCTCGATGATCTCCCCGACGCGCTCGCGGAGGTCGTCCGCCGCGGAGTCGGCACGGTGCGCCACCTCCTCGATGGCGCTCTCGCAAGCGATGACCGGGACCACGCTCTCAAAGGAGGTGAACTCGCGGATCTGGTCCATGGTGAAGACGTCCATCGGGTTCGCCATGGCGACCGTGAGGCGGTTGCCATCGACCCGATAAGGTACAGCCCTGAACTCGAGCATTACCTGTGGGGGAAGGATCTGTAGGACTTCCTCGCTGATCTCCTCTTCCTCGAGACTGACGAACCGGATGCCCCACTGGGCTCCCAGGACCATCTTCCGCTCTTTTTCGGTGATCAGGTTGTGCTCGACGAGGTACGTGAGGATCTGGTCCGGCGCCTGGCCCGACTCCCGAGTGGCCGTTTCGATGGCTTCCTCGGTCACGTTGGTCAGGTCCAGCAGTATCTCGGCAAAGGGTCTCGAGTCCAGCCGCATTGCCCGCGTATCCTCTGTTCAGCCGCCCGTCGGTCCCCTGTCCGGCCATGGCCGGCACGGATGGACGTAGCGCCCCGCACCCCACCCCAGTATACGCGAGGCGCCCTACTGGTGTGTTTCGCCCTGGTCCGGCTCGCCCCCTCCCGTTGGGCCCCCGCGCGCGACCGGGCCCTCGCCGACGCGCGAGGGCCCGGTACCACTATCCCCGAGTTCGCCACATTGCCGCTGCTGGGGCCCCCGACACCCGATCAGAAGGCGGGTTTCTCCGCCGTCAGGTTCGGATCGTCCGCGTACTCGATCTGGGGCGTGAGGAAGACCAGCAGTTCCTGCGGTCGCTTGGTGATCTTGCGATTCTGGAACAAGCGCCCAAAGAACGGGATGTCGCCGAGGATCGGCAGCTTCTCGATGATCTTGAGCTCATCCTCACGGATGAGGCCCGCGATCACCATCGTCTGCCCGTCTTGCAGTCTGACCGTGGTGCTCGCTTCGCGCTTCGAGAGCTGCGGGATCCCCTGCACGTAGCCCGAAATGGTCGAGACCTCAGCCATCAGCTTGGCGGTCACTGTGCCGTCGTTGGCGATGCGAGGCGTGAACTCCAGGATGATGCCCGCGTCGACGGTCTCGGTCGTGAAGATGGGCTGGCGCTCGGCGCCCTGGAGCTGGATGACCTGGAACCTGAGCTCGTCCCCAATCTGGATCCGCCCCTGCTGCCCATCCAACGCCTTCACGTTCGGGCGGGCAAGAAGCTTCGCGGAGCGGTTCGTCTTCACGAAGTTCAGCAGCGACTTGAAGTCGAACACGCCGCGGTCCAACGTCGAGAACATGATCCCGCTGTTGTAATCCTCGTTGGGGTTCGTGATCTGGTCGGCCCCAAAGGGAGACTGGGAGCCATGCTCGGTCCATCGCAGCGTGCCGAAGTCCCATTGTGTGCCGACGTTCGAGTCCGCGGTGCGGTCCCAGTCGACGATCATCGCGTGCATGGTGACCTGATGCTGCGGGACGTCCAGCTCCTCGATCAGGGCCAGAGCCCGGTCGACGAGGCTCTTGGGGCCGACGATCGTGAGCCGGTGGCTGAGCTCGTCCGGCACCACAGCCAGAACGCCGCCTGCCTTGAGGGAGCTGGCCCCGGGGACGACCGACTCCGGACCCGTCGGCGGCGCTGGCGCGCCGGGCACCAGCGAGCCCGGCAGGCCCGGGAGGGG
>Ga0315288_10009551_pt1 | contig 12215 bp, 7 predicted proteins | sample YL17G11_20_MG_FD_203454 | JGI IMG/M metagenome (GOLD analysis project Ga0315288, IMG submission 203454) | Sediment microbial communities from Yellowstone Lake, YNP, Wyoming, USA - YL17G11_20 | ecosystem: Environmental > Aquatic > Freshwater > Lake > Sediment | place: USA: Wyoming | collected...
AGGTGGAACCGGGGATGAGGTCCCGACAGATCCAGGTCCAGCGCGCCGCCGGCATGGAACGACCCGGCCCCGGAGTCGAGGCGGATGGCGGAAATCGCGATCCGCTTTCCGCTCACCCGGAAGGCGGCACCGGCCCGGCCGGATGCAGCATGATCCCCTTTCCGGAGGAGAAAGCGGCCGCCGTCCAGGCTCCCCTCCAGCCGGGCCGTTCCTTTCCCCGTTCCGCGCAGCTCCACCTCCTCCAGTTCCGCCTCCCAGCCGCCTGTGGAATCCTCGACCCGCACCGATCCTCCTTCCACCGTCACGCTGCCGAGCGACAGGGAGGCCATCCCTCCCCCCTCTCCGGCGGCCTCAGGGGCCGCCGCGGGACCTCCCGCCACGCCTCGTTTCAGAAAGAGCTCGGGACGCGACAACTTCAGCGATTCGATCCGGTCGAAGCGCCCGCGGTAGATCCGGTAGGAAACGGAGAGATCCGCCTCGCCGCAGGCGAAGCGGATCGCGCCTCCGCCGGGATCGTCGCGCTCGAAGCGGATCCCGCGGGCGATGAGGCGGGGAGGGAAGAAACCCAGCTCCAGGGAGGCGATTTCGATCCGGCCGCCGGAGAGGAGCGCGGCGCGCCGGACCACCTCCCGCCGGATCAGCTCCGATGGATAGGGAGTGGCCACCAGGACCAGCAGGAGCGCGGCGACGGCCAGGAGGAGGACGACGGCGATGCGGAAGAGCACTCGCCCGCGGAAGGGCAACGACGGCTCCTGTGGGTAAGGGGCCCGGGGCAGGCGGGCCGGGCTTCGCAGCTCTCTTTTCCGCGCGAAATTATATCACCCGTCCGCGCCGGCCACGCCCCTGCGGATCCCGGGAGGGCACTCCGGGCGTGATGGAACGAAGGGGAGCGATGTGGTATAAGAGGCAGCCTATTCATCAACCATCTGGAGAGGCGAGGCGGCAAGCCAAGATTCTCCCGCAAGTCCGGAGTGACGGGCCGGCCGGCGGACTCTCCCCGCGGGGGAGCACCCGGCCCCTTCAAGATGCGAGAACGAATCCCGCTCCAGAACCGCCTCCGCTTCCCCCTGCTGGGACTCTCCCTGGCCGCCCTCCTCCTCTTGATTCTCACCGAGGGGTACCGGATTCCGGCACCGCCCTGGTACGAGACCTTCCTGGGGGTCCTGCTGAACCTGACGATGGTCCTCTTCCTGGCCGATCTGGCCCTGAACCTGATGTTCGAGCCCGACCGGCGGGCCTGGGTGAGGTCCCGCGTCCCCGATCTGCTCCTCGTCGTGCCGGTGCTCTACGCCCTCTTCAACGGCCACGCCTTGACCGGCGGCGGGCTCGTCATCATCCGGGAGTGCTTCGTCCTCTACCGCCTCGCGGCGCGCACCCGCTGGTTCCAGAATCTCCTCCTGGCCCTCCAGTTCCGGCCCACCGGGCAGGTGGCCCTGACCTTCCTGCTCTCCATCCTGGCGGGGACCTACCTTCTTTCCATCCCCGCCGCCACCGCCGACGGCCGGGGCGCGCCCTTCCTGGACGCCCTCTTCACCTCCACCGCGGCGGTGTGCGTCACGGGCCTCACGGTGGTGGACATCGGCAGCTTCTTCACCACCTTCGGCCAGTGGGTCATCCTGGGGCTGATCCAGGTCGGGGGTCTGGGAATCATGACCCTCTCCACTTCCATCGCCCTTCTCTTCAAGCGGAAGCTGGGGATCCGGACCCGGGCGATGATGCAGGACCTGAAGGAGGAGGCCAGCCTCCAGAAGCTGACGAACGTGATCTTCTACGTCATCCGGGTCACCCTGGTCATCGAGGCCGTGGGCGCCGCCTTCCTCTACCTGCGCTGGCGGGGGGACTTCCCCACGGAGGGGGAGGCCCTCTTCTCCAGCGTCTTCCACAGCGTGTCCGCCTTCTGCAACGCCGGCTTCTCGCTGTTCTCCCTGAACCTGATGCACTACCGCGGCGACCTGACGGTGAACCTCACCGTCACCACCCTGATCATCCTCGGCGGGCTGGGATTCACGACCCTGTCGGGCTTCCTCAACGCCGACCCGATCCGGCGGGGCTGGCGGCCCTATCTCACCCGGATGCCCACCCACACCAAACTGGCCCTGGTCGCCACCTTTTTCCTGCTCGTCGCGGGCACTCTCTACATCTTTTTCTTCGAGTTCGACGGGGGCCTGGCGCCGTTGAGCATGAAGGACAAGCTGCTGGCCTCCTACTTCCAGTCGGTGACGCTCCGGACCGCCGGCTTCAACACCGTGGACCTGGCCTCGTTCCAGAACGTGACCCTGTGGTTGATGATCATCTGGATGTTCATCGGCGGGTGCCCCTCGTCCACCGCGGGAGGGATCAAGGCCACCACCGCAGGCATCCTGGTCCTGGCGGTGAGGGCCATGCTCCTGGGGCGGGAGGACGTGGAGATCTTCGGGCGGAGCATCTCCAAGAGCGTCGTCTACAAGTCCATCGCCGTCGTGATCATTTCGCTGTTGCTGGTGACGGTCTGCTTCTCGCTCCTGCTGGTGGGCCAGGCGGGCTCCTTCGTGGGGCTGCTCTTCGAGAGCGTCTCGGCCTTCGCCAACGTGGGTCTCTCCCTCGGGGTCACACCCACCCTGGGCGCGGCCGGCAAGCTCATCATCATTTTCCTGATGTACGCGGGGCGCATCGGCCCCCTTACCCTGGCCCTCGCCGTGGGCGAGCAGGCCCACCGGTCCCCCTTCCGCTACCCGGAAGCCCGGATCCTGGTCGGTTGAGAGCGCGGGAGAAACCATGAAACAGTTCGCGGTGATCGGGCTCGGAAAGTTCGGGATGAAGGTGGCGCTGACCCTCTCCGAGAAGGGGGGGCAGGTCCTGGCCGTGGACGAGGACATCCGGAAGGTGGAGGAGGTGAAGGACCACGTGGCCCAGGCGATCTGCCTCGACTCCACCGACGAGGACGCCATGCGGGCGGCGGGTCTGGAGGACGTGGACGCCGCCATCGTGGGCGCCGGGGAGAACCTGGAGTTCTCGATCCTCGCCACCGCCATCTTGAAGAAGCTGGGGGTGCCCAACATCGTGGCCCGGGCCGTCTCCGACCTCCACGCCCAGATCCTGGAGCGGGTGGGGGCCACCCGGGTCATCATGGTGGAGGAGCAGATGGGGGAGCAGGTGGCCCGGAGCATCATCGCCCCGGAGATCCACGAGCAGTTCGCCCTGGCCACCGGCCACAGCCTGGCGGAGGTGGAGCCCCGGCCGGAGTTCATCGGGCAGACCATCGGCAAGATCAATTTCCGGCAGCAGTACGGCGTCAACATCATCGCCATCCAGAAGCGGATCCCCATCGTGACGCCGGAGGGGAAGAACTCGTTCCAGATCCTGATCAACGACCTCCCCAAGCCCACCGACGTCATCGAGGACAACGACGTGCTGGTGGTGGTGGGAAGCGACGAGAACATCGAGCGGCTGGCCCGGGGCGAGGCCTGATCCTCAGCCCCCTTCAGCGAAGGAGAGCGGCGCCGTGTGGCGGAAGATCATCCCCCGGGAAGAGAAGTTCTTTGAGATGTTCAACACCATGGCGGCGAACGCCGACGCCACGGTGGCCCTGCTGGTTGAGATGATGGAGAACTTCGACAACCTTTCGGACCGGGCCTCGGCCATCAAGGGGAAGGAGCACCTGGGCGACACGCAGATTCACGACCTGGTCCGGAAGCTGAATTCCACCTTCGTCACCCCCATGGACCGGGAGGACATCCACCACCTGGCCTCGGCCATCGACGACATCATCGACCTGGCCGACGCCGCGGCCAACAAGGTGATCCTCTTCGACATCCACGGGAAGATCCACGGCGCGCCGGAGCTGGCCCGGATCCTGAAGCTCCAGACCGTCCAGATCTGCAAGGCGATGCAGGCCCTGCCCGATCAGAGGCGGCTCCTGGAGCAGTGCATCGAGATCCATCGCCTGGAGAACGAAGGGGACCGGGTCTTCCAGGAGGCCATCGGCCGGCTCTTCAAGGAGGAGACCGATCCCATCCATCTCATCAAGTTGAAGGAAACGCTGGAGGCGCTGGAGCGGGCCACCGACACCTGCGAGGACGTGGCCAACGTCCTCGAGGGGATCATGGTGAAGAACGCCTGATGACCACCCTCGTCCTGCTCGTCATCGGCCTGGCGCTCCTGTTCGACTTCCTGAACGGGTTCCACGACGCGGCCAATTCCATCGCCACGGTGGTCACCACCCGGGTCCTCACCCCCATGCAGGCGGTGGCCTGGGCCGCCTTCTTCAATTTCGTGGCGGCCTTCGGCTTCGGCACCGCCGTGGCGATGACCATGGGCAAGGGGATGATCGACGTGTCCGCGGTGGACACCCGGGTGATCCTGGCGGGGCTTGTGGGGGCCATCGTCTGGGACATCCTGACCTGGTTGTGGGGGCTCCCCACCTCCTCGTCCCACGCCCTCATCGGAGGCTACGCCGGGGCGGCGGTGGCCAAGGCGGGCATCCACGTCCTGGTCCTGCCCGGCTGGATCAAGATGCTGGTCTTCATCGCGGTGGCGCCCGCCCTGGGCCTCTCTCTCGGCTTCGCCCTCATGGTCTCCATCTACTGGATCTGCCGGCGCGCCTCCCCGGCGAGAGTGGACAAGATCTTCCGGCGCCTGCAGCTCGTTTCGGCGGCCTTCTACAGCCTCGGCCACGGCACGAACGACGCCCAGAAGACCATGGGGATCATCTCCTCTCTTCTCTTCGCCTCCGGGTTTCTCTCGGAGTTCCGCATTCCGTTCCAGGTGGTCCTTCTCTGCCATGCCGTCATCGCCCTGGGCACCATGTGCGGCGGGTGGCGGATCGTGAAGACCATGGGGCAGAAGATCACCAAGCTCAAGCCGGTGGGCGGCTTCTGCGCCGAGACCGCCGGCGCCGTCACGCTCCTGGGCACCGCCCTCTGGGGCATCCCCGTCAGCACCACCCACACCATCACCGGCGCCATCATGGGGGTGGGAGCGACCCACCGCCTCTCAGCGGTGCGGTGGGGCGTGGCCAACCGGATCGTCTGGGCCTGGGTCCTGACCATCCCCGCCTCGGCGGCCGTGTCCATGCTCGCCTATCACTTCCTGCCTTTCGGAGGAGGGCACTGACATCGCCGCGCCCCGCAGTCCCCTGCTGCTGAAGCTCCCGGAGCGGACCCGGGAGATCGAGCGACGCCTGTCGCTGAGGACCCGGGTCTCCCTCAGCGTCTTTTTCTCCTTCCTGGTCCTCATGCCCGTGACGGGACTGTCCCTCTTCTACCTGAACCGGATCCTGGACGACGTCATCAGCATCACCCAGGTGGATGCCCGGATCGTGGATTCCGCCCGGTCCATCCGGGCCAGCCTGGAGGCCGCCGCCGGGACCGAGATCGCCTTCGTCCTGTTCCGGGAGGGCTCCTACCTGGAGCAAAACCGCCACTCCATGAACGAGGTCCGGCGGACCACCCTGGACGGGCTTTCCCACCTGGGCAGCCCCGACACCGGGTTCGATCGGATCCCCGTCCTGGTGGGACAGTACGAGGTCACCATGACCCGGTTCGCGGACCTCTACGCCACCCCCTCGGAGACCGCCCAGCCGCTGGGGGACTTCGAGGAGGCCCTCGCTCGGCTCCAGGCCCGGCTCCGATCGCTCCGGGACCGGGCGGAGGAGGAGAAGGATCCCCAGGCCCGCCGCCGGTTCTTCGAGGAGATGCGCAAGGCCGCCGATTCCGTCTCGGAGGAAGTGCTGGAAGGCGCCCGGGAGGAGGATCCGGACCGGGCCAGGCTGCTGGACGAGACCTCCCGGATCCGCGAGAGGATCGACGCCATCGCCGAGCAGATCCAGGAACGGGCGCTGTCCCACATGGAGGCGCACCGGCGCCACGTGGTGAGCCTGAGCAACCGGGCGGAGCGGAACCTTCTCACCACCATCGTCCTCACGGGGATGGTGGGGATCTACCTGGTCCTCTTCCTCCCCTCCCGCGTCGTCCGGTCGCTGCGCCGGATCACCCACGTGCTCCAGCAGGCGGAGCGGGGGGATCTGGACGTCTCGACCCTGGAGACGGGAAACGACGAGGTGGGAAACCTGGCCGCCCATCTCAACCGCCTCCTCCGGCAGGTCCGGACCTTCGACGATCTGAAGACGGAGCGGATGCTCCGCGCCGAGCAGCGGCTGGGGATCCTGGTGGACAACCTCGAAGAAGGAATCATCCTGGTGGACGACGAGATGAAGCCGGTCTTCGTCAGCCGCCGCGCCCGACAGCTCCTGGATGCGCGCCCGGAGGGGGCCGACGACGCCCGGATCGCCGGGATCCTCTCCGAGGACAACTTCGCCGCCATCCTCCGGAAGACCATCGAGTCCCAGTCGGCCCCGGAGCAGCGCATCGTCTCTCTGGACGTGGGAACTTCCACGCCCCGGCGCCTGCGGATCTGGGCCGATCCCGTCCCCGGCAAGAACGGGGAGGTGAAGGAAATCCTCCTCCTCATCCGCAAGGCCGCGTAACCGCACTCCGGACCTTGTGCCCGGGCGGGTGGCGTCAGCGCCGGGCGGCTTTTCGAAGGCCCTGGTCGAGATCGGCAATCAGGTCGCCGGCGTCCTCGATGCCGCAGGAGAAGCGGATCAGGCCGTCGGTGATCCCCGTCTCCTCCCGGGCCTTCTTCGGGATCATGGTGTGGCTCATGGAGGCGGGGTGCTGAACGAGGGTCTCCACCCCTCCCAGGCTCACCGCCAGGGTGATCACCTTCAGTGACTCCACCAGCCGGACCCCGGCCTTGAGTCCCCCTTTCAGGTCAAAGGAGAGAAGCCCGCCGAACCCCGACATCTGCCGCCGGGCCACCCGGTGGCCGGGATGGGAGGGGAGCCCGGGATAGTGCACCCGGGAGACGGCGGGATGGCGCGAGAGGAAGCGGGCGACGGCCTGGGCGTTCTCGTTCTGCCGCCGGGCCCGCAGCGCCAGGGTCCTCAGTCCGCGCATCACCAGCCAGGCGTCGAAGGGGTTCAGGACGGGACCCAGGAGCTTGAGCGTGTACCAGGCCTCCCGAATGAACCTCCGGCTCCCCACCACGGCGCCCGCCGAGACGTCGGAGTGGCCGGAGAGGGCCTTGGTGGCGGAGTGGAACACCGCGTCGATCCCGAGCCGGAGCGGGTTCTGGTTGATGGGCGTGGCGAAGGTGTTGTCGGCCACGGTCCGGATGCCGTGCTGCCGGCCGAGCCGGGCCACCCCCGCCAGGTCGGTCACGGAGAGGGTGGGATTGGCGGGGGTCTCCACCAGGATCAGCTTCGTGTTGGGCCGGATGGCCCGGCGGTAAGACTCCACGTCGGTGTTCTCCACCAGGCTCGCCTCGACGCCGAAGCGGGGCAGGAGCTCCGTCTCGATCTCCAGCGTTCCCGCGTAGGCGGCGCTGCCTCCCACCACGTGGTCCCCCTTCTTCAGCCCGGTGAGAATGGCGATGCTCGCCGCCGCCATCCCGGAGGCGGTGACCAGCGCCGCCTCGCCTCCCTCCAGCTCGGCCAGCGCTGCTTCCAGCTGCTTGAGCGTCGGGTTGCCCCAGCGGGTGTAGAGCTCCGCGGGCGCCACCGCATCGCAGAAGCGCGCCCCCGTGGCTGCATTGGGGAGCCGGAAGGTGGCGGTCTGGTAGATGGGCGGGGAGAGGGCGGCGGAGCGCGAGTGCCGCGACCCGGCGTGGACGCAGCGCGTGCTCTCCCCCGCGGTCCCGGCGTCATTGCGGCGCGCGGCTCGACGAGGCATTTTCCTGTCTCCTCAGGGTGTGGTGGGTTTGCGGAGCAGCTCCTTCGCCTTCTCCAGAGAAACGTCGCCGCCCCCCGGCACGTCCGGGACGACACCCTGCCCCTGGAGCGACCTGCCCCCCAGGGTCAGGTTCTCCACGGCGCTGACCAGGACCATCTCTCCCCCCGGAAGGAGGCGGCTCATCTGTCCCACCCCTTTTCCGAAAGTCCCCTCCCCGATGATGGTGGCGCGTCCCGATCCCTGCAGTCCCGCGGCAAGCTTCTCGGCGGCGCTGCCGGTGCGCCGATCGGTCAGGACCACCAGGGGCCATCTGGGGAAGAAGGACCGGGTCTGGGGCGCGGTGGAGACCCTCTCCCCGAAGCGCGTCCGCTCCCGTCCCATCTCCTCTCCCGGCTCCAGGAGCAGCCCGGCGATGGCGTCGGCATCGGAGGCCAGACCGCCGGGATTGCCGCGCAGGTCCAGCACGAGCCCATCCCGCTGTGCCATCCGGTCCAGGACCCGCCGGATCGCCTCCCGCGCCGAAGGATCCGAGAGATTGGTGAGCCGGATGTACCCGAGGTTTTCCCCGAGATCCTCCGTCAGCACCGACGCGCTCGACCGGACCGGGGCCCCGGCCGCATCCATCTCCAGCTTCCCGGATCGCGGCATCAGGTAAAGGACTGCCGTCTCCTCCTCTCCCCGCAGCCGGGTGTAAGGGTCCCTCAGGGATGCCAGCATCTCCGACACCGCGGCGCAGGCGGCGTGGGGAGACGCCGATGGATCGGCGAAGCGGTCGCGCCAGGAGAGCCAGTCCTGCCCGCGGAAGCTCCGGTCCAGGAAGGCGAGGCGGACGAAGGACCAGGCCAGCCTGTAGGTCATCTCGGGAAAGGGAGGCACCTCCCCTTCCAGCGCCGCCCGCGCCGCGCGCCGGTCTCCCAGGGCCGCCAGGGCCAGGGCCATCTGGAACCGGACCACCCCCGGCGAATCGGCGGGATCCAGGAGCAGGGACGCCTGAAGCTCCCGCACCGCCCCCGGGTAGTCGCCCGCCGATCGGCGCGCCGCTCCCAGAAGCTGGCGCCCCTCGGGAAGATCGGGCGCCAGGGCCGCCACCTTCTCCCCTTCCCGGATCGCTTGGTCGAAGTCCCCGCGCTGAATCAGGGCGAGCCCTTTTGCCAGGTGCGCCCACGGGGAATCGGGGGCCAGCTCCAGCGCCCGGTCCAGCGCCCGGGAGGACTCGGCAGGGTCGCCGGCGGCGATCCCGAGGGCGGAGGCGAGGCCCAGATGGACCTCTTCCCGATCGGGGAACAGCCTCGCGGCCTCCTTCATCTCTTCCACCGCCTCCTTCTCCCGGCCCGCCGCCTGGAGGAACTGTGCCAGGAGCAGGTGCCGGCCGGGCCCCTCTCCTTTCCCGCCGCGTGCATGACGGCGGGACTCCTCCTCCAGCAGGCCGGCCAGAAGCGCGGGGCGCAGCGCCAGGAGCCCCGAGAGGCGCGCGGCGGACTGGGGGTCCCGCGGCTCCTCTAGGAAGAGATCCTCATAGACCTGAGCCGCCTCCCGGTCCCGTCCCGCCTCCTCCAGCGCCATCCCTTCCAGGATCCGGGAGAAGGACCGGCCCTTCCCGCGCTCCGATTCATCCCGGAGCCGGGAGATCCAGGCATCCAGCGTCCCTCTCCGCTTCCAGTGAAGAACCAGCATCAGGAGGGCCGGGGTGTCGCCGGGGTGCTTCCCGGCGGCCTCGCGCCAGATCTTCTCCTCCGCGGCATCATCCTTCCTCAGCCGGGCCAGGTAGGCCCGGTGGTAAAGGGCAGGAAGGTGCTCCGGGACATCGCTTCCGATCCTCCGGAACTGGGTTTCGGCCTCCTCGGTCCGCCCCGCCCTCTCCAGCGCCAGGCCCCGGAGCAGGAGGAGGTCGGTGCGGCGGGGCTCCAGACGAAGGGCGGCCGCGGCCGCTTCCGCCGCCGGCGCGAACTGGCGCGCTATCATCCGGAGACGGGCCAGATCCTCCCAGGACCTCGCGCCGGCGTCCGGCTTCCGGGTGGCCGTCTCCGCCTTCTCCAGCCGGATCGCCAGGTCCCGGGCTTCCCCGGAGGCCAGGGCGATGGAGGCGTTGTCCGGCGCCTGCCGGGTGGCCAGGGCCCAGGTCTCCAGGGCTTCCGCGAGCCGGCCGCAGGCTTCCTGGCTGCGGGCGAGCACCTCCGGGATCCGGACCGACGACGGAAAGTCCTTCATCCCCCGACCCAGGATCTCCACGGCCCTTTCCGCCTCCCCCGCCTGGCGCAGCGTCGTTCCCTGCGCCGCCAGCAGCGGCTCCCGCTTCTCCGCGGGGACCGCCCTCCATCCTTCCTCCAGAAGGGCCAGCGCCTCGGGGAAGCGGAAGGCTTCCCGCCTCATGTCGGCGAGACCGACGTAGGGGAGGGGATCCTCCGGTCGGATCCGGCGCGCGGACTGGAACTCCCGTTCCGCCTCGGCGTCCAGCCGCTGCTTGCGCAGGGTGTCGGCCAGGAAGAGGTGCGCTTCGAAGAGGCGGGGGGCACGACGCAGGACCTGCCGGTAGGTCTCGGCGGCCGCGGAATAGTTACCTCGCCGGCGCTCCTCCGCGGCGCGGTGCATGAGGGAGACGACGGTCGCCTCTTCCGGCGGCCGGGGAGGCGCCTCCCGGGCCGCCGGGAGAGGGAGTACGAGTGCCAGAAGCAAGGGGAAGAAGAGGCGCAGGCGCACCCGGATGACTCCGCGGAAGTGAGCGATTTTCAGAGGCAACGTAACATAGCGGAGGGAAGGGAAAGGGTCAAACGGAAGCGCCCATTGACGCAATGGCCGTGTTTTGCTTAGAATCCCTTTCAGTTCAGGCCACGGTCCAATCGCCGTGGCCTTTTTTCTTGGGAGAGGGACCCGAAAGAGATGGCCAAATACGTCCCCATGAAGGTGGAGGACCGGTTCCGGAAGTCGGGCGCTCCGGAAAGCCCCTTCTCCCTCAAGAGGATCCTCCTCGGCAACCCCCTTGCCACGTCCCAGACGCCCCACCAGCGGATCTCGAAGGTGGTGGCGCTGGCTGTCTTCTCCTCGGACGCCCTCTCCTCGGTGGCTTACGCGACCGAGGAAATTCTCCTGGCCCTCTCCGCCGGGGGAATCGTCGCCCTGAAGTACGGCCTGCCGGTGGCCGGGTGCGTCGCCGCCCTCCTTTTCGTGGTGGCCGTCTCGTACCGGCAGACGATTCATGCCTACCCTTCCGGGGGCGGCGCCTACATCGTGGCCAAGGAGAACCTGGGACAAGGTCCCGGTCTCACCGCCGCCGCGGCCCTCCTGGTGGACTACGTCCTGACGGTGGCCGTGAGCATCGCCTCGGGAGTGGCCGCCATCACCTCCGCCTTCCCCTCTCTCTACGAGCACCGCGTCATCATCTGCGTAATCCTGGTGGGCTTCATCACCCTGGCCAACCTGCGGGGGATCCGGGAATCGGGGGCCTTCTTCGCGCCACCGACCTACTTCTTCATCATCAGCCTGAGCATCGTGATCCTGGTGGGGCTGTTCCGCACCCAGTTCGTCGGGATCTCCCCGGTCCACACGGCCCCCATCGTGCCGGTGGAGGAGATCGGAATCCTCCTTCTGCTCCGCGCCTTCGCCTCCGGATGCACCGCCCTCTCGGGTGTGGAGGCCATCAGCAACGCCGTTCCGGCCTTCCGGCAGCCCGAATCCCGGAACGCCGCCATCACCCTGGGGTGGATGGCGGCCATCCTCGGTTTTCTCTTCACCGGGACCTCCATTCTGGCGCACCGCCTGGAGCTGGTCCCCCGTCCCGAGGAGACGATCCTCTCCCAGATGGCCCGCGGGATCTTCGGATCGGGAATCTTCTATTACATGGTGCAGGTGGCCACCGCCCTGATCCTGACCATGGCGGCCAACACCAGCTTCGCCGACTTCCCCCGGCTCTCCTCGCTTCTGGCCAAGGACCGCTTCCTGCCCCGGCAGCTCGCCAACCGCGGCGACCGCCTGGTCTTCTCCAACGGCATCATCTCCCTCGGTCTCGTCTCGGTGCTGCTGCTGGTGATCTTCCAAGGCAACACCCACGCCATCATCCCGCTCTACGCCGTCGGGGTCTTCCTCTCCTTCACCCTTTCCCAGTTGGGGATGGTCCGGCACTGGTACGACAACCCGGAGCCGGGATGGCAGAGGAAAATGCTGGTGAACCTCGCCGGCGGCGTGACCACGGCGACGGTCACGGTGGTCGTCGCCAGCAGCAAGTTCATCCACGGCGCGTGGATGGTGATCGTCCTGATTCCGGTCCTGGTGATGGGCTTCCAGGGAGTGCGGCGCCACTACACCTGGGTCCGCCAGGAGCTTTCCCTGGAGGGATACAAGCCCAGCGCGCCCGCCGGCCACTCGGTCGTGGTGCTGATCGCCGGCGTCCACCGGGGGGTCCTGGAGGCCCTCCGGTACGCCCGGTCCATCTCGTCCAACGTCATCGCCCTCTCGGTGGAGATCGACCCCGAGGTCACCGAGCGGGTCCGGGAGCGCTGGAAGCAGTGGAGC
>Ga0315288_10009553_pt1 | contig 12213 bp, 15 predicted proteins | sample YL17G11_20_MG_FD_203454 | JGI IMG/M metagenome (GOLD analysis project Ga0315288, IMG submission 203454) | Sediment microbial communities from Yellowstone Lake, YNP, Wyoming, USA - YL17G11_20 | ecosystem: Environmental > Aquatic > Freshwater > Lake > Sediment | place: USA: Wyoming | collected...
TCCAACAAACATAGCTCTCGCACCAACCCACACATCACTTCCTATACTTATTTTATAATATACTGGATGGCCTTTTATATGTCTTGCATTAGGAAATGCTTTTATACACGGAAAAGGAAAAGTAGTTATCCAATTACAATTATGTCCAGCCATAGTAGCAATAACACCTTGAGCTATAGAACAAAAATTTCCAACTTCTATATTAGTTGATGATGTTTGAGTGTCATTTAATAATTTTATTTCTCCGTATGTTCCTCTTCCATATTTAATAGGCATTATAGTTACCACCCCTTTAAAACTAAAACTTTTTCTTTTTCTTCGTTTGGTATGTCATAAAACTGTGCAAATTTAAAATAAGACAACAGTGTAGAGTTTTCATATTTCCCTTTTCTTACTCCAAAAATCATTGTACCATCTTTATTCATAATTTTCTTTAGTATATAACAATAAGTTTCTATTGGATAATGAAATCCAACAGCCATAAAAGAATAAACTAAATCTATATCTTTTAAAAGAATCAATCTATCATTTGTCAAATCTAAAATTTTATAATTGACTAATCTATTTAAATCACAAAATTCTTTTGTTAATGATAAGTCATTATACCAACTTTCACCTGGATCCCATCCCATTGTTATAGTAGGAGAAATAATCGAAGAATCAGCTAAGATATATTTTGTATCTTTAGCATCATGCATCTTATTGATATATGCAGAAACTCTTCCAAGACCACAACCCAAATCTAAGATCGTTTTAGGAAAATTAGGTAAGTGCTCTCTAAAAGTTCTATATTCATTTTGTGTAAGTTGATAATAAGATTCTATAGTATGGTGTCCTTGTATTTTAAGCATCTTTTCTAATTTAGGATTTAAGGTAAACATTTTTAGTCTCCTAAAGAATCTTTACAGGACTTTCATATTTAATATCAAATTGTTTACAATATTCTATATTATTGGTTTCAAGTTGGGTTATAAAATCATTTATTCTATCTAAAAAATCATTATGAATCAGAATACCCGTATTAACTAATGGTGTTCGATTCATCAAATGAATATAGTCTTTACTTTTTTCCTTTGTTAAAATTTGATAGTTATATCCCTTAAACTGTTCTGGTTCAGCATCATGATAAGCAATATATTTAAATTTATCAAATAAAGCAACTAGAGAACTGGCTCTTAATCCAGAAACATGATCAACAAATAAAAATTCCAAATCTGTAGTAATATATTGTTTATAAAATTCAACACATTCCTGTTTAATTTTTTCACTTATAAACTTAAATTTTGTTTTAAAATGAATTCCTAATTTATGGTGTATAATTTGAAAATTATCTCTTGGTTCAATCATTTTTTTTACAGTTTCAATCCAATCGCCGTCTGTTTCAATTGAAATTAATTTTTTATTATACTGGTATAATAAAGGTGTACTATACTTTCCAACCCCCAATTCTAAAACCCCAGAGGGATTAAAAAAATTCATTATAGTTTTTAGAACTGGGCGATTCGACCCCCATCTATAGTCAAAAAGTAGTTTAGCATCCATTATTTATATTTCTCCATTGCCTGAATATATTTTTTATTGTCAAATTTTCTATCCCCTTTGCCACACCAAATAAAAGATCTCTCCGCATATCCAGCCGTATCAATATATTCCCAAGGCAAAGGAGTTATGGTAACAAGCTTACTTTTCATAGCTTGACCAAACATACTTTGATTTTCACCCCATCTATATAAATTATTTAACACTAAAGTTTTCCATAATTTAACAAATTTTAATGATTTATCATTATTATTAAAACCGATAACCCCAGCTAAAACCTTTGTATATAGTTTTTTACTATCATCTCTAGTTCTTACTAATACAGCCGCATTTTTTATCATATTAAATAACAAATTTAAATCTATAAAAACTATAGAATCAACATCTAAATATAAAATATATTTACACCCACTAACCATTAAATCATATATAATTTTAGCTCTTATATTAGTACAGTAAGAAGCTTTTCTTGATTTACCAAACTTATTATTCTCATCTGGGGTTTCATCTAGTTTTAATTCATCTTTAGTAATCTCTATATCTTCATATGTATCTCTAAAAAAATTAAGGTCTACATCAGAAACATCAACTGTATGAAAGTGTAACTTATAAGGAATTTTAGAATTACATTTTATAGAATTAAATAAAACTCTTGCGAATGGCAAATAAGAAAAATCTGAAACACAAACAATATTTAATTTATCCATTATTTATATTTTTCCATCTCTTTAAGATATATTTTATGTGTTTTTTTTCTACTACTTTTTCCATTCCAAACATACGAACTATCATTAAATTTCCAATCAACATATTCAATTGGGAGATGCCCCACTTTTATATACTCTTTTTTCTGCATTGTTTCATAAAAATATAATTGATCACTAAACCACTTATATAAATTACTATCTACCAACATAAAATCTTTCCACATTTCTAAAAATGATAAAGAATTTTTATTATTATTTATTCCAATTACTGAAGTTAAAACTTTATGTGTCTCATACGATATATGTTTTCTACGATGAATAATAAGGTCATTTTGTTTTATCAAATCTAATAATAAATTAAAATCTTTTCTTACAATTGAATCTGCGTCTAAATACAGAATATACTGATCGCCTCTTGTCATTAAATACTGTATAACTTTAGCTCTTATGTTAGCACAGTATGAAGCTTTCTTTGACTTTTTAAATGCATTACTTGGGTCTGCAGTTTCATCTAATTCTATTTTATCCTCAGTAAATTCTATATTTTTATAAGTATCTTTAAAAAAAGGAAGTTTTTTATCTGGAACATTAATAGTATGTAAATGAAATTTATAAGGAACTTTAACATTACATTTTATAGAATTAAATAAAACCCTTATAAATGGAAGATAAGTGGCATCCGAAACACTAAGAATAGTTAATCTTTCCATTCACTTAACCTCTTTATCATTTTAAATAAACTGATCAAATTTAACCCCATATTTATATAACTTAAACTCTAAGTATCCAGCTCTTGTTATAAATGGGGTTAATCTTGGGTGTAATTCTGTTCCTAACCAATAATCAATAACATATCCAATATCAAAACATCTTCCACCATTTTCTTTAATCATACCAGAATATAGTCTTCCAAGTTCCCCGGCGGCAATAAGCCATAAATCATAATCATTTGATCTCTCTCTTATAATATCACAAACACTCTGAAAAGAATTTTTATACTGATTTTGATAATGCCCAACTATAGGAATAATATCAACTAAATAACCATGCCTTTCTAACTTTTCTTTTATTTCTGGTTTATCTGTTATAATACAAATATTTCTTCCATGCATAATATTTAATAAATTAGAACGTCTATATCTTTTTAAAACAACCAATATATTCGATTCTGGATTACAATAATTTTCATTATCAAATTCAGATCTACTGTAAAGTTCTTTCCAATTTAAAAATAGATCTTTAGTTTTGGAATTAATTTGTTTCATTGATCCTTTTAAACGTTCCCAAAATTGCCCATTATAATAAACTTCAGGGCAATCAATAAAATCAGCTTTTCTTGCATAGTACCCCCAAAGCTCAAATATTTCTACAAATAAATTACCTGGGATTCCTTCTTTTTCAACAATTTCCATTAACTGTTCTTGGTCATTATTTAGAATAGAGTTAATAAACTTTAGCCCCCCATCCCCAAATCTAATATGAGAAAAAGGTTTTTCATTAACAATACAATATTCTAATTTTTGTAAAATTTCTTCAACCTTAAATATTTTCACTTAAACTTCTCCAATAAGGCAATGAATTTCCCCATGTTATCTATTCTTGAACCAAGTTGTAGAATCTTGTTTCTAGCATTGCTTCCATATTTTTTTCTATCATCTTCATTCTTAATTAATTTATCAATATTATCAATAAATACTTCTATAGATTCAGGAGTTACTATACCAGTTTCTTGATTAATCAAATAGTCTTGCATTCCAGACATTTCGGCATTAGTTCCAACAACCGGGCATTCTGTAAGCATAGCCTCGGCTGGAGGAATATGTAATCCTTCTGACATAGTTGGAGCCAGCCATATACTAACTTGATTATATAAAAAATTCTTTTCAGTCATGCTAGGTAAACGGAAGTATAAATCAGCTTCTTTAGGACCTTCGCTAACTCCAAACATCCATAATTGAATATCAGGATGAAATTTTTTTAAAACTCTGGCGGCATTTAAAATCCAAGAAGTTCTTTTTCTTTTTTCATGAACTCCTTTGATATTATATAAACCACCTAAAACTATCCTATTAAAATTTCTGGTATGGTTTGGAAAATAATCTTGTAAATCATATCCAGGTCTAACAATATGACTATCAAAATTATACTTTTTTAATTTAGATTGAAGACAAATGCTATTAACCAATTTAATAGTTGGTTGATTTAAAACATTTTTCAATATACTTTTTTCATCATATTGCCAGTATTCCCAAGCTCTTATCCAATGACACTTTACTCCACATCTTGAAGGAGCGGAAACAGTTGATGCAACTGATTTATAACCAGTTGCAATAATAAAATCAGCGTCCGGAATATCTGAATCTTTATTAGTAATTATATGGGAACATTCTAAAGGAGACCATGTGTGTTTATTGTTAATTGAATCAATAAGAATAACTTCATGCCCAAGATCTTTTAATTGATTTGCTGACTTAACTAAAGTGCTGGATCCTCCGTTGTTCCCTAAACCTACCCTTCTCAGATCGAAAATTATCTTCATAATTCATAACTCCTTCATCTAAACTCTTATATAATAGTATTTCAGTTTGTAATGGATTTAATAGCCCCACCTCATCTTCATTAAATGGGGAACTAGTCATAACTGGGCAATTTAATAATAAAGCTAAATGAAAATATGTTGAGTAAAAATTACTGATAATAAATGAGCACTTTTTAATATACTCAATAAGAACCCCTAAAGTATTTGTCGTTCCCAAATTAGAAATTTTTCGCTCTAAAGTTTCTGGAGTAAGAACTAAATATCCCTCTTGATTTAAGTAATCAATATCGCCTTCATTATTTAAACAATACAAACAACATTTTTCAGAAGCAGCTGTAACTCGATCTATAAGTAATTCATTTTCTCTTCTTGGTAAAAATCTATAATCCATCTTACTTCTTGGAAATTGCCATTTAACTTTATATCTCCATTCAAAAATATCAGGATAAAAATGATCTTTTATTTCAAATCTTTCACTATATTTTTCTTTGAATAAACCAACAATTTCTCTATATGCATATGGAGCTAATGAATTTAGTTTAAATTTTTCTTGAAGTTCCGGCGAATCGTGTTTTAATTTTAATGGAATAAAAATATTAGTATGTTGACCATATAAATCAATACGTTGAGGCCTACTATAAACTATAGTTGTTATTTGAGGGTTTAACTTTTTTAGATAAATTAAATAGGGAGCAAATCGGTAAAATTCCCACGAAAGCTCCCCAACAAAAGGACCAAACAAAATAGCTTGTTGTTTATTTACTTTCACTCTTAGCCTTTTCAGCAGCTAAATCCTCTTTCAATTTAAAATTATCTTTTAGAACTCGTTCAAATTCAAATTGAAGTCTTTTTATTTCAGAAAGAGACCCACCTAAGATTTTATGAATCTCAGTCAATTTAAATGGAGCATTATCATATTCGCTGCGGTATTCATTCTCCATTAAAATCCTTTGAATTTCTCTAACTCTAATTTCGTTTACTTTAACCCATTGATTCGGTTGATTCATTTTGTAATTTCTCCTTTTTGCTTTTCAGCAGTTTTTTAAACACTTTGAAAATTACATCTGGTGTAATATCAAAATTTTGATTCTCAATGAAAGTTATTGGTGAGTCATATATATTATAAACTTTACTATGCATATTTTTTTCATTCCCAAATGTTAAAACATCGACCTTATATAGTAATGATAAATTTGGAATGGCACTTTGGGACCCAAATGTAAAAAATGAATTTTCTAAAATTACTAATAAAATACCTATCAAAGAAGAATTTTTAGTTAATATAATTTTATTCATATCAAGAAATCTATTTTTTTCATCTGGAATATATTCACCAGGTTTTCCGCATAAAATAAAATTAAAGTTATCAGTTAATTCAGAATCATTAGAAATTAAATCATAAAAATCCGGCCAGTATTTCCAGTTTCGTCTAAATCCTTTTCTAAATCTTGATGCTAAAACAACTAATGGTTTCTTAGATTCTTGCGGTAAATATTGTTCAACAAATTTATAATTTTCAAATCTTGGGACATAAATAAAAATCATTTTATCTTTTGAATATTGATTTTTATCTAAATAATGTTTTCTGCTAATATCAGGATAAATATGTTTAATAATAGTATAATGAGTTTCATACTTTTCTTTAAATTTTTTAACTAAAGAATTATATTGTTCTTCTGGATGATTTATTAAACGAAAACACTCTGGATACTTATTAATATAATCTCCATCAATTCTTAGTGGAACAAATATATCTGCATTTTTCCCATACAAATCAAATCTATCTTCTCTACTTAAAACTACATAAGTTATTTGTTTATCTTTATATTCCTTAAATTTGTAATATGGTAACATGGGTGCAAATCTAAAAGCCTCCCAAAACATTTCACCAACAAAAGGCCCCATTAAAATAGCTTGAGGTTTCATTTTTCACCATAAACATAAATCGTTATTGTCTTTAATGCTACTATAAAATTCGTCAAATGTCATATTTCTTAACTTCGCGTCCACATCATCAAATCTTATCAAATCTTCTTTTTTAGGATTATTTCTATTTCGTGTTAAAACATTACAAACAGAACCAACCTGGCCTCCACAATGATATGCAAGTTTTTCTATTAACCCCATTATATATGGTTTACCAGCAGACGCTTTAGATAAAAGCCCCCAATATATCTGATCGTGTCGTTTGTCTATCCCAACAAGTTGATTTAAAGGTAAAACTCCTACTTCTTTAAAAAAATTATTTCTAACACTCCATAATCCAGATCCACCAAGCTGTCCAAGTTTAGCTTTCATAGTTCCTATTTCATATATATTTCCATCTTTATTTCTCATTCCCCCAGGAAACTGCCCTATAATTTTAACATTATTCATATTATTTTTTCCAACAAATTTCCATGCTTGTTTTAACTTCATATCCCATTCAGGTGCTACAATTATATCATTGTCAAGCATAACTAAGAAAAAATAAGAATCTTTTTTAGGATCCTCTTCATGCTGGCGTCCAAAAAAATTAGAAGTTGATGCTTTACTAAATGCATTGAATGTTGCTTCTGGTTTTGTAAATGTTACTTGACTTACAACATTTTGCTTATATAGATCACAAAAATATTGAAAATGCTCATCTATTAAATGATTCGTATTATTATTATAAACATAAATATGATGTGGTAAAGTAGTGTGTTTTTTAATTGCCTTAATGCATTTTTTTGTAATCTCCAGTCTGTTTCTTACTGTAAGAAAAATCTTTATCATTTTAGCATTCCTTCAATATCCTTAACTATTTGATTAATGTCTAAATTATCATAACATGGGCTAAACCCGTCTGAACTAGCTCTAGGACAAGGTTTTGGACTATGAATAAAACAAGGAGCGCAATCCTTCACAGCATTAACCCACTTAAATCCTGGATACGTGGTCAAACGAATTTCTCCTGGAAATGGGCCATATAGTCCATATCCTTTTGTCCCAACAGATTCAGCAATATGCCCCAATGCTGAATCAGTTGTAATAACTAAACTTGCTAAAGATGTAATTGCAATTGTATAATCAATTGACTTTGAATGCTTACAAAAATTAAAAATCTTATCTTTATTTTTTGCTTCTTTGATAAACAAATCAACAAAATCAGATTGCCTTGGATTATCTGTTATAAGAATATTAATACCTTTATCAGTAAGTTCATCAATCAATTTTGCCCAAATTTTTGGTCTGGGAGTTCTAATTGGGGAACTAGCTCTTAGTTGAGTAACAATAAATTTTTGATCTGACAATTTCCATTCTTCTAATAATTTCATACATTCATCTAATTTATCTTCTTTTGGAGTTTGTAATGGGCGCAACATTTCAAGTGGTAGGTTTAATCCCATCCATCTGGTAAATAAAATATATGCATTTACCATATGAGCTTCTTGGCATCTTTCAATAACACCTTCAAATAATGCATGATAATGGGCCTCACGAAGTTGAGTTAATGTAAATGGTAAATCAATAACTTCATCTACAAAACTCCAATTTTTTACCATGGGTTGATATTGAGGGCCACACGCAAAGATAATTTTACAGGTAGGATATTTTGATTTTAAATAACGCAAATTTGGTTGAATAAATAGCAAGTCTCCAATTCCACCAGTTCTAAAAACTAATAAAGTTTTATCTGTTAAATCTTGCCCCATATATGGATTATAAACTCTTTTAAATTTAATTGGGGATGGTTTCAAAAGTTTCTTATTTTGAGTTTTTATCGAAAACTTCCCGCCGGCAGCTTGAAGTTGTTGAAAAACTCCCAACCCCATTACATAATTTTTATCCTTTACAAGTTCCTGTTTTTGAAACCAGTTCTGAACAAAACCAAATGTTCTAAGTGCCTTGGCGATAACAATATTAGGCGGATTCTCTCTCAACTCTTCTAATGTTTTTACAAAAATCGAATTTGATGTTCCTAAACCAAAATCTCTTAAAATAGTTGAAGAAAGCGGCGCATAGGCCTGATCCTTAGGAGTATCATCTTGCCAAAATTTTCCTTCATTCACACTTGAACTCATTATTCCTTTCCTTTCGTTTTACTTTTTTGTTGACCACTCTTTTTCAACTTCAGTAAAGAATGCGCCTTTATCCTCATCTTTTAATTGACCAGGTGAAGAAACATTCCATTGTTCCATTTTCTTTCTAAAAAATGATTGATATGCATTATCACCATTTTCTTGTTCTGTCATAACTCTGGCCATGCTTCTGGCTATATATGACTTAACAGATTTATGCTCCATTGATAGTTCATCAAAAACATCTTCAAATTCATCAGACAAATCTGGATCAGGAACATGAGGAATTTCATTAGCTCCTTCCACTCCAGGTGATGCTTCTTTTCCATCACATTCTAACATTTTAAATATATGGTTCATTTTTTGTTCAGCAAGTTTCATTTTTTTCTCAACCATATAATTTCCACTTAAAATAAAATCAAATAGTTTGGTTACATTTTGTAGATTGCTCATAGTTGTTTTATCCTCTTTAATTTTTTTAGGAGGTTTTCTAACTTGCCCCACCGGGACACATTTTTTCTTAAGCTCTCACCATTTCATTCCTGGAGGACATTGTTTAGCCGATTGGGGGTTTGCCATTTTTTTCAGCTCCTATACCACCTTGTTTATTTACTCGTGCTCTTGTTGTTAATTCTTGAGCTTTCTCTTGCATTTGAGTAGCAACTTCAATCTTTTTTTGAATAGTTATTGCGACACTATTAATATATTCTCTGCAATGATTTGGATTTTTAGCTTGGGCACAATTTGTAGCTAAACCTTTAATTGATTGTAATGCTTCAAAAGCTAAATCTTTAATGCACCCATACTTACAAAACATAGTATCATATTGTGTAGTAGCCGCCTGACATTTAAGTTGAAAACATTTTGCTTTATCCAAATTTGCTTTACTTTTAATTTTTGCAACATCAACCTGTGGAGAATAAGTCATTAGTGGTTTTGGTGTAGCCGGCACAGGAATTCGTTGCTCATAAAGTTTTAACAAATAAGAAGTAAGTTTATCCATTTATTTTCCTTTAATATCAGCCATTGTTTTAATTAAAAGACCATTAGCAACAGCAGTAAGAGGATTTTTAGCTCTTCTTATTTCAGATACTTCAAATGGCAATTCCTGACTTTCAAGAACCGTCTTGAATAAGGTAACAAAACCTTTTGGCAAACTAGTTCCTCCAGATACAACAATAGGAATTGGTTCCGCAACCTCAATATCAACCTTGCTTGTAAATTCTTTAATAATCTTTTTAACTGTATATTCAATCAAAGCTTTATGATAATAAAATAAAGCTTCTAATGCTCGTCTAGTTTTCTTTTCTTTTACAGTTACTTCTCCAGTTAATTGCATATACTTTTCTTTAATATTTGTTACTCTATTTGGCAACATTGCTAAATCATTAGCAACTTGTTGGTCAATCCAATCCCCAGCTCTAGCAGTTGAAAATTTAAGAGCTTCAATACCTTTATAAGATACAGCCACATTGGCCATACCTGCACCAAAACTAATTCCAATACCACTAAAATTTTCCGCGGCACACTCTGAATAAACAATCGCCATAGCTTCATTTACGGCTTTATAATTTACTCCAAGAGCATGTAAAATTCTAGCAAAAACATTCTCGTGGTATGTAACAGAACGTTCTTCATCAATTGCTTCAGCAGGAATTGAATATGAGCAATATACTTCTTTATCTTTTGTTTCACCAATCAATCCCTTAATCATTAAGGTTAAAACATCAACTGCAGCAATTTCTTTTGGGGAAATAAGTCCTTTCTCCATTGGTCTGCTAACACCTTTTCCAAATATATTAGCAAATTCAAATGCATCAGAACCAATAATAAAAACATCCCCATCTGCGCTTTCAACATAACTAATATTAGTTAATTGCCCCATTGTTATAGTTTCTTTTTCAACAGGCAAAAATACATTTCTTGTTATTTTTACATCTTGAGAGTCAGAGCGAGCACAAACCAAATGCATAGTTCCGCAATCAAGACCAATACATACGGCTTCTTTCTTTTTTACTTCTTCTTGTTTTAATTCTTCGCTCATTTACTTACCCCCATTTTTCTGAAGAAATGCAAGAGCATCCACAGCGCTAGAAACATTTCCTTCTTGTGTTATAGTTTTAATATTTTGTGTTTTCATTTTCATATCAGAAATATCAATTTCTGGAATAAAACTTTGAATCCCGTCCATCTCCTCAATTATTATATCTTTTAATTTAGAAGAATCCCCAGAAGATAATTTAATATCAGATAACAATTTAAAATTATTTTCAATACTTTTTAACTTTTCATTAATTTGTTCTAAATCTGGTTTAGATTTACCGGAATTTTTTTCAGAAATCAATGAAACAAGTAAATTTTCAATTCTTTCAAATCTTTTTTCTAGATTTGAATTTGATCCTTCTTGCTTTATATTTTTATTTTCATATCTCATTTCTTCAAAATCATCTCGTGTATAAACCTCAACTTCTTTATTTTTTTCTGCAATTATTTGATAATCAATTACCCCAGCACTTTTTAAATACATTATCACTACTCTAATATCAACTCTAGAAATATCAATAACCGCAGGTGTTCTCGCCGATTTAATACCAGGAATTGTGATTGTAAGCCCTGGTTGATCTATTGTCAATGAAATCATTGTATTATTTTTAGATACTCCTCTATTCTATTATTAGTAGTAAAATCATTCTCTGGAATATTATATATAGGATTATCTTTACTTAAAACTTGAACCATCATTTTAGCTTGATCCGGCATTAACATTAATTCAGCTTGCCCAGCTTGACTAATCCACTCATGAAAATCATGTTCTTTAGATAGTTTAACTTCTTGTTTTGGGTCATTCATCTTACATAAATAATTATAACAAGTAGTTAATCTAGTTCCATTATCTGCTAAATATTCAAATGTTCCTAAAAATTTAACTGGAATAACATCTAAACCAGTTTCTTCTTTAACCTCTCTTTTTAAACATTTAAGTTTATCTTCTCCTGGTGGTTTATCACATTTACCTCTAGGAAATTCAAAAAATAATGGCCAGTGATCATCAGCGGATCTTGCAATTATTAAAACTTGTAATTGACCATTATCATCTTTTCTATAAACTATTCCTGCTGCAGAAACCATCTTACTTTTAATTTTCTCATTATCAGCTATTGTTGTCATGGGCTTACCCTTTTATAAATGTAGAGTTCTATAACCATATCAGTATATAGATCAACTCGACTTCTATTAATAATAACCTCTTTACCATCACTACTTAAAGTATAATGATCCCCATAAGCCATTTCGCCAGAGGATGAAAACAATGTTAACTCTCTTTGATCATTTATTTCTAAAGGCAAAACAATAACAAGATTAGAAGTTGAATCAACTTCTGCTT
>Ga0315288_10009554_pt1 | contig 12212 bp, 11 predicted proteins | sample YL17G11_20_MG_FD_203454 | JGI IMG/M metagenome (GOLD analysis project Ga0315288, IMG submission 203454) | Sediment microbial communities from Yellowstone Lake, YNP, Wyoming, USA - YL17G11_20 | ecosystem: Environmental > Aquatic > Freshwater > Lake > Sediment | place: USA: Wyoming | collected...
CGACAAGGATTTTCCCCGTCTGTTCTGCAGGAGTTCCTGATCCCGTCCGCAGGTTGATGTCAGGCTCCGGAAGTCCAAGTTCCATGAAGAACTGACGGTCCATATCATGTGAATAATGCTGGCCGGAGTGAATGAGAATATGGGGGATTCCCCTTTTGCTACAGTATCGGATGATGGGAGCTATCTTGATGATCTCCGGTCTCGTGCCAAGGACGATGGTAATCATAGCTGCACCATTGGATATCGGGGCATTGGGAATTTCCTGGGGTCATAGGGAGATTCGGGGATACCCCCTGAAACACAGAATTGGCTCATCGTTCCACTCCGGTTATCCGAGAAATAAAGAGGTCGAATTCACCGTTTGAATAAATCCAATCGGTTGTCCTATCATTCTGAAATCGTGCAAAGTCTGCAAGATCAAATCCCTTTCGTCCCATGTACCAGGGGACATTCATATAGAATTGCAGTGCGGGATCCTCGGTAGCAACTTTGAACCGCTGGGTGATGACCACATAGGCATCCCTGTACAGGGACTCTCCTGCAAACTGATGTGCGGTATATCCGAAATGGCGGGGAAAAAGCGGATCCTTATACCGAGCTCCATATCCCATAGGCTCATAGTCAAATCTGCCCTCAACCGAACTCGCACCATACCAGTTAGTGCCTGCAATATCCCTGTATGATACCTGCCAGTTCTGCTGGTAGATCCAGGGGGACCGGTAGGAGCTCATCACCCCAAGGAAGCTCGCACATATAAGGATGAGGATAACCGCAGCAGAATAATATCGCCTGGTTCCTTCTCCTTTTGTATGGATGATCCAGGTGAATACGATGCTCGCAAGGACCGGTGTGGCCCAAATCCCTGCGTTAGCAGAAAAGAGTCTCCCCATGGTGACGAGCCCGGTACGGTTTCCCACCACCATGTACGAGGCCATGCTTCCCACAAAGATGGCTGCGAAGAGAAACATATCCCGGTACTGGTTTTCCCGCCTCTTGAAATAGAGCAGAGCCAGGCAACAGGCAGCTCCTGCACAGACAAGGAAGATGGCAAGGTGCCCATACATCTTGATGGTCAGCTCGATGAAATGCGGGAGATCCAGCTGAAAGACCGGTTCCAGTTCTTGCGAGCGTTTGATGGTGGTCACGGTCTCCTGAGCAAGACGTTGTGTGATCCTTTGGGCGGGAATCCCGGAACCTGTGAAATATGCGAACCAGAGAAAGAAGGAACAGAGAGCGATCAGGGCGGGATTGGTTGTTAGGGGAGTGCGGACCTGGGAGACGCGACTCTTCCAGATCCATTTTGCACCCTCAGCCACAAAGAGAGCAGAGATCAATACCATCACAATCAGCGGGTGGAGGAAGACGTAGAAAATAATCGTGATGATGAGCAGGATGCTGCCAGCCCGTGATGGGAATTTCTGGTTCCTAAAATAAATGAAAAAAAGAAGGGGGAAAAGGAAAATCGCAAGTGCATGTGGATAGGGTGTGAGGTGGAAGTAGGCAAAAAGAAGTGGAGTGGCCGCTGCCACCGAAAGGATAGCGGATCGCCGGTCATGTGAAACAGAAAAGGTGAGAAAAAAGGTAAAAATCATGAAAAAAAGGGTAAAAACCGGTGGCAGAAACCGTGTCGTATCTATCGATGGGATGTCGGTTACATAGGTGATCGCTGCCGCCAGGATATTGATGGCTGGATAGTAATTGTCTTTGACATACCCGGTGGATACAATCACATCTGTTGTTGCCAAGTGGGCGAAGGGATCTGCCACGCCGTAGAGAAAATACCCCCTCATAAACTGGAGGGTAAGAATTGTGATGTTGAAAAGAAGAAGGAGAATCCCTCCATATATCCACATCGTGGAACCTCTTGTGGATGATTGATAAACAATGAGAATAATGCCGACCGCAAGCGAGAAAAAGAGGAGTATCCAGGCACTGAGCGGGAGCGATGTGAAGATGGAGATCTCGTATCCCGAAGCAGGGGAATTCGCCCAGATGATCCCTATCGATGCGGTGAACGATAAGAAAGCTGCGATGGCGAGGAGTTTCTGAAGCTGGTTATTCTTTGATGATGCTTGTTCCGTCAAGGTTGAAATCCTGCCTGGATATTCCATAATAATCGAGTACGGTCGGGGCGAGGTCAGTGATACTGACAGTCTTTCTCCGTATCTCCCTATCAAGATTATGAACGAGAATCACACCCTGCCCCGTGTGCCCCCCCGATGCCACCCGGTGGTCATGGGCACGGCCGAAGATACCGGCATGAAGGTCCCATCCGACTCCCCACCCGCCCCGGAGCCGGAAGAGGATATCCGGATACATTTCACCGGAGTATCTCCCCGGGGCGATATCTTCCCTTCTCCCGATGAAATCGAAGAAGGGCGCACCTTCCGGAGTCCGGAGGGCCTCCAGCGAGGTGATGATGGTATCCCGCACCTGCGCGTATTCCTGGTCCGATATCCCCTCCCGCCGCATCTCAATGCCGCCATGCGGATAGGACTTGATCCCGGCAAACCGCGACAGGCAGGCCCTGCTCCCGCGCGGGATGGTCGGCGCACCGGAGTAGAGGCTGCCGCCGAACCGTGCCAGTGGTGAGCACGTGGCGCTCACCCGGACGAGGATCTCTTCGACCTCCATCCGATCGATCACCGCAAGCACCGTATTCCGCACTTTCGCCATCAGTGTTCCGGCCGGGCGGTCGGAGGAGAGGAAACCGTTCCGCCTGAGGATCTCATTCACATTGACGGTCCTCACCGGCCTCTGTCCATGGCCATGATCGCTCATCACCATCACCCCTGCATCAGGGGATGAGGTGAGAAATTCACCGATCAGCCCATCCATGGCGCGATAATACCCCCGGATCACCGGGCCCATGTCCGTTTCCCCCGAGTACATGGGGTCAGCAGGGTCATGGAATCTCCAGAGCCGGTGCTGGATGATATCAAGCACCGAGAAGTAGATGAAGAAGAGATCCCAGGGCTCCTCCCGGAGCAGGGAAAGCCCCATCCTCTTCTCCTCCTCGAGTATCTCCAGCCCCCGCTGTGCCCAGGATCCGAGATTCCGCCGGCCCGGATAACCGCCCCAGAGGCCCCGGACTTTTTCCGGAATTGCATATCGTCCCCTTGTCTCCTTCGGGTGGCTGATGATGTCACTCTCTGTATCTATCCAGTTCAACCGATAGTCCATCGGGGACCGGCAGACCATGACTCCTCTGATAGGCCAGCCGGGGTAGATCAGCATGGGCTGAACGATGACTGATCGCAGCCCCGCCGTCCCGGTGATATCCCAGAAGGTGGACCCCCTGATCCGGGAACTGTCAATCCCTGCAAGGCCCTTCCGGTCCGGGTCAAAGAGATCAAAGGTATACGAGATACCATGGTTCGCCGGGAGAAGGCCGGTGTAGATGGACACCCATGCCGGGATCGTATCCGCAGGAAAAACAGACGATGAACGGAATGTCGGGCTGGCATCCATCAACCCGGAAAGGACCGGAAGATGGTGCCGTTCCTGGAGGATCACCTCCGGATCAAGGGAATCGATACCGATGATGAGGAGTCTCTTTTCCATCGTGATCCTATCCTGATCGGGCTCGGATTCCAGCCCGGATTCCCTCATAGCTCTTTTCGATCCCGCGGTTATTATCGATTCGTAGGACCCGAGTACCGTAGCGGTGGTGCAGCGTCTCGAAAAGCCCGAGATACCGCTGCCGCATGACGGACGCGGCAGCAACCGTGGGGTAGGCTTCCGGTTTCCGCGCGACGGCCACCTCCGGCTCCACATCGATGAAGAGGATGATATCCGGGGAAGGGAACGCGGTGCCAAGGAGAGACCACATCCGGCCTGCCGGTGCGATCCCCAACGCGAATTCGTCGGAAAGCGAGAGAATGACATCAAAGAAGTAGCGGTCAAAGATCCACACCCGGTCTTTGCCCGACAGGAAGGGCAGGCGGATCCCCACAAGCCCATAGGCCAGGTAATCGAGCAGGACCAATCCCGGATAGATCCGCCGGAAAAGGGAGCCCACGCATCCCCGGCGTGAGCCGGGGATACTGGATACGGCCTGCTGCCCGGGGGCGCGGGTGAGCCCGGCAGGTGCGCACCGCCTGAGCATCCGCCTGAGCAGGGACTGCTCGTTCTCCAGGACCCAGACATGGCGGACTTCCCTGCCCTCTTTTCGGAGATCAGATTCCAGGGCGCGGGACAGGGTTGACTTGCCGGCACCGTCCATGCCCACAAAGACGATCGCCCGGGGTCTCATATCCGCTCTCCCCGCAGGGGTATCCTGTGCCGACCCTGCAGCCCTTCATAGTACTCTCTCAGGCGGACACCGATGGCCTGCCAGGAACAGGGTGCCACCCGTTCCCGGGTCCGGATCGGATCCGGTGAAGCCCTGAGCGATTCTAGGGCCTGACGCAGTTGATCCGGATGATCCAGCAGGACAAACCCGTCCCCGCTGGAGGGGAACAGCCGGGGGATCGCCCCGAACCGGGTGGTGATGACCGGGAGGTTGGCGGCCATGGCCTCAAGGACCGAGAGGGGGGTTTCAATGCTGGCCGTGAGCTGGTCCGGAGGGACGGGGAAGAGGTAGCAGTCGGCAAGCTGGTAATACTTCTCGATATGCTCAACCGGCCGGGTGATGACCCGGCATCCGGCGCCCGTGAGCCGGTCCATGATACCCCTGTCCACCGGCTCCCTCCCCACGATCACAACCTGGTATCCCTCTTCTGACAGCGGTGCAAGGGGGGCCAGATTCCGGCCCGGGATGATGGGGCCGACATGCAGGAGCGTGAATCGTTCCGGGTCAAGGTTATGTTCCGATCTGAGGGTCCGCTTGGTGGGAGCAGGGACCGGGGTAAAGCGGTCAGTATCAACGCCATTGGGTAGGAACCTGGCAGGGATCCCCAGAGAACGGAAAAACCGCTCTGACCGTTCTGACTGGACCAGCACGAGATCAGGATTGCAGAGGCGGACTGCGATCCTGCGCAGTGAGGGGGATGGGTTCGGTGCGGAGATCACCAGGTGGGCTCTGTGGAGCGGGAGCATGCAGAGCCAGGAGGCCAGGAGCCCTTCTGTGGTGGGGCCGAGCACCAGGTGGATGATATCGGGGCGGAAAGCCGCAAGGCGATACCAGGCGCTGAGGTCGCGGACGTCCACCCGCCACACTTCGTGGTGCTTCTCCATCTCTGCACTCAGGTGCCGCGCAACCGCCCGGGCCCCCATATCGCCCGTGGCACCCGTCTCGGTGAAATGGCCGATGAAGGCGACCCTCACCGCCGCCACCCCCCGGCAAGGGTGGCCAGGTTCCATGCCACCGATCGCAGGCCCCGGAGTATCGAAGGCACCGCCTCGCAGGCCACCCAGCAGTGACAGTCCCCTGTGGCTATCGACCGGCGGACCCCACGGGCCCGGGCAGAGGTCCACAGTTCAACAAAATCCTGATCCCTGATATTCCCCAGGGGCCGGTCCAGGATGATGCAGGGATACACGGTGCCCTGTGGATCCAGGTACAGGGAATGGGTGCCCGAGTGGCAGGGGATCAGCTGGCGCTTCATCCGCTGGTGGCGGGTACATCCCTGCAGGAAATAGGGATACGGGTCCAGGATCCGCCAGGTCAGGGATTGACTGCGCTGCCGTCGTTCCGCGATATGCTGCAGCTGAACCTGGATCTCATCCAGGTGATCCCCGGGTACCTGCGGGAGATCCGGGTTCCCGTAGTAATGGGTGCTCTCGTGGGCAAAATTCACAAGAAGCGGGATTCCCAGGCTCTCCGATGCCCGGAACGCCTCTGCGAGATCCCTCCAGTTCTCCCGGGTGATGGTGAAGTTGAACCCGATGTTCACGTCATATCGCTGGAGCCGGTGCACCGTCTCCATCACTCGGTCGTAGGCGTCTGTCATCCCCCGCGACCGGTTGTGCATCTCCCGCCCCCCATCAAGGGAAAGGGAGATGCTCAGGCCGCGGGGTTCCCTCTCCAGGATCTCTCCGGTGATCCGGTCGATCCGGTCCGGGAGCAATCCATTGGATGCAATGGAGAGGATGGCGGCCGGGTGCAGCTCGATGGCAACCCCGGCAATGGGGGCCAGGTCATCCCTGAGGAACGGCTCTCCCCCGGTGAGGCTGATTCCCTGCAGCTGGTCCATGAAGGGCGAACCTAGGAATCTCCGGTACTCCTCCACCGTCATCTCTCTCTGGCTCAGCTCCGGGTGGTCCCGGTGCCGCTTCCAAATGGAACACATGGGACACCGCCCGTTGCACCGGTAGGTGACCCCCAGGGTCAGCCAGAGGATCCGGGCGGGATCAGGACGCCTGAGCAGGAGCCGGTATCCCCGCTGCAGTATCTCCTGTCTACCGGGCCGTTGCATGGCTGGCCACTCCCTCCAGGACCCGGTCAAAACGGGTGCAGATCTTCTCCCACGTATAGTCCTTCTCCACGAAGGCACGGTTCGCCGCCCCCGCCGTCATTGCGGCATCCCGGTGATCCATGAAGTGCGAGAGGGAGGACGCAACCTCACCCGGAGTCCCGGCATAGGCAACATGATCGCCGAAGGTCTCCCTGACCCCGGCAAGGGGCGTGGCAAGGACCGGTTTCCCACAGGCCATGAACTCGAACACCTTCATGGGGAGGGATGCCTGGGAGGCCGGCGTGGGCTTTCGGCAGAGGAGGCAGAGGTCCATCGCCTGGATCAGGGCCGGGCCTTTCGCATAGGACACCGGGCCGGTGAAGGTGACCCTGTCCGCGATGCCCAGATCTCCGGCCATCTTCCGGTACCAGGGCAGGTACTCCCCTCCCCCGACCACCAGCATCCTCACGATGCGCCCCTCCCGGACCAGCGACCGGAGGGCAAGAAGGGGGGTCTCTAGATCCACCCACCGGTTCAGGTGGCCCATCGTCCCGAAGACGTATTCCTCGGGATCCATCCCCCGGTTCTCTCGGAAACGGGTAGCTGCCGATGGGCAGAAGAGCGTGCAGTCCACCCCATTGGGAATCCGGGTTGATATCCTGGCCGGGAAGTGATATTTCTCTGCCAGGACCTCCGTGATATAGGTCAGGGCGGCAACCGATCGGATGGAACGCTGGAGCATCCGGGTGCTCACAGGTGTGATCAGGCCACTGATCCAGGAAGGGACCGGTGCGTTCTCTGCAAAGGTTGCCGGGAGATCATCCCCGATATCGAGGATGGTGGGAATACCCTCTGCAGAGAGAAGTGACGCCACCCGTGATCCCGCCAGCAGGCTGTTGAGATTCAGATGGACGTCATAGGCGCCCTCATGAAGTTCCCGGCTGAGCGATTTCCTGAAGGCCCATGCCAGCTCCTGGATGGCCGGATTCTTTTGTTTCCCGGTAAGATAGCGGAAATCCAGCCTCTGCACCAGGTCCTCGATGAAGGGATCCTGGCGGGGGAGGTCCCGGTTGGATTGCACACACCGGACTGATACGTCGTGGGTCTCCGTCAGATGGAGGAGCAGGTGGTGGGGGCGCTGGACAGGAATCCGCCGGATGTCCGGCAGGGAGGTCACCAGGATTTTCATATCGTATCCGATAATTCCTGGTATCGGGACAGGGATGCTCCGGTCGGGGATGCCATGGGTGGTTACCGCATCGATTTGGTGATCAGTACCAGGAAGTTCAGGATTAACCCAGCCAGGATCATCACCACTCCAAGAGTGAAAACAACGACACTCACAAAGGCATAGGCGTAAGGAAAGGATCCCCATTCCTGGTACAGCGAATAACTGTGAAATGCCAGCAGCAGGCCGGTAATTGTCATGACCAGCCCCGGGATACTGAATGAGATGAGCGGTCGCCGGTACCCTATCAGGCTGACGATATGGCTGAACACACCCAGACCATGGGTGATCGCGTTCTGTTTGTTTCCGTTGGGGACCTTGTAGCGGACAGAGATGGGTACTTCCTGGATCCTGAGTCCCTGTTCAGAGAACCGCCGGATCATATCGGATTCGATGTTGTATCCCTCCGATTCTGTACCAAGCGCCTCCATTGCCTTCCGGTTTAAGGCACGAAAACCCGACTGCGAATCGGTTGTTGACCTCCGCGCCGCAATGTTGGTGAGTTTATTCAGAACCCGCTGGCCCATGACACGGTGCTGGGGGATATCCATCGCAGAACCGAGAAACCGCGATCCGATGACACAGTCTGCCTCCCCATTCCTTACCCCCTCCAGCAGGATGGGCAGCTCATCGGGGTTGTGCTGGCCGTCCCCGTCCATGAGCGCCAGAACGTCATAACCCTGCGAGAGGGCGAAATCGACCGCAGTGAGGACTGCACTGCTTTTCCCCCGGTTCTGATCGTGTGAAATCACCCGGGCTCCGGCAAGGGTGGCCACCCGTGCCGTACTGTCCCGGGATCCATCATTCACCACCAGCACGTCGTCGACATGGGAGCGGGTTTTCAGGACAAGAGACCCTATCGTGAGTTCCTCATTAAAACAGGGGATAGCGGCGATGGTACGCATGCGGAGAACTGTTATGTATTGATTTCCATCGGGAGATAAAAATACGTTCCGTTCTGATAATCCAATTGATATAAAAATCTGGTGGTGATAGGATTATCCGTTCAGGAGTATTTTTCAATACATTAATGCGTTGTATGGTGAAATCTCGCTGGTATCAGATGCTGATCCAGGGAAATCAACCCGTGGAAATCCAGTGCGGATCATGCACCTGCATGGATTGCGCACCCTATATCCCGGGTGACAACAGGTTCCCCGCAGGACCCATCCAGAGAATGCAGGCATGGAACGATTGAAGAATACCCTCCGAGCATGGGTGAAGACCCTCAGCAGTTTCTACGTGGTGCGGGGATTTCCCGGGGAAGGGGATGCCTCCTGGCATCGCTGGCTTGATCGCAGGGCAGATCCTGCCTATGCCCACCAGTTGTCGGATATGAACCTCCTGAAGGTTAAGAAGGTGGAGGGGGTCGTCCATTTCGTTCGTGACTACTCTGGAGGGGCCGGGAGATCTCTCAGGGAGCTACAGATTCTCGATGCGGGGTGCGGCTATGGTGCATATGCATGCGTGCTCGCCACCCTGGGCTGCAGGGTAACGGGGATTGATATGAACCAGGAGCTGGTCCGGACCGCAGAGAAGCGAGCTGCCGGCTTCGGGATCCGGACCATCGAATTTTCCACAGGTGACTCCATCGGTTTTCTTGAGAAGACACCGCCATCCTCCCATGACATCATCCTTGCCCTTGACACCCTGGAGCACATGGAAAATCCTCACCTTTTTCTGGACCTTGCCAACCGTGCTCTCGTTCCAGGAGGTAATTTTCTGATCATTGTTCCGAACGGGAACTCCTTCATCGAACTGGTCTACCATCCCTTCGCCGACTGGATCCACCGGTACGTGCTGGGGGAGGATTTTCCTGAGGGTGCGGTGCACATCCAGCGCATGACCCTGAACCAGCTGAAGAGGATGCTGGCCGGCGCCGGGTTTACCGTATGCAGTGTCCAGAACACCTATGCTTCCGGCATCTTCGGACTTCTCTTTCTCCTGGGGGGATTCAGGGGACGGTGCGCAGACCTGAACCTGCGGATTGCGGATCATCTCCCCTCATCGTTTGCAGCAGGGTGGCTGATCAGGGCAGCACCTTCCCATGATGGATCCACTGCCAGTCACATCACCGAAACCCTTTAGTCCGGATTCCGAGAAGATCTATCAATGCTCGGTTCTTTCGGCCGGTTTATTCCCGACCGGATCAAGGTTCTGGCCCAGAGACACCAGATCTACAACCGGTACACGGCAGGGAGGCTGGCCCGCCGAGCGAGGAGGCTGGATCTCTGTGCCGCCCAGTTTGCCCACCTGCTCCACTGCGTTCCCCATCTGGGTCTGGAGAATGCCCGCTGCCTGGAGATCGGGAGCGGATGGGTGCTGACCCACACGCTGGTCTGTTACCTGCTGGGGGCACAGGGCGTGACTGCCACTGATATCCTGCCGCTGGCCCAGCCCACTTTTCTTCGCGAAGCGGTCCGAGGGTCGGATGCATCGCTGGTGCGGGAGGTCCTCTCGCCATTCAGCGAGTATGAGGACATCAGGGAACGGCTCTCCCGGCTTCAGCAGATGGATCGATTCACCTTCGGGACGCTCCGGGAGCTGGGCATCCGGTACGTCGCTCCGTTCGACCTGGCAACAGCGCCTCCCCCGGGCAATTATGATTTCATCTATTCGTTCGATGTGCTCGAGCACGTACCGAGAGACAAGATGGTCGCAGTTCTGACCAATCTCGGCAGGTCCCTTGATCAGGGCGGATGCATGGTGCACGCGATTCACACCGAAGACCACAGGGACAGTAAGGAGGATCCCTTTGCGTTCCTCTCGGAACCGGTGGAATCGTATTCTCCCGTCAGCCAGATGATGCGCGGAAATCGTCTGAGAAGAAATGAATGGAGATCAGTGCTCGATCTGGTCCCTGGCATTACGTTTACCTTTCTCTATGAGTGGTACCGGCGTGACAAAGCGATCCCGGAGAGGATTGATCCCTCCATCCGTGCCACCGATGACAGGGATCTGCGGACCGCCTACCTTGGCGTGATGGGGACGAAGCAGTGATGCCATCGGTGCAGGTGACCTCGCTGGGAAAGGATGTCATCGGTGAGATCAGCACGGGGGCATTCCCGGATTTCAGGATTCTGCCTGCTGACCGGTACGTTTTTCTGCACACACCATGATAGTGGTGGAAAAGACCCGAATCAGAGGAAGCGTATCAAGGATCTGCGAGATTGTCTGGAAATATTTCATGACTCTTGCAGATTTGGGATATCTTGCCGTGATCCTATCAAAATTCGGACCAATATATTCTGTATCCCGAATTCTGAAACCTGCAGATGTGATTATTTGCTGCAGACGCCAGGGGGTATAGATACGGACGTTGGCATACCGTGCCCTCAATGATTCGGGGAGATACGGCAGGAATGGGACACCGAAATACCTGGTATCGACCTGTCTTCCCCTGATATGGCACCCGTGGGTTTCAATGGGGAACAATTTATTCGGGGCGGTGACGATGAGGAACCCCCCCGGTCTGAGAACGCGAAATATTTCATCAAGAGTCCTTTTGTCGTCAGCAACATGTTCCACTACATCGATGAGAAGAACGATATCAAACAGGGACCCGGAAAAACCGAGATGTTCGGACGACATCTTCAGCAGATCCACCGATTCCCCTTGAGTTTGTTGACGGATCCTTGTGAGGTTTTCTCCTGAGATATCAATGCCAATGAACTCTTCCGCGTGTTCCCGCAAACGGTTTGCAATTGCTCCCAAACCAATGCCGATGTCAAGGGCACGGGGACAGGGCGCCCGGTTCATGTGGTGAAGAATAAAGTTCAGACGCCGGTCGACGGTCACCGTATCCGATTCGATGGTTGGGGATCCCGGGAAATGGTGACTCCGATTCGTATCTTTACGCCTCCTTGCCCGCCGCCATCCCCCCCACCATCCGCGCGATAAGCACCGCCACGAAGAGCACCCCGCAGACCGCCTCCATCATCGAGAGCGTCCGCGCGACAGAGGTGAGGGGCGTGATATCCCCGTAACCCGCCGTCGTGAGGGTGACGAAGCTGTAGTAGAAGAGGTCCTGTGAGGTGAGTGTTCCGTCCAGGTCATGGGCAGGGTCCACGCTGAACGAACCAGGCACCACGTCCGCCGTCAGGCTGTATGCCGTGGACCAGGCCACCCCCAGCAGCAGGTAGACGCAGACCGCGCCGAAAACAACGTCGGCGGTGACCCGGCGCGCACGCAGCACCTCCAGGAGCACCATTACGGTGACGGAGGCAAAGAAGAGCAGGGAGAAGATGTGGTTCAACAGCCGGAGGATTGTCAGAGACCGGATGACATAGAGCCAGCCGGTGAGAAGCATCGGGACCGCGAAGAGAACAGCAATAGCCAGGCGCCGGCGGGAGTCGGCCACGGCGTACACCCCGCTGAGGAGCACAAGGGTGGTGATGAGCCGGACGGCGATGACACCCCGCACGGCAGTTTCGTCGTAGAAGGGGTGGAAGGCGATGAGGAGGACGAGAGAGATGAGCAGGAAGGAGAACCGGTGGGTTCTGCGCCACGCCAGGAGGCGGGAGTACCAGGAGTCACCGGGTGCAGGCCGTTCCACGAAGGGGGATGTTGGCCCGGGAACGGATAAGGATTCCCACGCGGGACGGGGCTATCCTCACCGGGGGTGGGACCGGGAGGGGGCAAGCCCC
>Ga0315288_10009555_pt1 | contig 12211 bp, 7 predicted proteins | sample YL17G11_20_MG_FD_203454 | JGI IMG/M metagenome (GOLD analysis project Ga0315288, IMG submission 203454) | Sediment microbial communities from Yellowstone Lake, YNP, Wyoming, USA - YL17G11_20 | ecosystem: Environmental > Aquatic > Freshwater > Lake > Sediment | place: USA: Wyoming | collected...
AAGCATTTTTGCAAAGGCTTCTGATCATAACGGTTTTAATAAACTACCACCCAAATTAAGGAATATGCTGCTGGATTATCTCAGCCAGGCAGCATGACTATATCAAATGGCAAAAGTCGAGCTAAGAGCCTATCCCAATAACCCAGTCTATTCCGGCTGGCTGCAAAGCCCGATGCCTGCGTTGTCGGCCTGCCGTCTTGGCCTCGGGCTTTTCGCTCAGCCTCATGACGACCAAGTTATTCGGATAGGCTCTAAATCTCTACCTTTGTAAAACTTCTCGCCTGAGCCAGAAATATAACTTTATAGAAACTCCTATTCCCAATGTGCACACCCTTGCGTGGTTGTGCTTGCAACCTCAGCGCCTTCCATCACAGCGATGCCCCTATAGATTGGAATTTGCCTGGCCTTACGGCGCGTTTGACCTCTTTGCCGAAGTTGGCGTTGTTCATCGCTCGGCAGGCGTTGCTGTGGCATATCCCAATTGATTCATCAGTGGACCGCGGCAGGCCGGCGGTTTGGAGTGTCAGTACTCGTTGTTGAGGAATCTGATTAACTCTTCGGGGACGTAGTCGGCGGCGAATGTGAGTATGTCGTTCACTTCCGACTTAGACAGGTCGCCTTTTATCTGCCGATTGTTGATATCGACGTTGACGATTATGCCGAAGAGCCTGTCCTGCTCCGGTATGCTTACCGGGCTGACGCCGGGGCGCATCACATGGGTGGGCCTTATCTCAATGTTGATGTTCTTTCCTTCGGTTGGGGCTTCGAGCCGCATACTGAGATTTTTGATTTTCTCTCGCCAGACGTCGCTTTTGAGGTTGCTGGCTACAATCTCAAGGGAGTCGAACTGCCCCGTGTCGAAGACAAGCTCGTGGATTACGCCGACCCGACGGACGGTGCGGTCCGAGAACCTGCTTCTTAGCTCGTCGAGCGCTTTGCGGAATATCTTGTCTTTATCGGGGATATCGACATCCTGGGGCTGGTCGATGTAGAGGCGCTCGGGGAAGGTGAATAGCGGGCCCTGGGGGATTAGTATGAATGTGGGCATATCGACTCGTTTGCCGCCGGGCAGGGCGAAATTCTTCTGCACGCGAAGCTGATTGGGGCCGGAAAGGAGGGTCTCGAAGACCTCCGGGGCCTGCTCGATGAGATAGTTGCAGTAGTCCTGCAGCTTTGCTTTATCGTCCTTGAGCAGTATTGCCGGCTGAAGGTGGACGCCGTACTTGGCTAAGTGCTGGGATATGTGCTCTCTGTCAAATTCGTAATTCATTTTTTCTGCCGCCTAAACCTGCGCAGAGCTAATTTCCAACTGTACAAAGTGTACCGCACCTGCCCGGACAAGTCAAAGAAAACTGAGCCATCCCAGCCTGCACACGATTCCGTTCCGGACTGTTAGTAGCGTCTGGCGGTGATCTTCGGGGGGTGAGAGTGGTTGATGAAGAAGTATCGCAGGGCGTCGATGGGGTGGTCGTAAACGCCGTCTTTTAGGGGCAGCTCGCCAGCAAGTCCCGCCTGGCTGGGGTCGGGGTAGTGATAGCACTGCATAGCCTCAATAAGGCGCGGGCATCGGGGCGAGATTACGAGCGAGCTTTTGCCATCGCCGGAGCGAATAGCCCGGCGGATAAGCTCGATGCCGTCGAGGATACCGCTTCTTTTGAATCGGGTTATGATTCCGAGCGTTCGCAGCTCGCGGACGACGCTTGTGCCGGTAACGTCGTTGACTCCCGCTCCGGCGGGGTCGCAGAAGGTGGCGGAGACCTGCTCTTCGGTGCAGGGCGTTCGGGCCTTTATCTCGGCGGCGTGCACGTCGATGGTCGCCCTGCTGCGGACGTATTCATCGATGACGCAGATGATGCCGTCGCTATCGACCTGGAGCCAGAGGCACACGAAGGGATTGATAAATCCAAAGTCGAGCGAGCGGTAGAGCGGGAGGTTCGGGTTGTAATCGCAAGGCCGGACGTGGATATCGGGGTCGAACTCAGCGAAGACGACGTTCTCCAGCGAGGGTCTCCTGCAGAGCATCTCTGCCTCGAAGCCAGCCCTGCTGGCGCGGCGCATTTGCGTGATACAGTCGTCGATTTTCAGATAGCCGGTTGCGTTTTTCGCCTTGCCCCCGCAGTCGGGCCACAAGGGACACTGCGAGCAGGTTCTGTCGATGCACTTTTCGATGACCTCCCACATACACCACTTGAAGATTGGCGTGCCGAACTGGGGCGCGGCGGCGACGACTCTTTGCATCAGGCCGTAGGGGCGGTGCATTGTGCTGATTAGCTCCATAGCGGCGATGAGATTGGCCGTGCTCTGGGTGGTGAACTTGGCGGCTGCGAAGACATCTTCATCGAAAAGTTCGACCTCGTCGCAGCGGAGCTTCTGGATGTGCTGGCCGCGGACGCTGGTCGGCGATTGCGTGAGGACCTCGACCTTCGAGTTATTGGCGAATCGGCACTTGCCTTTTAGTGCGGGGCCGCAAAGGAATTCCTCGAAGCCGCGGTAAAGGAAGCCGGTGAGGTATTCGTACATTCGGCCTGACTGCTCGCCCGAGCCGCCCAGGATTCGCACCTGGCAGGCGGGCTTGAAGATGCAATCGAGCAGCGTGGCGACCGCCGCCAACTCGGTCTTGCCGCCGGCACGGTTGGCCCAGACGATGCAGTCGGCATTTGGCCTGCGGGGCCCAGATTCTTCGCTGCGCTCAGAATGACAATACGCGTCGGCGGAGAAGGTGTGCCAGAGGTAGTCGAGGGGGCTATTGTGCTCCGGGCAGATTCGCCTGTCCGGGACGTTGATACCGAGGAAGACCTTGACGTAGTTTTTCAGGTCCCGCCTGGTTCCGGGCCGAGCACGCCTAAGAGCCGAGTATATGCTCGTTGCTCTTTCGATGTTGCTGTCAATTTGCGGTTCAAGCAGAGATGGCTTTGTCATTGCTATTACCCTCCTTTGTTGATATTGGCTATGAGTTGATTTTGCGGGTGGACGAATTATCGATTCTGGGGATTCTGACTCTCCCAAAGTTGCGCTACTATGCGTCAACAGGGGGGTATTATAACAGGTTTGGGGCCAATTGTCCAGAGTTTTTTTGCGTTTTTTGGGGTTATTCTACGAGGATATGTTTTTCGGGGTTGGCGTCGAGGTCGATGGCGAGGCCTTCGGCGAGCTGTTTGCCCGTGAGGGTCTTTTGGGTGTTTGCGGTCAGGTCGAGGACTTCGTAGCGTTTTTCGGCCTTTGCGGTGAACCATTCGGGGAACTGGTTTATTCTGGGCCAGTCAAGAGGCAGCTTCATAATTGTCTGGTGGCGCGGGGTGTCGAAGATTAGCTTGCCCTGCCAGCCTTTTTCGGCGCGGATAGCTATCTTCAAAGTGTCGGCATCCTGGACGGCGCCGAGGACTACATCTTCCCGCCACGGCTGGATGGTCAGGCCCTTTGTCTTCCAGAGGCAGTACATAATTGTTGTTCTTGCGAAGTTGCCGTCGCCATGCCAGCCTTCGATGACGCCATCGGGTTTTTGCATCGCCCACATCACTTTTGTTTCGCTGTCTATCCAGTTTGCGGCTGAATCAACCGGCTCGCGGTTGTAGAGGTTGAGGGCGGATTCGATAGAGTCGGCGTAGCCGTCGGAGCTGCTGCCTTCCCACTTGTAGTTTTTGTAATGGTCGTTGAGGTTTTCGAGGGCCTTTACGGCGGCCTGGCGGTAGGCATCGGTCCTGTCGATGAGATAGACGGTGTAGAAGCCGTTGAGGTTGTAACCCCAGGTGTCGGCCAGGGCGGTATCGTGGTCGGCGGTTTTGGGATTTATCCAGTTGTAGAACAGGCCGTGCTCATTGCGTCCGACTTCGAGGACGCGGTCGAGCATTTCGTACATCGGTTTTTGATAGACCCTCTTTTTCTCCGGCTGAGCGAAGCTGACAGCAGCATACAGCTCGCAGAGGCCGGAGAGTATCTCGCAGCCGTGGTCCCGCAGGCGGAGCCTGTCTTCGTCGCGTGTCGGGTGATTTTTGCCGAGCAGGTAGTAGTCGCCCAACCGGATCGCCCAGTCAAGGTATTTGCCCTCGCCGGTCATATAGTAGATGCGAGAGAGGGTCTGGAGCAGCTCGCCGTTGACTTCCTGGCTGGTGGATGGGATGTTGCCGAAGGGCGTTTCGATGGGGGCATGCTTCCATATATCGTCGAGTATGCTGAGCATACGCTGCGACCAGGGGCTCTGGCCAAGCCATTCGGTCAGCGGCACCAGGCCGTCTTTGACGTATTCCGATGAGCCGAAGATGATTTGGGAGATTTCAGGCTGGTCGTCCTGGAAGCCCTGTTTTGAAAAGGAATATGTATCGGGCATTGCGTCGATGCGGGAGGTGAGCTTGGTCTCGGCGCGGAGCATATCGAGCATTCGGCCTTCGAAGAGCGGGCGGTCGGTGATGGCGGCGGTGAGGACCATAAAGGGATAATTGTCGGCGGCGGAGTCCTGCGCGTTCCATATATCTTTGCTCTGGTTGAGGTTGCGGGGAATGAGGCCGGTTTTTGGGTCGGCGTAGGTGAGCCAGCCGATGACGAAATCGTGACACCGGCGGAAGCCTTCGCCGGCGAGCCTGCCGTTTTCGAGGGCCTGTTGAAACGCGGGGTCGTCCTTGTTGATCGGTTTTCCGGCGCCGCGTTTGGCAAGTTCCTTTAGGTCGTCCAAGTGGTTCTCATAGACGCCGCGAGGGGTGGTGTCGTGCTGTTTGCACAGCGAGGCGGCCATTCCGATAAGCTCGCCCATCATTCCGCAGGTCCGCATCACGCGGACGGTGCCGAGGGCGACGTGGGTGACGCTGATGTCACGGCCCGCCATAAAGAGGTTCTCGATGTTGCGGGAGTAGAAGCAGCGATAAGGAATGGGGTAGGGCTTGATGGGCGTGAACTTTGCGATTGAACGGAACTCCTCGCCGGGGAAGTGCTTGGTATTTTCCGGGTCTGGGTAGTGCAGGTCGATTGTCCAGGTGGTGGTGACAAAGGCGTCGGGGAATATTGTTCTGCCGAGGATGTGCTGCTCTTTGAGTATGACGTCGCCGAGCAGCCTGCGGGATTCGCGCTTGCCGGCAACGTAGGCGACCCAGTCGAGCTTGCGGTCGGCGTAATCGGAGGTTTTACTGCCCTTGTTCTTGAGGTACGCCCAGTTGCCGAAGACCGCTCGCAGGCCGTAATCGCGGATGTATTCAAATTCCGTTATCTGGTCGCGGTTCAGACCGGTCTCCCAGTTCCAGTCGCCGCGGGTCAGGTAGTGACAGCTCTTCTCGTTGAACTGCAGCGCCCAGGGGCAATCGGGAAAGCCGGCTGATTCACCGGTCTGGCCGGAGTACCACTGGACTGATGCGCCCATTGTCATTTTGTCGGGCTGTTCGGGTGCGAGTGACTCGCCCGTCTCGCTGCGGCTCTCGCGTCCCATCCGAAAATCGGCCCCTGCCAGAAAGCCCAGGGTCCCGTCGCCGGTGCAATCTGCAAAGACGGTCGCGCGGAATCGCAGTTCTTTGGAGCTGCGGATGTCCCTGGCGACGACGGCGATGATGTGATTACCGGCCTTCTCGACTTTGAAGACGTGCATGTTGGCGAACAGACCGATATTCTTCTCGGCTGCGACGATGCGGAGCTTCTTTTGGTCGTCGTAATAGGAGGCCGGTCGCGCGTTGCCCTGGTAGCCGGAGTCGAGCTCTTTGACCACGTCGCCGAGGGCAGGGTAAGGCGGCAGGTTGATCTGGCCGTTTAGGTGCACCCGGACCTCGGATGAGTTGTTGCCGCCGAGCACGGGCCTATCCTGAATCAGAGCCACCTTGCAGCCGAGCCTCGCCGCGGATATGGCCGAGCATGTCCCCGCCATCCCCCCGCCGACGACAACGAGGTCGAATTGCCCAGCGTCCTGCGGCTCATCGCCCAGGCCGAGCATCCTCTTGCGAAATGCCGCAAGCTCCTGGTCGTTCGGCGGAGTGAAATCCAAATCCGGGCTCAGGACAATCGCGTCGCATCGGCCGTCGAACCCGGTCAAATCGTGCAGGGCGATAGTGATGTCTGTCTTGGTGACTTCGACGACCCCGCCATCCTGCCAGTGCCATTCTGCACCTTCGACGCCAAAGGTGGTCGGCAGGGCCTTGCCGTCGATGAGCAATTGGAATTTGCCCGGAGCGCCCGGCACCTTCCACGGGGCGACCCAATCTCGCGTGCGGACCCATACTCGGTACTTGCCCACCGCCGGCAGATCGACTTTGCCTGTGGCGTCTTCCACCGGCCTGCCTAAGCCGTGCGCGAGCAGAAAGGGCGAACCCATCTGATCCATAAACTGCTGGTCAACAACCCACCCGCCGATATTCTCAAACGCCTCCGCTTCGACAAGAACCACCTGTGCCGCTGCAAACGACACATACGAAAGCAGGAAAATGAGGAATAACGCAGATGCTGCAGTACTGATTGCCTTTCCCATGTTGTGGTTACCTCTAATGTGTCAGTGGGTTGTCGAGGTTGACGGGGGTAGAGCATGATTACGGTTGACCATTGGCTCGCGATGTCGATTCGGCGGATGTTCTCACGGTGGTAGCTCTCCAGAGGCGCACCATCTTTGTGCTCTTGCAGGTTGTACTCGAAGAGGTACGGCAGGATGCCGATGCCCTCCTTTAGACTCCAGTGACGAATCGGGACGTATGAATAGCTCACGACGTCGCCGCGCACGAAGCCAGCGGGCAGTTTCTCCGGCGGATGCGCCGCAGGCTCATTCGCGTCGCCATAGGCAGCGGCTCCGAGGGTAACGACTGCAACAAGCAAGGCTTGCAATACAAGGTAAGTGACTGCCCAAAGCGTCTTTCTCATTGGGCGGCCCCTTCTATAACGATTACGTATTCGCCTTTGGGTTTTTCTTCGAGGCCGGCGAGTAATTCCGAAAGCGCGCCTCGCTTGACAGACTCGAACATTTTGGTCAGCTCTTTGGCCAGGGCGGCCCGGCGGTCGCCGAAGACTTCAATTGCGTCGGCCAGAAATGCTCGCAGGCGGTGGGGACTTTCATAGAAGATGAGCGTGTGCGGCGAGTCTTTATCGACGGCTAAGAAGCGTTGTCGCTGGCCAGGCTTGCGCGGGGCGAAGCCGCGGAACGTGAAGCTGTGCGTTGGCAGGCCGGAGAGTACCAGCGCCACAACAAGAGCAGTCGGGCCGGGGATCATTGTTACCTCGACGCCCGCTTCAAGGGCTGCGCGGACGAGCGTAAAGCCGGGGTCGCAGATGCCGGGCGTGCCGGCGCTGGTGACGAGGGCGACGGTCTTACGCTGCGAGAGCAGGGCTATTATTCTGCCGACGACGCGGCGTTCGTTGTGCTCGTGGAAGGAGATTTGAGGCTTTTTGATGTCGAAGTGGGCCAGGAGCCTGCCGGTCTTTCGCGTATCCTCGCTGGCGATGTAGTCAGCCTGTCGGAGCGTCTCCAGCGCCCGCTGCGATATATCAGACAGGTTGCCAATCGGCGTAGCGACCATGTAGAGCATAATCTACGGCATCTATCAAGATGATTTGGTGTACATTCCTTTTCGTCTTTTTGCGAGGGCTTTTCTGCCGAACTTCGTGCGCATCTTGGCGCGGAAGCCGGATTTTCGTGCCTTTTTGATTTTGCTCTTGCGGGCGTTTTCCATAATTTATCCATCGCTGAAAGAAGGTCACAGCGGGTTTATCCCGTCTGCATTCTGTTTCCTGCCGAGCTACGGCTTACGTTTTTGCGAATCATAAGTGGTTTTGATTTCAATTTCAAGCATATTTGAGCTAATGTTGTGACTTTGTCCGGCGGGCGGGGCGGTTGTGGCGGCGATGATGGGGCCGAAGGGCTTGAAAGTTCGGGCTGGATGCGGTATCGTAGTGAGAATAAGGCTTGGCGATGTGTCTGGACGGCTATTAGCTACTCACAGTTGAATTTGTGGGTGCTGTTCGCTCAGCAGCCGGCTAAGGGTTGTGGATTCCTGCCTTCGCAGGAATGACAACTGGCAACGGTCGCAGGAATGACAACTAACAGGATCAACGTTGACGGGCTACTGGGCTGGAATACCGTATCAGTGAAGGCAATCACAGGTGAGTTTTCAAAGGAGAAGAATATGGCAAAGACAAGCAAACATTCTGTTGGCCGCGTGCTAAAGATCAGCATCTTCATATTTGCAGCGATGGTCGTACTGCTGAGCAGCGCCGTTCTGGCGGCGTCGGGGGCGGGCGAGGTCAAGAGCCTGACATACAAGACCGTCGGCGAGCGGGAGCTGAAGATTCACATCAATTATCCGCCGGAGTGGAAACCGAGCGACATGCGCCCGGCGATTGTCTTTTTTTTCGGGGGGGCCTGGACGGACGGGACGGTGGAGCAGTTTGCGCCTCAGGCCGAGTACTTCGCCTCTCGCGGGCTTGTTGCGGCCCGGGCCGATTACCGCATCAAGAGTAAAGACGGCGTAACGCCGGACAAGTGCGTTGAGGATGCGCGCAGCGCGGTGCGCTGGATGCGCAAGAACGCCAAGCTGTTAGGCATCGATCCGAAGAAATTGATTGTTTCGGGCGGCTCTGCTGGCGGACACTTGGCGGCGTGCATGATGATAGAAAAGAGCGTCGAGGCGGCCGGCGACGACCTGTCGATTTCTACGGTTCCACAGGCAATGGTGCTGTTCAATCCGGCGCTCAACTTTGAGAATGAAGAAATGATGAAGCGTTTTGGCGTCGATAAGGAGGTCGCGGGCAAGATTTCTCCAACGCTGCACCTGACGAAGAAGTCTCCGCCGGCGTTGATTCTCTTCGGGACGGAGGACCGGCTGAAGGCGCACGGCGAGGAATACTGGAAGAAGGCCGAGGGCCTGGGCGTGCGTGCGGAAAAGTTCCTCGCAGAGGGTCAGGGGCACGGCTTCTTTAACCGCTCGCCGTGGCTTGAGCGGACGATGGTCGCGGCGGACAAGTTCCTTGCGTCGCTCGGTTACTTAAAGGGCGAGCCTACCGTCAAAGTGCCGGAAGAAGCGACCGCCGTCGGACAGCGCGACGCTGACATGCGCAGCCGTATCATGAGCCGCTGGGTCGCGATGGATAAGGACGCCGACGGCAAGATCAGCAGGGACGAGGCCCAGGGCAGGATGAAAGACGAATTCGACAAAATCGACTCCAACAAAAACGGGTTTATCGACCGTGAGGAACTGCGGCAAATGCTCGCTCGCCTGCGCGGGGGCCAGGGCGAACGCCCGCTGCACCCGGATACGAGCGGATGGGAGAACCTTTTCACGGCGGACCTGTCGAACGCTGTCAAGCCGGAGGGAGTCTGGACGGTGTCCGATGGGGTGCTGACGGCGAGCGAGGACCAGGCCATCTGGACGACGAGGGACTACGACAACTTCATTCTGGATTTGGAATTCAAGACGGCGCCGGGCACGAACAGCGGGGTTGTCGTCTGTTGCAGCGATACGAAGGACTGGATTCCCAATTCGGTCGAGATTCAGATTGCAGACGACTACGCGGAGGAATGGGCCAAGCAGCCCGCCACCTGGCACTGCGGGGCGATTTTCGGCCACCTGGCCCCAACAAAGAGCATGGTCAAGAAGCCGGGCGAGTGGAACCGCTTCACGGTGACGCGCAGGGACAAGAAGATCGACGTAGTGCTCAACGGGGAGCTGGTAACTTCGATGGATATGAGCCTGTGGACGTCGGCCAAGACGAACCCGGACGGATCGGAGATTCCGGCGTGGCTGAGCAAGCCGGTGGCCAGCCTGCCGACGAAGGGCAAGATAGGCCTGCAGGGTAAGCACGCCGGGGCGCCGATCTGGTTCCGAAATATCAAGATCAGGGAATTGGAGTAACACGCTGTTACACGTGATATGAATACAGTACAGACTCGCAGGGATTTTTTGAAGACGGCTGTATTGTCGGCGGCAGCGATGGGATTGCCCCGAATCAGCAGTGGACAGGACTTGGGGAAGCCGCCGAATTTCGTCATCATCTTCCTCGACGATTCGGGGTGGGCGGATTTCAAGCCGTTCGGCAGGCCCGCGTACCGGACGCCGAACGTCGAGCAGCTTGCCGCAGATGGGTGCCGGTTCGACAACTTCTATGTGCCGCAGGCGGTGTGCTCGGCTTCAAGGGCGGCGTTGTTGAGCGGGTGTTATCCGTGCAGGACGAAGGTTTTCGGGGCGCACGGGCCAGGAGCAAAGGGGCTCGACCCGAAATACGCCACTATCGGCGAGGTTATGAAGAAGCGCGGATACACGACGGCGGTTTTCGGGAAGTGGCACATTGGCGACCAGCCGGAGACGCGCCCAGCGGCAAGGGGATTCGATGAATCGTGCGGGCTGATGTACTCCAACGATATGTGGGAATTCCACCCGGAGAACCCGGAGTACTGGGGCAAGTATCCGCTTCAATTCTGGGACAACGGCAAGGTGACAATCGAGCGGGTGACCAAGGAGCATCAGCCGATGCTCACGACTTGGTACACCGAGCACGCGGTGGATTTCATCAGGCGAAACAAGGACAAGCCGTTCTTCCTCTATGTTCCTCATTCAATGCCGCACGTGCCGCTGTTTGTCAGCGACAAATTCAAGGGTAAATCGGGTCTGGGCCTTTACGCCGACGTGATGATGGAGATAGACTGGTCGGTCGGCGAGATTGTCAAGGCGCTGAAGGACAACGGCGTGGAGGACAATACGCTGGTAATATTCTCGTCGGACAACGGCCCCTGGATTTCATACGGCAACCACGCCGGCAAGACGCCCTACCGCGAGGCCAAGGGGACCAGTTTCGACGGCGGGACGCGAAGCGCGTGCATTATGAAGTTTCCGTTCAGAATCAAGCCAAGCTCGGTCTCGACCAGGATGTTCTGCACGATAGACATTCTGCCGACTCTGGCGCACTTGGCGGGGGCCGAGCCGCCGGAGAACCCGATAGACGGCAAGAATGTGTGGGACATCATTGTCGCAAGGCCCGGTGCGAAGAACCCGAATGAGTATTACCCGTTTTCGACGGGGGAGAATTTTGAGGGCGTGATAAGCGGCGACGGCAAATGGAAGCTGCACCTGCCGCACGAGTACCGGACGCTGGCGGAGGCGGGTAAGGATGGAATGGCGGGCAAATACAGGCAGGAAAAGATCGAGCTTTCGCTCTTTGATATGGAAAAGGACCCATACGAGACCGCCAATGTGCTGGGTGAGCAGCCGGAGGTTGCCAAGCGGCTCAGAGACTGCGCCGAACAGCACAGGCAGAAGTTCTATGCGAATAAGGGAAATTAACCGACAGGAGGCAATGGTATGCGTGACAACTCGATAAGCAGACGTTTGTTTCTCAAGGGCGCTGCGTCGGCAGCGGCTATGCCGTATGTGATTACGACGTCCGCACTCGGCGCCGCGGGCAAGCCGCCGGCGAGCGAGCGCATAGTGATGGGCTGCATCGGTATGGGCGGGCAGGGCACCGCGGGGATGGGCTGGCGAAGCGCCGGGCCGGATGTGCCGAACACCGGCTGGGTGCCGAAGGGAGGCTTTATGGCCCGCGGCGTGCATGTCGTTGCGGTTTGCGATGTCAATAAGAACAATCTCAACCGCGCGAAGTTCATTGTCGATCAGGAGTACGGCAACAACGACTGCACCGCCTATAAGCACTACCGGGAGCTAGTGGCGCGGCAGGACATCGACATAATCATTTGCGCGACCGGGGACCGGTGGCATACGCCGATCTCAATCGCCGCGGCCAAGGCGGGTAAAGACGTCTATTGCGAGAAGCCTATCTCGCTGACCATCTATGAAGCGCGGGAGCTTGCACGCGCGTTCAGGCAATATGGGCGGATATTTCAGACCGGCACGCAGCAGCGTTCGGCCCGGGAATTCCGGTTTGCGTGCGAGTTAGTGCGCAACGGGTACATAGGCGAGCTCAAGCACGTCACGGTCAACGTTGGAGGCGGGCCGCAGGAATGTAACCTGCCGGCGGGAGGCCCGCCGCCCGACTGGCTCGATTACGATATCTGGCTGGGGCAGGCGCCGTGGAGGCCTTTTCATCCGGGGCTTTTAGGGTGGATGGCGTGGAGAGATTACTCCGGCGGAGAAATGACCAACTGGGGGGCGCACCATTTCGATATTGCACAGTGGGGGACGGGCTTCGAGCACAGCGGGCCGGTGGAGATTATTCCGCCCGACGGCAAAGACTTCCAGGTCCTCACGTACAAATACGCGAACGGCGTGACGATGACGCGGGATGGGACGTGCAACGGCGTCAAATTCGA
>Ga0315288_10009559_pt1 | contig 12209 bp, 10 predicted proteins | sample YL17G11_20_MG_FD_203454 | JGI IMG/M metagenome (GOLD analysis project Ga0315288, IMG submission 203454) | Sediment microbial communities from Yellowstone Lake, YNP, Wyoming, USA - YL17G11_20 | ecosystem: Environmental > Aquatic > Freshwater > Lake > Sediment | place: USA: Wyoming | collected...
ATGTTCTTCTCGTCGTCAACGACCAGGATTTCTTCGTGGCTCATGCCTTCACACGATGGCAATCAGGCAACCTGGCAACTCGGCGATCTGGCAACTCGGAACCCCTGATTGCCAGGTTGCCGGACTGCCCGATTGCCGGGTTCTCCATTAGGCGGCAGCCGGCGCCAGCGCCGGCAGCTCGATGACCACCCGGGTTCCCTTCGGCTGATTCTCCTCTACCCGGATCAACCCGCCATGCTCCACGATGATCCGGGAAACAATGGCTAGGCCCAGGCCGCCGGCCCGGCTCTTCGTCGAGTAGTGCGGGAGAAAAAGGCGGTCCCGATCCTCCGGGGGAAAGCCCTGGCCGGTATCCGCGACATCGAGCTGGACGCGTCCCGCCGCCGGCAGGTACCGGGTGCGGATTACGATCTCCCCCTCGTCCGGGATGGCGGCCACGGCGTTATCCACGAGGTTGATGAGGGCCCGCTTCATGTGATCCGGATCCAGGTTGATGGGCGGGACCGAGGGATCCAGCTCGGTCTGCAGCTTGATTCCCGGTTGGACGCCCGCGTACAGGTGCGCCACCTGCTGGATCACGGCGTGGAGGTCGCCCGGTCGGGGATGGGCGCTGGGCATGCGCGCGTACCACGAGAACTCGTCCACCAGGCTCCTCAGCCCTTCCACCTCCTGCATGATGGTCTGGGTGCACTCGTCGAAGACCCGTGCCGCGTCCGGGGCGCCCTCGGCGAATTTCTTCCGCAGGCGTTGAGTGGAGAGCTGGATCGGGGTCAGAGGATTCTTGATCTCGTGGGCGATGCGGCGCGCCACCTCGCGCCAGGCTATGGCCTGCTGGGCCCGGATCAGCTCCGAGACATCGTCCAGCACCACCACCAGACCCCGCGCTTCTCCCTCCGGGCTGCGGAGGCCGCTCACCGTGACCACCAGCGTGGCCGGCCGCCCGTTCAGCGTGAGGCTGACTTGCTGGTCCGTGGTCTCTTCGCCGTTTTCCACCAGGCGCCCGACCAGGCCGCGGAGGGGCGCCAGGGCTTCGCCCGCAAAGACCTCGGGGTACGGGCGATGGAGGAACTCTTCCGCCTTCCGGCCCAGCATGCGCGCTGCCGTCCGGTTCACCGTGTTCAGCCGGCCCTCGGCGTCCAGGGACAGCACCCCTGCGGAGATCGTTTCCAGGACCGTCTCCATGTAGCCCCGGCGGCGGTCCAGCTCCACGTTGGAGGCCTGCAACTCCTGATACGCCTGGGTCAGCGCCACCTTGCTCCGGCTGAGATCCTCGGTCATCTGGTTGAACGACTCCACCAGCATCCCGATCTCGTCGTCGGCCTTGACCTGGATCTTGTAGCTCAGGTCTCCCGCCGCTACCTTCCGCGTGCCCTCGGCAAGCTGCTGAATCGGCACCGTGATCCCGCGAGCCAGATACACGCCGACCCAGATGGCCCCGAAGATGATCACGAGCGTCACCATGAGGAAGAGCATCAGGTAGATGCCCTTGATGGGATTCTTCAACATGCGGAGCTGCTTATACTCCTTGACCCCCGTGCCGATCTCCGTCGCCTTGGTCAGCAGGGCGTCCGGGATGAGGGCCGTCACGGCCACCACGGCCACCACGGTCTGGGGAGTCCCAGGACGCGCGACGGGCGCCACCGCCCGGATCAGATCGCCCTGCGGGATGCTCTGCACCGTGGCGAACGCCTCGCCGTCCAGCCCCTGGCGGAGCAGGCGCGAGCCGGGGGACAGCATGGCGGCCATCGGGACGTCGGGCCCGCGCCACTGCCCCAGCTCCACCCGTTGGCGGTTGAAGAGCTGCACCGCGTCGAATCCGTACTCCCGGAACTTCTCGCTGCCGACCCGTCGCGCCGCCTCTATCCCGCCCTCGGAGACGAGCGCCTCCCCCAGGCGCGCCGCGAGCTGGCGGGCCAGGTTCAGCGTCTTCTGCTGGCTGGCGTGCGTGTAGGTCTGCGCCACTTCCAGCGCCTTGTCGAGGGACTCCTCCACCTGGATGTTGAACCAGCTATCCACGCTGGTGGTGATCAGGTTGCTCGCCACCAGGAACAGGACGATCGCCGGCAAGAGGGCCAGGCTGACGAAGGCGACCGCCAGCTTCACCCGAAACTTCGAGCCGAGGACGTTCTCCCGACGCTCCAGGTAGACCTTGAACAGGCTGCGGAAGAGCAGGAGCACCAGGAGCAGCAGGAGGACGATGTTGATGTTGACCAGGGCGAAGATGAGGATGTTGGAGGCGATGGGGCTGGGAAAGCGGAGCTGCTGGATGAGGACCTGCACCGCGGTCAGGCCCACCACCAGGACCAGGACCGAAACCAGGATGATGCGGTTCCGCCGCGTGCGTGCCGCGGCGTCGCTCTGTGAGACCGGCGTCATTGCCTCGGACGTAAGGTGCGGGGTTCCGCCGGGCTCACCACCCGACGGGGATCGCGTGAGACGCGTGCGAGCGCCTCGCCACCCCTCGTTCGGCGGGCACCGGATGCGATAGGCAGATGCAGCGCCGCCCGGGGGAGAATCCGCGGAGAGTATAGGGGAATGACGAAGGCGAAGGCAAGGTAAAACCCCCCCTCGGAGGGGCCCGTCACGTGCATGCAAGAAAACCGGGCATGGCGCGCAGAAACCCCACGGGGGGCAGGAGGACGACCAGGAAACGAACTGACGGACGGCCGCGCGGGGATCAGACCACGGCTGCCTTCAGGGGGCGGGAAGACGGGAGGAGCGGGGAGACCCACTGCTCCACGGCGGCGACCGAGAGACTGAAGGGCTCGGGCTCTGCGCCCAGATGCTCCTGAATGCGCCGCACGAGCTGCACGTGGAGCTGATGGCCGGCGCCGTGGGCGATGATCGTGCCCACCAGCGGCTTGCCTAGGAGGTAGAGGTCACCCAGGAGGTCCAGGATCTTGTGCCGGACGAGCTCGTCCGGGAAGCGCAGGGGGCCGTTCAGCGCGCCCTCTTCGCCGATGACCAGGGCGTTCTCCAGTGAACCACCCTTGGCCAGGCCTAACCGTGCGAGAATGTCCAGATCCCGCAGGAACCCGTACGTGCGGCTGGGCGCCACGTCGCGCGCGTAACGCTCGCGGCTCACCTCCATGGCCACGGTCTGCTCGCCCAGCAGGGGGTGGTCGAAGCACATCGTGTAGATGACCTTCAGCCGCTGGGAGGGGACGATGCGAAGGCTGCGGGTTCCAAGCTCGACCGAGATGGGCTGCCGGACCTTGAGGAACGTCTTGGGAGCGAACTGCCGGCGCAGCCCCGCCTGCCGCAACAGATCCACGAATGGCGCGGCGCTCCCGTCCAGGGCCGGCACCTCAGGGCCCGTGAGGTCCACCTGGACGTTGTCCACGCCCATGCCGGACAGGGCGGACATCAGATGCTCGATTGTCCGGACCGACGCCCCGTCCTTGGCGATGATGGTGGCGTTCTGCGTGTCCACCACGTGGTCCGGGCGGGCCTCGATCGCGGGCGCCCCCGGAAGGTCCGTCCTGCGGAAGATCACGCCGCGGTTGGCCGGGGCCGGGTGGAGGGTCATGGCAACCCTCTCACCGGTATGCAGGCCAATTCCCTCACACCGGACTGGCCGCTCCAGGGTTCGCTGATGGCTCAAGATTCTCTCCCTCTGTACTGCTCGGGTGCAAACTGGGCCGATAGAATAGCGGCCGAACCGTCGTTCAGTCATGCAAGGCCGATACCATTTCTGACGCCCTTCTGGCCTTGCTAACCCATTGAAAATACAGGGGGAAAATTTCCTCTTGGCGACCAGAAAACCTTGGCTTTGCCTGGAGCGTCTTTTCCTGTGGTTCGGCTGCAACGGAGTGTGGCGCTTTTACCGGGACGGACCCCGATCGGCAGGCCGGTACGCGCGAAGGAGCAGGCGTTGGAGGGCATCTCGGAACGGGGTATCGCCCAGGGGGGCCAGCAGGGCCTCGACCTGCGCGACTCGGGTCGGATCCGGAGGCGGCTCCTGGGTCGGGCGCGGTGAGACCGGGGGAGTTGTGGGGGGCGCCGCCACCTCCCCCACCCGAAGGACCAGCTCCCGTACGGTCGAGGTCCGGAGCCTCTCGTTGAGGGCGGCGATCACCCGGGGGCGCATCATGCTCAGGTGGTGCAACCACACGGGATCGGTGACGTGAACGATCAGGCGGCCGTGTGCGATGGCGTGCGGCTGCGCATGCCGCGCGATCTGCGCGCCCACCACCGTGGGCCAGACGGTCCAGATCTCGCTCTGGCGGAATCGGCTCTCCAAGCCCAGACGCTGAAACGCGGCGGAAACCGCCTCGGCGATCCTGACGGGCTGGCGCCAGGCGGACCGACTCATCCCTCCCCTCCCGACAATGGGGCGTCCGGATCGGACTTTGTCCCGCGGCGGCCCAGTCGGTGGGCCTCGTCAATGCCACGATTCGCCAGGGCGTCCGCCTCGGCGTTCTGCTCTCGGGGCACGTGTTGGATGCCGAAGCGCCGGAACTTCCCGATGCGATCCCTGGCCATCGCATACAGTTCCTTCAGCGCGGGATGCTTGACCTGGTAGCGCCCCTGGATCTGGCGCACCAGAAGCTCCGAGTCGGAGTATACCTCGATGTCCGTATATCCCAGTGCCTGGGCCCGCTCCAGCGCCAAGAGCAGGGCGCGGTACTCAGCGACGTTGTTCGTCGCCTCGCCGATCCCACGATGGATCCGTTCCGCGACCTCGCCGTCCGGCCCGATGATGACAACGCCGACACCGGCCGGCCCCGGATTACCACGGGCGGCGCCGTCAATGTGGATGCGAATCCCGCCACGTGCCTTCGCCGGTTTGGCCCGCGCGGCGGGGTGCGGCTCCAGGGCCTTCACGGCCGCCCGGATGGTCTGGATCGCCTCCGGCGCGGACAGGCCGGGAGGCAGGCGCAACACACCATCGCCCGGGAGGGCGCGGCTCAGGCGACGAAGGCGGGAGAGGAGTTCTGCGGCATCCACGCCGCTACCCGGCGAAGTAGATGATGCGGTTGCAGGAACTGCAGGTGAACATGCGATCGTTGCGGCGGACTTCGTTGTAGGTCTGCGGGGTCAGGGCGATGCCGCAGCCGGTGCACGAGCCATCCTTCACGGCGACCACGGCCACGCCGCGCGTCTTCTGGAGGCGCGTGTACTGCTGGAGCAGCGCGCTGTCCAGCCGGCTGGCCTGGCCCTTGCGGGCTTCCCGGAAGCTCGCCAGATCCTGCTGCAGCTTGGCAAGCTGCGCTTCCTTCTCCACCCGCTCTTTCTGGCGGGCCGCCTCGGCCGCCTTGAACTCTTTTTCCGCGTCGGCCACCGTTCTGGCCGCCCCGTCGGCGCGCTCGAGAAGCTCCAGGATCTCCGTCTCCAGCTTGGAGGACTTCTCCTTCAGGGCCTCGATCTCCTTGAGGACAGCGGAATATTCCTCGTTCGTCTTGATCTCGAAGAGGCGCGCCTGTTTCTTCTTGATATTCAGCGTCACCTCATCCAATTCGCGCTCCTTGGCGCGCCGGTCTTTCTGGATCTGGTCCGCCTTGGCCTTGGCCTGATCCAGGGCGGCCCGCGCCCCCGTCAGGCGGGCCTCCAGCGCCTGGATCTGTTCCGGGATCGCCCGGGCTTCAGCATCCAGCCGGACGATGGCCAGATCCAGTTTCTGCAATTCGAGCAGCTTGTCCAGTCCGTTCCACATCCTGCCAGCCTGTCCAGTGGTTCGTAGGATCGGGGGGGAAAGTATCGCACAGATCACCACCCTGGTCAATCCCGACCCGTCCCTTGCCACCCCCCTCGCGCACGAGCCATGCAGAGGAAGGGGCCCGATCAGCGTCGGCTAGCAGTTTCTCTGGTGCCCTCGCCTCCCCCGTTCTTCCCGATGATCAGGGTCGTGCCGAAGGGAGCATCCTTCCTCACGACGTGGCGCAGGCCCTCCTGTTCCATCCACTGGCGTACTTCGGACTCCGTATACGTGTCTCCGGCTTCTGTCCCCACAAGCATATTCAACGCAAAGAGCGCGGCAAAGGGCGGACCCGTCCGATCCTCATCCATGATGAAGTCCTGCACCACCACCTGCCCGTGGGGAGCAAGCGCCTCCGCTGCCATCCGGATCAACGTCCGGTTTTGCGACGGGGAGTTGCTGTGGATGATCGCCGAGAGGAACACCAGGTCGAAGCCTCCTCCCAGTGGATCAACACCGTAATCCCCCACCACTGTTTTCACCTTGTCCGAGAGCCCTTCCTGCCTGATGTACTCCTGTGTCAGGGGGATCACATTGGGCAGGTCGAAGACAACGGCCGCGATGTCTGGCTTCGCACGCACAAACGCCATCGCATAGGCGCCGGAGCCACCCCCGACGTCCAACACCCGGGACACATCCGACAGGTCCAGCAGGCTGACCACACCCGGCGCATGCTGACGGGCACGCCAGTTCATGGCCACGATGAACGCGCGCAGCCAGTCCGAATCCCGCTCATTCACATTCGCAGCACGCTCCACCACGGATCGGCCCTGCCGAACAGCCTCCGTCAGTGTGCTCCACGTCTCCCAGAGATGCGCCATGTGCATCAGGCCCGCCATGAAGTCGGGCTTGCCCTTGACAAGAATCCGGGAGGCCAGGTGCGTGTTCGAGAAGCGGCCTTCCCTCTTCTCCAAGAGACCCATCGCACACAACGCGTTCATCAACCGATCCGTGGCTCGCTCGTCAGTCCCCAATGCGTGCGCGACTTGGCTTGAGGATCTGCTCTCCTCGCCCAGAACCGTGAACAGATCCAGCTCGTAGGCCGTCAGGAGAACCCGGCTCCTCATGAACGCAGTGGCCATCTCCATGATGCCCTGAGGTGAAAGAGACTCAGGCATCGAAGGCTTGGATGCGCTCATCACATTCCCTCCCGGTCTTCATTTGAACGCATGGCATCGAAGGTCACCCCGGCTTGGAGGATAGAACCCCAAGGATCCGTGATACCCCTCTGGAAAATCAGACACTTTGCTCCGAGTGGGTGTCCGGTACCTTTTTCGTTGCTACGCGCGGACGCACTCGTTCACACAGGCGGAACAGGCGCCGGCGCCGGCGCGGAACGAGGCGCAGGCGTACTTGTTGATGGCGTAGGGCTGGCCTTCCGCCGGCTCGGCTAGTGCGCCGGCCGGGCAGTGGGCGATGCAATCGCCGGCGCAGTCCGTGCAGGCGTCGGCCACCTCGTGCCGGGTGGAGCGCAGCGGTGCATCGGTCAGGAGGCAGGCGAGGCGGACCCGCGGCCCGAACTTTTCCGTGATGAGCAGGCTGCTGCGGCCGATGCGGCCCATCCCCGCGTACTCGGCAGCGTGCTTGAAGGAAAGAATGCCTCGCTGGAAGCGCGCATCCACGGGCGTACCCTGGGAAGGCAAGGGGATGGTGCGGTTCCCCTCGGCGCGCAGCGCCTTGGCGAGGTCGTAGAGGGCGCGGTTTAGCCGGCTGTTCATAAAGTCGACGTGCGGCGTGTAGAGTTCGCGCGCCGCCGCCTCGCCCATCAGCCTGTCCGGTGTGATCAGCCGCAGCACCTCAGGGAACAGCTCCACGCCCAGGACCACGATGGAGCGCGCGCCGGGCAGCAGGGCAATGGCGGAGTCGTAGAGCGGCGTGCCGGCGGCGTCCGAGACGGCCGCCACACCGCAGAGATCGATTTCGCGCAGAGCATCAAAGGCGCGTTCGCGCAGGGCCAGCTCGTCGGCCACGTTTGCCATGAACCACCTCCATGAACTTGGCGCCAATTACCGCTTCTCCAGTCTCGCATCGAGGCCCCCACCCTGTCAACAAGTCGAGGACGTTGAGGAGTGCGGTCCTGAAGGGCTCGGACCGGCTATCCGGGCGACCGGGGAGCACACGGTCCGCAAAGGGGTGGTCGGTAATGCGCTGCAATCTTGTTAACCCCAATCCGAAATTCTCAACCGCCAAGGCGCCAAGAACGCCAAGACCGAAATGGCTTAATGGGGGGAGAGGAACGGAACTTCTGAATGCCCCATAAACCGGTTTTCGCGTTCTTCGGTCGAGAGTTCGAAACATCGCACCCTTGGCGACCCGGGTACCCAGCGCTGGCGCTGGGTGATCATGGCGGTTCAATGGTTTTTTCGGATTAGAGTTAACCTTATTCCCTAGGCCCCCACCGAGGTCGCCCCTTCCCTTATGCGGCCACGGGCCCTCGGCGAGGCTGACGCCACGCAAGATTGCATTCCACGTACCGACTCGTGGACCCGCGCTCTTCTCGAGGCGCGAGCGTCGATTTCATCCGCCTGGGAACACCGGGAGGGCCTACCGACGGGCAACGGGCTGCTTGTCGGGTTGGGGGTGAGCCTTGGGGGTGTGGGTCGGGGCAGCGAAGGGGATTGGCGCAGTGGCATTGCGCTGGCGCTCCGGCGCTTGCGGAGGCGTGAAAGCCGACTGCACAGAATGTCGTTCGACCGGCTTGGGCTGGGCTGGTGAAAGCGGGGCTTGGATGCGTGGAGCGGGCCGGTCTTGAGGTCGCACGTCGGCAAACCAGCGAGGATCTCTTTGCTCAACGCGCGGCTCGTGCTGCTCAACTCGGGGTTCATGTCGCCCTTGATCTTCTCGGGAATGTGCTCCTGCAGCGGCAGGGGTCGGTGGGGGCACCGGTACGGCAGCAGCCCTGGCAGCAGACGAGGCCATCGGGCCCGGTGGATGTCCCTGGACCTTGGTGTGGCCAGCATCCACCTTCGGTTGTGGTGAACTCCCGGCGGGCGGCGTGGTTCCAAAGGCAGGGGCCGATACTTGCCCAGTGCCGATTGCACCGCGTTGCCCCGGTGCGGCAAAGCCAGGCCGTTGTCCGGCGGCTGGCACGGCCGATGGAGTTGGTGCCTTGGGCTGGGGAACACTCGTATCGGCTGAGGGTGTCGGAGTCGGAACCACAGGAATGGCCGCTCGCCCGCTTGCGTTGACCGGAGCTATCGCCGTAGGAGCCACCACGCCGAAGGTTCGGCTCGCGCCGAGGGCGGACGGCGGCACTCTCGTCGTCGTGGGCGCTACGACCGTGCTCGTCGTGAATGTGGCAAGTGGAACGGCAAGCACCGGGCCGGGCGCGGCGGCGTTCGCGAAGATCTTCTTGATGTGAACGCGATTGATATCGATCGCAGTAACGGGCGGCCTGGGAGCGCGCCAACGCCCGTGTGGCCACGGATTGTGGTAGATCTCCCCGGGGGCCAGCGGGATCCAGGTCACGTAACTTGAGGTCTGGATCCAGGCCACGGCTCCAGGGCACCACGCAATCACCTTTGGCCGCGGCGGCACCCAGTACCAGCCGAGGAAGGCATCCCAACGCCAGCGGCCATAATGGAACGGCACCCACCCCCACGGCTCGCGCGGCAGCCATACCCAGGTCCCGCCCCGCCACATCCAGCGCCCATCCGTGAACGGGGCCCATCCAGTAACAATGGTGGTGGGCCGCCAGACGTAACCGTATTCCGGCAGCGTAATCCACTGCCCGTAACTGTTCAGGTCGGCCACGGAGGGAGCCAGGGGGGTCGGAACGTACGGTGAGCTGGAGGGCGCGGCCGTGAGGATACGATCGCGGGACTCACTCCACCCGTCAAAGTCGTCCTGGGGCGGAGCTGCGACCTGGAAGGCTCCTGCGCGTCCCACCCGCAGGACTTCTGCGACGCGGAGGGGAATGCTGACCCCGAGCGTGTCCGCCGTCGCCGCACCCTGCCGCAGCAGCACATCGGTGGCATCCATCGCGACAACCTCGGCCCGAACCTGCGACCGCGGATACACCTGGATACGCGAGCCTGGGACGTTCAGGGTGACAACTGGACGGGACCGGTCGCCCTCACCCGTAACCACGATGATGCGACCTGCCTTCAGGTCTACCTCGGCAGTTGTGTCGGGCGCGGCATCGGCCGGTGGAACTATCACAAGACGGGCAGTGCTGCTTGGCCCCAGGCGGATTGCGGCCCCGCCAGCAAGAAGCATCTCGATCCGACCGATGGGGCCAACCTGCAGGCGATCCCCCGGAAGGAGCGGCATACTGAGAGAGGCGCTCCTCCAGTTTGCATCGTCCGCAAATTGTACCAGCACCTCACCCTCGACAGCGCTGATCCGGGCCCCGCCCAGGGTCGGCTCCTCGGCCCAGGCCGCTCCCCGAGCGGCCAGCGCCAGTGCAAGAGCTATGACTACAAGCCCAGCCCGGGGCATAGCGTCCCTCTTGCATCCCGTCACGTTGGACATCTACAGTCCCATTGCTATTCGACAGGGAATATGTCCCCCATAGTGTAGTACGGCGCCTTGTGTGGAAAACGTTTCGGCGGACGGCGTTCTTTTTTTCGGCAGGCTTCGTAAGAAAGCTCGGACCTTGACTGGGGGTGGAGGATCGAGCTTGCGGGGGAATTGGGGCCGACCCGGTGTACATCTTACCGCTGGCTCCCACCACATACGACAGCAAGGACGGTGCCACAGACCAAGGGATGGGATAGCTCAATGGGATCGGGTGGTTGCGGGGTTTGGGGACGCATTGATCAACGGGTCTCATGCACGAAAACGGAAACCGGAGGACGTTTTCGGGTCCTTCTGGTGTCCTTGCCTAGCGCTGAGAGAAAGATGCTGACGCACCCTGAAAGGTCAGCTTGGGGGAACCTGTGGCTCGGGTCACGGGAAGATCGGTGTGCCGCTAGGGATCCTGCAGAGACGCGGTGCGACACAGATCAGGATATTAAAAGGCGGCGGCTAAGACGGGGGGGTTAGCGTTTCGCCGAGCGTTAATGTAGAAGTCTCCTGCTCGCGGGCAAGCCGTCCCACCAAATAAGAAGCCCGCGTGACGAAGTTCTCGCGGGCCAACTCTGCGCATTTCGAATGGTGGGCCCAGCAGGACGCGAACCTGGGACCATCCGGTTATGAGCCGGATAAATCGTTCGGCCCCGATCACGTTACCATACCAGGCTTGGCCCATCAGCACGGCAGCGGCAATACCGACAAGCGCCACCACCCCCCACCGCTTCAAGCGTCGATTCTCCCGCTCCATGCGATCCAGCCGCTCGAGGTAGGCGGCCACGTCCAGGCCCGGATACTCTTCCTTGGCGATGAGCAGCGTGGCCTCCGCGACATCAATTGCCGCCTCGGGCCGGCGGACTAGCTCTGCGAAGGCCAGACGACAGGGTGGTGGACTTTCCTCACCGTGTTTGGTCATGTTTGGTTATCTGCCCGGCGGAACGATTGGGTGCTTTCATCCTTGCCGTCCGGCGCCAGCTCTGGCATCCTTGGAGGGACAAAGAAGACTCCCCCGATTCGGACGATGCTCTGGCGTGTGCCCCTGCTGACAGCCGTGGGCCCGGCAGGGATCCTGGGGGCCAGCATGATCCTGGGGTTGGAGAAATTCGCGCTCTACTTCCCAGAGCGCCCGCTCGAAGCGACGCCGAAGATCGACGGGCTCGCCTACGAGGACGTGTGGTTCCCCGCCGCCGACGGCGTCAAGCTGCACGGCTGGCTGATCCCCGCGCCGGGCGCCCGATTCACCGTGCTCTTTTTTCACGGCAACGCCGGCAACATCAGCCATTGCGTGGCCAACATCGGTCACCTGCATCGCCTGCTCCGGGCCAACGTCTTCATCTTCGACTACCGCGGCTACGGGCAAAGCGAGGGGAGTCTTTCCAGCCTCTCCGAGCAGGCCACCTATCGCGACGCCGAGGGGGCCCTGGCCTACCTGCGCTCCCGGCAGGATTTGGACCAGACCCGCCTGGTCTACTTCGGCCGCTCCCTGGGGGCCGCCATCGCCGTCGAGCTGTCGCGACAGCACCCGCCGGCGGGCCTCATCCTGGAGACGACCTTCGCCACGCTTAAGGATATCGCCCGGGTGCACTACCCGTACGTGCCCCTGTTCTTCTTGCAGACCAAGTACGAGACGCTGCGCAAGCTCCCGGAGATCCGAGTGCCCGTCCTCATCGTGCACGGCGACCGGGACGAGATCGTTCCCCTCGAGCAGGCAGAACGGCTCTATGCCGCGGCAAACGAGCCCAAGAGCCTCTACGTCATTCGCGGCGCCCACCACAATGACACGTACGTTATGGGCGGGAACAAGTATTTCGAAGTCTGGGGAAAGTTCCTGCAATCGCTGGATCGATAGCCGAGGGTTTTATAGCACGCTAAGGAAGTCCTGCAAAGGATACCGTCGGGGACGCTGGCGGAAAGATCGCGGACCGGGTCCCGCAGTTGGGACTTGATCTGTTCGGTCGCTTCAAGGATGGAGAGGGCGAGCGGAAGATCAAGCCCAGCT
>Ga0315288_10009561_pt1 | contig 12207 bp, 6 predicted proteins | sample YL17G11_20_MG_FD_203454 | JGI IMG/M metagenome (GOLD analysis project Ga0315288, IMG submission 203454) | Sediment microbial communities from Yellowstone Lake, YNP, Wyoming, USA - YL17G11_20 | ecosystem: Environmental > Aquatic > Freshwater > Lake > Sediment | place: USA: Wyoming | collected...
GGGTCGCAAAGTTAAGGGTGAGGAGGCGCCATATTCACAACCCCAAATTGAGCAATTAAGAGCCAAATTCCGAGAAGCTGTGCCACTGCTGGAATTCACAAGCGAAACGGGAATCGACGACAAGGCACGCGCGGCGGCGAAAGCAGAGTTTGACCGAATGTTCACGCCAGACCAGCAAGACTTTATCAAGAAACATGGCACCATGCGGTTTAGTCACAAGAAACCAGAGAAGAAAACATGCACGGACGGCGAGCATTGCCAAAAAGTAGTGAATGAAGCGGAGCTACCTGACATGTTATCTCAAGGCTGGCACGCGTCCATCGTGCTCCCAAGCGGCAAGATCGTGATAGAACGATAGCCGCTAAGTTTTTCTCTTTTTTCTTGTTTTATGCGTTATCCCAAAACGGCTTGCTTTTTTGAATCAAAGCTCTTTTCTTTTCTCCTCTGTGCACCGTTTTTTAAGGTCATTTTTCGTGCTCCCTTTCCGAAAAGTGAGTCTAAAAGCGATGCACACACGGCACACAGTTTACACCCTGATTTTGATTTGGCGCTTGCTTTGGGAGAGTGGGTTCTGAAGATGTTCTTCAAGGTCTGAAGCAATCACAAGCTTTGAAGCAACAGAATACGAGTTCACAACCAGAACCTACTTGGCTCTAATGCTGGATTCAATCAACCTAGAAGACCTGCTCAACCGAATGGAAAAAGCCGCTGCATCCGAGATCCTGGCAGCAATGGCAACGTTGACATAGAGCGTGGAGACCGGATAAGACGATGGCAGGTTTGGTTTGGATAAAACTTTACCCCAACCAACCAACTGACGACGACGCATGAAGCTGAATAAAACAGCCTGAACTAGGTGTATACAGGATTCAGACTATACAGGTATGATTCTGAATTAGTCAAGATGTGGAGGATTACGATATTCAGATACAATTCAATATAGGGAGTACGTATAATCGGAATCGAGTATACGCTCGCAGTTTCTAAAACAATACGCTTGTTTATTCACAACTTTCCAATCAACGGACTACACGCGCCATCTAAAGGTGTAGTTTTATAAACTTAAACGATGCGTAAATTGATACGCAATGGTCAGAGTTCCCACACTAAGAAACATACTTAGAGTCGAGAAGGTTTTGAGGGAAGCAAAGGAACACTTGACGAAAGAAGAAATCAGATCTCTTACCTACAAAGATGCCGCATTCCACACTGAACCTGATACTAGATTACTTGAAGACAAGCGGAAAGATAGTACAAACACAGAATGGAACAAGTTGGGTTTTCGAGGATGGACCACAGGAGAGAAGAATAATCAATGAATTGGAAGAAGGGATGAGAGAATAGATGGATACATCGTTCATAACGAAATTCCTCAGAGTCTTAAATTTTGAACTCGTAGACGGCGTGAAAGGAATTTGGAGCAAAAAATACCCAAATCATGACAACTACATTATCAGGATAGACTTAAACCAGCTTAGACTCACTGACTGCAAAATATCCTATGGCTCAAAGATAGTGATCGGAAGAGGCACTACATCAAACTTCAGCCAAAAAGAAAATCTCGTAGTGTTAGAATGCGTAAATCGTCTCCTTGAAAAAGGATACAAACCTGAGAGCATAGAACTTGAAAAGGGTTGGCGGGTTGGGGGATTTCTAGACATTCTAGTCAAGGATGATGAAGGCAGAAGCTACCTCATGATAGATTGCAAGCAGTGGGGAAAGGAGTACGACACAGCGATTAGGATAATACGGTGGAATGAAGTTCGAAAAGAACAACTTTTCAATTATTATCTGCAGGAAAAAAGTACCAAATATGTTGCTTTGTATTCTTCACACCTAGTCGATAGTGTTAGGGTCGATTATCGAAACGACATTGCCCCAACGGAACAGTTCAGAGAATGCAATAACCAAAAAGAAGTGTATGACAAATGGGATAAAGTATTCCAGACAAAAGGCATATTTGAGGAAGACATAACCCCATACAACATCAAGTTCTCAAGCATAAAGAAAGGTGATTTGAAAACACTAGACCCTTCAACAATTGAAGGAAAAGAAGACACAGAAGGAACAATATACAATAGGTTCGCGGAGATTCTGAGAAGACACACTGTTTCGGACAAAACTAATGCGTACAACAAAATATTCAATCTGTTCCTATGCAAAATTGTAGATGAAGACTCCAAAACCAGCAATGATGAAGAGATGGAGTTCCAATGGAAGCAGACCGATACTGCAGAAACAGTCCTAAGCCGACTCACAGATCTGTACAAAAAAGGAATGAAAGAATACTTAGAATTAGACGTAGCTGACGTGACCGAGGAAGAATTAAACAATGAGCTTCGTGCATTCAATGGTCCAAATGGGAAAACGGAAAAAATACGTCAGATGTTCAAGCAGCTAAGACTATACAAAAACAACGAGTTCGCATTCAAAGAAGTGATAGACGAAAGAACCTTCTCTGAAAATGCAGAAGTCGTAAAAGAAGTCGTCAAACTTCTTGAACAATATCAAATAAAATATTTGCACAAACAACAGTTCTTAGGTGAATTTTTCGAAAGACTATTGAATATAGGAGTAAAGCAAGAAGCAGGACAATTCTTTACGCCTATACCCATAACGAGTTTTGTCTGCAAATCAATACCTTTTGAAGACATTGTTGCCAAAAAAATAAGCGAGAAACTACCAGACTTCCTCCCATACATCATAGATTACGCTTGTGGCAGTGGCCATTTCTTAACAGAATCAATGGAAAGAGTCGACAAAATCCTCCAGGCAATAGAGGAAAAAGACCTGCCCACACGTCCCCAAAAAGACAGCTTAATTGGATGGAAGCGATCATTCAAATGGGCTAAGAAGTTCGTATACGGCATAGATAACGACTATCGTCTTGCAAAAACCACAAAAGTCGCATGTTTCCTTAATGGCGATGGAGAGGCAAACATAGTATATGGAGATGGTCTTGATAGCTTCTCATCACAACTATATAGAGACAGACTTAAGCTGACTGAGAACCGCAAAGACAATCCTGTCTTTGACGTGTTAATCGCAAATCCCCCCTACTCAGTCGAAAACTTCAAGTTTGTTCGGAAAAGTGGAGAGGAGAGTTTTGACCTCTTTAAGTACGTCTCAGACAAAAGTGACGACATAGAATGCTTATTCGTAGAGAGAATGAAACAACTGCTTGAAACTGGGGGATATACAGGAGTCATCTTGCCAAGTGGCTTGATGTTAAACAGTGGAATACATGAAAGAGCTAGAGAAATCATTCTGAAGCACTTTCAGATTTTCGGAATTTGTGACTTTGGCACAAAAACATTTGCAGCATCAGGACACAACACGTCAATTCTTTTCATGAGACGGCGATTAGACTCTTTCTGGAAAGATGCAGAGAGAATAACCCGTAAATTCTTTGAAGAACTAGCTGATTGTTCCTTCAACAATATTGAAAGTATTTTCAGGAGCTACGTGTCGTTTGTATACCCTGAAATCACGTTTGACCAATACCTAGAGAAAATAATCAAAGCGAAGTCTTTGGGTGCTAGTCCAGAGGACAAGAAGTCTCTAAAATTAGAGAGAGAGAGAACCTTCTACTATCTTCTGACATTCAACCAACGATGCATCGTAACGAGGGCAGGAGGAGGAAAAGAAGAGAAGACCTATTTGGGCTATGAGCATTCTAACATGAAGAAATATGAGGGAATACACCCCTATCCTCAAACAGAGAACAATAGGATTAGTTCCATGCTTTATAGTGAGGAATCATTTGATGACCCTCAGAAAGTGAGTACATATGTGCTGAAAAACTTCAGAAATGAGACATTGCCAAGTGTGGACCCTGAACTTGAAAAACACCTCAGAATTGTATACTTGCATGAACTTATCGACTTTACCTCAGAAGATTTTAGAAAAAGAATATACACAACCGCGCTAGACAACCCATTCACTAAGACAAACAAGTATCCGCTGGTGACGTTGGCAGAAAAGGGCTTAGTTGAAGTTTTGGACAATCTTCGTAGACCCGTCAAAGCCTCCAAACGTGGAAAAGACATTTACCCCTACTACGGAGCAACGAGAGAAACGGGCAAGATAGACAAGTTCTTGTTCGATGAGAAGCTTGTTCTAATAGGTGAAGACGGAGCAAGATGGGGCGAGTATGAACCTACAGCTTATATAATAACTGGAAAATCATGGGTCAACAATCATGCTCATGTGATTAGGCCAAACACAGGGATGATAATTCATGAATACTTGGCTGAGATATTCAACAGACTGGATTTCAGTTACCTCAAAACAAGACCGAATGGCGGAAAACTGCTAAAGGGTGAAATGATGCGAATAAAATTCCCACTACCTGACATAGGAATGCAAACAGACATAATCAAAGAAATGAACAAAATAACTGGAACTAAGAAATATAATGTGTTGGATAAATATCTAGGCGTAGAAACCGACTAAAAACTTTTCCAACATTCAAAATCTCGGATGTCCGAATTTCTGTCGCATCTTTATTGTTAGTCCATGAATGATCTTATTTGTTAGTTGATTTGCTTGTTCTCGTTTTTGTTTCATTTTTTCAGTCTTGTTCAGAATTTCTGCTATTCTCTTTTGCTCTTGAATTTCCTTAGGAAAAGATACGGGAATCCGACTTGCGTCTGTCTTGGTTAGTTTGAACCTAGTAGAACCGCTTAGAAACGGGGTTACATCATAATAGCTCAGAATCCAGTGAAGATAATCAATATCTATTTCTGGTTTAGGTCTGAGAACATGGGCATGATTGTTTACCCAACTCTTTCCTTCAATCTTGTAGGCTATTGAATGGTTCTTTGAACCAAAGAATCCACCATCTTCAGCAAGAAGAACAAGAGGTTCATCAAATATGTACTCGTTTATCCAGTCTACTTGCCCATTTGCGCCATAGTAGGGAATTGAACCTCTTCTCTTAGCTCGGTCTGTCTCCTTTATTGGAATCCGCATACTATCCAAGAACTGCACGATTTCGCCCAAAGGTTTGCATTCCCATGTCAAAAATTCCTCAGCAGAAAAAGTCATATCTTTTTCATTCAAATCCTTCAGGTCTGTAGTGATTTCTTCTTCAATGTTCAGGAGTTTTTCAATTATTGTCTTGGGGTCTTCATATACTACTTCTGCGTTTTCAGTTTTCTTGAATCGAGAAATCGAGAGAGCATAGTTGTTTTTCTTTATCACTTCGAAAGGTACAAGAATGCTTTGGTCTGATTCTTGACGTTTCTTAAACTTGTTGATGATGTCAGGAATATCCCCTTTTCCATCTATGAAATCACGTTTCTGGTCTAGACTATATCCATCCTTCAGCATTCCATAGAACCAGACATTTTCCGTTTTACCGCCTTTTGCAAAAACTAATACTGCTGTTCCAACACCTGAGTATGGTTGGAATACTCCTGAAGGCATCGACACTACAGCTTCAAGTTGACACTTTTCTAAAAGGAGTTTTCTAGCTTGCACGTGTGCATTAGATGAACCAAACAACACTCCATTTGGCACGATGACAGCGGTTCTTCCACCTACTCTTAGTAGGTTGTAGAATAATTCAACGAACAGAAGTTCAGTCTTGGCAGTGTCTAGTTTGAAGGCGTCATTAATGTCACTCTTGTCTATTGACCCAGCAAAAGGTGGATTGGCAAAAACAATATCGTATTGTGCCTTCTGATCGAACTTCTTTGAAAGAGTGTCAGCATAGCGTATGTTTGGTCTTTCAATTCCGTGGAGTATCATGTTCATGAGCCCAATGCGAATCATGGTTGTATCAAAATCGAAACCATAGAATGTCTCTCGCTTCAGTAAATTCCAGTGAGCTTTCTCAACGATCTTGTCTCCAACTAGATTGTGCGATGTACCATCTTCATCTACCCTGATAATGTCATCGCTTGTGTATTTTCTTAGGACATGTTCGTATGCTCCTATGAGGAAACCAGCAGTTCCACAAGCTGGGTCGCAAATTGTTTGCCCAATGTCAGGATCAACTAGTTCTATCATCATTCGAATGATGTGTCTTGGAGTCCTGAATTGCCCATTTAACCCTGAAGTTTTCAATTCACCTAACAGGTGCTCGTAGATGTCTCCTTGCGTGTCCTGATTTCGCTCGGTGATGTTCATTTCATCAATTATTGCCACTGCTTCTTGTAGCAGCGAAGCTTTGGGTATGACAAAATTAGCATCCTTCATGTATTGCGAATAGAGAGTGTCATCTCCGTTATGCAATTCTTTGATGAAAGGAAACACCTCAAGCTGGACATGTTTCAGCATTGCTTCAGCGTTCAGGTGCTTCCATTGTGGCCATCTACAATTTTCGTGACCTTCAAAGATAGACTTGTATTGTTCTTTTCGTGCAGATGCCCTTTTTGAGTGAATTGTGTCCAAGTCTTCTAGTCGCTTCATGAAAATGAGATATGACATCTGTTCGATTGCAGTCAATGGGTTGGCGATACCACCAGACCAGAACTTATCCCAGAGTTTGTTGATTTGTGCTTTCAATTCAGGAGCTAACACGCAATACTTCCCTCTCTAGGTCTGTGCATAACTGTATGACTTCCTTTAAGTCTTCATCTTGAAATAGTGGAATAGGTGCGGTTACTCCAAAGTTTGTGAAGGGTGGTTCAAAAAGGTCACTGTATTCTATATGGTGCTTCTTTACAAAAACGGTTTGTATTGTCCTTAAGAAGTTAACTTGGTCTGCATTCAGGTAGTTCTTTTCTATCATGAAGGTTTTGAATGCATCTTCAATCTTTTTCTTGGGGTCAGGAAAACTGTACATTCCTAAGACGTTCTTGATGAACTGTACCAGCGTTCCTTCGTTTTGTTTGAAAGCCTTCTGCAAGACTTCTTCTGTTATGTAGAGTTCAGGACTATTCAAAGTTCTTTCTAGATTTCGTAGGTCTTCCTCAGTTAAGACTTCATTTTTCCTAATCTTTAGAATTGTAGGATGTTTTTCAGCTATTTCCTTTATTCTTTGTTCAACTTTCTCGATGTAAGTCTTAACATACTCCTGCAAGGGCAATGGTCCATATTCAATTATTTGACTTTCCTGAATCATATCATCGATGTCCAGTATGATAGTCGGTCTGGGCTCAGGAAGCCTGTACCTCATCAATGGAGTAAACTCTCTTCCAAGCATCTGAGCATCTTCATAATTGATATGTTCCCAAAACGTTGGGTTCAATACCTTGTTGAGCAGTTGTTGCTCGGTTTTGACTTCATTGATTGTTGTTGGCAAACATTGCAGGTTTTCACCTATTTCATCTTTGAGTCGTTCAATCTCAGGTTGATTGTTATTTAGGATGGCTAGACTCAACTGTTCGATTTTCAGCGTGAAATATGCTTCATCTGGATTTACATCTTGTTGGTACTTCATCAAAGGAGCTATCTTACTTTTCAAGAAATCTAGGGGGGTGAGACCGATAGTGTTCCAGAAGTTTGGTGAACGAACCTTCTCTATTTCACGCATATGTTCTTTAATCGATACAGATTCTAAGGGTAATGATTCTACGTCAATTAGCAGTTTTTTCTTCAATAGTTCTGAACGTTCATCTTTGGCTTTCAAAAAATGGTCTAGTTGTCTTAAGCGTACAATGAAGATTTTTGTTGGGATAGCTTCTGCTGGTTTAGCTTCCTTTCCCTCAGGGTTCATCTTGAACCATTCAAAATTCTTCCAGAAATCAAAGATTAGGAAGTACTCTTTCTTTCTATTATCTAGCCAGTGTCTATGTGCATCTTTGCACGTTTGGTCGCTTCTTGTCCCTCTACCTATCATTTGCCAGAACTTTATTTTGGAAAAGACAGGTTTGGCAAAGGCTAGATTACATACTTCTGGCACATCTATTCCAGTATCTAGCATGTCCACAGATATTGCGATTCTAGGGAAGTCGTCATTCTTGAATTCCGCAATTAGCTGTTGTGCTCTGCTGTCTTCTGAGACTATGATTCTTGTCAGTCTTCCTTTGTAGTGGGGATATAGCTTTTCAAAAGCTTCCCACAGTCTCTTTGCATGTTTTTTGGACACAGCAAAAATGATTGATTTAGCTGGTAGTGTTCCAGTTTCATCCATGATGCAGTTATCCATGAATTCTTTGACGATTGCTTCGTTAGTTCCCACTACTACAACTTTCTTCTCTATGTCTGTACCTTCAAAGTTGAGTTCATCTTCTTCAATGCCCTTGTCTTCTATGACTTTTCTTTTGATTGCGTCTGGTATGTCTTCAGGTTTGATGCCTTCTATTTGGAAGTGAGTCTGTGCTGTGTAGACTTGATAATCAACCAGATACTTTTCTGTAACAGCTTGCTCATAGGTGTAAAGAAATGTTGGTCTTCCACCTTCGCATTCGAAGAACCTGAATGTATCTCGTTCAATTAGGTCTGAAGGAGTAGCTGTTAATCCTATTTCTATCGCATCAAAGTATGTGAAGACATCTTTCCACTTGTTATAGATTGACCTATGTGCTTCATCAGAAATGATAACGTCAAAATCTCCGCAAGAAAACTGTTGATAACATTCCATGAATGTCTGGATAGTTGAAGCATACAGTCTTGATGTCTTGTCTACTGTTCCAGAGAAAACCTTCACTTTTGACTCGTTTGGAAAGAATGTCTTGAACCCTAGGTCACCATAGGCTTGGTCTCTTAATGCTTTCCTGTCTGCAAGGAAAAGAATTCGTTGTGCTCGATTAGCTCTCAGCAAGACATCTATTAATGCCATTGAAACTCGTGTCTTGCCAGTTCCTGTCGCTTGAACAAGAAGAAACTTCCTCTTTCCTTTCTCGATTCCCTGCAAGACTCTTTTTACCGATTCAATCTGGTAAGGTCGGTCAACAATTTCCTTCTTGATTGGAACATCCTGAAAGTCTTTTTTTGAATAATTCTGAAATCGTATCCGTTCAAGCGAATTCCTATCATGAAAACCGCTAACCATTCGGGGATTTTCGAATGGTCTGTTCCAGAACCAAACCTCGTAACCATTTGTTAAGAAGATGAAAACATCTTTTCCTGTTTGCTTCTTAATATCATCTACATAACCTTCTGCTTGTCTTTGCCCCAGAACTGAGTCCTTTGAAGTCTTCTTTGCTTCAATTGCAGCTAAAGGCATGCCTTTGGAATCTAAAAGAAGATAGTCTACATATGCGTGTTCTTCAGGGTCTTTCAACGTTTGTGATACTGTCTTGTATTTCCCTGAATTGAAGTCTGACTGCTTTGTGTCAACTTCCTGATAGACCTTAGTTCTGTCATTGACATCCCAGCCTGACTTCTTCAGAAGCACGTCAACTTTCTCTTTCCTCGTCCTATACTCTGTCACAGCAGTCATGTGATTTTACTCTCACTAGTTCTCGGAAACCCACATCTGTGTCCTTCTTTCCGAGCACAGGACTCGTTAGTCCAAATACATATCATAGAACTAACCTTAAAAATACCGCTGAGAAAGGTTCAACCAATTCAAAGAACCGTTAGAGTCTGTTTAGGAAATCTCTTGCATAACTGTTGGCAGCTCTTTCCTATCTAAGACAATCTGTTTTTCTTTGTTACCTTGACCTGTCCCGATCGATCCAAGATCATACGAAAGCTTCACTTTAACCCCACTCTCCATTTGCTGAAGATGTTGTTTCAAGCTCGGGTTTATTATTCTCGCGGAATTCGTGATTATGCGGGGTTGACAGGCTGTGGTGTGTCCCAAATGTGGTTCTCAAATGCGGGAAGACAGACATTTTCAAGCTTTAGGATCTGAAGTCGAGCTGGTTTCAAAAGATGCATTCCTAGGCGACAAGCTCAAAGTCTTCTACTGTGAAAATTGCGGTTACATAGAGTTGTACCGGGGCAAGCAAAGAGGATTCTGACCTCACACATTTAAGAAGCTATTTTAAGAAACCTAGGACATATCCTGATTTGGGGAAAAGTGTTTTGGACATCATTAATGAGATTTCTCGAATAAGGGACTCACACATCCCGGCAGAGAGAGTCAAGAAAAGGGCGCAATATGAAGATGGAGCCAAGAATTTGCTTGTGGCAAAGATGGCCAATCTGACCTGGGATTTGATCGACTCTATAGTATCCCTAATGGACTCAGACTTCTGGCGGGGAGAGCAAATTGAGGGTCGATTCTATCCCCTTTTCGGCAAGCCGAATAGGAACAGAATCAGGACTAACGATCTGAAAAATCTCAAAGAATTCTTGAGCACGGTTATCAGAAAAGATGTTTCAAAAATTGATGAGGTAATATCAAATCTGAACGGTATAAGCTACGGTGCCACGTCACTATTCTTCTACATTACGAACAGAGACCGATACAATGTTTTCATTCCGATAACGGTGAAAGGATTGAAAACAGTCTATCCTGTAGAAACAAAGGAATTGGTATACAACAGACCATTTGAGAAGAACTATTTACTGTTCAATGATCTCTGCAACCGTCTGAAGAAAGAATTTTCTGTGCAGCCACAAGAACTCGATATATTATTGACAGTTTTTGGGAAACAAGCACAGGTTGATACTGAAGAACAAAAGGAACTTGCACACATAGAAACTCTGAAGCCCACAGTTGTTAGTAGTCATGTTGAAGCTGAAGCAATACTCCTTGAAATCGGTAATCTTTTGGGATATGAAACCTACACTTCTGATCCTGCCAAAATCTTTGAGAACAAAAAACTCGGCATTATTGCTTCGTCCGAAGAAGTCCCAGAGATACTGAGGAGCACGAAGAACGTAGAGAGAACTGATGTAATATGGTACAAAGAGGATTCACCACCAAGTTATTTCTTTGAGGTTGAGCATGGAGGAACAATGAGAGACGCTCTTCATCGTTTGTATCAAGCGAGGCATCTTAACGCCAAATTCTTTATTGTAGGACCTGAAGAAAATCGACAGAAATTTGAGGAATGGGTTTCCACTTCTCCGTATAACTCTTCTAGAAAGCTCTACAACTTCAAGACGTTTGAAGAGCTTTCAAAACTCTATGACCTGATCAAGAGCGCTGAGAACTTCAAGAAAGAGTTTGGAATTATGTAACCTGTATTTCCAGTCCTCACTACTTGTGCGAGCCATTTCCTGATGGGCGTATGTTGTTTGCTGACCAAATTTGAAAAGCGCGCGCCCTAGCCATGTATTCTGATGAATAAGGTCGTTGGGTAGGTACGATTCTTGACACTGTGCTTTGTTGAGACCTGCAAAGCACGCTATGCTTTGTGAACGTGCGCTCCTGTGATAGATCTTCTTTTGTTGAGAACGCGTTCATTGCATTGTGAGTATTCCTTCGGCAGGTACGGCTGAAATCAGGATTAGATTTGTTTTGACTGTGGGAACGTGACAGAACTCGGTCTTCTTTTCAGGCCATTCAATGTGCAGTATGTATCGGTCGAAATCTCTTCCTTGGAGTGAGAGGTTTGGCGAAAAAAGGAATCCAGGTCTTCTACATACGGGGCAAATGTATCGCGCGATAGGATTCACCTCTCTGATGAGACCCATTTTCACCTTTTTGTCAAATGGAGTTTCCGAACGTTCCCCTCGCTTTGGTATGTTTTCGAACCATCCGAGTTTTTCCTCCATCATCCAAAACAGATCGTTGATGTCTTTCATTAACCGTTCAACATCTTTGTTGCCTGACTTCTGAACTATTTTAGTCAACTTATGAACACAAAGTGCAGCAGTCTTACGCCGCCTGTAAGCGTAAATGTGTTCTTTTTTCTTGAGGTAGCTCGTCATGGTTTAACCATCAAAGTATACATGACGCTGTATACTTAAAGGGATTTGGGGAGATTTTGATAGTACATTATTGATGAACGCGGGCGCGCTCGGACATATTCGTGTAACTAATAGCAAAACAAGCAACAAGGGATAAAAATGCACGAAATTTTGGAAGAGGCCAAGAAAGGTCCTGGCAAGAAGGAAACATTAGAGAAGTATCTTCAGCAATCAGACTCTGTTGAACACTTCCTAAAGCAAAGTGATGACCCGAGGGCAGTCACTGCCAAACGCTTCTACGATGAAGTTCCTTCAGGCACCGTTAAGCTCTTCAAAACTACACGCGCAGGAGCAACCGTTGCCCTTTGCAGCGAAAGTATCAGACGGAACGAGTTATTTACGCTCGTTTGCCGCACAAACCGAAACATTACGAAAACAGTTAAGGAAGAGACCACATCTGTGGTTGGGCGTCCTGTTAACGTTATTCATATTATGAGAAACTCATTC
>Ga0315288_10009563_pt1 | contig 12206 bp, 23 predicted proteins | sample YL17G11_20_MG_FD_203454 | JGI IMG/M metagenome (GOLD analysis project Ga0315288, IMG submission 203454) | Sediment microbial communities from Yellowstone Lake, YNP, Wyoming, USA - YL17G11_20 | ecosystem: Environmental > Aquatic > Freshwater > Lake > Sediment | place: USA: Wyoming | collected...
TGTTGGGAATTCGCTTTTAAACGGCTTCTAAAGCAAGTCCAGTTGATTCCGGTGGACAAGTTTACTCCAGCAACCTACATTGATAAGAGAGTGCCAACCTGGTCGCCATAAATGGCGTTCCGGTGGGCATCTTTATTCCCACAACTCAATCGTATAAGGGCAAGCGGTTGGGAATTGAGTGAACCGAGTGGTTCAACTGGATCCCGCCGAGCAGAATGCTCCCACAACTTTCTCGTATAACCAAAGGAAACAATATGTCAAATGTAGAAACCCACATCGAGCCAGTGATTTTCATTATGAGTTGCACAAGTGACTCAATTTACTTCAAAATCGACAATAAATTCAAGGATATTGCAATTGTTGATAATATGGATGAAGTGGTTGAAAATCCCGACTTACCCTATGCAAAGGATTATATGAATGCGCTTAGCCATGTCATTGCGGAGAAGTATTCGCAGATGTATGCTTTAATGGGAAGTCGATTCACAAGTGATGGTGAGTTATTAGGCTTGCTTAATGTGGTTGTAAAAGATGGTATGTGTATTGTTGATGTGACAAAAGAACTTGAAGAGTGTCTTGAGTATAGGCAGTTGACTCATTTTAGTGATGCTGAGAATTTGATGAGTTCAATTTATGATATGTATGATGCGATGTCATCGAATGAGCGACTCGATTTTATTAATGTATTAACGAATCGTAATTCTTTAAATAAAGTATTAGAGAAATAAGTTCCGGTGGGAGTGAATGCTCCCACAACTTTTTAGTGTAAGTAAGAAACAAGTTATCAAAAGGATACAAAAAATGAAAAAGAATCTTTTAGCGTTTAAAGTCTGGAATTCTAATGATTGTAATGATGAAGCACCGACTATTGGTTTTGTAGAGGCCAATGATGAATTCTTTGCGAAATTGCAAGAGTTGGTAGATGTTTTTAAAAAAGTTGATAACAAGACTCTGTATAAAATGGATTTCTTTTGGCATCCATTAGAGTGGGTAAATGTGGATTCAAAATCAAAAGTGCCTGACATTGCCACACACAATGTATTTTGCATTGATGACTCTTATGAGGAGTTAATAGATTTAGTTAATGAAGATGGACCATTTGGAGTGGAGCTCAGAACAATTGATTCTGTTCGTACAAGTGCGGAAGTATGTTGTGTCTCTAAATTAGGAATTAAATTCAAGAGTTGTGATAAATATAGCGGTGAAGATTATGGAACTGAATTTATTACCATTGAACAAATCAAAGCAGCTATGAATGAAAAGAATTTATTGAAAGTTGAGGAATAAAATGAGTTCAAAAGATGAGTTAATATGGGAAAAATATGAGCTTGAAGCGAAAGTTGCAATGCTTACAAAACAAAACAATGTTATGACTGAAACGCTCAATAAAGTCGGTAATGAGCGTAATTATGGTTTGATTAATGAATGCTTTGTCACATGTGAAAATATCAAGTCTGAATATGATGCCGAAAATGAAGATGAAGATGAAGATGAAAAGGATGGTGTATGAAATTTTTATTAATTTTTTTGATTATGACTTGCGTATCATTCGCAAGTTCTGTCAAAGTGACCTGCAAAGCGAAGACATTTACAAACACTCTCATATTTAATGAGACGCGTGATTCAATTCTCATTGAGGATTGTATCACAAGTCAAGATATGGTGGCAAATGAAATCGAGCCGCATTGCCAAACGAATTTATATCTATATAAAAGTGGTGGCAAGTGGTTTGATGAGCAAAACTATGAAACCAATGTGAATGTGGTCAATACAAGTAAAATCGTGTTCCCTAGTGATATGGATGGTCCGGGATTAACTTGGAAATGTAAGCCATATAAAAAGAAAACATAATCCGGTGGGGGCAAATGCTCCCACAACTCCTTTGAGTAATGAGGAGTTTAAATGAAACTCTCAAAATTAATTCAAAGGAACATAAAATGGGAACAAGATCATTCATTAGCGTAGAAATTCAACCAGGTCTTTGGTCAAATGTATTGGTTAAATGTGATGGACAACCGGGTCATGTTGGACAATGTTTGCGAACATATTACGCTGACCAGCTAAATGCTCTCGCACTTGTCTCAAGAGGACCATTTGAAGGCATTCGTTCAAAAGCTGAAAATCTCCCAATTTTTAATGTCGCAGCGCCTACTTATGGCAAAACTGAATGGGATACCATTTGGTGCATAACACCTGAACCATATTGTTCAGAAGAACATCATTATATCAAATCGTGTGATGGTGAATGGGTATATTCAAATACTATCACAGAGAAAACTTATCCACTTGCAAGTTATGTGGATGGTTTGATTGAAGTGACTGATATTATTTATTTTAAAAAAGACATTGAACTTAATCCACTTCCGGTGGAATAGGTTCAACCCACAACTCATCTGTATAACAAAAGGAAACATTATGGTTTCTGCTAAACATAGTAGATAAGAATTGGGGATAAAACTATGAGTGAAGATATTAGAAAGATGATTGAGGAAGTTAAGAACTTCAAACAGAAAGTTAAGAACTTCAAACAGTTTGTGAATGAAAATACAACGAATGATGATATTTTTGTTAAAAATATTGGAAATGAATATGTATATGAATTAATGAGTATGATTGAAGGGTTTAATACAAATGGTAAGCCAAAAATAGGGTTATTTAAGGGTGATAATTTAATAGGTGGAGTATTACTTGATGAAGATTATTTGCCTTGGGAATATAGATTTGATGTTGTTATTAACAAAAAATTTAGGGGTAAAGGTTATTTGAAATTGTTAATAAACAAACTAAAAGAAAATTTCAACAACGATAAACAAGCCTACCAATTATCTGCAACTGTTGTAAATAAAAAATTAACAGACATTTTGGTTAATAATTTTGGGTTTTATAAGGGTGAATATGAAGGTGATGATTTTGTTTGGATTACAAAAAAGATTTAAAGTGGGCGATAGAGTTAAAATATCAAGTCACAGTAAATTGATAGCACATACACCAGCTACAATTATTCAATTTGGAAGACACGACTATTTGATAGAAGATGATAATTTGAAAAAACACATAGTGTATCAATTTGAACTATATCAGTAGTATTGTGCCTTCCGGTGGAATAGGTTCAACCCACAACTCATCTGTATAACAAAAGGAAACATTATGGCGAACAAATCATACAAACACTTTAGCTTCAAAGTTCATCGTACAGATGAGGATCATTTACCTGCTTGGCGTCGGGAATATCCTCGCGGTTATTTCGCATTGGGCGAAATTGATGCGAACATTCTTCGTGAGAAACTTGTTAAGGAAGTTGCTGAATTAGGTAATAGAGAATTAGTTGAGAGTTGTTCTGAGAATTCAAATCCTTATTATATGTATAACTCATCGTCTCCATATAGCCCTAGATGTCAAACTCCGATTGGTCTTGGAAGTAGTCATAATTCTCGTGGCGAGAGTACAGGTTCTTATTACACTTGTAAAGAGTATTTAAGCGATGCGCGTGTAGTTGTGAATGAGCGTTTGATTGAAGAGGGCAAGCGTCAAAAAGACTATTATTCTCAACAATGGGTTTAATCCGGTGGGGGCGAATGCTCCCACAACTTTAAAGAGTCAGTGAAAGGACACACAATGAAATTTTTTATTACTTTTGGTTTTTCTCATCCACTTGGTCATTCATTCCTTGAGATTGAGGCTGATAATGAGAATCAAGCGCGTGAAGCCGCAAGTGCTTGTTTTCCTGGTTGGGCAAATATTACTCATACTGAACCGACTGATTTGCGTAATAAGATTGTATCGAAAGTCAATGCAGATATTGCAATCAAAGTATTTGGTTAATCCGGTGGGAGTGAAAACTCCCACAACTTTAAAGAGTGAAACAAATAACAAAAGGTAAATTATGTCAGCGTGGGAAATTACAAGTGAAGATATTATCATCGTGCTTTCAAATATGGGTTATGAAGAGCCAAGTGAACGACAAGTTGAAGCTGCGTTTGATGTAGTTGATGCCGATAAAGTTGAGCGTGCGGCTCTCTATGGGGATGATATGTCGGATCAAGTTGATATGGCTAACATCGAAATTGAAGAGCAATTAATTGAGCATTGCAAAGCGTTTGGTAAGGGTGCGATTATCGCTAGTGTTTACCACCAGGATGCAACAGATGACACAGAAGAGATTGATTGGTCTATTATCACAAAAGAAGCATTGACAGAACTGAAAACAGAAGCATATTATGTTTTTGACGATGGTACAGAATCATTGATTGAGGATTTCAGTTCAGAATCAATTGACCTTAATGTGAATAATGGAGCGTTAATCGCTATTGAAATTTAATCCGGTGGGAGTGCAGACTCCCACAACTTTTTGATATGAAAGGAAAAATTATGAAACCAATTTTAAAATGGGCTGGTGGTAAAACAAAATTACTTCCAGACTTAGAATTAGCTATCGGATCGGGTGGCACTTTGTATGAACCATTTGGTGGTTCAATGGCGGTTGGTAGTCACTTTCTATCAAAAGGATTATTCAACAAAGTTATTGCTTATGATTTCAACAATGATTTGGTCAATCTCTATATGGTTGTTCAAGGGCAGTTGGAATTGTTTATTGAGGAAGTTCAAAAGCTTTTCGTTGACGAAAACTTAGTTGAAGATTGTTATTATGAAATTCGTGCAGAGTTCAATAATAATCGTAAAACATTTACGAAGCCTAATGTAAGAATGGCTGCGTTGTTTTTGTATTTGAACAAGTTTGGATTTAATGGAATTTGTCGCTATTCAAAAAATGGATTTAATGTTCCATTTGGGAAAAAGACATCTGTACCAAGTCCTGATATTGAAAATATTAGAGAGTTCAGTAAAATAAAATTTGAAATTTACAATGAAGATTTTAGAATTGCGATGTGTGATGTTTTATTAAACGGTGTGGAGGGAGATGTTCTTTATCTTGACCCCCCTTATGTTTCGCTCACACAAGTTGCCGGGTTTGTCAATTACACAGAGGGAGGGTTTGGGAATCGAGAACAAGAGCATTTGGCCGTATTTGCAGAATTAATTTCCAAGCGTGGAATTAAGGTTGTAATTAGCAATCACGATACAGAATACTCTCGTTTGCTTTATAAAAATGCAACTGAAATTCGAGAGTTGGAAGTTCAACGAAGTATTTCACCAAAAGGCGATGAGCGTAAAAAAGTTAAAGAACTCATTGCAATTTATAAAGGACAACAATGAAAAGCACCGCAGAAGCACATAACATCTTTCAATTCTCTGTAATTGGCCGGCTCTTTGGCTTTGGTTTTACAGAAGTTAGTGATGAAGCATCATGGAATCGTGGTAAGAATTTAGTCTTTTGGCGAAGCGCGCCAACAAGTGATATTCTTATTAATTATGGTAAGCGTGGCAAAGCAGATAGTATTCTTATTCGCAATAATGCAGGTAAAGTCGCCCGTCTTGAATTGCGTTGGCAAAATACAAGTGGCAGTGCCCAAGACAAATATTTCAAATGGGTATTCGATGCCGAATACGCTTGTGAAGAGGAAGTGGTCTTAATCGTGCTTGGTGGTGGTGGGTGGAGTGAACCATTGCTCAAGTATGTAGATGCCCATAAAAGCGTCCCTGTGCCTATCAAACGAACGATTGAGACAATCCTTGATACTGATTTGAAAGATTGGTTGAAAAAGTTTATTTAATCATTTGACAGGTGTGATTAAATTACTATATTAAACATATCAACTCAAAAGGTTGGTATGTTGTTTCCAGAGTGGAGACAGAACAAAAACCCCCCATTCACCGATTGGTGAAAAGAAAAGGACTATATATGTCAGCATCTGTTGTGTCGATTCGTATTGAGAATTTGCAAAGTCGTGAAATTGAATCAGAAGTAGTACATCGTCATACAGGTTTAGTGCCGTTATCAAGTTTTGGTAATTTGATTGGCAAAATCAGTATGCATCCAAATCCGCGTTTACCCTCGTTAAATGATGTCGCAAAAGAAATCCAAATCAGTTTGGACGAAGATCAAAACACATTCCATTTACAAAATCGTGGTGTCTTATTGAGTTGTGCAGGTATTAACCGCTATACAGACTCAAAAAAACTTAAAATTATTGTTGATGAAGAATGTGAAGACAATGGCATTTTAGATGGTGGTCATACCACATTTGCAATTGCCTTGTATATCATTCGTAAATCAATCGAAGCATTCCCGGATTCAGCTCCAAATAAAACCAAGCCAAAATCTTGGGGTGAGATGAAATCAATGTGGATTGAAAATAACGAAGCAATTACACAATATTTGACTTCAAATGTTCAAGAGCAATATCCTTTAATCCCGGTTGAGTTTTTGTTGAAAAATGATGCCGCAACTGATGTTGAATTCAAAAAAGATATTGATTCAATTTCATCGGCGCGCAATCGTAATACTCAACTCAAAGAGCGTGACCGCTTAAATAAAGAGGGTGTATTTAACATTATCACAGAAATTCACGGAAATGAAGATTGGTGTAAACATACTATTTTCCGTAGCCAAGAGCAGCGTGATGATAAGGATAAATACATTCAATTAGAAGCTATTGTTCGCTTGGCAATTATTCCATTCTCGATTGATGGTTGCGAAATTGGACGTAAAATTAGTGGCTCAACTATTTACAACGGTGTCGCAAATGCACTCGAAATCTTTGATGCAATCGTTAATGGTAATGATAATGCTCCAAAATTATCCGATACTATGCGACATAGTGGCATTCTTATTTTGAAAGACATCGTTAATATTTACGATGAACTTTATATGCAATTGCCTATTGCTTACAATCTTTCAGGTGGAAAATTTGGTGCATTGACGAATGTCAAACTTGACCCAAAAGGAAAAACTCCTATCTTCCGCAACAAATGTGATTATTCATATCCAGAAGCGTATCTTAAACCTTTGATTTGGTCATTGAAAAATTGTATGGTTATTAAGAAAAATACCATTGTTTGGAAAAAAGACCCTTACAAGTTTATGACAGATGTTCTACATAATCATGAACTTATGTCAGCCTATTGCAGTGAAGTCCGCACAATGATTCCTGATAAGTTTGGTAAAAAAGAAGGCAATTATGGTATGATGATTAGTGCAAGTCGAATCCACGCATTATGATCCGGTGGGAATGAAAGTTCCCACAACACATCGACATCAATTGAAACCTGTTAAGCATTACGCTTAATAGGTTTCACCATTAATGGAGAATATATGAAATCAACTTATGAAAATGATATAGTGTCAACAGTTGTCAAGCTTAATGATGGACGCACTATGAGAACAGATGCCCACGCAGATGGTATGGTTCTTATCTATGTCGATGACGAGCTTCTTATTCATGTTGACAATACCAATTTAGAATTAGAGGAAATGGCTGATACAAATCCAAACACTGGATTAATTACCGCGCACTTATATCCATTAACTAAAGATGAGCCAGCTTCGTTTGTATTAACAAACACAAAAGTTGTTCTTTATGCAGATGATGGAAGCAATTTTGTACGAGAACAATGATGTATCGCCTACATACAAATAAAAGCAAAGATGGTACTTATACTATAGTCCTTACAGATGCTAATGGCTATAGGTTTTATTATGAATGTACATTTGATTCGATTGAGCGCGCCAATCACTTTATCAATAGAGTGAATCATTCTCTTAATGAAGGGATAGCAATCAACTTTTCACATTGGGAAGAAACTCTTCCGGAGTTGAATTCTATTGCTTATGAAATGATAAATGGTTCACGTGGAATGTTTGGTAAAAATAATAATCGGCAAATTGCCGAATATTCTTGAGTCAAATAAACTTGGGTAAATCGACTAGGAGTCATTTATGCCAGATACTCAACGAATCCACGTTCTTTACCCTGATGGTAATGAAAGAACATTTCACACAAAACCACAATTCTTTGAAGAAAGCGTTCAAAAGTGTTTAGGTGGTTGCATAGAGCTTTGGGATCCGGGTGCGAAACATCCTGTCCTCGCAGTACACGAATCGCAGCTTGGTCCCCATAATCGTTTAGCATCAGCTCGTTATGGTGTTAATGCGAGAGGTCCTGTTGCAGTTCTTGAAAGAGGTATAGCATTAGATATACTTAAAGAGTATATTTAATCCGGTAGAACAAATTAGTTCCGCAACTTATTTATATCAAGGAGAGAAATATGCAAAAGAAACCTAAAGAACCAGCTATCGTAAGAGCTGAACGCATTCAATCACTTGGCGGTTTTGGTGCAAAACGCACACAGGTCGTGACAGACAAAACCAAGTATAATCGGAAATCAGAAAAGACAGGCATTGACCTGTCTTCTTCCGTTTTCATTCCTGAGTTGAATATTACATCATTATCATTCAATTCAAAGACTAATCTTGCGGCAATCGAGTTATCTAATGGAGATAAATTCAATGCCAAAGTTATTCCAGGTAAATTTGTTAAGGTAGAAATACCAAGTGAATATCGCAATCACAATATGGGTGATATTGGGATTCGCATTGAGCGTATGGTATTATTTGCTTACTTCTCTATAGAAGTTCCTAGTGTGAAACCGTACAAAAAACTTAATGAACGTGGCACTAAATGGCAACCTGTAATAACCTGATCCGGTGGGAATAAATACTCCCACAACTTAATCGTATATAATCAAGAAATAAATAACATCATGGACAATCTCAAACCAAGTTTCAAAAATCAATTCACATCATACGAACTAGGTGGTGATGCCATCGTATACTCCGAAGTCATTGAATTAAATATGTACAGAAATTCACGCGGACAACTTGCCTTTGATGATGACCGGGTTGGTATTAAAAACGAACCATTTGTGGCCGGTATGGATAAAGTTTTGGAGGCATTAGCTTTGCAAGCTGGCTCAGACACATTCACATTAAAGATGCGAGGATTCGCAATCCCAAATTGTGATATTACTTGGACTGAAAAACCAACCAATGAATACTTTGAAGTGACTCTCAATGAAAGATTATATCACAATATAGTTGGTAGAAGTCATTGGTATGATTGTAAGAAGCTAGAGCAACGCGTGTGGCTATGTCCAAATCTACATAGATACTATAACATTGCTCCGGATATCATTTGGTTCTACATTTAAGGTTTAACTCTTATATCCATTCCCATATCGGCTTGTTGCGGTGGCAACAATTCTTTAGGGACCGGTTTAAACTCTTTGAAGAATTTGGAAAAATATGCGGTGTATAGTCTAGCTTTGTCGCTATTCTCTTTTTCATCACCACCTGATGGAATATATGATATAGCGTCTGCTCCCATCATATCAGTTATTTTACGCATCATTCCAAATGCGGAATTGAATGCGGTCACACTTCCTGTACCAGTTGCACCAAAATCATTTGCACCCTCTTTAATAAAACTAAGAGATACCATATTATCACTACCAAATTGTTGTGAAAATGCAGGTGGTACTTTTGTGCCGGCCACATTCAATCTATAAGCCTTTCCATCTGCTCCTCTACTCCAAACCCGATACACAAGTTTTCTGCCATTGTCAGATATCAATTTGTACCCATTTAGGAAGGGCTTCTCGCCCTCTTTGACTTCAGTCATAGTAGGAAGTTGCGCCACTTCAAATAAGGCTGTATACGCCTCAAAAACCGCCTCTAATAAAGCTTCATCATTTATGGATAAAATATCGTTAATCATATAATCTCCTTTTGGTGTAAGTTTATTAATCCGGTGAGCATTATTAGTCACACAACTCATCGACATCAACCAAAGGATATGATATGTCAACATTAGAAGTTAAAAAGTCATTTGAAGTTCATAAGATTGCTATTGAAAAAGCAAACAAATATGGAAAACCAATTGATGTAGTGTTTGATGAGATGTGGGAAGCACAAGCCAAGTCACTTACAGAGGAATTAGTTGGAATGGCAAACACTTCTAATGCAGATACTGCGTTTGTCAAAGGAATTGTTCAAGGAATTCTATCACAACATAGATCAATCCAAGATGATTTCATTCTGGCATTAGTCACCGCATTAAGAATCTATGGTGAAAGTGAAACGGACCCTCGTAATGAACTTGGTGTCAATGCGGCCAAACGAATGGCTGAATACGCTTACTAAACAAATGGAAATGATTGCCTACCGGTAGGCAGTCATATTCCCACAACTACAAATTATGAAAAAAACAACCTACGCCGCCTATTGCTTCAAAATGGGCTTTCTCTTGTTGAGAACTCCATTTGAAGTATTCCCCGATATGATGGATAACATCGCCAAAGGATTAATTGGAAAAGCCAAATGGCTTCTCAGATGTGAATATGCTCAAATTCATCGCACCTGGGCCGACATCTATTTGCATATAGCAAAAGAAAGAGCAATGGAATTCTTTCTAGACCCATTGCTCGGATTTCCACGAAATATCCTAGCGGGAATTCGTAATCTTCTCGGTAAGAAAACTTACGCTCCTGCTTTCCACGTTCGCTCTTGTCAATCTCGTAAAAGAGAATACTTCAAAACCTATGGTGTTTTACCTTAAATACCTTATTTACATTATTTAAATTAAATAACTTAAATAATGTAAATAACTTAAACAAATGGACGTATCTTCGATAAAGCATTCTTAGCAAAACTCCAACCGCGTGAACCATAAGATGGAGAATCAGAATCTGCTAATGATAACTCAAAGTCATTAAATGCAGCGGATAACCCTTTCATATCCTCATTCTTAAATGCCCTAATCATTCGCATAATAGAACCATCCAATATCCTATCGCCCTCATCCGCAATAGCATCGTGGACCTTCTCAAGAATCCCTACTAATCCACCACCAAATGTAGTCTTTGGCGCCGGGTCATATCGACCACCACGATTGATACTCGCCTCTAATTGAACATCAACCTTATGTGTCAATACATAAGCATCCCTTATTGTTTCAATCAACTTTTGATTACCACTCGTCTCTAATGACTCTAAAAACGAAATGAACTTCTCTGCTTTCATAATAATCCTCTGGAAAATTTACAGATAGTTTATCCGGTGATAACACATAACCCCGCAACCTACATGGATGAAATGATTGCCACCATATCACCTTATAGGTGTTCCGGTCGGCAACCATATTCCCACAACTCCTAAACAGAAAAGCCGGAAACATAAATGATGGAGTTTCACTCCACCTAAAAGCCGGAAACATAAATGATGGAGTTTCACTCCACCTAAAAGCCGTAAACATAAATGATGGGATTCATTGAACTGAAAGTTCCTCTTGATCCCGCAGTCTTGTTTACTCCCTCAACTCTCTCGTATAACAAAGGAAACACTTATGAACGCTCTTGAAAAGAAATGTATCATTGACTTCATCATCGCTGGCTATACTGATGCTATCATTTTCACTGAATCTTCTGATGAAAATCGTATCTATTCCGATTCTCGGCCATCTGTTAAGGCTCGTCAAACCATTAGTGTTATTTGTCGCCAATTTTACAAAGATAATACAGAGTCTATTAACACATATATGGGTGCTGGTGTATTTCCTACTCAAATCGGTCATGACCTCTGGTTGACCTCAAAAGGTCATGGTGCTGGATTCTGGGATAAAAATATCTTACCTGAAATCGAAGCCTTATTGACAACTGCATCAAAGAAATTTGAAGATGTTAATGTATTTGCTACAAAACGCAATTGCTTTTTGGTTGAGTACTATCAATTTGGTTCTTAATCCGGTGAGGGTCACTCCTCACACAACTCAATCGTATAACAAAAGGAAAACAAATGAAAACTGAAATCGAAAAACCTCGTTTACCACGTGAAGTCAATGCTCTCATTGGAACAATGCACAAATTCATTGTAAGCACCAATGTGATTGAAATTCAAGATGTGGACCAAAGAACATCGGCACTTGAGTTAACCAAAACGGTTAAGAATTATGCCAAAGACCTTGAAGCTGCTCGTACCATTCTCGTCAAGCCATTGAATGATAAAGTCAAAGACATCAATGCTTACTTCAAAACGAAATCAATTCCTCTTCTCGAAATTGAACAAAGCCTTAAAACTGCTATTCTTACATTTGAGAAAGCGTTGAAAGCAAAGGAATTTGAGGCAGCTGAAGCCTTACGCAAAGTTCAAGAAGCTGCCAATGCTTTATCTGTTGCAGATAACACGATGGCAATTGAAGTTCCTGTTCAAGTAGTTGCTCCTAAAATGACTGGTGTAAGTACTGTGACTTCGT
>Ga0315288_10009567_pt1 | contig 12204 bp, 20 predicted proteins | sample YL17G11_20_MG_FD_203454 | JGI IMG/M metagenome (GOLD analysis project Ga0315288, IMG submission 203454) | Sediment microbial communities from Yellowstone Lake, YNP, Wyoming, USA - YL17G11_20 | ecosystem: Environmental > Aquatic > Freshwater > Lake > Sediment | place: USA: Wyoming | collected...
TTAGTGACCCTTGTTGTAGACGCGCTTGAGCCAGCCCGCGCTGAACCAGGGCTTGCCGAGCTTGAGCCCCGGGCGATCGCTGTCGTACGCGGCCGAGGGCGCCATCACGCTCAGCACGTCGTGCGGCGGGATGCCCTCCGCGTGCGCGCTCGCCATGGCGTTCATGATGCGCATGGCGTTCGCCACCTTCGCAGCGTCGGGGTTGCCCGCCGCTGCCTGCGCCGCGATGTCCGTCACCGAGGCACGCGCCGTCGGGTCACCGGCGCGGGCCGCGTCGAGAAGCTGGAACGACTTCGCGGCCGCGGCGAGCGGGAGCCCGAGGCCAGGGATGGCCACGGAGGCGACGGACATTGCCGCCGCCAGCTCGCTCGAGCCGGCGACCTTCTTGATCGCGCTCAGCACATCGCCGAACGACAGCCCGCCGATGATCGTCGCCCCGACATCGAGCCACTCCTCGTTGCCCTCGAGCCCGACGTCGAGCCAGTCGCCGTCGTCGCCGCCGTCCTGAAGACGCGGGCGGCGGTCCGGCCCGAGCCGGTCGCCCGCGACGTCCGCGCAGCAGCACGGGCAGCACCCGCACACCTCGCACGAGCCCCCGGCCAGGTCCTGGTCGTCGCCGTAGTCTCCGTCGTCCGCGTATCCGCCGTCGCTGCCCTCGGCGTCTGCGTAGTCACCGTAGTAGTCGGCTGCTCCGCTGTAGCCCTGGCTCTGATAGAAGTCGTTCGCGACCTGCTGCTGTGCCTGCTTGGCCGCGGCCGCCTGGGAGGCCATGACGTTCAGCGGAATCGCCACGACACCGCCGCCCTGGCCCTGCGCTCCGGGCACGAGCACCGTGGCACCGCCGCGCCCGTTCGGGACGACGACCGCGCCGCCCTGGCCCTGCCCAGGGACGACGACAACGCCGCCCCCGCGGGAGGCGCTGGTCGCCGCGCTCGTGCGAGCAGGTACGACCACAACACCACCGCTGCCACGCGGCGCAGCGCCGCCACCGCGAGGCGCGGCGGTGGTGTGGTCGTGCGTCTGGGTGCCCTTCTTGGGCGGGAGCTTCTTCGTGACGAACCAGGAGAACGGCATCTGAGACTCTCTTTCTGGCGCCCGACCTCGGACGCGAAACACTGTTGCGAAACGTTCTGGTTTCGCGTTCGGGCCTAGTGACCCTGGTTGAAGATCTTGCGGAACACGTCCCACGGGGAGATCGCGAGCTTGGTGCTCATGACCGAGCGGTAGGGGACGTTCCAGAGCCAGCCGGAGATCTCCGCCTCCCCCTGCGCCCCGTTCTGTGCCAGCACCGCGTTCATCTTGCGGAACGCTGCGCACGCGACGATCGCCGCCTTGACCCCGTCCTCCGCGATGTCGTACAGCTCGCAGAGCTTCTCCTGCGCCGCCGTGTCGCCCCGGCGCGCTGCCGTGAGCAGCTCGAAGCCCTTCCGGGCCGCGTCGACGGAGATACCGAGCCCGGGGACGTGATGGTCGGCCCAGCCGATGACCGACTGCCCGGCGGGCGTGTTGACGACCTGGTTGATCGCTCGGGCGGCCTTCTTCATGGCGATCTCCCGCGCGATGCGCTCGCCGGTCTTGACGACCATGCGCATGTCGAGGTTGACGGCGCCGACGCCCGTCGAACCGCCGTTGCGCGTGTTGAACTCGCGCAAGATCATGCGCCGGATGGGCGCAAGCGGAATCTGCGAGACGAGGAGCAGGTCCCCGTCGGCGGTGGGAATGCGGTAGGTCCCGCGGATGAAGTTGTCGTCGTGCTGGATCTGAAGCGAGCTGCTCATTACTTCCTCCTCCTTTTCCGAGTGGCCAGACCCGCCATGTAAGCGAACCCGGTGATGATCGCCGACGTCACGAGCCACATGGCTCTAGAAAATCCCGTTCGTGCGATCGAATGCCTCGCCCGTCTTCGTGAACTTGGCTCTGTCCTCGGGCTTGCACAGCCAGCCAGCCATGCCCGAGATGCCCGCCTTGCGCGCCAGCCCGAGGAGCCCGGAGAGGCTGATGGGTTTGCTGTCGACGGTACCGCCGATCTGCCCCTGCCACTCCTCGATGATGCCGTGGTAGTGCCCGAGCAGGATGCGCTCGAGCACCGCGTACTGCGCGCCCTCGTCGTCGAGGAACGAACGTTCGGTCACGGGGGTGTTGCCGATCTTGAGCCAGACGTAACCGGCCGCGCCCTGGGCGCCCTTGCGCTCGACGAGCCCCAGGCTCAGGAGCTGGCGGTAGTCGATGCGCCACCGCCCGAGCGTCTTGTCGTCCGCGTTGACCGCGCCGCGCGCGCCCGTCGCGAGCGCCGAGACGAGCGCGGACCACTGCGCGTCGGTCGCTTCGTTGATCGGCGACGGAGACGTCACCGTGCGAATGCTCGTGATCGACACCGTAGGCGCAGGAGTCGCGGCAGCGTCGCCCCCGCCGTCCTCTTCCTCTCTCACGTCCTCGTCCGCGTCTTCGTCGTCGTCGTCGCGTGGCAAGTCCATCAGCCCCTCGTCGGACACCGTCCCGAAGAACGAATCGACCTCGGCCATGACCTCGGCGCGTGCGTCGAGCGACTCGGCCAGATCTCCGAGCCCGACCTCGGCCGCGAGCTGCGCCGCTCGCCGGACGTCGCTCGTGTGCGCCTGTCCGCGCTCGAGAAGCCCCAGCACCCGCGTGACCTCGGATGGCGCCGGGGGCTCGTAGAGCGTGTGCGTGGCGCCCGGGGACACGAGCCCGCCGCCCTCGGAGCCGATGCGCAGGAGCGTGAGCCCGCGCGACGGCGCCTTGCTCACGCGCACGAGGCGCGAGGCGCCCGCGGCGATGAGCCCGACGATCCCGACGATGAGAATTTCCGCTCCCATGGACTAGCCTTCCCCTCGATCGCTGTACCCGCCGCCATCGTCGTTGTCGACGCCGCCGAGCGGCTGAACGAACACCTTCTGAGGCTCGTTCGTCGCCGACGCCGAGCCCTGGGCATTGTCGAGCGAAGCCGGGGGAGGATCGGGCGGGCCGTGCTGCTCCGCTTCGACTTGCTCCGTGTGCTGGCCTTCGGCGGCAGCATCGGTGACGGCGGCGATCTGCCGAAGCTGGTTGATCCACAGCCTTGCCGTGGCCGCATTGCCCGCCTGGTCCGCGGGCAGGTCGAGACTGAGATACTTCAGGTACGTCGCCACGGCGAGCCCCGTGTCACCGGCGCGCCTCCAGGCCGTCGCCGCATTGAAAAGCAACGCCGGGCGGCGCGTGAGCAGGTACGAGACGTTGAACGCGACCGCGGCACCCATGAAGTTGCCGGCGTCGTACATCTTCTGTGCGTCGTCGAACGCGTCCTTGCCCTTCTGCGTCTGCGCGGCCTCGGCCGCAGTCGCGGCCGGGACCTGGGGCGCGCGCGCAGCCGGTGCTTGCTGCGCCGGTGGCTGCGCAGGATAGGAGTCGCGCGGTGCCGGCGAAGACTTGGCCTTCTTGTTCGATGCCGCGGCGATCGCGAGCGCGACCAGACCGAATCCGAATGCGATGATCGCGCCCATGATTACCTGCCTCCTGCGATGTTCGCGCCCATGATTACCTGCCTCCTTCGTATTGATCTTGTTCTTGCTCTCGCACTGTCGGCAGGTCGAACCCCATCCCGAGGACGCGGGAAGGATCCTCGAGCCAGGCGCGGCCCTGCGAGAAGCGAGCGGTGACGACGTGGAAAGAATACTGCGGCGTGCCGTCGCCGCGGTCCTGCACGACGTGCTTCAGCCACGGACGCGCGCGGCTCTCGCCCGCGTTGCGCAGCTCGGCGGCACGGTAACACGCGAAGTCCTTGCAATCGCCCCAGCCCTCGGCGATCGTCGTCGGGACGTCGAACCATTCCTTGGGGCCGGTCCGGCGGTAGATCGCCCCCGTCGCGTACAGCGCGGGCGTGCCGGGGTAGGCGCGGAGATAGTCCTGATCGATCCTCGTGAGCGCCTCGAGTATGTAGAGGAGCGCATCGCGCGATCGCTTGAAGTCCTCCGGCGAGCGGAAGAGATCACACCTCAGGATGATGTCGCTCACTGGTGTCCCCCGCAGGAATCGAACCCGCGCACGGTGGAGGTTTCGCCCAGGCTGGCCGGCCCGGACGAACGAAGTACCGAGGCCAGTCGAGGACGTGATGGCGCGGTCGCCGAAAAAAACAAAGCCCTCGCGCACGCCATCTCTGGACGCGCGCAAGGGCTCTGGGGGTCGCTCAGTGTCATCAGCCTATCTCCTCATGAGGCGAGCCGGCCGTCCGCTCCCTCCTGCCCTCTACGGGGCTGCTATGTCTCGTCGCCGCGAGCTGCCGACTACTTCGAGAGCGCCGGCCCGATGAGGGCGGCGAGGAAGCGGTGGTCGGCGGCCGCGTCGATGTTGGTGATCGACAGAACGACGTCGATCGCCGGGTCGGCGGTGTCCATCTTCAGGCGCATGCCGAACGCCTTGCTCGAGAACGTGGAGGCGGGCAGCGAGCCGCTCGAGACGAGCTGCGACTTGTTGCCGACCTTCAGGTCGTCGACGGTGAAGAAGGCCGAGAGCGTGTCGTCGATCGACAGGCGCTCGGGCCGGAACAGGACCTGGGGGCGCTGCGTGAGCTTGGTCGACGTCGACTTGACTACGGCGGTGACCGAGTCGAAGCCGATCGGAAGCTCGCGCATCTCGCCCATGGTCTTCTCGTCGACGCCGTACGGCGAGTGCGGCCGCTGGCGCTGGGGCGAGTTGCGGGGCTGCTGGGGCGCCGGGCGCCTCTGCTGGCGACGGCGGCCGGCGCCCAGGATGGCGTCCAGGTCGTCGCCGATGATCTCGTCACCGCTCACGTCCGGGTTGTAGCCGACGTCTTCCCAACCGATGATCTCGCGTGAAGCCATTGCGTCTGTCTCCTTCGTTCGTTGCCCTGGCCCCTCGGCGTGATCACCCTCGGACGGCTCGCACTTCCGGGTGCGAGCCTGCGCGGCTCCCGGTGTGTCCGAACACCGGGCTACCGCGTCTTAGGTGATCACTACCGCTGGGCACCCTGCGCGGCCTGGTTGACGAGCTTCGCGAGATCCGGATCGCGAACCCCGTCGGAGGCGAAGCCACGCGACGTCTGCCCCGCTTCGATGCTGCGGCGCCCGTTGGAGCCGCTGGAACCTTCGTCCATCTCGCCCGCGACGGTGTAGTTGTCACCGGGGAGCGCGGGCTCCTTGGCGCCCTGGCGCCACTCCTTGCCGGTCCCGTGACCGAGCTTGTGCGCGAACGCCGCCATGGCACCGTCGGCGAAGCCGTGCAGGTGCGGCGCGGCCTTCCCCTGGAGGAAGAAGCCCGCGACGTGCCCACCGGCGCCCGCGAGGAGCGCCAGCGGGACGCCGACGGCTTCGACGGGGCCGTAGCGACCGTCGAGGACGCCGAAACCGAACGCCGCCATGGACACCTCGGCGGTGTGAACGACGCTCTCGACGATCTCCTCCCCCTTCTTGATCGCGCCCGCGTACCTCTGCTTGGCGCGCTCGGCGGAGTCCTTGAGCTTCTCGAGGGTGTTCTTGCTGATGTTCATCGCCATGGTAGTGATCGCTCCTGATTCGGTGGCCGGCTTAGCCGGCGGTCTGGTCTTGCCCACAGGCCGCCTGAGCGGCCGAACGAATGTAAGGATGATGCACACTTGCCTGGGGTGTCAAGCCCATGGTCTACAGCCCCCAGACGAAAATAGGGGGCTGTAGCCCCCAATGCGGATGCAAGTTGGCGACCTACAAGGATGTTTGCTAGGTTGGGCGACCGAGCAAGAAACCAGAGTGAGGCAGTCGATCGATCGATTGACTACGGCTCGCCGGGGAGGGAGATCTCCACCACCTCGAGCTTGACGGTAGCTCTCATCTGCGCCGTGGTCGCCCCCGCGCCGAGCGTGACCACGAGGCGGTTCGGCCCGACACCGATCGTAGCCGCCAGCGTCCAGGTCGCGGCGCCGGCCGTGCCGATGCTCTCCTGCGCACCGGAGCCGGTGATCACCGCGCTTCCCGTACCCTCTTTCTTGACGACGATCATCTGCTTGAAGGCGCGGCTGTTGTTCACGCCGCCGATGATGCCCTTAACGATGCCAGTGACGGTGATCGCGTAGGCTTTCTCCGTCTGAAACAGAAACGGGCCACCCGGTGCTGGCCCGAGCTTCAGCTCGACGGTTTCGCCGACCCCCACGCCCGGCGTCTCGCCGGCCATCGTGAGCGCGGACTCCTGCGTACCGCCCGGAGCTGCCTCCAGGTCCAGCGCGGACCCGCCCGGCCCGCTCGAGTGGGCGCGCTGCCCTACCCGTGACGCCTCCGCGCCGAGTCCCGATGCAAGCGAATCATCGCCCGTGGCCACCGAATCGGCTCCGAGCGCCGTCGAGCGTGCAACGCGATCGACATGCGCGGCGTTGAACCCGCCCGAGTCCGCGAGCTGCCAATCCGTCGGCGACATCGTCGCATCGGCGTCATCGGCGAGCGCGCCGAGGCTGTCAAAGTACGCCTGCGTGTCAGGATCGCCATCCTGCCGTGGAATGTCGACGTCGACAGAACCGGGAACACCTGTCGGAATGGGAATACGGATGATCGCCATGGAAAGCACCTCCTGGGTTGCGAAAGAATCCATGCTAGCAGGAGAATGCTAGCAGGAGAATGCGGACATGCGAAGGAACCGATCAAGTCGGCGCCTTCGCATCTCTGCCGGAGGGCGGTATCTGAGGGAAGCAGATAGAACTGCTCGTCGACGCAGCATCGACGAGAACGTACGAGAGCGTACAGGGAACACCGACGGGAACCCGGCGAGGTGATTCATGGCTCGCCGATCAACATGAGCGCCGCGGGACCTCCCCGCGTACCACGCCCCGCCGGGACGTCGGAACTTCTAGACGCGAGGCTGAACGGGCGCCGCCGAGTCGACGACGCTCGTTGCCGGCAGCTCGAGCACGCGCTGCTGCGCCGCCTTGGCCTCCGCGATGATGTCCTCGATCTTCCGGCCCGGGCGCAGGAAGTGGTAGTTGTTGACGCGGAAACCGCCCTTCGTCTCGACCTGCCCGAGGTGGGCGATCATCACAGCATCGCCGACCTGGGTACCGTCGAAGTCGCGATCGAGCTGATGCGATCCGATCAAGTCCGCGATGATGCGCGGCGAGAGCTGAACCGCGTGCGTACGCAGCGTGCGCACGACGCCGGTCTTCGCGTCCGGGCTCATCTCGATCGTGGGGCCGGCACCGAGGTAGAAGCCGCTCACCGACTGGCCGGACTTCATGCGCATGATCTTCCGGAGCTGGAGGTTCGACGCGCGCGCCTTCGCCTTGAACTCGTCGAGCGTCATGAACGCGTCGTCCAGGTCGCCGGTCGCGAGGGCCTTGCTCTCGTCGAACTCGCCGATCTTGGCCAGCTCAGCAGCAGACATGACCGCGGGACGCTCGAGAGCCGTTTCTGTGTTCTTCGCCATTGCTACACGTTCTTTCTGATCGCTATCCGCGATCGCTTTGTCGGAGCCTTCGCCTTCACGGCGAAGAAGCCCCATTTGCATGATCGACATCGCCAGGCCCCGACCGCCTCAAGCGCGCCACCCTGGCAGCGCTCAACGTCGGACGACCCGCACGTAGGGCACACGCCCTGCGTTCCACTTGCTCGGTCAACCATGCCGATGAGGTAACACGCACGCGACACGGGAGCCAAGAAAAATCAACCGTACCGTCGGAGCTATTGCCGTCGCGGCTCGGGCGCAGAACCGAGAAGCTTCGCGTGCCAACGCGAATGATGCCTGAGCGCGAACGAGTCGCGCGTGGCGACTGCCAGCGCCAGCGCAGCTTCCGCTGCTACCAGTTCGGGATCAGGCGGGTCCAACTCGCTCATCCCGGGTTCAGCCTCTCGTACTCGCGCATGAGCTTGTGCGCCGTCCGGCACGAACGACAGAAGCGATCATCCGGCTTCTTCGTCGCGTTCTGGCACTGCGCGTCTTTGCACTCGATGAGCTTGCGCGCGGCGTTCTGGTAGTCGCCGCTGTCCCGACGACGCTCATGCTTGCCCATTACCAGTTTGCCAAGCCCAGGAACGCGCAGACGAAGCGCGCGGGCCGATCTGAGACGTTGGTGACCCGGATGAGCACGTCCGCCGCGACGTCCGCAGTCACCAGGTCAAACGGCAGCCCGACAGACTCGGAGGCCAGCCGGTCGATCTCGACGAGCTGGGCCGTCCTGAAGACGATCTTGGTCAAGTCCTCCACGTCGACGCTGAAAATGTCCGCGGGGATCGGCCCGGCCGCGACGGGCATCGAGAAGTTGCCCACCCGCACGTCATCGATCATGAAGCTCGCGGCCGTCTCGCGCCAGACGAACAGGCGCGAGCCTTTGAACGTTACCTGAGGACGATTGACCATCGATATGGTGCAGCACGGGGCGATCTGCGCGTGCGAGTCGAACCCCAGGTAGGCGTTGATCTGCTGCGGCGCCCGCGCCTCACCCAGGCGCTCACGCAGCGCCCGGTTGTCGTCCTCGAGCATGGCCGCCCGCGTCTCCGCGTGCGTCTTCTGCTCCAACATCCGCGCGACCGACATCCGCGCGACCGTGGCCGCGTTGATCGCCTGGCGAACCTCACCCGCGTAATAGCCTTCCTGTTCCGTCGCGGGCTCGGTTGCGTAGCCCTCGGGCGGAGGACCGAAGCGCGGGGACACGTTCGCGCCCATCATCTCACGCAGCGCGCCCCAGGATTTCGACTGCTCCTCGGTCATCGGCCGGAAGGAATGCACCGGACCGGCGCCCGCCATCGCCTCGGACTGGAACTCGGGCGGACAGTGATCTCCGCTCATCCCGTGAAAGCCTTTGCCCTTGCCGCAGTACGCGCACCGCTCTGATTCGCTCATGCCGTCTTCTCCTTGCTGCGATGCTGGATTCTGAGATGCCCCTCGACCTGATACGGGACCGATGTCGTGTTGTCGTGCAAGCGCTCCTTGCACGTCGTGCAGAAGACCACGTAACGCGATCGCCCGGTATCGGCGCCGCGGTCGCCCGTCGGCGCCGCGTAAAACGAAGTCCCCTCGACCACGAACGCGAGCCCCTTCGGCGGTCCGTTGTGCAGTATCCGTCGCGGCTTCGGCCAGGGATAGGGCCACCAGACGACTTCCTTCTCGTCGTCCTGGTCGGGGTCAAGCAGGGCTTCCGCGCGTTTCTGGATCGACCACTTGGCAGGTAGCGCGGGGATTCCCGGCAGCTCCTCTGCGAGAGTGCGGATACCGCCGACGCGAACGCGGCCGAGCTTCCACGAGCGCAGCACGACGTCGCCGGCACACGTTGAGCAAGTCAAGATCTGCGGCGAGATCGTGTGATACCAGAGCGTGCGCGTCCCGCATGCCGGACACGGCGCCTCGAGATTGAACATCGCCATCAGACGCCGTGAAACTCGGGAAAGCCGATCTTCCTCACCAGCTCGAAGCAGAAGTCACAGAGGCGGATCGTGCGCCACTCGCCTTCGCCCTCTCGCTTGACGGCGATCACTCTCGGGGTGCGCAGCATGCACCCGAGGCACTCGCCCTGGACGTCGGCAAGCGCGCGCGTCATGCAGACCTTGAAGGACGCAGCGCCAGCCGGGGCCAGGCGCAAGATCTCGTATTGCTCCTCGACCTGCGAGACGTTCGGGGCTCGATCTACGGACCACGGAAGTTTGATCTCCGACATCAGACACCCTCCTTGCTCGGCGCGACCTGGGCGAAGCTCGCGTTGCATGACATGTTGGCGCACATGAACCGTCGATCCCACGACGGACGAACCCACAGCAGCGCTCCGCAGCGCACTGGCAGCTCGAATCCGATTGGGTACTCGCGAGGTTCCTCCTCGCTGTCGTCCGTCTCCGGCATCACTTCCTTGTCGTCATTCCCGTCGTCGATCACGCCATCACCCGTCTTGTCCGAATTGGCCATCCGCTGCTCTCCTCCCTGAAGTTGAAATCGTCCAATCCCTGAGGGCTAGGTGATCTCTCGCGGTCGTCATGCCCATCGAGCCCAGTCCCTTGATCATCCACTGCCCCAGCTCTCGCGATACCCTCGCCTCGAAAGCCGGCGAGCACGGGCGACAAAGCCGCGCACGCTCGCCCGAGTAACGCACGACCGCCGGGTACGTCGAGCGCACGAGCCCGCAGAGCGCACACACTCGGTCTGCGAGCAGCCCCAGGGCGCGAGCCTGGGCGAACAGATCGGGCGCATCCCTATGACGCCTGCGAGCCTCCACGCGCTCATGATCACTCATCCGTCGGTGCCGAACATCACTCGAGCGCGGGTACCGGGCTCGGCAGCCAGGAGATTCACGATCGATGCGACGATAATCGAAGCCACCTAGCGCCCCTCTGCGGGCGTCGCGGAACGCGCCGTAGCCGCCGTGGCGCCCGTGACTACGATCTCCCCCTTGGCCAGGCTCCTGATGAGCAGGCGCAGCAGCTCCGCGATGCTCATGTCGAGCTTCTCCGTCAAGGCGTCGATCGCGGCCGCGTCTTCCTTGGTGACCCTCGTCTGGATCATCTGTGTCAGGATGACCGTCCCGCGCCGCGACTTGCCGAGCCTCTTCATGGCGCCAGTCCCTTGCGCCGTCGCGCCAGCTCATCGGCGAGCTGGCGAATGCAGCGCTCGCAGATCGACACCCCGTCGTACTCGCCGCCCGAGTTGTCGAACTGAGCGATCACCTCGTTTGCCGTACAAAAGTCGCAGATATGCAGGTGAGAGATGACATGCGCCTCGGCCCAGCCGTGCTCCTTCGCGGCGTCGATGATGCGCACTGGAGCTACGCGCGACTGAGACGGCGAGAAGCGTTCCGAAAACCGATCGATGCTCACGCCCGCGCCTCGCCGAAAAGATGCGCTCCCTCGGGGTCGAACGTCTCGCGCGCTCGCCAGTCGGCCATGTCGAGCAGCGCCCGGCTGATCCTCTCCATGTGCCAAGAGTCGGGCGCATACCCTGCCGCTTCTTCGATCGCCGCGCGCCGTGCGCTCGCAGAGCTGGCCCCTGCGATCGATCGAATGAGTCGAATGCGCTCGGCCGGGGAACACAGCGGCGCTCCACCGTTGCAGCCCAGACGCTCGCACTCGGTCGCCGAATGTCTTGGCAGGTTGCGAGCCTGAAGCTCGGGCTGGCCCAGCTCGGCTATCGCCACGGCCCACGAGGACGCCCAGCCCGCAAGAGCCAGGCGCTCAGGCTGGGCACGCCGACCGAGCCCAGCGGACGCGCCCATCACGGCACCGTGATAGCGCGTCGCGAGCTTGACCAGGACGCCGCCCGCGTGTAACACGCGCGTCCACGAGCCGACTGGCTCGAGCCCGGCCGCCAGCGCCTCTCTGGCGCTCGAAAGGGCACGACAGCGTAGCGTACCCTCCCCCATGCAACGGCTCGGACCGTAGACCCTGGAACCAGACGGCTTCGGACGCTCGCAGAGCTTGCAGATCACGCCAGCCATCGCCTGCACCATTTCTTGACCTGCCCCTCGGTGATGATCGAACCAGTTCGGCTCGTAAGCTCGCTCGCGACCGCGGCCAGATCGATCTGCATTACACGGACAAATTCGGTCAACGTTAACCCCCGCGCCGTCGCTGCCTCGGCGACGTATTCATTGATGATCACCCGAGCATCGGCCCAGGTGCAGTGACCACTGAACGCATAATGTATTCTGCGATACATGGGAGAAAATTAACCGTAAATTTACTCTCGCGGGACGGTCAGTCAACGCCGAAAACACAAAGGCCCGGAGTTACCGGGCCTTTGAGTGATCGAGAATGATCGCCTGTTACTGCGCGGGTGCCTGAGCGACCGCGGCCGGGGTCGCTTTCTTGACGCGACCGGCGACCTTGAGCGGCTTCTTCGCCTTCGGCGGCTTGGCCTTCTTCGCCTTCTTGGGCTTGTCGACCTTCTTGGTCGCGCGGTACGTCGCGAGCGCGTCATGCCGGCCGCGCGCCGTCACGAGGAGGGAATTGATGACATCCTCGACGGTAGCGCCGCGCTTACCAACCAAATCGCTGCACCAAGAAAAGAGATCGCCCTCGAGCGTTACTGTGATCTTCTTTGCCATGTCCGAACCTACCTTTCGTCGGTGAGAGTAGTTCAGGGTGATAGCCCTGTCAAGTGATCAACGTAGCGTCTTCCGAAAGCTCCTCATCTTACGAGCGGTCACCGGCGCACGCGACGGCAGCCAGGAGCCCGTCATAGATGGCGCGGCGCGCTTGCTCGGCGCGCAGCACGGCGACGTCCAGGGCGAGCGGCTCGGACACCTGGATCCCGTGA
>Ga0315288_10009570_pt1 | contig 12202 bp, 9 predicted proteins | sample YL17G11_20_MG_FD_203454 | JGI IMG/M metagenome (GOLD analysis project Ga0315288, IMG submission 203454) | Sediment microbial communities from Yellowstone Lake, YNP, Wyoming, USA - YL17G11_20 | ecosystem: Environmental > Aquatic > Freshwater > Lake > Sediment | place: USA: Wyoming | collected...
GTGAGATGCCCAGCAGTATCTGCTTTACATCATCGCGGTTGGAAAAAAGCTCCATACTGCGCAGGAATACCGCTCGCCCGGCCACATCGACAAACTGCTTTTTTCTTTTTCCGCCGAACCGACTGGCAGGACCAGCCGCACAAATAATTACAGCAACCTTATAAGACACAGGAATTTACTCCTTAAAGGCATAAGCCGACACCAGGAAAGAAATTATCCTCTCCACGGCCGCTTTCTATTTACTTTTGACAGCACATCCTTTGCTATAATTGTGTCCTCAATAACCTGAAAGTCAAACATCCCGACACAAATAAAGTCAGCTCCGCCCTCGAAGGCATACTTAAAGCCGTCTCTTGGCTCGATAGCGCCTGCTGCCAAAACCTTAAAGGCAATCCAGGGCTTATTCACTTTTTTCATAAACTCAATAGTCTTTTCCGGCTCGACGCACCAATAGTTGTCGTCAGGATTATCAATGACGGCGAGATTCTGGTCAGGGCGTTTGCGCGACCAGTAATTACTATGGTGTAAGGTTTTCACATAAAAATCAGGATTGAACCCGGCTTTTTCTGATGCGGCAACCACTTCTATTTCGTGAGCGCCGATACCTGCAGGTATCCGATTTTCTTTAATAAATTCCAGCGCTTCTCCCAGCTTGTCCAAACGCCCCTGTTTTAGCCACTTGTCCCCGATAACGCCCTGCATATAGATTGCAACAGCTCCATTGTCGATGGAACTTTTTATGTTGGTTTTTACATCATCTAATGTGGGGTGGCCTTCTGCAATCCATTGTATTTTGCCGCCTCTCTCCTTCCAGTATTTTGGCAGAATCCTCAAAGGTCTCTCGCTGGGGTCTGCTATGATGGTATTTACGCCGCGTTCTTCACATAACTGGAGGGTATCCATAACCTTCTGGTCGGAGTTATATTGCCTCATAAGGTGATGCACATACTTCAAGTCCCGCGAGTGGGCCCAGCCGCTGATTAAGTTTCCGCCGGAGATAAGCCGGCTAATTTTAAGATTGCCGATTCTGCCGGTTGGGAATCCCCCGACAGAAACATTCGGGGGCAAGCCTTTGTTTGAATCCTCCGGCGGTTTTTTGATTTCTTCTGCCATCAGAACATTATTTCCAATATGCAGACCTAATGTTGTGCTTGCGGAGCCGACAATTGATTTTTTCAAAAAACTGCGTCGATTTATGTTTTCCGGCATAACCTATCCCCTTTTTATTTCACTCGATTTGGGTGATTACTAAAATTCGATACCGCGCCTGGCGGCAAGGCCCTTATCGAATGGGTGCTTGATGTTTTTCATTTCCGTTACTAAATCCGCCGTCGCTATCAATTCATCGGTTGCACCCTGGCCGGTCAGGACAATTTCAACGGCAGGGTCTCTTCTGTCGATAATGTTTTTGATGTCCTCGAATTTAGCCAGCCCTTTTGAAAGACAAAACACAATCTCATCGAGTATAACACAATCGTAAAATCTTTTCTCGGCGGTCAGAGCAAGTCTCTCCAGAGCTTCGGAAATCGCAGCTCGCATCCTGGAAACCGCCTTTTCATCGTCCAAGGACTTTGACATATCCCACGGCACGTCGAGCGCCTCGACCCTGATTCTAACCGCGCCCAACTGCAGCGCGAAACGCTCCCCAATATCAAGCGACGGCGGCTTCAAAAATTGATAAATCAAAACCTTGTTTCCCTGGCCGGCAGCACGTAAGGCCAGTCCAAAGGCAGCAGTGGTTTTGCCCTTGCCGTCCCCTGTATAAATTTGCACAAGCCCTTTTTCCAGCATACAAGCATATTAAAAGCTGAAAAATGAAAAGTCACTATTTTTACAGAATTTTCTGCTGCAAGAAATGGCTGCACACACCGGCCGCGACAGGATAGCTAATGAACTTTACAGTTCATCCTTTAGCGATTCAATGAACTTGAGCCATATATCTTTGTCTATGACTTTTCGCGCTTCCTCATCGAGCCAGATTTCCTCAAGCCATTTTATCATTTGTTTGATTTTAAGAGGTTCGACCTTCTCTATTTGCTGCTCCGCCAAAACAGATAAGGAAAGGGCTTCCCCCGCAGCTTCTTGCGAAGCAAGAGCGGGAGTCATAACTTGATTCATACCCTGGCCGGCGCCGCAGGTAAAGGTTTTTGTCCAGCCGGCCTGCCACAGCCAATCTTCGCAAAATAGGTCAAGGTCGTAGTAGTCAATGATACCATCGGCAGCTAAATCGCAGTCAGGATTCCATTTGGGGTCGCTGTCATTGCTATCCCAGGCATTAGCAAATATAGCGTAGTCGATAAAGTTCACAATCAGGTCGCCATCAAAATCAGCGAGACTCAGGTAATATTCATCTCCACCAATATCGACACGGCCATACTTGACGCGGTCTTCGCCGTCAATGTCAGTTTCTCCCGAGTCGGGAACAAAAGCAGGGTCGCCGGCATTCTTGCAGGGTGAACCATTTATATGAAAATCATTCGGGTCGGTTGGATTCATAAAGTTGGGGTCGGCATTGATATTTCCGGTGCCATTGTAGCCGCCTTGCACACAGCTATAGTTTACCGAAGGTACGCCGCTAATTTGTATCTCGTTATTGTTATTATGGTAAAGTATACAGTTACTAATATCGGGTGCAGTACCGGACCAAAGGTATATCCCGTAGGCCTTATTGTTAACGATAGTGTTATTTCGAATTATTGCAGGGACCGAATTGTAAATGTAGATGCCATCGCCATAGTTGTTCGGGCCGTTATTATGTATCCAATTGTTCTTTATTGTTGCGGACGACATAGTGTTGAGATATATCCCGCAATTACCATTAAAGCGAATCACACTGTTGGTAAGGTCAACTGAAGAGTTTGATTCACAATAGACTCCGCAACCGTAGTAGTCGTAGTCGCCGGAGTAGCCGTAGCTACCTGCAATAATGCAGTCAGCAACTGTCAGAGCAGAATTTTGGCAAGCTATTCCACCATTGGTATTGTTTTGAATCGAACAGGATTTGATATCAGGAGAGGAGTTATTTATACAAACTATGCCCCAGTAGTCGTTTTGCTGGATTGTGTTGTGCGTGATGGTTGGCGAGCCGCCATCACAATATACTCCATCGTAGTTGTTCGCCTTGATTGTGTTGTGAGTAATAGTTGGTGAGCTGCCCTTAGAATAGATACCCGACCAATAATTACCATTAGTTATTGTGAACCCGGCAATGGTTGAGCCGGGATTGTCCTCAAGGGTTATCAGGTTATCATAGTGGTTCGAGCCATCAATGATTGTATCGGCCACAATGCCGGGGTTGTTTGGGTTGGTGCTTCTTACAGTTATGTTTTTCTGAAGAAAGTTGATTCCTTCATAATAAGTTCCTGTCGAGGCCTCAATAACATCTCCATTGCTGGCATCATCAATGGCATTCTGTATTCTGAAATGAAACGTTTCCTGCGTAACGTTATAAACCACCGGTATGCGATGTGGGATGTTTCTATTAGCACCCGCATCGCCTAAGCCGAGCTGGCCATAGTAATTACAACCCCAGGTCCATATAGTACCATCGGCATCAATAGCAAGGCAGTGCCAGAACCCCGCCGAGATAGCAACAATATTTCCAAGGTATCCCTCGTTCGGCTCATGGATTCCGTTGTGATTCAAATCGGGTCCGACGACTCTAACCGGCACCGTGCAGGGGTCGTATGTGCCGTTGCCAAGCTGACCAAGGCTATTATAACCCCATGTATAGACAAAGCCGTTGACGTCCACAGCCGTTGAATGACCTTCACCGGCTCCGACAGCGATAATGCCTTTAAGATATGAGTTCGGGTTGTTCGGGTCCTGCTCACCAGATAGAACAAATACAGGCGTAATTGCAGTGGTGGTACTTCCGTCTCCAAGTCTGCCGTCTCCATTATATCCCCAGGTATAGACCCGACCCTTGCAATTGGGGTCCAAAGGCTCATACTCTTCGAGAGCCATGGAGTGATACCACCCGGCGCTAATGGCAACAATGTTTTCCAGATAGTTCGATGTGCTGGTATCCTGCTCGCCTTTCAGAATCCGAATGGGCGTGTTTCCACTACCAGCCGTATCATTACCCCACGTATAGACCCAGCCATTACAATTCGGGTCGTTTGTGTCAAGTTTCTCTAAACCCAAAGAGTGCCAGAGCCCCGCCGAGACGGCAACGATATTTTCCAGATAGCCCTCGTTTGGCTCATGAATACCATTATGATTCAAATCAGGCCCGACGACTTTTACCGGTACAAGCTCCAGGACAGAGTTTACACCATTTCCGCACTGGCCGGAATAGTTTAAACCCCAGGCGAAGGCAAAACCATTGGCATCGACAGCCAAAGAATGTTCACCACTCCTGCCCGCAGAAATGGCAATGATATACCGGAGATAATTGACATCATTTACACCGTGAACCTGAACAGGAGTTGAGCGCGGATAATCATCACCAACGCCAAGCTGGCCGTTTCCGTTCCAACCCCACGCCCACACAAAACCATTCACATCCAGAGCAAGAGAATGTTTCCAGCCGGCCGCGATGTCGTTGATATCCTCAAGACAACCGACATCATCAGGTCCGTGAACTCTAACGAGTGTAGATTGGTCAGCAGTAGTGTTGCCGATGCCGAGCTGATAATAGTAATTATAACCACAAGCCCAGGGGTATTTGTTGGCGGTTAAAACGAGTGTGTGATTTTCCCCACCGGAAACCTTTATGGCTTTGGCATTTTCTTTCCAATCAGCGAAAGTTAGATTTGTGATGAGAATGGTTGTTGAAATGATGATACTGATAAGTTTCGTCCGTGATAACATCTTTAACCTCCTTGAAAAAGATTTTTAAGTCTTCGATTAACGTCTTTTTCTTAATAACAATCCCCCACCGAGTCCAAATAATAACGCTGTTGCCGGTTCCGGAACAGCAGAGGTTACGTGGGCAGAGATATGGAATGCATCTTTCACACCATCCAAACGCAGACCATATATTGATTGCCAATCATCCAGAACTGGTGCGGTTGTGGGAAGCTCAGTACATGAAAGAACAGTGGCAGAGGTATCTGTAAGCCACCATGAAATTTCATCGACCGAAGCCCCGTTGTAAAGAGTGAGATTATTATAGCTTATTAAACCGTAGGCATCATATAAACCTCCAGAGGTAGAATCATTTATTATTTCAACAAGGAAATCAACGTTCGCAGGGTCTGTTTTGAAATCAAAACCGCCAACCGTTAAAGAAATACCACAAGGAGCTGCATGATGCAAATAGTCTGCCACCTCTGGTATAGGATTTGAATCTGGAGTTGAAGTGTCATACGTATATGCTCCTGTAATAATATCTCCTGGCTTAATTTTCCCTTCCAGATAATTACCTTCATCCCAGAATCTGTCCACCACACCTTCAATCTGTATGGTTATTAATGTGGCCTGGACAGGCAGTGTCCAGAAGGACAATGCCCAAATAACTATCGTTATTATTCCGCGTTTCATTGTGCTACCCTTTCCTTAATTTATAACCTTTTATGTATTATGCCATAAACCATTCACAAAGTCAAATAAATATCCCAGAAAACCTAAGGCCAAGCCGGCAAAAACTCAGGATTGACAAACGTTTCCCTCAGGCATATTCTATTAGCGATAGTGAATGAAACCAGATAACAGAAAGGAAACCACAATGCAAAAAGGACAAATTATCCTGATACTTTTACTTATCAGTACTGCTGCTTTACTCCAGGGCTGTGTTGCTGTTGTCGTCGGGGCCGGTGCCGCCGGAACGGTAGCTTACGTTAGAGGCGACTTGGAATCAGTGGAGCCAAAGGACATCAACACCGTTTACCAGGCGACACTGAAGGCGGTGGAGCAGCTTGAACTAAGTGTCAGCAAGAAAACAAAAGATGCGATGTCAGCAGAGATTGTCGCCCATGACTCGCAGGACAAAAAGATTACGATAAAGCTCGGTGCGACCGCCGAGGGCGCGACCAAACTATCCGTTCGAATAGGTACGTTTGGCAGCGAAACCAAATCCCGGCTTATTTACGACCAGATAAAGAAAAACCTCGAATAAAACCAGATTATACCTGATCGGGTCGCCGTGCCGGCGACTGCTAAACTACGACAGGAACCGTGATTTGTAATAAAGGAGCTGATTTTGGAATTGTCATGGCCAATGAGGTTAAGAATCGCCGCTGCGGTGGCAACGGGCGTCATCCTGATAGGCATTTTGGCTTGGCCCTTAGCTGCGCCGCCCGAACCGTTCAATGCCGTGCGCGTCGGCAGCATAGATTTCACCGGCAAAGCAACCCTGGTGATTCTGGCGTGTTTGGCAGGATTCATCGGCTATTTTGTTTCCTGGCCTTATGGCCGGGAAATCGGCATCCTGGCAGCACCATCCGGATTAGCTATATGGGCTGGACGCTCTGGCAGTATGGCTACTCTGATGCAGTTGAATCCAACCCTCTCACAGCGTCAGGCCCTCTTAGCCACGCTTAAATGGGAAGCGATTTTCTGGCTGCTTATTGTCGCTGCCGGATTTGCCGGCGTGCTTGCGGCCCAGAAAATCATCTCGAATCCTTCCGAGGCGGACCCAAGCGAGGAGCAAGATAAACCTGGCTCCAAATCGAATATGTACTTAAACGCGGCAATTGCGCTGGTTGGCTCTGTTCTAATATCACAATTTTTCATAGGTATATTCGCTCAGGACGTGAGGATGCCTGACAGCCAATCAGGTTCCGTAGTAGGCCAGCCGGCTATCGCGCAGATTATTTTCGCCGTATTAGTTTCGTTCGGGCTGGTTGCCTTCGCAGCCAAGACGTTTCTCGATATTAGCTATATCTGGCCGTCAATTGCCAGCAGTTTAGTAACGGCTTTGGGTATAGCCATTTACGCCAGGCAAAACCAATTGGAACATCTCGTTGAAAGCTGGCCGCCAGTCTTTTTCTCCAGCCCCGTTATTTCCATATTACCTATCCAAATGGTTGCTTTCGGCACATTGGGGTCAATTACCGGATACTGGCTGGCTATCCGCTACAATTATTGGCGAAAAAACGAGGCCTAATCGCAAAATCTGCTCCTTTTCTTGCTTTCGCAAGAAAACAAAGAGGGCAGATTCCCGCGCTTTTTTAAGCCTCACCTTCACATAAGCGTCAATATTTCAAGTAGTTATGTGCGCAAAGTCTTATAACTGCTCCCCGTTACTTAAAAAAAGTAAAAATGGTTGTTTTCGGTCTCGAAATTAGCCGAAAATATAGTTGTGTTTAAGGTCTGTTGGTCAGGTATTGTTTTTGGACTAACTCTTTGTGGGATAGCAGTATATAAAAGACTTTAAGAGCAGCGAGACGAACAAGCAACCCTGATTTCGCGTAGTATATTTATACTAAAACCAGCTGACAAAAGGAGTTGCGAATGTTGGTTCTAAGCAGAAAAAAAGATGAATCTATAATGATCGGCGACGAAGTCGAGATTACGATCGTCGATGTCCGTGGGGACAAGGTTCGCCTGGGTATAACAGCTCCAAAGAGTATTCCAGTTCATCGCAGGGAAGTGTACAACGCGATTCAGCGTGAGAAGAAGGCGGCAAAAGAGCCTCAGAACAACGCAGAGGAAGAAAACAAGGAGGAGCCGGAGAAAGAGCCGCAAGAACCCGCCGAGAAGCCCTCCCGAAAACGGTAACAAAATCGTTCGTAGTTTATTGCCGATGAACTCCCAAACAACCGTTCTTAGCAGAGCGGTTTTTTTATGCGCCCACCTGTTTCATGGATGAAATGATGTTACCGCAGGATTTTCACTATGCCCTGGTTGGCATCAACCTGTATAGTCTGGCCTGTTCTTATGATTTTGGTTGCGTTTCCTGCATTGACAACGGCGGGGATACCATATTCGCGGGCCACAATGCTGCCGTGGGAGAGCAAACTGCCCTGGTCCATTACTATCCCGGCGGCAAGAAGAAAGTAAGGTGTCCAGCCCGGGTCGGTGAAGGGGGCTACGAGAATCTCGCCGGCTTCGAGCGGGGTGTTACTGTCGCTCCGGAGAATGACTTTTGCCTTTCCGGTTGCGACGCCGGGGCTTACAGCCAGACCTCTTAGCACATCGACATTGGCTTCGACCTGTTCTGGAACATAGTTATCTGGGTCGAATCTGCCTACGATTACATCGGGCGGTGTTACGAGGTTCCACTTATCATATTCTGCCCGCCGGGCGGCGATGACGTTCTTGACGTCGAATTCAGCGCGTCCGCCGACCATGAGTCCAATCTCTTCGAATGTTAGAAAGAATATATCATCAGAGCCGGCAAGCACGCCGCCGGCGTGCAATTTCCTGCCGAGTTCAACGAGCAATTTCCGCATACCTGCCACTAATTTTATAACTTCGCTTTTTATGTTCTCGCGAAGGACGGCGCTAGCCTGGGAGCGAACAAGGAGATGGTTGAAGAGCATTCGCTTTACCGGATTCCTGAGTTGCCGGCGACATTGCTCTTCGAGTTGCCGCCGCCGCTGGGTCTGGTCCCTATAATTTTGAAGGGGGTCTGTCCTGTCTATGTCGGCGAGGTAGCTGCGCACGAGTTTGAGGATGTAATCGGATGTTTCAAACCAGCGTCGGTTATATACTTCGATTTCGCCGCGACAATGGTGGCCGTGGCGAGCCATAAATTCATCCCAGCTTTTGAGAAAGCAGTCGCTGCCTTTGATGGTGATGAATTTCTCTCTGGCAGACTGCCAACTATGTTCTGACAGGATAACTTGCTCTACTTCGGGGGTTTGATGGGCTTTTGCGGCCAGTTGCCAGAGGTCTATCGCGGCCTGAGCATCGTCCATATCGCCGACGCCGGCTAACAATCTGCCGGTATATGTTATGTCTGAAAACCATCTCGCACATACCAATTCAAGGCCAAAATACGAAATCATCGTGGCAAACAAATATGGTGCATAGCCAAGCATATCACAGAAGGCAGTGATAACCTCTGCACAACAGCCGACAATCTGCTCGGTTGACAAACCCGCAACGTCAAGATGCTGCCATTTCTGATTTCTGGCTTTTGTTTCTGCGAGTATTATTTGCCCTTTTTTGGGGGTGCAGGAAAGAATTCCGGCAATCAGAATAGGGAGTTTCAGGATGAATCGTGTTCGGCTGACTTTTATCTCCGGCAGGTCGTCCTCTGTCACATTTTTGAGTATTTCAATTATCTTAGCCAAAGCCGGGTTGCTTCCAGTGAATCTGGCGAAGTCATATCGCTTAAGACCCGGAATATATCTTACGACAGCTCCCCAGAAGCTTGCGTTGAAGTAAGCGCGCCCCGCGAAATAGTCATATAGGGGCGTCCCTCTCCTGTCGATGCAAAGAATGTCAAAGACAGGGTCGAACATATCCGCTGCCACATTGTCAATGAGGGACTTCGTGACGGGTGTGACAACATCGGGCATAACTTCCTGGGCAAGGAAATTACTCCAAATCCAGCGGTCGCGTGGTAACTGTGTTCGACCAAGGGTAGTAATGGGTCTGGATTGAAGAAAAAATATTTTGGTTCCATCCAGCGCCCATTCCATATCCTGCGGGACGCCGAACCGAATTTCAGCTTTCTTCGCAAGCTTGGCCAGTTTATGGGCAACCTCATCATTGATGGAGGGCTTGCGGGATTGTTCGGAATGTACCGCCTGCTCTATTATCGCTCCCCGGTCGTCGAGGATACACTTAATTTTTTTCTCGACTATTGTACGAGACAGGATTCTGATATTTTTCTTATGTATCACAAACCGGTCGCCGGTTACCTTGCCGCAGACCAGGAGGTCTCCAAGTCCGAAAGTCGCTTCGACTATTACTCGGTCAGTCCGGCCTGTAACAGGGTCAGCCGTGAAAAGCACGCCGGAAGCATCGGCAGGGACAAGCGACTGAACAATTACAGCCATTTTTGCTTCGAGGTGGTCAAACCCGTTCTTCTCGCGGTAGCTGTATGCCCGCTCTGTCCAGAGCGAGGCCCAGCATTTTTGGATGGCCTTGATGCAATCGTCGATGCCGGTAACGCCGAGATAAGTGTCATACAGGCCGGCAAAGGAGTGGCTGGGCAGGTCCTCGGCAGTTGCGGATGACCGGACGGCGACGCGGTGAGCTTTTAGTGTCGCGTAGTTACTTCGTATCTCTTCAACAATCTCCTCTGCCATTGGGGCTGCTATTATGGTCTGCCGGATGCCTGCCAGGATGTCGCGTCTTTTCTCGGGCGCTGCGTCTATAAGTTTTGCCGTATCAGCCGCTAGCATAGGCACTATGTCGTTACACTTTAGGTGCTCGTGATAAGCGGCAGCGGTTACACAAAAACCGGCAGGAATGGATAAGCCGATGCGGCCCATCCGGGCAAGACCTATGGCTTTAGCGCCGACGGCAGATTCGTCGCAGTCCTTAATATCTGCCAGTGGAATGACTAATTTGGTTTCCGGCATTTAACCTGCCCAGTTACATCCGCTTGTATCTTGGTCCGCCGCCCCCTTCCGGCACAGTCCACCTGATATTGTCAAACGGACACTTTCTCTGGCAGGTCTTGCAGTGCAGACAGTTGGATGGATTAGCCGGCTTTACCTGATAGTGGATTGTCTCATATACCCCTGCCGGGCAGAACGTAATGCAGGGACTGTTAAACACAGGTGTGCATTTGGTCCTGCAGACATCAGAGTCCAAAATTTTCAGATGCGATGGCTGCTCTTCGCGGTGCTCAGTTGCCGCCATTGCAGTAAAGGTGTCCTTGTCGAACTCCTGGTCTGGTTTGAGGCGGTATCCAGCGGGCGTCATTGCCTGGTAGTCTTTTTCGGTTTTGAATCTCGGCAGCAGGCCGCTGAGAACCGACAGAGGCATTCCCTGCAAAGGTCCGAACCTGGCAACTGTTTGCCGGAAATTTCTGGCCGATTTCATTTCTTTAGTGATGTTCGAGCGGTCAATTAACCCCGTATATCTTGACGCTGCCAGTTCGGGTTCGTCGAGCGTATCTGCAATTGCTTTTGCCGCCTGCATACCGGAGTCGATAGCGTTGTGCAGACCTTTAATCTTTAGCATATTTACAAAGCCGGCGCTATCGCCGAGAATCATTACGTTGCCCCTGCCTATATTTCTGGTTTGGGGGTCTCTGGGGATGGCGTAGAATCCGCCCTCAGGAATCATTTTTGCGCCGGCCTCTACGACAGTGCCGCCTTCGATGAATTTCCTGACAAATCGGTGATTCTTGAAATTTGTCAGGGCGTCCTGCACGTTAAAGTTGCAGTATTTCCAGTCAGCGCCGACAACCATACCAACGGACAAATGGTCCTGTGCGCCGGCATATATGATGCCGCCCCCGAACATCCCCGGGCCGATGATGGGCGTCCAGATTGGATAGCCCATCGCATGAACAACCCTGCCTGCGGTGAACTCATTGAATTGCTCAGGACTTACCTTTATAAGCTCTTTTACCCCCACCGAATACAGTTGCGGACTTTCCCTTTGCAAGCCGGCTTTTTCTATGAATCTTTCCGTCACCAGACCATCGCATCCTTCGGCAAGGACCAAAAAATCGGCGTTTATAATTTCTCCTTCGAGGAAGTTGGGCTGTTTATGGCCTTCCTTGTCAAGCCCCCGGTCAACGAGCTTGACTCCGATTGCTTTGCTTGCGGACGGGTCAAGAATTATATCGTCGGCGGCAAAACCGGTCAGCACCTCCACGCCGAGGTTTTTCGCAATTTGCCCCATCCATTTGGTCAGCTTGCTTATCGAGACGGAATAATCCCCCTTGTGTATCATTTGGCCAAAGCCGAGGCGAAAGATTTTAGCGAGCCGGATTGCAAAGAAGATATTAAAAGCCAGTTTTTTACCCAGCAGGAATAAAATGTCGTCTTTGTCAATTTTATTTGCCAGGACATCTTTTGCGGCATCGGTATCCTGCCATCCCGGCACAGCCGAATCGAGCAGCGTATGAAAGGGCTGCGGCTCCAGGACCGCACCGGAGAGATTATGATTGCCTAAGTCGGCTCCCTTGTCTATTACGCAGACCTCGATTTGCGGCCTCATAGTCTTCAGTTGTATTGCTGTTGCCAGGCCGGCCGGCCCTGCACCAACCACTAAAACGGACACCTTATTGTAGTCTTCTTTGTTGTTTAGCACTTTTTTACTCCAGCTCACGGACTAACTGAGGGATTGTGTCTTCCACGGTCCCGACAAGATAGTAATCGCACTGTTTGAATATCGGTGCGTT
>Ga0315288_10009571_pt1 | contig 12202 bp, 9 predicted proteins | sample YL17G11_20_MG_FD_203454 | JGI IMG/M metagenome (GOLD analysis project Ga0315288, IMG submission 203454) | Sediment microbial communities from Yellowstone Lake, YNP, Wyoming, USA - YL17G11_20 | ecosystem: Environmental > Aquatic > Freshwater > Lake > Sediment | place: USA: Wyoming | collected...
CTTCTAATAGCATGCGCACAATTTCGCTATGACCTTTCCAACTAGCAGATCGTATAGAGCGGCTATAATCTGCGCTCGGGTCTGCTCTCCCATCTGCCAATAATGCACGCACAACATCTACATGCCCGCCCGAACATGCGCACCAAATCGGCTCACCGTCATTCGCATTCGGGTCAGCCCTACCATCTGCCAACAGAATTCGTACGACATCCGCATGGCCGCCAGTGCTAGCCAACCGTATCGCGTTGTTGTTACGCGTTGACGGATCTGTTTCGCAGTATGTCAATAGTATGCGCACAACTTCTGCATGCCCTCTTTGACTCGCCATTATCATAATTTGATTCAGGTTTGTTTTTGGTAATCGCACATCCTCTAATAGCATGTGCATCGTAGTAGCGTACCCTCCGATCCCCGCGGCCTTGATAATGTTATCGTATTCTGCTGTGCTAGTATCGTCTCCGTGTATCGATTCGTACAAGATGTACCGCACAACGCCGCACGGTAATTTTTGACAAGCAAACATGTACCGGATGAGTTGCGAAATATCGCGCTTTGATAAAAACGAACCGTGTTGTTTGATGATCTGACTGGCCTTCTCGTCTAAGTTGTGTATTATGGCGTGCTTTATCCGGCTCAGTACGGCCTTATTCATCTCATCGTAGTAATAGAGTAATAGAATGATAATTGTATCCGGTTGAATGCGATAATGTTTCAATGTTTTGATGGGGGTGTCAGATGAGGATGTTTGATGAGATCCACTAGAGGCTCGCGCCGCGGCCGCTACAAACACTGGCGTGTTTTCCGCTACCATGAAACTCGCGGGATGCCATGAACACTGCCGACCATTTGGGCACAACAAATGGTTAAGGGGTTACACCCCTGCCCTAAAGGGGCCCGACCCCCATATGTTAGAATTCAATGGTAGATCGGGCTGATCGTAATCTAATATCGATAAGTCAAAACATGGCCGTTTGATGGTATGCATTTGACGGGATGCATTTGACGGCGCTGTTTTGTAGACACCGTTCGCCCAATACCATTCGGCCTGCACAAAACAGCTCTGTCAAATGAATCCCGTCAAATGAATCCCGTCAAATGAATCCCGTCAAATGAATCCCGTCAAATGAATCCCGTCAAATCTTTCCAATTCACACGGATCGGCCTGAATATTTCATAAACAAAGAAATGATTTCACAGCTCCGATTAAAAAGTTTAGCCGTACGTTTCGCCCCGTTCAATCCTGCTCGTACAACTCTCTCATCTTCTAACAGAAGACGTATGAGATCGATCGGTCCTTCTGTACATGCCGAACGTAGCGCTTCGTTATTTTTCACACTCGGATCGGTTCGACCGTCTTCTAATAGTAGGCGTACGATATCAATATATCCTTCGGCGCTCGCTTCACGTATCGCATAATTATTAGATGCACACGGATCGGCTCGGCCGTCTTCTAGTAACATGCGTACGATTTTTGTTTCCCCGCTATCGCAAGCGCACAATAGGGCCGAACTATCCCGAACACTAGGATCTGCCCTGCCATCGTTCAACAGAAGGCGCACGATATCTGGAAATCTGGATGAGACCGCCAACCGTATCGGGTCACTAGAAAGCACGCTCGGGTTAGATCTACCGTCCTCTAACAGTATCCGTACGACTTCTGTTCTTCCGCTCAAACATGCTGCTCGTAGCCCGTAGCTGTCATCTTTCGCCGGATCGATCGAATTGTATCCTTTCGTCAAAAACAAGCGTACTTCATTTGCATGCCCGTCTCTACACGCCCCGTGAAAATATGCTTGACTTCGAACAAAATCTTCGAAGATATCTTTGTATGGGGGTACATAGTACATGTACTCGATCACATTGTACGGGTGTTTGTTAAGACGATTCATGTACAGCATCAAGTCAAACAGGTCTCGCCTCGACAAGTACGATCCTCTAGAGCGTATGATCTGTCCGGCCTTCTCATCCAATCCCCGTCTAATGGCCGACTTGATCTGGCGCAGTACGACCTTATTCATCCCATGAGATGTGTTGCATAAGTTCTATGGTTATCCGCTCTAGGATGTTCGGCTTTCAATATTTGCAGCCCGATCTAATGGTATCTGTTTGACGGGATGCATTTGATGGCGCTGTTTTGTAGACACCGTTCGACTCGTACCATTTGACCTGCACAAAACAGCGCTATCAAACAGGTTCTGTCAAACGAATCCCATGAAACGAATCCCATCAAACTGGTCTAATTTATACGGGGTCATCAAAGTATTTCATAAGCAAAGAAACAATCCCATCGTTCTGATTACAATATTTTGCCATATGCATCGCCCGACTTAATCCTGCCCGTACAACTCTATCATCTTTTAATAAAAGTCGAACAATATCGACAGAATCGACAATGCTCGCCAAGTATATCGCATCATTACTATCGGCGCTCGGATCGGATCGTCCGTCTTCTAAAAGTAGGCGTACAATCGTTACTTCTCCATTTTTGACAGAGTACCGTAACGCCAGGCTGTCCCAAATGCTCGGATCGGCCCGACCATCGTTTAACAGTATCCGTACGACATCCGAATGTCCTTTCATACATGCGTAACGAATCGCGGAATCAGAAAGCGCGCGCGGGTTAGATCGGCCGTCCTCTAACAGTATCCGTACGACATCCGAATGTCCGCTCGAACAGGCGACTAGTAGCGCATTACTACATTCTGCTGCCGGATCGACCTTATTTTCTAACAAGATCAGACGTACCATATTTGTATCCCCGAATGCACACATTTGCAAAAAATATTCATAACTCTGAAGATTTTGTTCGACTATGTTTCTGTACGGCGACGCGTAGTACACGTATTCGATTACATTGTACGGGTGTTTGTGAAGGCGATCCATGTACCGCACCAAGTCAGACATGTCTCGCCTCGACAAGTACGATCCTCTAGAGCGTATGATCTGTCCGGCCTTCTCATCCAATCCCCGTCTAATGGCCGACTTGATCTGGCGCAGTACGACCTTATTCATCCCATGAGATGTATTGCATAAGTTCGATGGTTGTCTATTCTAGAGTGTTTGTCTTTCAATATTTGCAGCCCAATCTAATGGGATCCGTTTTGCAGGCCCCGTTTTACACAGCTGTTTTACATGCCCGTTTTATGGGCCAAGTACATTAAATATCGCCATTAAATATCGCGATTAAACAGATACACAAAACAGGGCCATCAAACGGATCCCCGCATGGCTTCCGTAATTAAATCGGCGCTGATAAAATGCTGCTCTCGTTTGGCAAATGCCAACACATCGGTTAGTCCCGCTCTAACGACTCGATTGTCCGCTACTAACATGCGTACAATTTCTAGATAATTATGAAGAATAGCAGCCCAGATTGCCCGATTGTTTTCCGCTGCCGGATCGACCCGCCCATCTTCTAATAGAATGCGCACAGCCTCTGTATGCCTACCATCGATCGCTCTACGTATGGCCGTATATTCGACATTTATCGGATCCGGATCGACCCTACTATCTTCCAATAGTAGCTGTACAATTTTTGCATTCCCTCCGCTGCACGCTTTCAGGATAGGTAGATTGTTCAGACAGCTCGGATCGATCCGGCTATCTTTCAATAGTAGCTGTACGACTTCGTACTGACCGTAGTACACCGCTGTCATAAGTACAGAATGATGTCCGTATATCACGCCTGAATTAGCTCTGCCGTCTTCTAATAGTAGCCGTACAACTTCTGTCTTACCGTAATAGGCTGCCGATATTATGGAATCGTTAGACATTGCACACGGATCTGCTCTACCATCCTCTAACAATAGCCGCACAATTTCTGCATAACCGCGGCTACTAGCGGATTGTATGGGTGTATTTCCATTTGCGCACGGATCTGCTCTACCATCCTCTAACAGTAGCCGTACAATTTTAGTATGACCGCTCGAACAAGCTTGGCGGATCGCATCGTTATTTAATGCGCACGGGTTAGGCCGACCATCGGTCAATAATAATCGTACAACTTCGTAATATCCTTCTGCACACGAAACTCGTAGCATAACATCGATACTGGCACTCGGATCGAACTCGTATCTGTAAGCGGATCTGCAGTAGATGTACTGAACAACTTCGTACGGGTACTTATTCTTTTTTCTCATGAAAATAATGATCTGCCCGATGTTGCGCCTCGACAATTCTTGTCCTCTAGAGCGTATGATCTGGCCGGCCTTATTATCCAATCCCCGTAATATGGCCGTCTTGATTTGGCGGTGTACGATCTGATTCATCTCATCTGTACTTGGCGATGATTAGCTTATTCCACAGAATCTGTACGATTGAATGGAACGGGATTATATTTCAATGTTTTTCTAATGAGCGTTTACGGCATCCATAAGCAAGTCAAGTATTTTGGGCCGACCGCATATTTTTGCATCATATAGAGCCGCATTTAGCCCCGCAGCCACTACCCGCTTATCGGCCAACAAAATTCGCACAATATCCGTCAGATCACTGATTATGGCGTTCGACAGAGCCCGGTTATTGAAATCGCTCGGATCAACTCGGCCATCGGCCAATAGGATTCGTACAGTATCGACACGGCCTTTATTGCATGCGCTACGGATAGCCACATTACGAAGGGCGCCGGGATCGGATCTACCATCTTCTAACAGAAGCCGCACTATGTCTGTAAATCCGTGACTGCTGGCCGCATCGACACAACCATTTGCGTTCGGATCGGCTCTACCGTCTTCTAATAGGATGCGCACCATCTCTGTACGGCCGTATTCGCACGCGTACCGTAGTGCGATACTTCCACTCGATTGCGGGTCTACCCGGCTATCGTTTAATAGCAAACGCACAACATCGACATGCCCGCTACTGCACGCAAGACGTAGGGCATAATTTTCCGCGACACCCGGTTCAACTCTCGGATCTGTTAATAAGATGCGCACCACTTCCACATGGCCGTTGTTGCTGGCCACCCGTATCGCCCGATTTAATTGTGCGGCTGGATCGACTCGCGGATCGGTTAGTAGGATACGAACTACTTCTGCATGCCCGAAAGTACTCGCATCGGTTACAAGCGCATTATTATATTTGCTACGATCGACCGTACTACAATTCATCAACAATCGTACAGTACTACTGTATCCGGATCGGCTAGCCCCTACCATAATTAGGTTTACGTGTAGATTTAGTTTGGAACTGTGTCTGTACGCGGATCTGTAGTATATGTACTCGATGACTTTGCAAGGATACTTGGATAGCTTATCCATGTACGCTAGCAGAGATCGATAGTTACTGACCGACAAGTATGACCCGTTAGAGCATACGATCTGGCCGGCCTTTTCGTCTAGGTTGCGCTTGATGGCCGATTTGATTTGGCGCAGTACGACCTTATTCATCTCATGGTACGTGTTGAATATGTTCGATTGTACGTTCTATGCTCTAGAATGTTTGTCTTTCAATATTTGCAGCCCAATCTAATGGGATCTATTTTGCAGTACCCATTTTACACGCCCAATTTACATACCCGTTTTATGGGCCACACTTAGACCCCCGGCTAATCTAATGATGTGCATCATTAGATTGCTCTGTAATCCCTTCAGGGTGGCCAGGGGGTCTAAGTGTTAAATATCGCCATTAAATATCGCGACAAAACATTTGCACAAAATGGATCTATTTATTACCATATCAATCAAACACTCCTCATGTCTGCATGGCTTTTATAATTAAATCGGTCATGATCGGCCGGCCTAGATCTTTTGTGTACTGTAACACATCATCCAACCCCGCTCCAACAACTCTACGATCTGCCGCTAGAATGCGCACAATATCTGTATGGTTGTGAAGGATTGCCGATCGGATAGCTCTATTGTCTTTAGTACTCGGATCGGCTCTACCATCCTCTAATAGTATGCGTACGATCTCTGTAAACCCGCCCTCGATTGCTTTGCGTATAGCTTTACAAGAATTAGAATCACCGGGAATCACCCGGGGATCGCTCAATAATGTCTGCACAATTTTCATTCTCCCTTTAGTACACGCGTCCACGATGGCCCTATTGTTCAAACAGCCCGGGTCGACTCGTTCGTCTTCTAACAATAGCTGCACAATTTCGTCTATCCCACTCCACACGGCCGTCAAAATAGCGCATATCCCATCACCGATTACGATCACCCCGGGGTCAGATCGTCCATCCTCTAACAGTAGCAGCACAACTTCAGTATGACCCCTCCAACACGCCGATCGTATAGCTTCTGCACACGGATCGACTCTTCTATCATTCAACAGTAAGCGTACTACTTCGACATGACCGCACAAACTCGCCGATCGTATGGCGCCATTAGAATCTGCAGCCGGGTTAGCTCTACCATCCTCTAACAAAAGACGCACAATCTCTGTATGACCGTATCGACTTGCGCATCGTATGGCTCTATTTTCATCGGTGCACGGATCTGCTCTACCATCCTCCAATAGTAGGCGTACAATTTCTGCATGCCCATTTTGGCATGCATTTTTTATTACAATGTTATCCAGCAAACACGGATCGGTTTGACAATTCAACAAAAAGCGCATCATGTTTGTATCGCCGTTAAAACTCGCGCAGCTCATGAGATAATTTTTTTTGGTGGAAGGCGGAACATTTCGCGCGTAAGCCGATCCACCGTATATGTACTCGATCAGCTTGTACGGATGTGTGTTCAGCTTATCCATGTACCGGATGAGGATGGCTATATCACGCTTCGATAAGTACGCACCATGTGATTCGATGATCTGTCCGGCCTTCTCGTCTAGGTTCAGTCTGATGGCCAGCTTTATTTGGCTCAGTACGGTCTTATTCATTTCATCGTTGAGTGATGATATAATGCTAATCGTATCCGGCCGAATGCGATTATATTTCAATGTTTCAATAGTTTGATGGGATCCGTTTAATTTCGTTTGGTATTTATAAGTAAATCAACAATCTCCGCATTCCCATATTTTTTTGCATATCGTATAGCTTCGTCCAATCCAGCTTCAACAACCCGTTCATCTCCCAATAAGATGCGCACAACTTTTGCATAACCACTTATACTTGCACTCTGCATCGCGTTATTAGATAGGGCACTCGGGTCAATCCTCTCATCTTCCAAAAGTAACCGTACGATTTCAGTATGACCCTTCGCACTTGCACGCCGCATCGTAATGTTAGTAAATGCACTCGGGTCAACCCTCTCATCATCTAAAAGTAGTTGTACCACTTCTACATGGCCGTTCGAACTCGCAAATTGTATAGCGTAATTATTATTTGCACTCGGATTAGCCCGCCCATCTGCCAATAGTAGTTTGACAACTTCAGTATGACCGTAATGGCTTGCATACTGTATCGCGAAGTTGTTATTTGCCTGCGGATCTGATCGCCCGTCTTCCAATAGCAGCCGTACAATTTCTGCATGCCCCTTTTCGCTTGCGGCTCGTAGCGCGAAGTTGTCCCGCATAGACGGGTCTATTAGCCCATCTTTTAATAAGAAGCGCATTATGTTTGTGTAGCCATTCAAACTTGCGCCGCCAACCATTTTAAACCCCCACTCATAAGCTGATACACCGTATATGTACTGAACAACCTTGTACGGATGCGTGCTCAACTTGTCCATGTACCGGATGAGGCTCGATATATCGCGCTTCGATAGGTACGCCCCTCGTGATTCGATGATCTGACTGGCCTTCTCCTCTAGGTTCAGTCTGATGGCCCGCTTCAGATCGGTTAGAATAGCACGGTTCATCGCATGGGTTGTGATTTGTGATGGGTGTAGATGGGATCTGTAATATTGTGTCAGAGTATCAGGCTTTCAATATTTATCAGCCCGTATGGGATCCATTTTACAGTACTCGTTTTACACAGCCGTTTTACATCGCTATTTTATGGGGTCAAAGTGTTAAATATCGCGATTAAACTCTTGCACAAAACGAATACGATTAAACACTGCGCATTTTGGCCTCCATAAGTAAATAAACTATATCGTAACGATTTCGCGCCTCTTTTATAGCTGTGTCTAGTCCTGCTTTCACAACCCTATCGTCCGCCAAAAGTACGCGCACCGTATCAATATGGCCTTCTCGACACGCTAATTGTATCGCAACATTATTCGGATATACCGGATCGACCCGATCATCTAACAGCATGCATCGTAATATATTTGTGATGCCTTTTTGGCTCGCAAGCCGGATCATGGCGTTTTGCCGAGCCTCGGGGTTAGTCCTACCATCCTCTATCAGCATCTGTGCGATTTGTGTATTCCCGTGTTCGATCGCCACGAACAATGCGCTGTTATCGTTTGCGCTCGGATCTGCCCGACCGTCCTCTAACAAAAGACGCACGATCTCGACGTAATTTTTATAGCTCGCCGTATATATCGCTTCATCATTTAATGATCTCGGGTTAGCTCTACCATCCGCCAACAGTAAACGTACTACATCTACATTTCCATACATGCACGCATACCGTATGGCGTAGTTACTATTCTCCGCCGGGTCGGCCCTACCGTCCTCTAACAAAAGACGTACGATCTCAATATACCCATTCATACTTGCTGACCGTATCGCGTAGCTTCTATCTGAAGTCGGGTCATCGTACCTATCACCGTATTTCAATAATAAGCGTACTATGTTTGTATGCCCAGCAAAACACGCAGAATTCATCGAAAAAAAGCGGTATGGTGAAATGGATAGCAGCCTGCCTGTAGATTCGATGTGAATGTACTCGATCACCTTGTACGGGTAGTTTTCCAGCTTATTCATGTAGGTGAAAAGGCTAAATAGATCGCGGTTCGATAGGTACACCCCTTTCGATCTAACGATTTGATTCGCCAGCTCTTCTAGGTTGTGTTTGATGGCCCGCTTTAGCTCGGTAAGTACGGCCTTATTCATCCCATGAAATGTGTTAGGGCTATTTGATGGTTACCCGCTCTAGAATGTTATGCTTTCAATATTTGCAGCCCGCATGGGATCCGTTTTGCAGTACCCGTTTTACATAGCTATTTTACATGCCCATTTTATGGGCCACACTTAGACCCCCCCCCTGGCGAATCCTTCAGGGTGACCAGGGGGGTCAAAGTGTTAAATATCGCTGCTAAATATCGCGACAAAACATCTGCACAAAACAGGTACGATTAAACAGCGCGCATTATAATTTCCATAAGCAAATCAACTACATCATCGTTACAATTATTACGCGCTTCTATGATGGCTTTGCCCAGCCCGGCTTTCACGACTCTTGCATCCGTCAGAAGTAGTTTGACTATATCGGTCTGCCCACTGCTGCTAGCGTAAACTAGCGCTATGTTACCCATCGCCGACGGATCGACCCTAACATCATTCATCAGCATCCGAACAATTTCGATATGACCGTAGAAGCTCGCATAGCGGATCGAATAGTTCTCTAGACTGCTCGGGTTAGATCTACCATCTTCTAACAGTAGGCGTACAACTTCTGACTGACCCGCGTAACTAGCGTTTCTGATCGCCCGGTCGTCAGGCGACCCTACCCTATCGTCTGCTAACAGTAGGCGTACGATATTTGTATGACCCGTTTCGCACGCGTATGTTATAGCATCGTTGTACACGCCAGGATTTAGATCTACTCGGCTGTCTGCCAACAGTAGCCGTACCGTTTCGATATACCCGAAACGACACGCAAATCGTAAGGAATAGATATGCCAAGCCCCCGGATTAAACTCGTCTCTATACGGGGATACATTGTAGATGTAGTACACCACATCGTACGGATATCTCTTCACTCTATTCATGAAAGTAATCAAGTGCTCAATGTCTCGCCGCGACAGGTACGCCCCTTTCGATACGATGATCTGGTTTGACAGCTCTTCTAGGTTGTGTTTGATGGCCCGTTTTAGCTCGGTCAGTACGGCCTTATTCATCGCATCGTAAAGTGATGATATAATGATAAGCGTATCCGGCCGAATGTGATTATGTTTCAATGTTTTAATATTTCCGTACAAAACAGTCCTAACGTCAAATAGTTTCGATCAAACTTGATCGTTCTTGACTTTTATAAGCAAATCGGCGATCTGTGTACGCCCAAACATATTGGCTACTGCTATCGCTCTGTTAAGCCCCACGTTCATAACGCGGCTATCCGTCAAAAGTAGCTGCACCACTTCGATGCGATTATACTTAATCGACTCGTGCAGCGCCCTATTTCCATCGGCGCTCGGATCAGATCTACCGTCCGCTAAAAGTAGTTTGACTACTTCGATATGACCGTTTGCACTCGCCACACGTAGCGCGTCGCTGTTATTAAAACTCGGATCGGATCGCCCGTCTTTCAATAGTAGCCGCACAATTCCAATGTAACCTTTTTCGCTCGCACCTCGTATAACACGGCCATCCATAGCGTTCGGAATAACCCTATCGTCTTCTAACAAAAGCCGCACTATTTCGATCTGCCCAGCCTGGCTTGCCGCTAGAAATAATACTTCGTAATTTGCTAAGCCAGGGTTAGCCCTACCGTCCTCTAACAAAAGCCGCACTATTTCGATATGCCCGCCTGAACTTGCTGTCCGGATCGCGTAATCGTCTAAAGATCTCGGATCGGCTCGTCCGTCTTTCAATAGAATACGAACTATTTCAGTACGGCCGTGCCAGCACGCAGCTCGTAAAGCGATATTGTTATCTGCACACGGATCGATACGCTCGTCTGCCAAAAGCATCCGCACTATATCGGCGCTACTTCTTGCATTTCTGACCGCCGTTTCCATTATATTATTACCGTATGCGTCGATGTTCAGATCGTTATGTTTGTTTTTTAACAGCTCGCGCAAGCTGTTTGGATCGTTCTCGATGATCGTCGTATATATTGCACGTTTAAGAATGTCCGTTGCAGTATCATGCCATCTGTACGCAGATCTGTAATATACATACGCTATCACCTTGTACGGATACTTTTCGTGTTTGGTTATGTACCTGATGAGAGATCTGTAGTTGCGCTTCGATAAATACGCCCCGTGTGATTCGATGAGCTGTCCAGCCTTGTCCTCTAGGTTGAGCCTGATGGCCCGCTTTATTTGGCTCAGTATGGTACGGTTCATCGTATGGGCATGGGTTGTGCTCTGTGATGGGTGTTGATGGGGATTTATAATATCGTTTCAGAGTATCCGGCTTTCAATATTTATCAAATGGGATCCATTTTGCAGTACCCGTTTTACACAGCTATTTTACACGCCCGTTTTATGGGCTTTGCTTTGACCCCCGGCTAATCGATGGATGAGATGAATCTCATCAATCGATTGCTTTGTCCATCTTATCAGATGGCCAAGGGGGTCAAAGCAAAGCTCATTAAATATCGCCACTAAACCCCGCCGTTAAACTCTTGCACAAAACGGATACGATTAAACATCTCGTTTCATGGCTTCCATAAGCAAATTGATAATCGCATCATTACATCTGTGCATCGCTCCGTATAGCCCGGCGCTCACAACCCGATCGTCCGCCAAAAGTACGCGCATCGTATCGACATGGCATCCTTTACACGCATACTCTATCCCACAATTATTCGGATATGCCGGATCGACCCGATCGTCTAATAACATGGTCCGCACGATATCTGCGTAGCCTCTCAGACACGCAAGCAGGAATATTGAGTTTTGGTTATCCCCTGGATTAGTTCTGCAGTCCTCTAACAGCATCTGCGCGATTTTTTCTTGTTTATTATTGATCGCTGTGTATAGCGCTTCATTAAATCTTGCTCCGGGATCTGTTCGTCCGTCTTCCAATAGTAATCGCACAACTTCGGTATGCCCTCTTTGGCTAGCCATTTGTATCGCTATATCGCCCGACGCCCTCGGATTACTTCGCCCGTCCGCCAATAGTAAGCGTACTATCTCTACATAGCCGTACATGCTCGAATGTCTTATGGCGTAATCATCATCCACCGTAGGATCAGCCCTACCATCCTCTAACAAAAGACGCACGACCTCTGTATGCCCGTTCACACTCGCGATACGTATCGTGTAGCTGTTGTCTGAATCCGGGTACTTATTGCGATTACTGTCTTTCAACAGCAGGCGTACTACGTTTGTATGCCCCCAACAACATGCATCACCCATTGAAAAGCAGTACAATGGAACAGGTATCCGTTTGGCGGTTGCGTTGTGAAGGTACTCGACTATTTCGTACGGATGGGTATTTTGCATGTTCATGTAATTGAAGAGGCAAACCAGAT
>Ga0315288_10009572_pt1 | contig 12202 bp, 14 predicted proteins | sample YL17G11_20_MG_FD_203454 | JGI IMG/M metagenome (GOLD analysis project Ga0315288, IMG submission 203454) | Sediment microbial communities from Yellowstone Lake, YNP, Wyoming, USA - YL17G11_20 | ecosystem: Environmental > Aquatic > Freshwater > Lake > Sediment | place: USA: Wyoming | collected...
GACGAGGCTGGCCTTCCGCATCCCTCGCTCCATGCGTCGGCTCCTCCTTAGGCCAAGGCTACATCGCCCGAAGACGCCGCCCACCCCCGGCTCCGCACCGGGCACTCCGCTCCGGTCGGAGGATGGGACGCGCACCGGGCGTCCGGGGACCGTTCGCCTCTCGCCAGACGGGTCTCTCATGTCTACGGTGTCCGGTCAGCGGGAGGCTCTGAAGCGCGGCCCACACCCTGGCCGCCGGGACCGCGTCGAGCAAGGCGATAGACTGCGTGCGCGTTCCACACGCCCTGACCGGTCAGTACCGCTACACGTGGAAGACCGACAAGGCATGGGCGAATACCTGTCGGCTCTTCACGCTCAAGCTGATCGACGGGACCAGCCACGAGGCGTACTTCAAGTTCACGAAGTAGGGTTCCGCCCAACCCTCGCGTAGAGGCCCCGGCGATTTGCCGGGGCCTCTACCTGCGTGGGGGCGGCCCCCGCCTCCGCACCGGGCGCCCGCTCTCCTCGGATGAGACGCGCACCGGGTGTCCGGAGATGGTCAGCCTGGGTTCCTCCAGCCAGGCATGTGCTCATCGAGCCAGGTCACGGCGGCTCTCGTACTGCGGGCGCCGATGCGCCTGCGCGCATCCCAGAGTTTGGAGGCCACGGTTGAGTAGGCGAGGCCGAGTTCCTCGGCAACGCGCTTGACTGACCCATAGCGCCCGCCCTGGCGCACCCAGGAACGGAGCATGTCCAGCTCGCGAGGCGTCGGCCATCGCGACGCCTCATCGGGGTCCCGGACCCTGAGGTGGTCGGGCCGGACGCAGACCCGGTTCCCGCACGTGGGGACCACGTCAGCTCCGGCGGGGATTGCGCCGAAGGCTACCTCCCACGCGTAGCGGTGCGCCGGGATCATGCGACGGCCCCCGCCCGGGACTGGCGCGCTGAACTGGCCATACCCGCCGCCTGTGGTCGAGCCGGTCCACTGCCAGCAGTCCGGTCCCTTCTCGACCATGGCCTCGAACCGCTTCTCGGCCGTTCTGGCGAGGTTGATGGGTCCACCTCTGCGATCCGCACCAACGTGGTGGTCGGGTCTGACGCACTGCAGGTTCCCGCACGTGCTGCGGAGCATCGCAGGCGGCGCGTAACCGTAGGTCAGCTCCCAGGCCACGCGATGCGCTTGCTGCATCTTCTGACCGAAGCGGAACTCTCCGGTGCCAGTCCCGAACCTCGCGGCGGTCCACAGCCAGCAGTCAGGTCCCTTGCGGACCTTGATCCAGAACTTCTCCTGTGTGGTGCTCCTAGACAACGCGGCCTGCCCGGGTTCCCCTCACACTTCCCTCCTGTCAGGTGTGCTGCAAGGTCTCCACCCGTATCCTGAGCCATCAGTACCAAGCACGGACAGTACTTCTGGCGCAACGGCCTGGATCGCAGGCGACGCCTCTCGGGGCTACTTGGAGGAAGAGGATGCGCATTCGAGCGAGGCGTCGTCGTTCATCGGGTCAGGGTCTCGTTGAGTTCGCCCTTGTCTTCCCGCTCCTGATCGGGATGGTCGGCGCCATCATCCAGTTCGGGGTTATCTTCTGGGCCCAGAACACGCTCACCCAGGTTGTGCGCGACACTGGCCGCTGGGAAGCGAGCCAGCAGACGAAACCCTGCAATAGCGTTGTGGCGGTTCCAACGGCGGCTACAGCAGTAGCGCTGCGCGCCGACTCCATCGCCAGCAGCGCCAATCTCATCGGCTATACCGCCGGTCAATGGACTGCGGCGACGACCTACCCTACTGTTCCGCGTCCCACAGAGGGCGTGGAGGTTGCCTGGCCGATCCCGACCCACGACCCCGTGCTATTCGCGGAAGACTGCCCTCCTAGTAGCAACGCGACGGCGTGGTTTGTCACGATCAGGTTGAACCACATGGTTCCCATCTTCCTTCCGGGTCTTCAGTACCTGCCCGGATTGGGGACGTGTGACTCGAATGGTTGCTCGATCAGCCTCTCGGCGACAACGACCTTCCGGATGGAGCCGGCACCAGCGAGATGAAACGCATGAAACGCACTGAATCAGGGCAGGTTCTGGTCGTGTTCGCTCTTGGTCTCGTCGCGTTTCTGGGCATCGTCTCACTCGTTCTCGACGTGAGTCGTGCCTACGCGCAGGAACGCTACCAACGGACGGTCTCTGACGCGGCGTCGTTGGCTGGTGCGCAGGATCTCTTCCAGCCGGACTCCAGGGACGTGCCGGCTGGCGGACCAGCGAACGCCCGGAAGCATGCGATGGACCTGCTCGTCCGGCAGCTCGGCGCGAGCAGCACGCCCGACGCTGCGACCTGCAATCAGGACTGCCCGTTGCCTGGCACGCCGTACAGGGTCTGGATCACGACGCCGTCGCCAACATGCGTCGCCTGCGACCCCAGTAGATCTGTACAGGTAACCATCCGAAACCCGTCCTTCAGCGTCACGTTCGCCCGTCTCTTCGGCCAAGGCCAGTGGAACATCTCAACAACCTCTGTATCCGGAATAACCACTTCGATCCGATACGCACTGGTAACGCTTAGGCCGTCCTTCTTGCGCGGCGGACGGAACAATCCCAACGATCTGAATGTCGAAGACATCAAGGCCGACGGACAGACCACTGACGTCAATATCCTCAGCGGCGATGTCGGTGACAACACGAGCGTTGCGGAGCAGGTGAACCAGAGTGGCGGGTGTGCCCTCGAAGTTGCCAGCGGGTTCTCGGTCTACCATCTGTCCACTGACCTCTCGAAGTTCTGCCAGGCCGGCTCGCCGCCGGCTCCGCGCGAGATCCTGCTCCAGGACCGGATCCCAGACCCGGGCCATGTCTCTGACGCGAGGTTCGCCGACATCAGGAATTGGCTCCGGACCAACCGTCCGCAGACCTACAACACATGGCACACGCCAACGTCCTGTGCTGGTGTCACTAGCGCGCCGTCAGTAACAGGCCTGACGACGTACTGCTATCGCCCGGGGTACTACCCGGACGCCAACCCAGATGCCTTCAGCGTCGGCAACAACGAACTCGCGTACCTCCTCCCGGGGACGTACTTTTTCGATGGGGACGTCACGATCCACGGGCCGGCCGGTGGGAATACAAGCTCAGGAATGCTCGTCGGAGGGAATCAGTCGCCCCTTCTCGGAGACGCTTCGTCCGGAACAGGAGTCGTACTCATGTTCCCCAAGACGGCGACCTTCTCGACGGCAGCCGGCGTAGGCGAAATCCTGAACATGGGCGATGCAACGTGCGCCCAGGACTCCTGTCGAGCAAAGGCACCGAATGACATAGGTTCCTACGGACCGTTGGTCGGACTCGCCAACCTCCCCCTGACGTTCATCGTCGAGCGGAACCCTGCCTGTTTCACTGGGCTTGATCCGACCAATGGGGATTGCGCCGAGAGCAACGTCATCAACCTGGCCGGCGGGGGAAAGCTCAGGATCGCGGGGATCGTCTATGCGCCGAGCGACTATGTGCAAGTCAACAGCGAGCCCGGGAGCCAGACTGGCGAAATGGGCCAGATCATCTCCTGGCACGTCAAGTATTCCGGTAACACGAGCCTCAATCAGTCGTACCCAGGTCAGTTCGAGCCGGGCGTCATGCGGATCGATGCCGCTTGCACCAAGGGTTCGCCGGTCATGCCCTGCAACGCCCCGTAGCAACCCCAGAGACTGGTGGCGGCAAGTAGGAGCCGCTTCCGTTCCTTGTCGGCGCAATCGGGGGCCGGGTTGGCGACCTGTTCGAGTTCGGCGTCCAGTACGCTCCGGCGGACAACGTCTCGATCAGAGGTGGGTCAGGCCGCGACGCATACCTCAGCCAGATCCGGGCGTGGACGGTTCATCCACCGGCTGCTCGATCTCGAACTCTTGGGCGCTGGCGACCCACCACCATGCGCTCTGTGGATCGCCGACACGGTGCTTGCCAGGAGCCGTGTGCACCAACCCTGAAGGCTACTTCCGTCCTTCAATGAGGTCCGGACGAGCACCGGTTACCGCCGACGGCACCCTCACGATCCTCGGTACGCCATTGACCCGAGGGCCCGCAGTCATCGGGACCTCCAGTCAAGGGCTCAGGTACCAACCTCCCATTGCTCCGCCGGCGGATCCGTTCGACTCTGCCGCCATGACCACGAAACGCTTCATCGCCGCAATCCTTTGGATCTACTCCTGCTGGGTGGCGGGCGGGATCGCCGAGTTCTTCATCGGCACGCCCGCTTTCCTCGGTCTGGCTGTGGGCATCGCCGCAGCCGTGTTCTTCGGGCTCGACCCGCTCGGTGTCGTGTGGTCGAAGACGGAGGAGAAGGCCATCGGCGTCGAGCGGTCGCCTTCAGTCGAGACGGGTCCGACCATTGAGGTTGCCGCCGCGCAGTAGGTCGCAGGCACCCGCCGACTCAACGCCCATCCGGCTCGGACGAGCTTTCGCGTGTCAAGCGCCGTACTCTGCCGTGTCAAGCGCCGTACTCTGCCGTGTTTCTGCTCACCCTTCGAGGGGCGGGATGGGACGCGCACCGGGCGTCCGGGGACCGTTTGCGTCTTGCCAGATGCCCGATGTGCGCCCACGATTGGCGGTTGGCGGGAGGCTTTGACACGACCGCGACTCCCGCCAAGGGCGAGGTGGCTCCGTGTTCGTCCTGCGCCTGCTGTCCGTTGTGGTCAAGTTCGGGTTCGTCGTCGTAGTCGTCGTTGGCGGCGTGTACGTCTACGAGAACTGGGAGAGCTGGGACACGGCCGACTCGGGTTCAGGCCCGGCACCAATCGACTACAACTGCGGGCTGCCCGGTTGCGGGTCGCCGTGGCTCTGGGAGCAGAACGACACGTGCAACGATGACGGCCGCGCTATGTGGGACCCTAGTGCTCCCGGCCCATTTCCTGTACACAGAATCATCCGCTGTACCCCCAACACAGTGATCCCGTGGCCCGGCTGGTTCTGGGCCAAACCGTACTGGGGCCCCGGGATCGGCCCGGAGCTATACGTACCCGTCGACGACCGTAACCAGTGGGGCGCAACCCGCAATTGGGGAGAGGTCTACGCGGCGCTGTGCGCGGTGCATCCGCAGCTCGGCGGCAACGGACTCACCCCCATGAGCGCGGACGACCGGGACGCCTACGGGGTGAAGGGAAACGACTGGTACGTCGGTAGCGGCCCTGCCCCCAACGGGAAGGACAACCTCTACGAGCTGCCCGTGCTGTCGGAGGAAACGCTCGACATCCTGACAGGCGATGGCTCCGGGGAGTGCGGCTCGTCACAGGCGAGTGCCAAACCCACACCGATCCGGCATCACAGCCCCACGCCCGCCCCCACGCCAACGCCAACACCCGCGCCGAGCGGCGAGACTCGCCGCTACCGCATCACGGTCAACGGCTACGAGAACGCGCTCCCCTGGCCGGTCCCAGTCGGGCCCGTGCGCACAGGCGTGCGCTTCGACTACCGTCTGATCGGGGAGTTCGCGTTGACGCGCCCGACCGCATCGAAGCCATGGACCGTCGTGAGCAGACGCGTCGTCACAGCCGACCTCAAGGCCTCGAGCCTGTACCCGGCGGATCGCTGCCAGGTCACGCTGAAGTGCGAGAACCGCTTCTGCAAGCGGTTGCACGAGGCCAGCACCCTGCGGCTGCGCGTGACCGTGGACGGCGACGAGATCGTCGTGAGCTGGGGCGCCTTCGCGCCCTCTGTGCTGGCGGCCGGGACGTGCACAGACCCCTCCGTAGTGACTGGCATCTCCTACGCATCCGACCGCTTCCAAGAGCGGATCGGGGGCGAGCGCCTGCCCCTGCAGGACCAGTACGTCGGCCCTCAACGGATCCAGAGGTACGAGGGGCGAAGCGACATCGGAACCTCGTTCGCCTACGGTCTCGAGCGACTCCCCTGACGGACTCCCCGATGTAGAGCGACGGAGCCTCGGTGGCCCTGGTAGGCGACGCCGCGCATCACACCCCCGCCCCCGGCGCTCTGCTCTCCGCGGGGGATGGGACGCGCACCGGGCGTCCGGGGGCTGTTCCCATCCTCACCTTGACAACAAACCCTCCTATGCTGTAATCTCAGGGCAGCGGAACGCGTAGGAGGCAACCCCGCAATGACAGCACGACGCACCCAGGCAACACCGACTCCCGCGCGCCGTTTCCAGGCCATCCCAGGAGCCCAAGGGCGGCCGACGGTGATCCGGGCGCTGTCGACATTCACGCCCGTTGAGCAGCGGGCGATCCTGGCGCTCGTTGCAGCGGCGGACTCGCGATCGTCGAGCTCGCAGGCATGAACGCCATCGGGTACACCCGAGTGAGCACTGAGGAGCAGGCTGGCTCCGGCCTCGGGCTCGCCGCCCAGCGTGCCGCGATCCTTGTCGAGGCGGAGCGCCGCGGCTGGACTCTCGTGGAAGTGATCGAGGATGCCGGCTACTCGGGGAAGGACCTCAAGAGGCCAGGGATCGTCGCAGTTCTCGACGCGCTGAGGCGGCATCGCGCCGATACGCTCGTTGTCGCGAAGCTCGATCGCCTTTCTCGATCCTTGCTCGACTTCGCCGGGCTCATGCAGCGCGCGACGAAGGAGCACTGGGCGGTCGTGGCGCTCGATCTCGGGGTCGATACGACCACGCCGACGGGCGAGATGATGGTCAACGTCGTGGCCGTATTCGCCCAGTTTGAGCGGCGGTTGATCGCTGAGCGCACGAAGGCGGCCCTGGCCCAAGTGAAGATACGCGGCAGCAAGAGCGGGAAGCCGATCGGCCGCCCGCCGACCATGACGGACGCGGTGCGGGAGCGGATCGACGCCGAGCGAGCCGCTGGGCGGAGTCTCCCGGCGATCGCGGCCGGCCTGAACGCGGACGGGATCGAGACGGCCCAGGGGGGAAAGCGGTGGTATCCGTCCACTGTGCGGGCAGTGCTGCACCGAGGAGGTAGCCGATGATGACCGACCGGGACTACGCGATCATGGCACTCGCCGAGCGTGACGCCGAGCGCGAGGTTGCTTACCAGCTTGAGCCACTCGGGTACTCGCCGCGTGTCATTCGCGGCGCGATCCTGGACGCCAGCGGGCTCGGCGGCTACGCAACCGCCGAGGATTACAGGTTGGCGCTGGTCGACTTTGCCAACGCGCGCCGGCGACACGCTCCCTGGCGTCTCCCCAATCTGGATGTACCCGCCGCTTGACTGACCTCGGCTCGCTCTGGACCCTCGGCTACCAGGGCCTGACCAGCTCGGCCGACCTTCGGGAGATCCTCGACGGGACATCCGTCGGGACGATCGTCGACGTCCGACTAAGCCCTCGGAGCGGTAACCGGGCGTTCTCGACCGACACTCGCGCCACCGTCGAGGCCGCCGGCCTGCGGTACGTCCACGAGAAGGGCCTCGGCAACCTGGGGTACAAGCGTGGCACGATCGAGATCGCCGACATCTCCCGGATCGAGACGGTTCTCGCCATCCTCCGCGCCGGCAAGTCGGTCGCCCTCCTTTGCGTCTGCCCGCAGCCCGAGGACTGCCACCGCCTGACGCTCTGCGAGGAGGCCGTCCGACGCGAGCCTGGTCTCCAGGTCGTCCACATCGCCCAGGACCGTATACGCCGACCCGCGGCGTTCCTCTCGGTCGATGCCACGGATGAGCAGCTCGAGGCGTTCGTCGACGCCTTGCTACCCCCCGCGTCCGGTTCGCCGGCCGGGGGCGCTACTCTGCCGGCTGGTCCCCGGCGGTCACGAACCCCACCCGCTTCGGAGGCGTGGCAGCGGTCGGATCGAACAGCCGAACCGCCATCACGGCCGATGGCGCGACCATCCACCACGCCCCCTGATCGTCGATGATCGTGGTCGGCTCGGTCGCTTTCTTCGGGTTGAATGCGAACTCGAGCCAGTACGCGGCCGCCGCTCTCGCCCCGTCCCGGCCCTCATCCGTGGCCATCGCACGGACCGCCGGGTGCGGATGGAGGCGGATCGCTTCCTCCGACAGCGTGAAGCGGACGACCGCGCCTCCCGCGATGTGAAACTCCACCTGGAACGGCTGGGACGGCATCTCTCGGCCCTCCTGTCCTAGCGCCTCGGACCTCGGCGCTTGTGGTGAGACGATAGAGTGGCCCCCGGCTCCGCACCGGGCGCTCCGCTCAGGACTTGCGCTCGACGTACCGGATGGCCGCCCGCATCACGTCGGGGTCGTCGCGGAGCATCCCGATGCCTAGGTTGCACCCGTGGCAGAGGAGACCGCGCACCCGCCCGGTCGCGTGGTTGTGGTCCACATGGAACCGTCCGCCCTTCCCGCCCGCCTCATCGGCCCCGCAGATGGCGCACCGGCCACCCTGTGCGAGCAGAAGGGCGTCGTAGTCCCCGGGCTGCATCTGGTAGCGGGCGAGGCCCACGTCGGGGTTGCGCGCCCGGTACTTGGTGGCGACGGCGATGCGCTTGCACGCCTCGGAGCAGTAGATCGTGTTCCGGCGGCGCTCCGGTGCGATCGTCGTGCCGCAGATCAGGCAGGGTGGCCGCGGGCGCTGGCTCCGCGCCAGCCTCGCCCGCTCGGCTCGGATGTTGTTCTGGTAACGATCCCCGCACGTGATCGAGCACGTAGTCGCCCTCAGGCTGAGTTCGAGCGGGATGGGACCGCCGCAGGCCCGGCATGGGCGCCCGCTCCGAGTCGCCTCGCGCTCCGTCTTCTGTCGCGCCGCGCGGTGCTCTTCCTTGCAGGCGTCGGAGCAGTAGACGGACTTGGGCCGACCGACGGTCCCAATGGGAACGGTGGGCGCCCCGCACTGACGGCAGACAAAGGACTGAGGCGGATGGCGGGCGGTGCGCTCGTCCCACATCCGCTCGGCTTCCGCGGCTTCGCGGCACGTTGGCGAGCAGTACCGCCGCAGCCCATGACCCCGGTACCGTTCGTGGCTGAACGTCACGCCGCACTGCGGGCACGTCTTGGAGATGGTCGTGTCGGTCCTGCCGGGCGGGGCCACGTCCAGGCTCATGGGGCTAGGCTACACTTGGCCCCCGGCTCCGCACCGGGTGCTCCGCTCTCCTCGGAGGATGGGACGCGCACCGGGCATCCGGGGGCCGTTTGCTTCTGGGCCAGATGCGCGGCAGCCCCCTGCAAGCCCTCCGGGATCAACGACCTCGAGCGGATAGCGGTCGAGTACGCGGCACGTGAAGGGATCGCGCCACGCAACGCGATTCCGCGGGGTCATCCGGGTCGAGGTGCCCTTGGGACGCGATCGTCGCGGGTCGTCGGCGAGCGCGGCGTGCCCAATCGGGCAGCGCGATCTGCCTCGTGGATCGTTGCTGATCCTCGGCGTGTCGCCCTATCCTGCGATGAAGGGGGCTCCTGCCCTGCACAGGGGGAGTCGGCCATGCGAGAACACACGCGCCAGATGGGTCAGGAGGTGCCCGGCCCGGCACGGCTTCCGGTGATGCGGGAGCGCGCGGACGGCGGCGTCGTCCGCGCGGCCATGGACCTCCAGCATCTCGCCGGGAATCGCTCCGTCTCGGAGCTCGTCGCACGCTCCCGCGAGACTCCGCTGCCCAACCCGCTGGCGGCCCTGGCGACCACCGCACGCACCTCGGCGGGAGCCGGTACGGGTGGTGCCGACCCGGCCGTCTCCGTCCAGCGCGAGCCGTGCATCGACTGCCCGGACGCCACGCCGGGTCCGGGCAGCGGCGGGCCCGCCACCACGACCGAGCCCGGAGAGCCGGGATAGCGGCCGTGGGGCAGGTCTGGACGGACGGCACGCAAGCCTGCGCGCCGGGATCCCCCGTGACGGCGACGACCCTCGACCGTCCGGGCGCCGGCCGGGCTCAGGAGCGCCCACCGGCCTCGCGCATCCGCCCTCCCGCGCGCCCGCCGGCTTCGCCGGGCCCCGCGATCTCCGCGCCGACATCGCTCCTCGCCGCGTCGCTCGCGGGCCGGGGGGAGGGCGCGGAGCAGGCCGAAGCGGCCCCGGAGGAGGCAACGTGGACGGAGGCCTTCCCGATCGCCCGGCGCGCCGGCGCGGGCGCGACCCCGCCGACCGATCCACGGGACGCGTGGATCCACGGGATCGCCCGGCCGGGGGCGCTCGTCCGCGGCTCGCTGCTCGACCTCCAGCGGCTCGCCGGCAACGCGGCCGTGGCGGCCGCGCTTGGACGCGCATCGACGGCTCGTGATCGCGAGGGATCGATCGAGCAGCGCGATCGCGGCCTCCGTGGCGGGCCTTCGCTTCTGCTGGCAGGCCCCGTGCTCCAGCGCGGGCCGAATGGCGCAGAGACTCTGGAGAACGTGCACCTTGCGGAGCGAATCGCGCGTGATCTGCGCACGCAGTTGCTCCGCGAGGTCCAGGGCATGGCGATGTTCGCCCTGCTTCCGGCGCTGACCAATCTGGACTCGACGGTGCTGGCCGATGAGGAGGCAGCACGTGCCGCGGGTGGGCAGCGACTGATCGTCGCCATCCGTGCCGTGAAGCAGAAGGGCGCCTGGGACGCGTTTGCCACCGCTCATGGCGCGGAGCTGACCGCCCTCCCGATCGACCAGATCGGCGACATCTTGACGTTCGTCGGCGCGCCGAAGGACGTCAAGGTGTACGACCAAAAGAAATTCAACGGGCAGTTCGACGCCCTCGTCGATCCGGTGACGGCGATGATCACCCTCATCCTCAAGGTCAAGGCGATCCCGCTCCCCGAAGCGGAGGGGACGCCGCCTAGCCCCGCCGAGATTGAGCAGTTCAAGGCGGGCTTCAAGAGGACCGTCGAGGCCGCGTGGTCGGGAAAGGGGACCGTGAAGCCGTCCTGCCCGAAGATTCCGACGTTCAAAACCCGGGCTGTGGTCAACTTCGTGGAAAGCGGTGAGCACCTGCCGATCAAGGTCTACGACGCCACGGTGAATATCGCGCAGGTCGTGTGCAAAAGGGACCCGACGACAGGAAAGCCTACCGGGGAGTGCAAGGGCGAAATGGCTTCGGACACCGGGGACAAATCCCGCAAGACCGAGCAGCCCGCGGGCCAGCCCGACCCCAAGAAGCCGCTGACGTCCGAGCAGGTCCCCGCGGCGCACGAGTTCGGTCACGCCATCGGCATCGACCACGTGCGCTGCAAGGAAGGGGGGATCTGCTACGGCACCACCAAGCAGGAGTTCAACGATGTCATGGGCGGCGGCATGAAGCTCCAACGCCTGACCATTGGCGGCGCGGTCCATAGCGACTTCGCCGCCTTCGAGCGCATCGGCAAATGCTGGGGGGAGGACATCAAACTCCCCGCCAAGTGCAACGTGTGGGGCGGCTGACCCGGCCCCCGTGCCCCGGCAGGGCAAGGCGGCGATCAGGTCGACGACCGGCGAATGGTGCGCAGATGATGTGCCGCGCCGCTTGCGGCCGTCCCCGCGACCCGCAGGTCGCCTCCTAGACTGACCTCGCCCCCGGCTCCGCACCGGGCGCTCCGCTCCGCTCCGGCTCGGAGGATGGGACGCGCACCGGGCGACCGGGGGCCATTCGCCTCTCGTCAGATCCGTAACCGCCGCCCACGCTCAGCGGTCGACGGGAGGCCTTGACACGCGGCCAACACCCCCGGCTGTCGGGGACCGCGTTGAGCCCCTGGCGAGATCGACCCGAGCGCGGGACGGGCAGGTAAAGAGGTAGGACATGACAGAGCAGCGATCGTGCCCGAGGTGCTTAGGTGCGATGGTGCAGGGGACGATCAAGGAGATCGGGAGCCATGGCAATTCGCCGTTCGAGTGGGTCCCGGAGGATGATCCCCCGTTTCATGTCAAAGGCGTCGCGACGGGACGGCGCGGGATCGTCGCGCATCGCTGCGCGAGCTGCGGATACGTGGAGTTGAGCGCGCCGTAGGCTGGCGGTGGCGCGTCGAGGTGGACGTCCTCCGCCGGCGCGTCAAGTCGCCTACACGACGGCCCCCGGCTCCGCACCGGGCGCTCCGCTCTCCTCGCGGGATGGGGCGCGCACCGGGCGACCGGGGGCCGTGGTATGCCCTATGTGCATTCATTGCACATCCGATGCGGCGGGCGTCTTGGGGGAGACTAGCGCGGCCCGCTTATCAGCGACTTATCCGATGCCCGTTCACAGTCATCGGACCGGGATGGGACGCGCACCGGGCGTCCGGGGGCCGTTTGCCTCTCGCCAGACGGACGACCGCCGCCTACCGTGCCGCCGGCGGGAGGCTCTGACGCGCGGCCCATGCTCCGGCCGCCGGGACCGCGCCGAGCCACTGGCGAGACCGACCCGCCCCCAGGGATGACCCGTGAGGTGACGTATGACCGATCTCGCTTCCGAA
>Ga0315288_10009574_pt1 | contig 12201 bp, 16 predicted proteins | sample YL17G11_20_MG_FD_203454 | JGI IMG/M metagenome (GOLD analysis project Ga0315288, IMG submission 203454) | Sediment microbial communities from Yellowstone Lake, YNP, Wyoming, USA - YL17G11_20 | ecosystem: Environmental > Aquatic > Freshwater > Lake > Sediment | place: USA: Wyoming | collected...
CGAGATCTCTCCCTGCACGGAGTTTGAGGAGGCCGATTTCCCGGTGCGCGAGGGCGCAGCTCCAGCGTGGGCTCCCGAGGGCGAGGGAGTCGTGGTGCCGGCCGAGGTATGCAAGAAGGCGGCGAAGTTGCCGTCGAGCAAGAGGCACCATCTCCTCATCCTCAACGCGATCCAGCTCTGCAAGAACGGTAGCGGGCCCGAGTTCATGGCGACTGACCTGGACACGGAGAGCCGAGCCGCATTCCGACCTCTCGATGGCCCGTTCCCGAACTATCGGCAGGTGATCCCGAAGACCGAGAGCGCCAAGTTCCGTATCGGGTTCAGCGTGGCGGTCCTGGAGAAGGCGGTGAAGATCGCCAAGGAGTTCAGCGAGGCCCGTCCCGAGAACACGACGATGGAGTTCTATCTGTTCGATCCGCAGAAGGCGGCTGTGTGCAAGGTTCGAACGGGGTATGCGAGCCGCGGCCTGCAGTTCGTGATCGACCCGGACGTGGAGCCCGAGGGAGGCGCGGTGCAGGGCGATCGCACTTGCGACATCGTGACGATGCCGATGCGGCTGCCGGAGGAGGCGAAATGAAGTACTCGGCGCTTGACATCCCACCCGACACTCTGATGGCGATCAACGACTACGTGTTGCGAGGGATCCCCCCCGGGGGATTCCTCGAGGCGGTGCTCGAGGACCGGCTGGTGGAGAGTTTCAATCGGGCCGACATTCGGAACACCGAGGCGATGCCTCACATCGTCTGGTACATGTACGAGATCGTTCCGATACAGTGCCGGGGCAGCAGGGAGGCGGTCAGTGCCTGGCTTTCCAAGGGCGGGTTGACCGAGGAGCCCGAGAGCCTGAAGTTCGTCGAGGAGCGCATGAAGAGGGCGATGCAGGTGGAACCATGACGGACTGCACGAAGCACGGTCCCGACTGTATAGCCGGGGAGGGGCAGACCCACTGGTACGCCTGCGAGGAGCGCATCAAGGAGCTGGAGAGCGAGCGGGATAAGGCGATGGCTGCGCTGCGCAGCCTGACTCCGCAGGGCAGCGAATATCAGACCATCGAGGAATGCGTGGCTGGCGCTCGCGGGATACGAGACATGCAGAAGGAGAGCATCAAGCGCTTCAAGAGCGAGCGGGACGAGGCGCAGCAGATGTCGCAGCAGCGCCTCGAAATTATCACGGGCCTTCTGGAGCGCATTGCGGTGCTGGAGCGCGATGAGGCGTTAGACCACAGGGCTATGCTCAATCTTCCTCACGATCTCGAGGAGGCGCTGGTTGCCTTCTCGGCGGCGGCTCACCGGCTCTCGTTCGTATGGGAGAAGGCGAGCATACCTCAAGATCGCCGGATTATTGAGGGCATCATGTCCAAGGAATACCCGTTCGCAGATTCGTTCGACGAGACAGTGGGTCGCATCATGCTGTGGAAGGCGGATGTGCTCGAGGCGCTCAACGGGGAGAGAAGCGATGGCTGACAAGATCGCGTACATCGTGACTCACGGGGAGTATTCAAACTATGAAATCCACGCAGTCTTCAGCACCTGGGAGCTCGCAGAGGCGTACATCAAGACCTTCAAGTGGGACGATGACGAAGGGCCAGAGATTGAGGAGTGGCCTATCGACAAGAACTCAGAGGGACTCAAGGCCGGATACGCTGCATTCGAGGTCCGCATCTCTCCGGGAGGCGATGTATCGAAGTGCGAAGTGTCTGAGGTAGACCGCGGATTCGGCGAACCGGACGGAAGAATCTGGAACGATTCGTTCAAGGACTTCGACGGAAATTACACCTTTCTAATCATGGCGAGAGACGCCGAGCACGCGATCAAGATCGCCAACGAGAGGCGGGCCAAGTTGGTCGCTATCAGCTTGCCAAAACCTACAAGCCAGCAGGAGGCGTGATGGCTCTGTACTGTATGTGTTCAGTGAATGCCCCCAGCCGGCACAATCGCCCTATCGGATCCTCCCCTGCGCATGGAGGCGTTGTACTCAAGAAGCGCATGGATGTAATGCGCATCGGCGCCGAGCAATTCATCGAGGACGAGAGTAGCGGGGCGGTTCACCGCCACTACCCGAATGTAGACCTATACTCCTGTGCTTACTGCGGGACAGTGATTGCGAGGGAGTGATGAAGCTACCCGAGAAGCTCAGGGTGGTCGCACAGATGTTGAATCAGATGTGCCAAAGAGAGTTCGACCACGAAAGGCTCGATTGCCTAGCGTGGGCGCGAGACTACCTCGAGGGTCAGGCCGTGAAGGTCGAGCGGGAGCGCAAGAAGAAGGCGAAGGAGGGGAGCAAGGCATGATTCGCTACCAGGACAGCAACCTACCTCCAGGGGTAACCGAGCGGATGCTTCCCGGGTGCTCACTGCGCGACGAGATATACGATCGCATATACGAGGACAAGATCGCTCCACTGCAGGCGGACCTCGAGGACTTCATCCATACGCTCGACGAATCGGAACTCAAGCAGGGGCTCGTCTCTATCTACCGCAAGAGCTTCGGAAAGGACTCGATATGATGGACGACCACACGATGGACCTGGGGAGAGCGGTCCGCACCCTGTGCTATCAACTGAGGGACAACGGCATTGAGCCCGACGAGGAGGCGCTCGATGCCTACCGAGAGGCGTTCGGCCCCCTACCGGGAGACGAGCCCTGCCATCCCAAGGATCAATTGTCTAGGGAGACAAGAGAGCACGGAGCCCTGGTGTCCGGCGAGCGTCACGACGATCCGATGACGGAGGACTAGAATGGAGATCCTGGCCGGCGCGATCCTTGGGCTGTTGCTTCTGCGAGTTTTCCTATGGTTCTTCCATATTCTGTTCGGTGAGTTCGGGAATTTCATCGGAAGGGGCTAGGGGTGGGAAAGCCAATGGTACGAATCAAGTTGAACATCAATGAGGCCGTGGCCCAGGAGGCCGCCTGGAGGTCTCTCGACCTATGGAGGTGGATGACCGACCACGACGTTCCTCGCAAGTTCGCCCGGAGGGCCGAGAGGCTCAACGAAGCCCTCCTCATCTGGCACGCCCAGGAGCGTGTCGAGCAGAGGAGGCTCGAGAAGCAAGCCATCCGGCAGGCGGTTTCTGCAGAAAGACCTAGCCCATGAGCGGCCGGTGTGGCATATTGACACCAGTATGCCACGGAGGCAGCCCGTGCTAATCAGCGAGGCGGCGAGGGGTCGTGGGCGACAACGTAAGTTCGACAAGAAGCGCAGGCGGAGAGAAAGGTACGGTCGTTTCGTGGGAGACATCCCGGCCCTGTCAGAGTACGACACGAAGGATAACCCCGAAGAGGAGAGGGACAACAACTACGAGCCATGCGCGCAGACGAGAGAATCCCAGAAGAGGTTCTGGAGGACGGAGAAGCAGGAGGAGCCGTCAGGCATTCGGCTAAGCTACCCGTTTGTGGTTCCCGTCACCGCAGTAACGGACGTGGTCTCAAGAAGGGTGCGCGCTTGGGTCCTATGCCGCATCGCTACCGAGTTGATCCTAGAGGAAGACCCGGTGCTCGGGAGCGGGTGGAGTTGTGCGGCGAGCCTGATCCTTCTCGATCGAGTGACGGTGAAATCGATCGGCATCCTTTACCGAATCGAGAGCCGGCAGATCTGGAGTAGATGGCGCGAGGCGAGCCGGAGAGCCGGAGTGGATGGAGAGGCAATGTACCGGCAGATACAGGCCCAGGGAGTTCCACTTCAGATGATCAAGCAGTACACGGAAGACTGGGTCGTACAGGGGATGGAGCTAGAGGAGCCGCTCATCGAGGCGACCCGAGAGACGGAAGGATACGACAACCCATGAAAGCGAAAGTCAGGAGCAAGTATGTTCGCCCTATCGACATCAGGCGCCCCAGGCGCCTGCATGTACGGATGGAAGACGTGGTCCATCGCGGTCTGTTCGCAATACACGCCGAGACCGGCAAGTCTCTCTCTGCTATTGCCCACGAGGCTATCGTGATGTACCTGAAAGCCAAAGACCGGCTCGACCCAGACCTGGTAATCAAGATCCTCAAGGAAGAGAAGGTCGCGCGCCGTTACCTGAAGGTCCCGGTCCTATGAGTGCCGTTATCAGCGTCGATCATCCGAATCGGGAGATCGTCATCAGAACCCCGTTCGAGATGAAAGTCGACTGCGAGAACTTGTCCTCGAGGCGATGGGACAAGATGACGAAGACTTGGAGGTCCCCCCTTACCCTGGCTACATTGGAAGAAGTTCTGTTCGCGTTCAACGGCCGAGCCATCGTGACCGACGAGGTCAAGTCGGCACTCGAGAATCTGCGGTCGAAGTCCAGCATGTTCTGTCAGCTCAAGAACCGGCTCGACATCGACACAGACGATGCGACCTACGACTGGAAGAGAGACGACACCCCGCCGTTCCGGCATCAGGTGAGCGGCACCATGTCACTCCTCAATCGAGCCAAGGTCATCCTCGCAGACGAACCCGGGCTGGGGAAGACCCGGACGATGATCGACGCGGCGGACGAGCGTCTCGGCGCCGGGCTGTGCGAGCGAGTCATCATCGTCTGTCCGGCCACTCTCAAGGGGAACTGGAAGAACGAGATCCTGCGTTGGTCCACTTACCCGTGCGATCCGTGGCAGGTGCTCATCCTGGACGGCGACAAGATGGACCGGCTCGTGACGTTGCGAGCTGCGTGGGGCGCTCCGTGGCTGATTCTAAACTACGAACTCGCTCGCATCCACGCCGAGGAGCTGGTGAAGTTGGTGGACGGCCAGTATCTCATCTGTGATGAAGCGCACCGCATCAAGAACATGCTCGCGCAGACGACGAAGGTCATTCACTCGATGCGCCCGCAGTTCACCAACCTGTCTACGGGGACTCCGGTACACGACAAGCCCAAGGACATCTTCAGTCTGGTCCAGCTTGTCGAGCCCGGGCTCATGGGCACCACGTTCTTCCAGTTCCAGGACCGCTACATGATTCGCGGAGGGTTCAAGGAGAAGGAGGTCGTAGGGTACAAGAACCTAGACGACATGCGGGCCCGAGCCGAACTCATCATGGTCCGTAGGCTCAAGGACCAGGTCATCGATCTGCCTCCGAAGCTCTACAAGAGGCGGGAGATCGAGATGCGAGGGGACCAGGCTCGAGAGTACAAGAGGATGCGAGAGGAACTCGTGGCCTTCTACCGGGAGATCCCGGAAGCGCAGTTCCGGCTTCGAGCGGCGAACGCCATGGGGCAGATCCTCCGCTTGCAGCAGATCGCGGACGGCTTCCTCGCTGTGGCCGACCTCAAGCCCCAGTGGTTCGAGGAGCAGCCCAAGCTCGACGAGTTGAAGGGTATCGTCGAGGAACTCGTAGCCAACAATCAGAAAATCGTGGTATGGAGTAGATTCCTTCCGGTCACAGAGAAGGTCGAGCACGAGTTTCGGCAGCTCGGGGCGGTCCGCATTCACGGTCAGGTCCCAGCCGGAGTGCGAACGGAGATGGTGCGCCGCTTCCAGGAGGATCCCGACTGCCGAGTATTCGTCGGCCAGATTCAGGCCGGCGGAGAAGGCATCACGCTCACGGCGTCCACCTTCCAAGTCTTTATGGACTTGCCTTGGGGGCCAAGCACGATGAGGCAGGCGGAGGATCGCTTGCACCGGATGGGCACACGCGGCAGCGTGACCGTGATGAAGCTGATCTGCCGCAACTCGATCGACGAGAGAGTGGAGAAGCTGCTGAAAAGCAAAAGCTCTCGAATCGACGTGATTACTGGTGACGACACTAAGCTCACCAAACGTGTCTTCATGGACCTGTTGGGAGAGGAGGAAGCAAGTGAGTGAGAACCTCGAAGTCGGGGCTGGGCCCGCCGACCTGTGCGCACTGAGTGTGCGGCTTCAGGACGCCGAGGCAAAGCGCAAGGACGCCGAGGCTACTGCGAAGGGTCTGAAGGAACTGGAGGACAAACTCGAGCGCGAGTTGCTCGATTCCATGCTCGATGCCGGGGTCAAGAGTTTCCGGCGAGAGGACGGCATCCAGGTTCTGCGCTCGACGACCATCTACTCGAAGGTAACGGACAAGTCCGCTCTCGTGCAGGCCCTGCAGGACGAGGGCTTGAGCGAGTACCTGGAGCTCGAGCCTCGCAAGGCTCGGCTCAACGAATGGGTGCGGGAGCAGCTCGAGAAGGGGGAGAGGCTCCTTCCTGGGTTGGACTTCAGCGCCACCACGTACGCTTCATTCCGGAAATAGGAGGAGCAAGACAATGGCAAAGAAGCAGATGGACTCGCAGGGAGACAGTCTCTTGCACGACTCGGTTGAAAGCGAGTCGTCCGAGATCATCGTCTCCGGCCCTTCTGCACTGGCAGTGCCGAGCGCGCCGATACTCAACTGGGAGGACCCCTCGGACGCGTCTCAGGACGCGGACCGAACGATCCCGTACTTCAAGCTGGTCCAGCACACCTCGGAAGAGGCCAAGAGCCGGGCGGCTGATGTCGGGGACATCCTGAGCTCGACGGGGATCAACCTGGGCCAGTGGATGGTCATCGTGCCTCTGTGGTTCAAGAGGCAGGCGTCCAAGTTCACGGACGACAGGCAGCTCGAGTGCCAGTCGTTGGACGGGACTACCGGATCGACGTACGGAGCGTGCGCTGATTGCGAGTTCAACTATCGCCAGTGGGGCAAGGATCCTCTCACGAAGAAGAGTCTTCCTCCCAAGTGCTCTGAGGTGCGTTCCTTCCCGTGCCTCGTGATCACCAGCGACAAGGTGCAGGACGGCGCCTCGGTCGGGGTGATCGCTGTCGGGTTCGCCAAGTCGAGTGCGTCCGTGGGCAAGCAGCTCATCACGCAGCACGACCTCACGGGTCTGCCGTTCTACGGCTACCGCTGGAAGATCGGGTCGAAGGACAAGGCGTTCCCGAAGGGCTCCGCTCGGGTCTTCACCTCGGAGTTCCAGGGCCGCAACCCCGACGACATGATGCTCCAGTGCCAGGAGATCTGCCGCTCCTGGGCCGGCGCCTCGGTGGCCATGCCTGACCACTCTGAGTTCGGAGAAGAGGGATCCTCGGAAACGGTTGACGGAGAAGCGGCTCCGTTCTAGCGTGCAGGACTACCGGGATGGGGGGCGCTACCCGCTAGCGCCTCCCTCCCACTACGGAGGTCTGAGTGCGCTGGAATGTAGGACTGATCCTTCTTTTGCGGAGAAGGAACGGGAAAAGCGTTTGTTGGATCTCCAAGCACACCGGGTTATCTAGCAACAGGATCTACGCAATCCTCCGCAAGTACGAACCGACCAAACGGATACAATCTACAGGTAGCAAGTCCGATCTGGGGATTCGTCTCCAGTCATCGCGCCCCGATCTACGCGCGTCGAGTGACGATCGAAGATTGCGGCGTTCTGGCTAGGCTATCGATTTCCCATATCGGACCCTCTAGCCGCTCTGGGAGGGGCAAATGGCGGGTTCCGACAGGGATGAGGTACTGGATAAGCTGCACGTTGTCGAGTTCTACGCGTCTTACGGCGTCGAGCTAAAGCAGACAGGGTCGTCGCTTATTGGCAAGTGTCCGTTTCACGACGACACAAAGCCATCCTTCAGCGTGCAGCCAGAACATGGGTTGTTCAATTGCTTCTCGTGTGGCGAGTCTGGGTCCCCATTTGATCTCGTGATGCGCATCGAAAAGGTCGGGTTTCCAGAAGCATTCCAAAAGCTCGCCGAGGTGGCTGGGGTAGAACTCAAGCACGCCAGCGTCAAGAAGGCAGAAGAACCACTCCTAGAAGAAAAGGCAGACAATCCGCACAGCGCGCTCCTGAAGAACCAGGAGCGCATTGATTATCTGCGGCAGCATCGAGGTATCAGCCTCGAGTCGATCACCAAGTGGAAGCTCGGATGGGCGGGCGAGCGCGTGGTCATACCTGTCCGGGACAAGCACGGGAACCTCGTCAATCTGCGTATGCACAAGCCCTCCTGCACCAAGGACGAGGAGAAGACCATCTCCGTCTCCGGGCACGGCAAGCTGAGGCTGTTCCCTGCGTTACCTCCGGACGGGGACCCGGTCCTTATCGTCGAGGGAGAGCTCGACTGCATCAAGGCCAACCAGGAGGGGTTCTCCGCGGTCAGCGGCACCGCCGGGTGCTTCAACTGGAACGTCGAGTTGTCTCGCCGGCTGTCCGGGCGCAACGTCGTCGTCTGTTACGACAACGACGAGAACGGCATCAAGGGCTCCGCCAAGGTCGCCGCCATGCTCTCCTCGGTGGCTGAGTCCGTTCGTGTCCTCCAGTGGCCCAAGGGGACTCCGGACAAGTACGACATAACGGATTTTTTCATCCATCTTGGAGGAACGGCTGAGTCGTTCCGGGCCCTGGTGGACGAGGCCAAGCCGTATCGGGTCAAAGAACCCAAGGGTCCGAGGCCGGAGGCTACCGATGTCTCTCTGTCGAAGGCCACAGCGAAGGAGAACACGGGGCTGCACTTGCGTATGCGAGCCGTCCTGGCCGGCAAGGACACGGAGCCCTACACCATCCCGGGCTCGGTGACCGCCTCGTGCGATCAGGGGTATGGTAAGCACTGCTCTACCTGCAGGATGGCCGATGTCAAGGACTCCACTATGACGATGGAGTTCAGCCGCTGGGATCGAGCTGTCCTGGGGATGATCCGGGTGCGGGATGAGGAGCAGACGATAGCCATGAGGAAGGCTTTCGGGGTTCCCCTTCGCTGTCCTCGCGTCTCCTTCGATGTCACCCGCTGGGAGAACATCGAGGAGCTGCGAGTGGTGCCCGAGGTCAACGGCAAGCTCGAGACCACCGAGAGCGGCAGCCACGACAGCCGCACCATCTACTCCTTCAGCCACGGTCTCAAACCCAACGTGGTCTATGAGATGGAGGGTGTGACCTTCCCTGACGTGGTAGACCAGCACGCCACCATCCTAGTTGGCAAGTCCACTCCCGTAGAGAGCGACATCGGTTCCTTCAAGGTCACCCCCGAGATCCGCGAGCGGCTGTCCGTCTTCCAGGTCCCCGAAGGCATGACCATGCGGGACAAGATGGACGAGATCGCCTCGGAACTCGAGAAGGCAACACACATCGCAGAGCGCCGGGACGCACAGCACGTCCTCGACCTATGTTGGCATTCGGTCATTGGATTCAGCGCATTCGGACAAGAGTCTCCAAAGGGTTGGGTAGAAGTCATGCTGATGGGAGATTCTGCCCAGGCAAAATCGTCGATTGTCAAAAAGCTCATGGATTATTACCGATGTGGATATTTCGTCGAGGGGGGCAACGTGAGTGCTGCCGGGCTCACGGCCGGCGCCAAGAAGGGGCACGGGGACCGATGGGAGATCAGTTGGGGGGCCATGGTGCTCCACGACCGCAAGCTCATCGCCATCGACGAGTGGGACCAGATGCCCGAGGAGCAGATAGGCAATCTCAAGAGCGTGCGCTCGAGCGGCATGGTCGAGATCCAGAAGATCAGCCACGGGGCCGCCTGGGCCCGGACTCGTTTGGTGCTGGTGGCCAACCCGAAGGGGAGGCTCCCGCTATCCCACTTCCCGAATGGAGCAGAAGCCCTGGTCAAGCTGTTCTCCAGCCCTGCCGACATCCGGCGCCTGGACCTCGTCATGGGGCTCAAGAGCGGCGAGGTGACGAACGCCGTGCTCGACCGGGTCTGGGAAGACGAATCGCCACGCTACACGCCCGAGGACTGCCACGACCTGATTCTGTGGGCTTGGTCAAGGAAGCCCGGTCAGGTCAAGTTTACCAAGGCTACACAAGAGGCCATTGTCCACGTATGTCAGGTGCTCGGGGAGTGGCATGTGGACCGGATCCCGCTCCTGGAGCCGGCGGACCTACGCTGGAAGGTCGCCAGACTGGCCGCGGCTGCCGCTGCACGCGTTTTCTCCACCCGGGACGGGGAAACCCTCACGGTGCTCCCTGAACACGTCTCCTTCGTCTCCTCGCTGATGGCTAGGTGCTACGAGGCTGACGCCCTGAACTTCAAGAGGATAGGGGAGCGGGACCGGGCTGCCGACAACCGGGTGCGAGACACCTGGGACGAGGCGGTAAATAACTTGTCGAAGCTGGTCGCTGAGCCGATGAGGCTTGCCGACTACCTGCGCTACAACGACTACATCAAGCCTCGAGACCTCGAGTACACCCTCGGCCTTGACCTTCCTACGACGAAGTCCCTGACCAAGACCATGGCTGGATTCGGCTGGCTTGAGCAAGCCAGGGACGGTTTTCGCAAGAGATCCATCGTCAACAGCATGCTCCGCCTCGACGAGGACGGCGGGTTCGAGAAGTGGAAAGACGACATGGGCATCGCACAGCAGATCTCTTCGGTAGACACAACTGCTTTGTTCGATAGGAGTTACGAGGAATAGCGGCGGCCAAGTTTACAAATAGCATACACTGCTTACACAAAGATATATAGACTGGCAGCGTGTTTACTGGTTTCAGGTCGCGCGCGCGCGCGCGTGAGAAATTATTTGGGGTCGCTGCCGGTCCAGGCACATTTTTCGCGCGCATGAGATCAGTCTAGACTACATAAACACCGTGCTAGTCTATATATTGTTGTCAGGGAAAGGAGGATGTCCATGGGTGGGTTCAAGATTCAAGATCCGCTGTGGAGGGCGGTCATCGCCCTGTGCGGGTCATACGACAAGGCCAAGCTGCTGGTCGAGGTCGTTAGCGAGGGGCCGCTGTCTATTCGGTGGGCAACGGCTACGGAGGTAGCAGAGAGGACAAGGCTTCCAAAGCCCACGGTAATTCGATGTTTGTCGCTTCTGTCTGCGTTTGGAATCCTGCAGAAGAACAACCGGGGATGGAAGACGCAGTTCGTTGGCAAGGTAGAGTTCGCTCCGGATTCGGGGGAGGTTCCCAAGACCGAAAAGGAAATCGACCAAGAGACCTGGGACCGCCTGGCAGAAGTCGTGGGTGGGAAGGAGCAGGCTCGTGCCCTGTGGGACTCAATCGTCAGGCTCCGCCTTCCAGCCTTCAGGCTCTCCATTCTCCTCGCCGAGTCTGGGATGGACAGATGGACGGTCAAGGATGCTCTCGGGGTGTTGACCATCGCCAAAGTTCTCCGGCCGAATAGTCAGGGGTGGGGCTTGCTCGGGAAATGGGTGCCCCCCAAGGAGGCAGAATGCTCTACGTAGGAGTGGATCCTGGGCTCGGTGGCGCCATCGGGGTCCTGGGCAACCTGGGCTTCGTCCAGGTTACAGACATGCCCGTAGCGGCCGTTTCTAGGGGCAAGGGGAAGACGCAGAAGCGGGACTACCTCTTGCAGGGTCTGGTCAGCATCTTCTCCCAGTTCGATCCAGCTACATGCCACGTGGGAATCGAAGCCGTCCACTCCATGCCCGGAGAGGGGGTCTCAGGAGCATTTTCCTTCGGCAGAGGTCTCGGGATCTTGCAGGGTATCGTCTCTGCCCTCGGCCTTCCCTACACCATGGTCTCCCCGCAGAGGTGGCGAGCTCACATGCTCGCCGACATGCCCAAGGGGAAGGGCTCGAGCCTGATTCGGGCCCAGCAGCTCTTCCCGTCCGCGGACCTGTCGCTGAAGAAGCACGACGGTCGGGCGGAATCACTCCTCATTGCTTCCTACCTCCAGCGCTCGATGGTCACGTACGAGAAAAATCCCTCTTGACCGAGGATCCGAACTCGTACTAGCCTTCGGGTCAGACGAGAGAGAAAGAACGAAAGCCATTTGCGCCACCCAAGGGGCCCGGTCTCGCACGCCGGGCCCCACCCGTTTGTGAGAGCAAAGCAAGAGCCCGGAGGGTTTCCCCTTCGGGCTTTGCTCCGCTGCCCCCGAGTCAGGCGGGGAGAGCCGGCCCCGCGGTTATCCATGTGGCCCAGGCAAGGCGAACCCGGATCCATGGGCCGGGGACCGGCTCTGAAAATCGCGGCGCTCCGTTCCTCCGGAGGACGGGAGGTTGGGACCTGAACGAATCAGGTAGGAGCGCCACGCTCATGATTAGATGCCCTTCATCTTCTGGATCCAAAAGCGGACCCCGGTGATCGCGGTAAGAGAACTGTCGTAAGCCTGCATGATCACGCGAGTCCATCGCGCTCCGCACGGAGGATAGTAAGTAGCCCCTCCATTTCCGCGCATGGCAGTAACTGCATGCCCGTTCGCGGTGATGGCGATCTTCGAGCACGTGATGATGTTGCTCTTATCCTCGTTCATGCTGAACTCCCATGTACAGAGGATAGAATCGCCTACGACCATGCTGGTAGAGACTACTCCGTAGAGCAGAGTCTTCGTGCTGTCGGCGAGATCCGCCATCG
>Ga0315288_10009575_pt1 | contig 12200 bp, 8 predicted proteins | sample YL17G11_20_MG_FD_203454 | JGI IMG/M metagenome (GOLD analysis project Ga0315288, IMG submission 203454) | Sediment microbial communities from Yellowstone Lake, YNP, Wyoming, USA - YL17G11_20 | ecosystem: Environmental > Aquatic > Freshwater > Lake > Sediment | place: USA: Wyoming | collected...
AGAGCATCGAGCAGTTGCTGCTGCTGCTTGTCGACACGGTGTCCAAGGGCGGCAACCTGCTGCTGAACGTCGGCCCGACGGGGCGGGGGACCTTCGACGACCGCGCCCTGGCCTGCCTGGCCGGCATTGGCAGGTGGATGAAGCTCTGCGGGCGGAGCATCTACGGCTGCGGGCCTGCGCCGCGGGGGCTCGTCGCCCCGTCAGGCTGCCGGCTGACGTACAATGCCGCCGCCGGCAGGCTGTACCTGCACATCTTCGAGTGGCCCATACAGGAACTGCACCTGGACGGCCTTGCGGGCAAGGTCCGCTATGCCCAGCTTCTCCACGACGCCAGCGAGGTGCTCATGAAGGAACAAACCGCCCCGAGCGGCCCGCACAGCTACGCCCAATCGGGCAAAGACACGCTGACGCTCCGCCTGCCCATCCGCAAGCCCGACCTGGCCGTGCCCGTGGTGGAGATGATGCTCAAGCAGTGAGTGGCCGGCGGCGGCAAACGCTGTCAGAAGCGGATTTCGCCACTGAGATTTCTACTTTGCCTGGCTCTTGATGAACTCCGCGACGGTCTGGAGCTTCGGCGGGTTGGTGTCGGCCTGGATGTCGGCGATCAGCTTGTCGATTTGCGCGCCCTTTTCGGCGTCTTTGCCGACGGCCTGGCGGAGCTTTTGCAGCGCGGGCACCAGTTCTCGGGCGTTCCCGCCGTAGCGTCTCAGGCAGGCCAGGCACGTGTCGAAGCGATTGCCCATTCCCCACCGGTCGGGCTCGATGACGTCCACGCACAACGGCATGGCCTCGCGGATGTGCAGTTTCGACACCAGGTCGAGGCCCGCCAAACGGATGCCGTCGCCGAACATCTCATTGCTGGGAGCCAGTTCCCGAATCGCCTTGATGATGGCCGGGAGCAGCACTGCCAGGTCGCTGTCGGTCAACTTGCCGTAGATGCCGCCGAGCGTTCCGCGGACGACGCTGTCCTCATTGTCCAATACCGACCGGATGGCCGGATAAAGCAACTGGCGGTCGACGCCCTCCAGGGATTCTGCCAAGATGCTCCTGGGTCCGCGTGACCCGGGGAAGGGCGCGAACAGCGCCTCACTGGCGCCACGTTGGGCCATTCGCCGCGGGTCAGCCGGGTTGGGTCGGACCGTCATGCTCAGCAGGTCGCCCACGCTGGCTTTGCGCACATCGGGCCCCATCGCCGGCAGCGACTTGCACGCCAGGGTCTGCAACCACGGGTCGGGATCCTTGAGCAGCGCCCGCAACTGGGGCGCGGCGGCATCGGCCCGCGGCCCCAGACAGCCCAGCGCTTCGCAGGCGCCGTAACGGGCGTCGCGGTTGGAACCGGCCAGCAGCTTCAGCAGTGTCGGCACGAAATCCCCCTCGCGCCGGCCCAGTGCCTCGGCCGAACGCTTGCGAACGGCGGGCGACCAGCTCGACAAGCCCGCCAGCAACTGGTCGGTCGTGCGCCCCACGTAGCCTTCGCCCTTTCTGGAGGAGAAGTAGTCGCGCCCCGCGGCGATGACCTCCTCGACCTCCTTGGCGCTCAGGGCAGGGACGGAGAACGGCTTCTTGCCCGTCAGGCAGAGGCTCTTGAGCGGCAGGGCATAGGCCAGCATATAGGCGCCGGTGCAGTCCCACCTCGTATACTTGCCATGCTCCTCCTCACCGATCGGCGAGCCCTGATAACCGAAGCCGCCATCCCAGCCCCGGGCCAGGTCATAGTACCACGCCTGCTCCTTCATGTAGGCGCCGGTGGCCAGCGGGCCGCAGCGGGCCACGCCAGGCAGCGCCCACAGGATATTGAAGAAATTGCCCGTGTGGCCGCGCTCCCGCTCGTCGTAGCCGGCCGTGGACATCTTGGCGAAGAACGTCGTCGCCTCGCGATCGCCCAGCAGGTCGAAGAGCACCACCGCCATGGAACACTTGCCGTTGTCCTCATGCCCGGGCCAGGGCTGGTGGTCGCCGTAAGGAATCGCGCCCTTGTTGGCGTACCACCGCAGGAAGCTCGACGCCCTGACAATCGCGCGGTCCAGGACCGGGTCCTTCAGGCCGGCCTGGCGGGCCAGCACCAGCGAGATCGTCAGAGGCAGGCCCGGCGCGTTCATCGCGCCGTAGCCGCCGAGTGCTCCGTTCGGAAGGGCATAATCGTGGCCCCACGTGCCGACGTTGCTTTGGCCCTTTGCGGCCATCATGGTGAGGCGCTTGAGGCCGGGCAGGATCGACTGGTCGCCCGTGGCCAGGTAATACTCAGCCAGGAATGTGTTGGCATACCCGTAGCCCCAAGTGACCAGGCCACGGGCATTGTAGGCGGCCACCAGCTTGGCATACTCGGCCAGCATGGGCTTGTACTCCTCCTTGCCGGACGCCAGCAAGGCCAGGCCGTTGAGGCAGTTGGGGATGGAGACGTTGCCCAGGCCTTTTTTGGCGATGGCAGCGCAGCCGAGCTCGAAGATCTTCTTGGACTTGGGGCAGTCATACGGCGTCGTGGCGCTGTAGGTGCCCATGACGGGCAGCTTGATCTCGACATTCTCCGTCTTGCCTTCGCGCCATCGGACGAGCTTGAGCAGGCCGCCGTTCTCGTCCTTCTCGGCCTGGGTCAGCGCGCGGGCGAACCGGATCCTCGCGTCGTCGTCGAACGGCTTGCCGGCCAGGCCGAGGATCACGTCGCCCTTGGCAAGCACGCCGTCGGCGGGCGAGCCGGCAGCCACGGCCGTGATGAGGATCTGCCGGGCTTCAACGGTCCGGCCTCCCTGGCCGTACATCCACCCGCGGGCGCCGGTGGCGCCGAGGTTCCAGTCGTGGCTCTCATCCGGCTTGCCGCCCTGGGTGAAGTCCATCACGGACGGGTTGGCGGCGGGCTGTTTCGCGGCCCCGTAAGCAACTGGTGCGGCAACCATGGCCGTGACGGCGACCAGCATGATCACGATGCGATCCTTCGACATGTTTCTCACGATAGCGCCCTTTCACGCGGTCTGGCAACTTGTGAACTTTCGCGGGCGCACTTTGTGTGCCTCGCGCGCCGGCCAGTGCGACCGGGCTACAACCGGAAGCGCCGCCGTGCGAACCTTGTTCGATATACCTTCAACGCACCAGAGGGAGCCGGGTTGCAATTATTACGTCCGGCCGGGGCGCTGCTGGGCCGCTCGCGGCCCGCCCGCTCAGCCTTTGACCGGCCCGCGGGCCTTGAACCACTCCAGGCATTTGGCCTGCCAGGCCGCCCACTCCGCGCCCTTGCCGCAGCCCAGCCCGTGGGCGCCCGTCGGCAGCTCGAAAAACTCCGCCGGCACTCCGTGGGACTTCAGGGCGTTTCGGGGACATGTCCCCGAAATCCGCAAGCCCGACCTGGCCGTGCCAGTGGTGGAACTTGTGCTCAGGCAGTAGCAACCGCCAGCGTCTTACCTTTTCCCGCACCTGCCGCTCTTGCCGGCTTTCCTGGCCTTTTTGGCCTTTTTGGCCCTGGTGGTTTTCTGCTCGGCGAGGATCTGGAAGCGGTTGGCGATGGCCAGGGCGGGGTCCAGCGGGACGTCCACCCGCCTCAGGCCCTTGGGAATTGCGATGGCCGGGGTGGGCCGGAGCTTTCTGCCTCTGAACTGCGGCAGCCACTTAGCCTCGGCGGCCAGCATCGCAGCCGTCATCTCGCGGACCTCCGCCAGCGTGCAGCACGCGCCAGATTAATTTCCTTTGCCAAGCGGCGGCGTGATGATAGGATTCGATCATGGCCAGACTTGCACGAGTCGTTGTCCCCAACTGCCCGCACCATGTCATCCGGAGTGGCAACCTGCGGCAGAAGACTTTTTCTGAATTAATCTGTATGGTGTCCCCAGATTTCGGGACATGAAGGATGGATACCCGCATGCCTGGAATCCCGGCGGAACGACCAACCAGAAGACTGGCGTTAACATGTGGATTGGATATTCAGATTTGCAACGGGCTTCCAATAGCTGGTTTGGAGACGCTTACGGCACCGTAACGGTCTATTGCATAGATGGTGAGGGCAACGAACATAGGTTCTATTCGACCACTATGAATATGAAGGCTAAGGTATTCTTCCCGCCAGATGTTGGCGCCAACGGCCTTGCGCCGAGCCAAAGTAACCCTCCATGCTGGTATTTATTCTGGCAAAACGGGGCGGTTCCGACACTGCCTAACTTCTCGTACAATCATACTCTCGATTATGGACAGTCCGCAATGCACCCGTATTGGTTTGATTCGAGGGAGGTGGGGCCACTAGCCGGCCCGACGCAAGGGTTCGCGAATTCTGGGACTCACTATCCCGGCGGGATGCTCATCAATGGCATCGAGTTTGGCGGTGCAACGGGGATTGACTGCTGTCAGGAGGTTGTCGCCCATGAGGATGCCCACAATTTCTACGTTGCCGAGATACATGATGGTGCTGCAGATACTGACCCATCTGCTGGTGGCGACGATCCCGTCGGCGACCTTGTCGCGGACTCCCGCGAAGCGGCTTTTGGGGCAAGCACGACAAACCCTGATACTTTCAATCTAGCGGTTCTCAAGGCTTCAGTGTATGCGCGATACGGAGACGGAGAATACCGGGTAATGCTCGATGCCCGTGGACAGACGGGAGTAGCGTCTAAAGATTGGAGCAAAGGAGGCAAGCAATGGTAAGAGCAACGATTCTGATGGCAAGTATGGTACTCGCTGGTAGTGTCGTGGGACCCAACGCCTGCGGGGAAGAAGGAGTTGCATCTTCGCGCCCGACAACTGACTCGGATAAGAGTGCGGCGAAGGTACCCGCAAAGCTGAGTGAGCGGTTGGGTTCCGCCGATAGGAAGATCAGAAACATGGCTCTTGTTGAATTGAGTAGGCAGAGCGCGCAGGGACACGGTCAACTGTCGCCGACAGATGTTGGCAAGATGTTTGAGATAATCCTAACCGTTGATGATCCGATATTTGTCGGACAAGCCACGCACATACTCAGGAGGCATCCAGGAAATGCCGAAGCTGTTGCATTGGCCAACCGCACATTGCTAGGAGATCAAGCGAGGGCTTCTGTTGTAGGTGCTTTGATTTACTTGGAAAGGCATGATGGAAAGGCATTTGAGCGGTACTTTGAAGCGAAGAAGACATATAATGAGTTGCCGTTGGCCGTTAAGACACAGTTGGCCACGGCAGAACCCGTCAGAATACTGTGGGGTCGGTATTGTGCACAACTGGTTAGTGAATATCTTAACTGGCAGCCGCCCAAGTACTCTGCTGATGTTCCAAATCCGTACATTGAGAAGGTTGTAGCAGCGCAAGGAGATGTTGTCCCCTACTTGATTGCAGCACAAGGTAAGGCGACCAAGGTGTCCCCATGTATCGTTAGGGCGTTGGGCGAGATTGGCGTCCCAGAGGGCCTTGCGTTTTTGGTTGAAGCATATAAGAATGATCCAAGGCGGGACATCGCAGTGGCGATCGGTAGTTCGTGGCGGTCGCGTGGTGTGGAGGAAGTATTCAACTCATTTGATGAAAGGTCCCTTCGTATGCTGTTAGGCGTCGTCCTTACAAAGGAATGGGGCTCCTTAAAAGGCAAGGATGCAACTGAGCTTAAGAAATACATCCTTGAACACCTCGTTGAGATTATCAAGGAGTGCCGGCTTAGAAGCAGGCCTGTGTTAGGATGATACGCATGTGATGCGCGAGAGAACTAGGTATATTCTATGAAACATATACGCGGTGTCATCGTTGTCTCCGCTGCTGCGTTCGCGCTTATTGCGGCTGCTGTAATAGCGGTGAAGATGGAACAGGGTGGTGCTATGTCAAGTGGCAACGCCTCGCCCGTGCCAAGTGGTAGTGCCTATTCCAAGGAACCGATTGCCCCGTCAAGAGTAAGAGCTACGACGGAGCCCGCTGCCTCCAGCAAGAAGAGGCGACCAGCATTCGTCCGGGCTGAAGATTCTGGCGAGAACTTCTCTGGCTTGGGAACGGATGAGGTCGTTCGTCGTCTTACCGAATCGACCGACAGGATCGTACAGGCCAAGGCTGCCAAGGTACTTGGAGACAGAAGTCTCGCGGGCAAGTTGAAGCTGTCGCAAGATGAGCGTGCGAAGCTAGATGAATACATAGACAAGCAAGTTGCCTTGACTTCCGTAGCAACAGGTGAGGGATGGGCCGAAGCAAACGAGCAAATTCGTCGATTGTGGCGGCTTACGGCCGAGAAGTTGATTGATAGTCTTGGCAGCGAGAACCGAACCAGTGTAGAAGCGGCTGCGAAGAATCTGGCCCTGATGCGGAACGCAGATATTGTCCAACAGATCATCGCACGTCTGAAAGCAAGCAAGGATACGCGGTTCAAGATAGGCGCCATCCTGGCACTCGGCGTGATGCGAGAGAAGCGACAGTGCCTTGTGCCCGACCGAGAGATGCTGGGCGATGATGAGTCGGCGGCGTTGGCGACGAGGCTTATCGTGCCCGTCTTGACCGAATTGCAGGCAAACGAAACGGATGTAGAGACGCTCCAGATGTTGAAGATGGCCTTTCAATTCTTGAAGAATCCACCAGACGCTCGACCCAAGCCTAGCAATCGACAATAATGTTCAAGAGGCAAGTGATGAAGCAGAGGTTAACGCAGCAATATAGTGTGAGTGCCTGGGTGTTCCTGATATTGGCGGCCACGTGCGCTCATGCCGAGACTCCGGCCGTTGTGGGATGGCCATACGATGACTCCCTTGCCCGTCCCATGATTGACCTGTTGAAGGGCTTTCAGTCCGGCCACTCAAGCAAAGTAGCTGCCGCCGGGATCGCTGACATGGCATCTATCGGCAGGTTCGCGGACGGCGACGAGCCGTTTGGCGTAGTGTGCTGCGCTGGTGCGCCAACTGCCAGAGAGAAGGAGCTACTGGCCCGGATGGCCCGGAAGTACGCCGCTGAGCCCGAGATGCGCCGCATTGGCTACCGGGGGATCGCCATCGTTGTGAATGAGGCATCTTCGGTCAGGAACCTGTCCCTGACCGCGCTTGGGAAAATACTCTCATCGCAAGGCAAGGGGATAACCTGGTCCGCCTTTGGCGGCGGCAATTCGGCAGTTCGTTGTTACGTCGAGTCGAAGAAAGCGTGGCCAATGACCGTGCTCCAGCACAAGTGCATGGCCTACGAGGAACAAGTCAAAGGTTATGTTCGCAGTGGCTGGCTCGAATTCAGAGATGATCTTGATGAGAACTCTGATGTAGCTGAGATTATCAGGAAGGTTCGGGCGGACCGCAACGGCATCGGCTGTTTCCGGTACACAGGGCAAGCCATCAAGGGTGTGAGACTGGTCGCCATTGCGGAGACCGACGCGGGACCGTTCCGGGCAATGGCTGAGGGCACGGTGTTCAATGATGGCTATGTTCTGGCTGAGCCGCTCATGCTCTACATCCATCCGAAGGCGCCGCGGCCCGTGCGCGACTTCTGTGACTATGCAGGTGGGATTGATGGATCAGCCATACTTGAGGGGCACGGTGTCATCACTCCTTGTCGGCGGTGGAAGGCCGAGAGCGATGCGCGGCTGGCCGACATGAAGTCCGGCAAAGGCATTCGCCTTTCGGCCATCGGAATCGTTGGATGCGGCAAGGCTGTCCCTGACTTGGCCATCGAATACGTGAAGGCCAAGGCTGTCGTGCAGTTGGGCTACGCGGCCACGGATTCTGACGTGGCGGCGGTCGGGGCGTTTGCCCGGGCCGGCGCGGGGGCGACTACAATGCCCGCGGAGGCCGGCGGGTCGGCGGCGCCCACTTCAATGCCTACAACCGCGCCAGTGGTCGTGGCCCCCATGACGCCGTTTGTGGCGGCGGGCGGGAAGGAATTGCTGTTCCTGGCTGACAAGCCCAGCGTTCGGGCGATGGAGCTTCATGGCCAGAAGTGGAACGCGCTTGGTTCGGCTTCGCTCACCACAAGTGGTTCGACTTCGCTCACCACAAGTGGGCGGGACCCGGCTTCGCCAAACGACGGCTACACCGCGGCAAGTAAGCCCGGCCAGCCCAACGGAACCGGGCCGGCGGAGTATCTGCTGGCCGGGCGGGCGGCGGCGGTTGTCGTCAACCCGGCCAACAAGATCGATGCGCTGACGATCGGACAGCTCCAGGCCATCTTCGGCGGGGAGGTGGAGGATTGGGGGACGCTCGGTTCGACTTCGCTCACCACAAGTGGCAATAGCAAATCTCAAATTGGTGGATCTCAGATTAAGGGATCTCAAATTGCTGGATCTCAGATTAAACCATATGGCCTGCGGGGCGACGACCCGGCCACGGGAATCTTCGAGAAGGAATGTCTGGATCGCTACAAATGGCGGCGCGTGGTGGTCAAGAAGGACACGGCTGAGGTTCTCGCGGCCGTGAGCATGGACCCGCAGGCGATCGGGTTTGTGGACCTGGCGGCGATCCCGGCCACGGGGCAGAATGTAAGGATTCTGGGCATTCGCCTGCCTGGCCGCGGCGGCCCGGCGGCACCCCCACCCGCCCTTGGGGCGACCTCCCCCAGAGGGGGAGGGGTTGCGGAGAGAGCGGGAGGGGCACCCCCACCTGCCTTCGCCGAGGCTACGGCAGGCAGGCCCGCCCTTGGGGCGACCTCCCCCAGAGGGGGAGGGGTTTATCTGCCGACTCCGGAGAACATCAAGAGCGCGATGTATCCGTTGTCGCAGCGGCTGTGGTTGTACGTGCATCCGCAGGCCAGCGACACAGCCAGGGATTTCGTGAAGTTCATCGCCACGTGTGGCGGTTCGACTTCGCTCACCGCAGGGGCCAGCAGTGAGGCCAGCTCGTACGCCGACACCGTCAAGGCCGTGATGGACACATATCGCAAGCATGGCCTGGTGCCGCTGGCCGACGCCGCGCTGGTGCGGATGGTCAAGGACGCGATGGCGGAAGCGGCTGCGAGGGCGAAGGCTGACGCGGCCACGCCAAAGCCCAAGGGAAAGGAAAGGAAGTAGACTACAGGCTTGAAGCCGGGGGGCGCATAAGCCGGCTGTGCCAGTGGTGGAACTTGTGCTCAGGCAGTAGCAACCGCCAGCGTCTTACCTTTTCCCGCACCTGCCGCTCTTGCCGGCTTTCCTGGCCTTTGGGGCCTTTTTGGCCCTGGTGGTTTTCTGCTCGGCGAGGATCTGGAAGCGGTTGGCGATGGCCAGGGCGGGGTCCAGCGGGACGTCCACCCGCCTCAGGCCCTTGGCAATCGCGATGGCTGGGGTGGGCCGGAGCTTTCTGCCTCTGAACTGCGGCAGCCACTTGGCCTCGGCGGCCAGCATCGCAGCCGTCATCTCGCGGACCTCCGCCAGCGTGCAGCACGCGCTTGTCAGCGGGTCCATCGCGCAGGCCTGCATCACCATCTCCGGGTCGCCGGTCAGCGCCGCCTCGGCCGCAAGGGCCTGGACGGTGACGTTGGACTGGTTCAGGGCCGCGCACTGGATGGGCAGATCGCCGACGGTGGCCGGGTGCAGCCCGCGGCGGTCGACGAACACGGGCACCTCCACGCAGCAGCCTTCGGGCAGGTTGGTGATGTAGCCGTCGTTTCGGACGTTTCCGTTGAGCTTGAAGATGTGGTCGGTCGCCATGGCCTCGATGATGTACGAGCAGTACTCGACGGACCGCTTTTCGATGTGCGTGGACTCCAGGTCGAGGTAGTCGATTCCCTTGTACTTGGCGTCTAGCAGTTCGGCGTACTTGTAGCAGGCCCCGGACTCGCCGCCGAAGGCCGGCTCGTCGCAGTAGGCCTCAAGCGCCCGTTTGGAGCCGCGGAACCACGGGATGTACTCGGACAGGTGCCCCGTGCTCTCGGTCATGAAATACCCGAAGTGCCGCATGACCTCGCAGCGGACCTTATCGTTGGCGTAGTACTCGGGTTTCTCGATGTTGCGGCGGAGGATCGGCATCAGGTCGCGCCCGGTCTGCTTGTCCCTCAGCGACAGGAACCACGCCATGTGGTTTATGCCCGCGCAGAGGTGGTCGATGCGGTCCTTGGGCGTATTGGTGTACCGGCCGATGAGGTCCAGCGTTGTCTGCACGCCGTGGCACAGGCCGATAAACGGCAGATCGGTCATCCAGCCCAGCGCCATGCACACGGGCGCCATGGGGTTGGCGTAGTTAATGAGCGTGGCGTTGGGGCAGAGCTCCTCCATGTCGGAGGCGATGTCAACAACCACGGGGATGGTCCGCAGGGCGCGGAAGATTCCGCCGGGCGCCAGCGTGTCGCCGATGCACTGGTCCACGCCGTAGCTCAGCGGGATCTTGTAGTCGAAGCCGAACGCGTCAAGCCCGCCGATCTGGATCGTCACGATGACGTAGTCTGCCCCCGCGAGGGCCTCGCGGCGGTCGATCGTGGACCACACGGCCGCCTGCTTGCGGTTCTCGGCGATGACGCGTTTGAGGAACGACTCCATCTGCCGCAGCTTTGGCATCGTGCGGCTCATCAGCCGGATCTCGCTGCCGGCCAGGGCCTCGGTTGCCAGTATGTCCATCGCCAGGGTCTTGGTGAAAACCAGGCTTCCCGCTCCGATAATCGCTATCTTGGGCATCTTGATTCTCCTCGTGCCGACCTGTTTGACATGAAACTGCGTCGGTCCTTCAAACCGAAGATTATCCTGTTCCGAACCCCAAAAGGCGCGAACAATCTCAAGTCGGCGGACGTCTTAAAATATGAAGGAACGATGCGGGGCCACGGGAAGGCAGGCGGTAAGTCTATGGGCAGATGGTTCTTAAGGATGAGATGCGCGGCCATTAGGCCGATTGCCCGCAATTTTTCCTTTGTGCCCGCGTTTGGCAGTTGTTGGTTGCGGGCATAGAATAATAGCTGTTCGTCTGCTGCACCCCGTGCGATGCGGGTTTCCCTCCACCCGCATTAGGGATGTGGCGAAACGGGCGATGCCGAGGTCTCCCTCCTCCTTGGTGTCGCCTTTTGTTTTCTTTTGTTATAATGTCCCACCATGATCGAGTTCAAATGCCAGGTCTGCGGGAAGTTCCTCAAGATGCCGCAGTCATTCGCCGGGCAGATGATTGACTGCCCCACTTGCCGCAAGCCCACGCGCGTGCCCGGCGCGCCGGGTCCCGAAACTTCGCCCATCGCCCCCAAGCCCACCGGGCCGGACCGCAAGCTCTGCGTCGATTGCGGCAAGGGCTTCCCCGCCGGGCAGATGCTCGTCCACAACGGCCAGGCCGTCTGCACGGACTGCTACCACCTGCGAAAACCCGTCGAACTGAAGCCAAGACCCCGCCGCAAGAAGAGCACCAAGCGCCGCATGATTATTGTGGCGGCAATCCTCGCCGTCGCTCTGGGCGCATGGGCCGTGGTGCATTGGGCGCTGTGATTGGAGCAAGTTGACGCTCACATTGCGCACCCGGGGATTGCTATCCCTGGGCTTCGGACGTTTCTTCACCTACTACCTACTACCTACTACCTACTACCTCCTTTTCGTCACTTCACGCGGTAAAGCGTTGCGCCGGGATAGTAGAAGCCGAGGATCTGCTCGGCGGACCAGCCCTTGATGGCTTTACTCTGGGCGCCCCATTGGCACAGGCCGACGCCGTGGCCGAAGCCCCGGCCGTCGGTGAACTCGATCGAGTCGCCGACGTCCACCATGCGGCAGTTCATCGAGTTGAGGCGTTTTGCGGCTGCGGGGCCGTCCGAGAGCAGCGCCAGGCGGATGTCCTCCGCGCGGAGTCTCACCGGCGAGCCGTTGCCGACGACGTTCACCCACACGGCCCGTCCGGAGGCGGTGGCGGTGACCACCTCGACGCGGTCGAGGCGTGTCAGTTGGCGGGCGGCATCGTACCGTGCGGCCAGTGCGCGGAGGATGTCGGCCTTTCGTATTCGCACGGCCGGCCAGCGGTATCGGGGGCAGGCGGCGCAGTCGTTGCATATCTGGCCGCCTTCCAGCGGCTGGATTCGCTGGGCGTTTCTAATTACGTACGCGCCGTTGACCAGGCCGCCGCAGGAGGCGGAATACTGGGCCAGGAAGATCCGCTCCTGTCCTCGGGGCCCGTAGGCGAGCACCACGCCGCGGGTGGCGTTGACGGCAGCCCAGCTCTTGGCCGTCTCGGCCGAGTGCCCGCCGTAGCACTGCGAGGCCTGGTTGTCGCCGAGGTCATACTGGCTGCCGCGGCCTGTGGTGATGCAGTTGTAGATCGCGAAGGTTCGCGCGGCGACGGCGAGTGCCTCGTACGTGGCCGGGGCCCAGTCGGGGTAGAGCTCCTTGGGCAGCACGCCGGCGAGGTAGCATTCCAATTCCAGGTGGTTGA
>Ga0315288_10009576_pt1 | contig 12200 bp, 7 predicted proteins | sample YL17G11_20_MG_FD_203454 | JGI IMG/M metagenome (GOLD analysis project Ga0315288, IMG submission 203454) | Sediment microbial communities from Yellowstone Lake, YNP, Wyoming, USA - YL17G11_20 | ecosystem: Environmental > Aquatic > Freshwater > Lake > Sediment | place: USA: Wyoming | collected...
CCAATCGTGCGCGCCCAAAGCCAGCGACCTTTGGTCAGGATTTTCATTTTCGCCAGGATATACGAGTTGGAAAACTCGCCGCCCCAATAAGCCACCAGGCTGGCCAGGACAATCGCGCCCGTGCTCACGCCGCCGAGAATCGCATCGTATCTTTCTTGCCCCACATTGACCGACCACATCGCTTCGCCCGGCAAGCGGCCTACCAGATAAAGGATCGCGCTCATCAGCGCGGCGCAGCCAAAGCCCGTCCAGATCACGCGGCGGCTGCGACGATAGCCGTACACCTCGGTCAGCACATCGCCAAAGATATAGCTCAACGGGAAAAGCACTGTGCCTGCGTCAAATGCGAGCGGCAATCCAAACAGCGATACGCCCCAGTCCACAATCTTGGCCGACGAGGCGACGTTGCTCACCAGCAGCACCGTTACGAACAGAGCCATGACCAGATCGAAATACTTGTAGCGCATATTTTCCATCTGACCAAAGACGAAGGACGAAAGACCCATTCGTCATTCATCACGCGAAGCGGTCATTCGTCGTTCCCACAATCGGCAGAATGCGCACAGGCCCGGCGCGCTGGTCGGCTGACCGCATTTTTCACAGGCGTTTAGCTCGACCTGCCCAGACCGCTCCGCAAATAGCCCTTGCTCTCGCGCGCGGAGAAAGCTCAAGTAAAACTGCAACTTGACGCCGGGGCTATCCTTTTCCATCAGGTTGAGGATTTCTTTGTGTGCGATGCTGGTCGAGCCTTCTGCGAATGGACACTCGTCGTAAATGTACTCGACGCCGCGCACCAGCGCATACGCCGCCGACTCGCGCTCGTACAAGCGGCAGAACGGCTTGACCTTGCGCGCCAGTCCGGGTTTATCGGCAGGCAAGACCGGCGCTTGCCGCACGAGATAATCGGCGTTCCAGGTGAGCGCGTTGCCCAACAGCACGGCCGCCTCATCGTCCAGGTTGTGACCGGTCGCCAGCACGTCATAGCCGCCGTCGCGCGCCACGCGGTTCATCACGTGCCGCTTGACCAAACCGCACACGCTGCACGGCTTGGCGCGCCCGCGCATCGTCCGAGCGGCTACATCCGGGATCGTCTCGCCATAGACTTGTGCAATGTCCACTACGTGCAGTGCCGGTTGCCAATTGGATTCAGAGGTAAGTCGGAAGTCGGAGGTCAGAGGTTGGTCGTCGGTTGTTCGTCTTTCGTCATTCGTCGGATTGAAATTTGAGACTAGAGATTTGAGATTTTCCAGAAAGCGGACACACATGTCGTGCGACTGGTTCGAGTAATCCACGCCGCCGTCAATCCCCAGCCCGATGTACAGTCCGTCGGCGCGATAGCCCAGGCGCAGCAGCACGTCCCACAGGCTGAGCGAATCCTTGCCGCCAGAAACCGCCACCAGGATGCGCTCCTGCCGCGTGAACATCTTGTATTTCTCAATGAACCGCTGCGTCTGCTCCGGCACCCATTCGAGGAAATGCTCGTCGCACAAAGCCAGCTTGTGCTGGCGCATGTTGATGACCGCCTCGCGGCCACACTTGCGACACTTCATTCCACACCACCTACCCAAAACCACCAAGACGCCAAGAAATTCTCGTTTCTCATTTCTCTTCCGCCCCGCCCGAAATCACGGCCACCAGTTTGATCTCGTCGCCTTCCTTGGTAATGGTCGCTTCATTGATGAGCTTGCCGCCGCGCACGGCCAACACTTGTTCCGGGTTCAAGCCGCACTTTAAGACGGCATCCCGCACCGTCATGCCGGCGGGCAGTTCCCATTGCTTGTTTCGGTATGTCAGTTTGACCATTTCACCTATCGCCTACGCAGCACACAGAAAAATACGTCCGCACTTGCAGGAAGCGTACGGACGTTGAATGGGCCTGTTCTGCAACTGACCACTGATCACGAATCACCGATCACTGAACCACCGGCAACGTTTGGAGAGCGTGAGGGAGAACGAGAACAGAGGCTTGATCGCCGACAATGTCGCGCGCAAGAGAGACGGCCTCATCCATCGTGGCAGCGGGGACCATCTTGCAATCACGCACAACATCGGAACATTCAGCACCCACGATGATGACCGTGTGCTTGAGGAGCACCTGGGCGAGCATATACGCGCGCTGCTCGCCGGCCTGGATGCCGTGTTGACGCAGCTCTTCCAACAATGCGCGCAGATCGCTGGCTTGCGCTAGCCGCTCGAAAAAGCGCTGCTCGCCCAATCCCCGGCCTGGGCCTTCCGGGCAGCGCGCCGGGACAATGATGACGCCGCCTTCGCGCGCCACCGGCGTTGAAGCCAGCCCGACGTACGTCGGCGCGCGCGTGGCCTGGTAGAGATTCTCATCTTTGGGGCTATCAATGTTGGCCACGACGACGTCGTATTGCTGCGGCACGGGGACTTCGTAGAGCTGGCGGGCAGTCTCGACTAATTGCTCGTGCACGGCGATCGGGTGACCGGCCTGCACGGCCACAGCCTGTCTATCGGCGTCCAGCACGACGTTGACGACGAAATCAAGGCCGGCCCGCTTGGCGGCCTGGCGCATCGCCGTCTGGAACGGGTTGCCCATCACGCGCCCCAATCGCACGCGAGGATCGTCCAGAAAAGCCGGGCCATGCGTCGCGCTGATGGTCGCCTCGCCGCCACAGCCCACCGTCACTGTCTTGCCGCCGCCGGAATAGCCCGCGTACTGGTGCGGCTCGACGACTCCCGTGGCAATCAACAGGTCAGCCTCGGCTGCCAGCCGGTTGATGAACACCGGCACATCGGCGGGCAAGTCAATGTGCGGTCGCCCCAGGCTGCCCAGGTTGGCCAGCAACGCCGGATTCTGCGCCTGGTGATCCACCACCTGATAGCGCAGCGCCACCTCCGCGCCCAGCTTGGCAAGCTTTTCCTCAAACGTGCTGGGGCGATGCATCCCCGTGGCGCACAAAAGAATGAGGCGATCATCCGGCACGCCGGCGACCATTAGCTCGTGCAAGATAGACGGGACGAGGGCTTGATCCGGGCAGGCGCGCGTCGTATCGGTAAAGACGACACAGACGCTCATGCTGCGCCGGGCTATCTGGTGCAGCGGCAGCGCGCTGAGCGGCGAAGCCAGCACTGCCTTGACCGCGGCGCGCAAATCGGGCAGCGGGCTGGAAGGATTGGCTTCGATAGTGGTGACGCGCCATCCTGGCGGGAAAACGATATCTGACACTTGCATAGTCATCTTACCTGTGAAGTCACGCTTGAAGCGAGACCTACAGCCTGAGCGCCCCCATCGTCCCGCGAATCAATTCGACCGACTTGGTCAACATGTCCCGTTCCTCGTCGTTCAATTCGACCTCAATGATCTGCTCGACACCCTCGCGGCCCAGCTTGACCGGCACACCGAAACAAATGTCCTTCAATCCGTATTCACCGTCCAGGTAGACCGACGCCGGCACAATCAGCTTTTTGTCTTTCAGAATCGCTTCGACCATCTGCCCGGCCGCTGCGCCCGGCGCATAATAAGCCGAGCCGGTCTTGAGCAAACTGACAATCTCGCCGCCGCCTTTGCGTGTCCTCTCCACGATGGCCGCCACGCGCTCGGCGCTCATCAATTGCGCGATGGGAATGCCCGCCACGGTCGAGTAACGCACCAGCGGCACCATCTCGTCGCCGTGCCCGCCCATCACCGAAGCCTGGACATTCTGAACGCTGACGTTCAGCTCCATCGCGATGAACGTCGCCATCCGCGCGCCATCCAGGATGCCCGCCTGGCCCATGACGCGATGGCGCGGCAGTCCGGCTTTTTTGTAGGCCAGATAGACCATCGTATCCAGCGGATTGGTGACGACGATGAGAATCGCATTCGGCGACGTACTCGCGACGTTGTTGATCGTGTTGGTAATAATGTTCTGGTTGACGCCGACCAAGTCTTCGCGCGTCATGCCGGGCTTGCGCGGGACGCCCGCCGTGATGACGACCACATCGGAGCCGGCCGTCTCGTCGTAGCCCGTCGCGCCGACGACGCGCGTATCAAAACCCAACACCGGCCCAGCCTGCGTAATATCCAGCGCCTTGCCTTTGGGCATCCCCTCCGCCTGCGGAATGTCCACCAACACAATGTCGCCCAGGTCGCGCTCGGCCAGCCACGCCGCGCACGACGCGCCCACGTTCCCCGCTCCTACAATCGTGATCTTGCTCCGCATGAAATTCTCTCCTTGGCCTTGATGCGGTTCGTCAAATTAACGACGGATTACGGCTGCTGGAATTTTTCCTCTAGTTGTCGCAAAAGCTCGGCGGCTTCCACCAGCTTGTCGAGCGGATTGTCCTTGCCCGTAAAATAACGATAGTCGCACGGCATGATGTCGAGCGTCTCGATAATAGACTGGTGTCGCTCGCGAAGCGTCTGCTCGCTAATCTTGTAAAACTCGGCCACTTTGTGCGTCGAGATGGGCCGCAGGTTCACGCGGCGCACGGTAAAGTCGAGCGCCGCCGCCCACGTTTCCGGCTTGCGAATAACCAGCGGCTGCCGCCCGATGGTGATGCGATACTCGAGCCACAACTGGATCGCCGCGCCGATCTCTTCCATCGGCAACCCCGCCGACGTCATCCGCTTGGTCAGCAACGATTCGACGTCGTCCATCGCGTTGGCGAACAGCCGCTCGTAGCGCTCCACCAACTCGGGGTCTTTTTCCACACGAATAAACTCGGCCAGCGCCTTGAGCGCCCGGTCATAGTCGCCGCTGCGAGCCAAAGCCTTGGCGTGATTCAACCTAAAGTCAGGATTATTCGGCATCAATCGCGCCGCAGCCTCTAAATCGGCAACGGCCTCTGGCAAGTTCCACGACTGAAAATGCTCCAGCCCACGCGCCTCTAGCTCCGCCGCGCGGTGCTGATCCTCAGAAGTCTTGCGCGTTGTCTTGGCTGCCACGGTGTCCAACTCCTCTATTCCGAGTGAAGGACAAGGTTGAGCCTTGCCCGTGCGAGATGATCCGTTGATAGGGAAATCCACAAGTATTATACAACAAACCCATCTAGCCGGGTAGTCACACTCCTGGCGTATGCACGCAAACGTTGTCAGATAAACTTGTTCTGCCGCGGTGCAACTGCTGACAAGCTTTGCGTGCACACCCTGGCGGTGCGTGTTTCACGTTTTGCGTCTTTGATGTAAAATAACCATGTCTCACAAAAAGAACGACAAGGAAACATATCCCATTGCCTGCGTCCTGATGGAGGTTCTCATGTTTTCTCGACACATCACCCGCGCCATTTTGGCGGCCGTGACCATCGTCAGCCTCGCCGCGATGGCGTGCAACATTGGCACCCCCACGCCTGCACCCACGCGCATCCTGCCGACGCCGACGCCCAAGCTGCCGCCGCTGCCGCCCGTGCTGGTGAGTCGCGCGCCGGACCGCGGCGAAGAGCAGCCGGTGACTTCGCCGGTCGTGCTGACGTTTAATCAACCGATGGACCGCGCCTCGGTCGAGAGCGCGTTCAAGGTATCGCCTTCGGTGCAAGGCGAGCTGCGATGGGACAACGACAAGACCGTGCGCTTCTTGCCATCGGGCGAAGGCTTTGCGCGCGACGCGACCTACGAGGTGAGCGTCGGCGAAAGCGCCCAGGCGCAAAACGGCCTCGCGCTCAAGCTGCCCATCGGCTTTCGCTTCAAAGCCATCGGCTTTTTGGAAGTCAGCCAGGTGTTGCCGCAAAAGGACACGCAGGATGTTGCGCCGGATAGCGCCATCACCGTCATGTTCAACCGGCCCGTTGTGCCGCTGGTGGCCGTCTCTGAGCAGGACAAGCTGCCCAAGCCGCTCGCGCTCGACCCACCCGCGACCGGGCGCGGCGAATGGCTCAACACCTCCATCTATGTCTTTCGGCCCGATGCGCTCGTGCCGGGCGCGACTTATACCGCCAAGGTCGCGGCGGGCTTGCAGGACGTGAGCGGCGCGGTGCTGCAAAAAGATTTCACGTGGAGCTTTGGCGTCCAACCGCCGCTCGTCGTCAAGACGCTTCCTACCGACCGGCAAGCGATGGTCGGGCTCACCGACCCCATCAGTGTGACGTTCAACCAGCCGATGGACCATGCCTCGGCGGAGGCGGCGTTCGCGCTGTACGTCGGGCAAAATGCTTCCGGCTCCAAAGTGAGCGGGACGTTCCAATGGTCCAGCAACACGATGGGCTTTGCGCCCTCGCGCAAGCTGGAATTGGGCCAGTGGTATTACGCTTCGGTCGCCGCCGGGGCCAAGTCCGCCGTCGGGCCTGCGGGCACACGCAAGGAATACGCCTGGACGTTCCAAACCGTCCCCTACCCTCGCATTGTCTCGACCACTCCCGCCGATGGCGACAAAGAAGCGTCCCCCTTTGGCTCGTTCGAGATTCTATTCTCCGCGCCGATTGACCCGACGACGGTGATGCGGAACGTCCGCATCAGCCCGGAGCCGAAAGCGACGGACGTGTACACATACTATAGCCGCTCCAACCGGCGCTTTGTGATTTCGTTCGACCGCCAGCCTTCGACCGAATACACGGCCAAGATTGCCTCTGGCATCGCCGATCCTTACGGCAATAAGCTTGAGCGCAGCGCGACAGTCAAGTTCACCACGCGCGCGCTCGAGCCGACGGCGTACCTGAATACGACGGGGCAGATCGGCACGTATAGCGCCTACGCCGATACCAAGCTATATGCCGTCTATCGCAACATTGCGACGATGGATTTCACGCTGGCGCGAATGGGGCTGGACGAATTTGCGCGCGTGACCGGGCAGGCTGGCTGGGAGGTGTGGGAGAAATATCGGCCCGCGCCGGGCGCAATCGCGCGGCAGTGGTCGGCCCCCGCCGCGCAAGATGTGGCGCTCAACGAGACCGCCTTCCTCAAAACATATCTCGCCGGCGAAGAAGGCGGAGCGCTCAAGCCCGGGCTGTATTACCTGGAAATCACTTCGCCGCAAATGGGCAAGGGTGAACAGGGTGGAGCTGCGCGGCACATCCTGGTCGTGGGCACAGCCAACGTCGTGTTCAAGATGGCCGAGCGCGAGGCGCTGGTGTGGGTGACGGATTTGAAATCTGGTCTGCCGGCGCCGAATGCCGCCGTCAAGCTTTACGACGACAACTTTCAGCCGTTCGCCTCCGGCAAGACGGATAAAGATGGCGTGTTCACCGCCAAATGGGACAACACAATGGATGAGTGGTCCACGGCCTACGCCGTCGTCGGCGACGTCGGCAGTGATGTGTTCGGCCTCACGCTCAACGGCTGGTCGGATGGCATCGGCCCGTGGGATTTTGGCGTCGAAGGGCGATTCTACTCGGAGCCGTACAACGTTTACTTTACGACCGACCGTCCGATCTACCGGCCCGGGCAAACAATTTTCTTCAAAACCATCTTGCGACTGGACGACGACGCGCGCTACAAGCTCTTCAAAGGTCAAGATAAAATCTGGGTGGGCGTGGACGACCCGCAGGGAAAAGAAATTTACTCGGACACGCTGACGCTCAGCCCGGACATGGCGACGATTAACGGTCAGTTCAAGCTGGACGATCAGGCGGCGCTGGGTTACTATCGGCTCTACACGGTGATAGAGGAGCCGGGCAAAAGCCCGCAGCCGGGCGGAAAGCGGCAAGGCCGGCAATACGGCATCGGCTTTATCGTCGCAGCCTACGTCCGGCCCGAGTTCCAGGTCAATGTGGCCACAGACAAGCCCGCGTACGCCCAGGGCGAGAAAATCAATGTGGACGTGCAATCCACCTACTATTTTGGCGGGGCGGTGGCCGATGCCAAAGTAGAGTGGAACCTGGTTGCCAGCCCGTACTATTTTGACTATCAGGGCCAGGGCTATTATGACTGGACGGACGAAGACAATTTTTACGGCACAGGCCGGCGCGGCGGAGGCGTCATCGCCTCCGGCTCCGGCAAGACCGATTCGACCGGGCATTTCGTCACGCCGGTCAAAGCCGACCTGGGCAAGAACGACTATAGCCAGCGATTCACGATAGAAGCCGAGGTGACCGACATCAACGACCGCGCCGTGGCGAATCGCGCCGACGTGGTCGTGCATCAAGGCATGTTTTACATCGGGCTTTCGCCGGAGAAATACGTCGGCCAAGTCGGCGAAAAGCAGCCCATCAACGTCAAGACGGTGGACTGGGACAGCAAAGATTTCGCTCAGGCCAATCTCACCGTCGTGTTCTACCGGCGCGAGTGGTTCAACGTGCAGGAGCAGACGAATAACGGCCCGGTGTGGACGACGACGTTCAGCGACACCGCCGTCACCACGCAAACGGTGACGACGGACGCGAGCGGTCAGGCCATCGCGTCCTTCACACCGGAGCGAGGCGGGACGTATCGCATCGTGGCGACCGCCAAAGACGGCGCAGGCAACAAGGTCCGCAGCGGCGCGTACATGTGGGTCACGAGCGGCGAGTATGTTTCGTGGCGACAAGAGAACAATGATCGCATTCAACTGGTGGCCGACAAGCGCAGTTATGCGCCGGGCGAAACCGCCAGCATCCTGATTCCTTCGCCGTTCCAGGGCAGCGTCGTCGCGCTCGTCACCGTCGAGCGCGGGCGCATTCTCTCCAAGCAAGTCATACAACTCAAATCTAATTCCGAAGTGCTCAAGCTGCCCATCACGGCGGACATGGCGCCGAACGCTTTCGTCTCGGTCGTGCTCGCCAAGGGCGTGGACAACACGACGCCCGTGGCCGCGTTCAAGGTGGGCTATGCGTCGTTCGCCGTCTCGACGGTGCAGCAAGAGCTCAAGGTGAGCATCACCACCGACCGCGACCCCAAGACACAACACTATTCGCCGCGCGACACGGTGACGTACACGATTCAAGCGACCGATTACGCGGGCAAACCGGTGCAGGCCGAGCTTTCGCTGGCGGTCGTTGACCTCTCGGTGCTCGCGCTCACCGACCCGAACGCGCCGCCGATTGTCGAAGGATTCTATGGCAAGCGCGGGCTGGGGATTCGCACCGCTTCGACGCTGGTGCTGTCGGTAGACCGGCTCAATATCAAGCTGCAAACTGAAATCAAAGGCGGCGGTGGAGGCGAAGCCGCTGGCGAGTTTGCGCCGCGCCAGCAGTTCTATGACACCGCGTTTTGGAGCGCGACCGCTCGCACCGACGCGAATGGCAAAGCGCAGGTCCAAGTCGTGCTGCCGGATAATCTGACGACGTGGCGCATGACGGCCCAAGCCGTCACGGCCAACACGCTCGTGGGCGAAAGCAAGCAGGACATTATCAGCACCAAAGACTTGCTCATTCGCCCGGTCACGCCGCGCTTTTTCGTCGTCGGCGATAAATCCACGCTCGCGGCCGTCGTCCACAACAACACCGACAAATCACTCACGGTGGACGTGCGCCTCGAAGCGCAGGGCGTCACCATCAGCGGGCAAGCGGCGCAAAAAGTGACGATTCCATCCAAAGACAATGTGCGCGTCGAATGGCAGGTGGAAGTGCAGGACAAGGACAATGCAAATCTCGTGTTTAGCGTAGCCGCCAGCGGCGGCGAATACTCGGACGCGAGCAAGCCGCCCGCCGGCTTGCCGCCCGACCAGCGCCTCCCCATCTATCGCTACTCGACGCCCGAGACCGTCGCCACGGCGGGCACGCTCGACGAAGCCGGCGAGCGGCTCGAAGTTGTAGCGCTACCCAGCAAGCTCGATACAACGCAGGGCGAGCTGACCGTGCGGATTGACCCCTCGCTTGCGGCCGGCATGACCGAAGGCTTGAAATGGCTGGAGCACTATCCTTACGAGTGCGCCGAGCAAACCGTCAGCCGGTTCCTGCCGAACGTGTTGACGTACCGCGCACTCAAAAAGCTGGGCTTGACTGACGCGCAGCTCGAAGAGAATCTCAAGACGCAAGTGAGCATCGCGCTGCAGCGGCTCTACAGCCAGCAGCACGCCGATGGCGGCTGGGGCTGGTGGGTCAACGACAAGAGCAGCGCGACGACGACCGCATGGGCCGCGCTCGGCATGGTCAAAGCCAAAGAAGCCGGCTTGGCCGTAGACGAAGGCTCGCTCAAGAAAGCGTTGGACTATCTCAACACGCAGCTCGTCTCGCCGACGACGCTCAAGGACTATAGCCAGGCGAACACGCAGGCGTTCATCCTGTACGTGACGGCGGAGGCGGGTCGCAACAACCTCAGCCGCGCCGTGGCGCTGTATGACGGCAAGCGCGACTTGCTCAGCCTGTATGGCAAAGCGTACCTGGCGATGGCGTTCGGCATCTGGCAAAAGGATGACCGCTCGCGCGTGGACACACTGCTTTCCGACTTGAATAACGCGGTCATCGCGTCGGCCACCGGAGCCCACTGGGAGGAAAAAACGCCCGACTGGTGGAACTGGAACACTAACACGCGGACGACGGCCATCATCCTCGACCTGCTGGCGCGGTTCGACGCCAAGAACGCGCTCGCGCCCAACGTGGTGCGCTGGCTGATGGTGGCGCGGACGGCGGGTCACTGGGAGACGACGCAAGAGACGGCCTGGGCCCTCATCGGGCTGACCGACTGGATGGACGCGACCGGCGAGCTAAAAGCCGATTACGCGTGGAAGGTGGAGCTCAACACGTATGCGCTGGGCGACGGCATCGCCAACCGCGACACGGTGCGGCAATCCACCACGCTCCGCAAAGCCGTGGCCGACCTGATGCGCGACCACCCCCTGACGGGGGCAAGCGGCAACGCGCTCCTCATCACGCGCAGCACAGGCGCCAGCCAAACGGGCGAGGGGCGGCTGTACTATTCGGCGTATTTAAAGACCTACATCCCAGTCGAGGACGTGCGTTCGCTTTCGCGCGGCATTGTCGTGGCGCGACAATACTTTCGCTCGGATGACCCGTGCTTTAGCGATCCCAAGCAAGCTTGCACGCCGGTCACGTCGGCCAAGGTCGGCGAGGTGTTGCAGGTCAAGCTATCTATCGTCGCGCCGAGCGACTTGTATTACGTGGTCGTCGAAGACCCGCTGCCGGCGGGCGCGGAAGCGATTGACACGAGCTTGAAGACGACGACGCAAATCGGCCAGGCGCCCAAGCTCAGCCGCATCCGGCCGGGCGACCCGTATGGCGGGTACGGCGGATGGGGCTGGTGGTGGTTCAGCCGCACCGAGCTGCGCGACGAAAAGGTGGTGCTGTTTGCCACGCGGCTGCCCAAGGGCGCGTATGAATACACCTACATGCTGCGCGCCGGGCTGGCGGGCGCGTTCAAGGTGATGCCGTCCGTGGGGAGCGAGATGTATTTCCCCGAAGTGTTCGGGCGGAGCGACGGGGCGCTGTTCACGATTACGAAATGACCGCTTTGCGCGACGAAGGACGGATAGCTCCAGGCCCCTGGCGTCGAGAGATGCCGGGGGCTTTGCTTGACGGCGATGGTAGAACAGCATACAATGAGGGCGTGTGGAGGTCTTGTCAGGCTTTCGCGGAAAAATGGAACAGGAGACGGAAAGTGCTGCAACTGACTGCCGTGATTGAGCGTGAAGGAGAGGGTTACGTCGCCACATGTCCAGAAGTAGATGTCGTCAGTCAAGGCAACACGGTTGAAGAGGCGCGCCTGAATCTACTCGAGGCGGTTGAAGGATTCTTTAAAGCTGCGTCGCCGTCAGAAATTCGGCGCAGGCTAAAGAAACAAACCTACAAACACCTGCTTGCCGACTGCTTTGCGTGACAAACTCTTGCTTTGCTGCAAGGGCGTGCGGCGAGTGACGAAAAGCCCCCTGGCGTCGAGAGATGCCGGGGGCTTGGACTTTGGTTGAAAATGGATACATCTATCGCTACCCTGCGTGGAACCGTAACCATCCGTCCTGCCAGAGAAGAGGATGCCCCGGCCTATCGCGATTTGCGCTTGGAAGCTTTGCAGAATCATCCCGTGGCATTTTCTGCGGATTACGCGGCGAACCTGGCCAAGCCGATGACCTTCTGGACAGAAGCAGTTTCGCCCGACAACCCGAATAGCGCGATCATGATTCATTTTGCCGTTCACGACCAACAGTTGATCGGCATGTGCGGTATTACGCGCACGAGCTCGCCCAAGATACGGCACAGCGCCTTTCTCGTGGGAATGTACGTCCGACCCGATTGGCGCGGCTTGCGGATTGCCGAGAGACTCGTCACGGCGTGCGTGGATTGGGCGCGCACTCGGGAGTTCAAGATTGTCAAACTAGGCGTGGTCACAATGAATACTACCGCGATTCGGTGCTACGCTCGCTGTGGTTTTCAGGTGTATGGAATCGAGCCACAAG
>Ga0315288_10009578_pt1 | contig 12199 bp, 8 predicted proteins | sample YL17G11_20_MG_FD_203454 | JGI IMG/M metagenome (GOLD analysis project Ga0315288, IMG submission 203454) | Sediment microbial communities from Yellowstone Lake, YNP, Wyoming, USA - YL17G11_20 | ecosystem: Environmental > Aquatic > Freshwater > Lake > Sediment | place: USA: Wyoming | collected...
CTGCCAAAGAACCCTGAAATAAAGAGATTGAAAAGCTTCTAGCTGGTAATTGGGAAATATATGATTGTCTTTTCTGCTAATTTGTTAATTCGTATTATTCAGCTTTCAGCGGCAGTCTATTCGTGTTGGTTGAAGTTGAGTATGGCTATGCTAATGTCTCGCATGTTGACTGTTGCGTCATTGTTGATGTCGGTGTTCGCATTCCAGTTCGCCGAGTCTGGTTTAGTGTTGAAACGGACTATGAGATAGCTGACGTCTCGCATATCGCACTTTCCATCATAAACACCCAGTGTCGGGCCGGATATGTCTCCTGGAACACCAATGTGAACGGGCGTGTTGCGCGTGCAGTTGTTGTCTGTGGCGTCTGCTTCGTTTGGAACTGTATCTGCCACGGCGCTTATTGTGTAGTTGCCATAAGCAAAGCCACTGGTGTTCCATGTGAACGAAAGGTTTGTTGAGGCGCCGTTTTCCAGAGCAACAGGTAGCGTCTCGATCTTGGTGCCGTTGGCGTAAAAGGTAACATCGAAGGTTTCCGAAAAGTCGCCTTGATTCAGGATGGTTGCGTTGACAGATACCGAGTGCCCTTCTGCCACCACATTCTTAGATGGTGTGATAGAAGTCAGCGCAATATCGTGGGTAGGTTGATAAATGAAAGTGCTGTTTACGAGGAGCTTGCCACCGTAGAAATTCAGTGAAGGTGAATCCACTTCGACTGAACAAATGAAAGCTCCAAACTCGGAACTGTATGGAATTTGGAAAACATAAGGGTTCTTGTTCATCGTGTCTGGCAGAAAGGTCATCTTATCCTTCACCATATTTCCAGATGGATCAGTAATCGTAAGGTTTCCATAGGTGACCTCGCCCCCATCAAGGCGGCTCAACCTGTGACCGTGACTATCAGTTACGTTCAAGAACAGCATGACGGAATCACTTCTTGAATATGTTGAAGCGTTCGTGTACAGGTTTGCGTTCAAGCTTCCTCCGAAGGTCACGTCAGAATTGACTCCACCCTGAATATATAGAATGGGCGAGTAATCAGTAGCTAATGGCGGGTTGACGAATTGTACCCGGTAGTTTTTTCCAGGGTCTGTCATATCTGACACCTCTATTCGTAGTTTGGTATTGTAGAATCCAGATTGGACATAGACAATTTGTGACGCAGAAAATTGGGGATTGGTAAAACAGAAAGACCGGGCCCAACCGCCAAAAGTGCCATTGGATTCGTAGAAGTCAAAATAGAAGTTGATCCAAACATCCTGCCCCGGAATCCCTGAAATCGCACTCGGATCGACCGTGAGATTCAGAGTTGCAACGTCTTCGGGAGTCGGGACAAATACAACCGATACATCTTTCGTCAAATTCACCGAACGCTTCCATAACAAGTATGTCGGCACATCTAAGACAACATGATAGTATCCGGGCGTTGCGTAGCACACTAGGTTACCCCAAGATTCAGTGTTCCCGACGACATGGGCATGGGGCAATCTTTTCCCCAAGGATGATAGAGAAACGCGCTCATTCAACGGTTTTCCTTGAAGGTCGAAGGCATCAACCGACAGCCTGCTCGCATTTATCCGTGGATCAACGATCACTGTCATGTCAGAAGAGACTTTGAAGGGCTCAACCACCAAATAGTATCCTATTGCCCCTGAAGTCCACCCCCAATAGCCTCCGGGGAATTCGATTTGGAGTGAGTAGTTTCCTTCCACTACGTGAAAAGTAGCTTGGCCACTCTGATCGGAGAGTGCAAACTGGCTCGTCACCTCTATGCCGGATTCAAGAACTGTGTCAAGGATTATGCTTGCGGTTGCCAGAGGACTGCCATTTATCTTCAGCGTCTTTACGAGAACAACATAATCAGTCGTACTGCGAGCCATAGGGGCACGTCCAAAGAGAGAAAGAAAAAGAAGCAGAACGAGTAAACCCGGTGGAAATAAGAGTCTGCCCGTTCCACATACACGCGTCAAAATTAACATGTTTGCGGAAGCAACTCTCACGATTGACTCTCCTTGCCCAAGCCTAACTAGACAGGTATTAGCGCAAATATGCCTTGTGGAAAGATGTTCTATAGCATTCCACGGTCTATTCGTGTTTGTTGAAGTTCAATATGGCTATGCTAATGTCACGCATGTTCACGACGCCGTCGCAGTTCACATCGACGTTCGGGTTCCAGCTTGACGAGCCAGGCCTAGTGTTGAAGAGCAAGATCAAGTAGCTGATGTCTCGCATGTTGACTGTCCCGTCATAGACACCTTTGATTGCGCCTGAAATGTCTCCTGGAACGCCTAAATGAACAGGAATGGCGTAAGAGCAGTTGTTGTCTGCGGTGTTTATTTCGCCCGGAACTGGTTCAGCACAAACGCTTAAAGTGTAATTGCCATAACCAAAACTGGTGGTGTTCCAGCTGAAACTGGGTCTTGCTGAGGTTCCGTTGGACAAGCCAAAGATCATTTGCGTTCCCACGACCGTCGTGTTGGCACAGACCCAGACATTGAAGTCTTCAGTCAAGTCACCATTGTTAACAACGGTTGCGTTTATGGGCAAAACAAAGCCCCGTCCAGCAACAGTCTTGGAAGGCACAACATTGTCTGCCGCTATGTCGTGAACACCTCGTGCAAGAATGATTGGTGTGTCAGAAAGAAACGTCACGTTCTGGGTAGCAAACAGTTCTTCTTTGACAGCTACAAGCCTAAACGCATCCGTATAATTTTCGTCAGTGAAAGTAAGGCTAAAGTTAGCTTCTCCTAAGCTGTCGGTTGTTCCATTCCAGACAAGCTCATCGTTCTTGTCAAACAAAGTCAATGTAGCGTTTCCCATAACATCGCCATTGATTCCTCTTGTGATGACATCATAATCTCGCTCTATGCTGTTGTTGGGATAATGGGGTGGCAGGGTTGATGAGGGGACCCAATAAATCGTTGTATCCATTGGGAAAGTGGCATTGCCATGTATGTGACATTTAGCTCCTTGAACAATAATACTGGTCAAGGCAGTAGCATCAAAGAACAAAGTACCAAGAAAGAGGTTCATGTACAACAGATAGATAGTGCTGTTGTAAATTGAAACGTCAGGATCAAAAAGCAAATATAACCTAATGGTAGAGTTGCTTACAATCACCTTCAATCTGAGTCCCAAGATATTTGTTGTCACTGCCTCAACCAACCATCCTTTGGTTATCCATACATCTTGCAATGTTAGATCAAAACCTGTACCCTCAACTGTTGCATTTAATGTGATCTTCCAGAATTGGTAGTATCCCGGGTTTAAGTTCTGTAAGTTAGCTTTCGAATAGAAATACGTGCCGTATGGAGAGAAATTGAGCCACGGTTCTGCGACTGTGCAGTTATATGCCGCTACAGTAGCTCCACCAGTAACTCCTAGTCGACTAATTACTGTCGAGTTGTAGATGTTTACCGTGCAATGCACCAAGGCAAGTATTTCGCTAACGATTGAATTGTGTATCGATATTGAAGATGACCCGTAACCATTCATGTCGTAGATTTTCGAATCATCCATCTCTATCTGTGAGTTATCGCTAAGTATGAAAGTACCTACTAGAAGAGACTGTCCTTCGGGTTGAGTTGTTGTTAAACTTATCTTTGCATGAGAAAAATCGTTGAGATATATCCCGAAATTTGTTTGTGAAGTAAGACATGCATTTTTGGCCTCTAAAATGCCTGAGATAGTCACTCGAATATTAAATTGAAACGCATCTGTTTGATTCAGCCACAAAGTTGCATTCTGAACGACCAGTTTGGCATAGTCTTCCACATATATGTTGCCTGTCTGTATGAAAGAGCAATTTTCGATGACAAACGTTTGTGCTCCATCAATGATTAAGTCACCGTTGTGGAATATTTCTATCCAGTATCCTGCATTTTTCCAGGCGGTTATTCCGCCAACCATGTTGTAAACCTTTGAAAAACCGTTATCAACAAGTGTCTGACTTGCGGTCGCACTTCTTCCGCCAGTTGCACAGTAAACAAGAATCTCCTTATCTTTGTCCAGCTCGCCTAACCTGCCTGAAAGCTCTGAAACAGGAATCAGTGTCGCGTTGTAGATGTGTCCAGCATTATATTCTGACGGAGATCCAACATCTAGAATAACAAGGTCAGGGTTAGAGTCTATCATTTGTTTGGCTTGTGAGACGTCTACGTTAACGTAACCGTTTACGGCAGACGAAGAGGAGATCAACAAGCAGGCAAACAGCAAGGTAAGCATCATTCCAGAAAAAGCTTTTCTGAACAAGCCTCCAATCTCCTGCATCTAAATGGTTGTACGAAGAAAATAATGCTTGTGGAACGGTCTTCTATAGCTATCAACTTGTATGATGAAAAAGAACGTATCAAATGCAACATAAGGTATCTTGATCGTTTGAGCTTACATTATTTCCTTCGTTTCTTGCGTCTGATTGCTGTAAGGACGACTGCAAGCATCGTCACTATTGTGAAATAGAAAGACGAGGGCAATGCTGTGTTGTGTCCCTTAAAGCTCGCTAGAGAAACGGAGTAGCCTCCTACTGGTGTTGAAATGATGAGCACTCTCTTTGTTATCGTGTCGGTTTCTGGTGTAGCTCCGCTCGCCTTGACGGTTAAACTTGGGTAGTATATTCCTGAGCTGCCAAACGCGTGGTATATTATTGGCGTGGTTGTGTCAGTTTTGTTTCCATCTCCAAAGTCCCAACTGTATTTGGTAACTGGCATTTGGTTCGTGCCATTCCATCCAGGCTGTGAAGTCATAGCGTCAAAGGTTACGAGTTGCCCAACATTTGCAGTTTCAGGACTTACCGTGAAGTCTGCTTTTGGGCCGTGTGGTGTTGTGGTCGGTGAACCAAAATCAACTATGAGGAAGTCTTCACTTCCCGCCCCAATAGAGTTTGTGGAGCCTGCGACAATAAAGTCACCTGTAGTTGTGCTCACCATCGAGTATGCTTTTTCGTCGCCCGAATAATCAAAAGAATCTGTCCATTTTGGGTTTTCTACTGAATCCATTTTTTGCAACCATATCCCATAACCCGATCCACTCGAGAGTTTGCCGTACCCTGCCAACACGTAGCCTCCATCACTTGTTTTGATTACTGCTGTTGCGCACCCTTCGTTAGTGTCGGGCTTTTTTTCAGAACCCGCGCTCTGATTTCCAGAGGAATCTACCCGCACAATGTATGGATAGTCCCGATACGCGAGGATGGACCAATCCCATTCTGAAGTATAACCAGCGAGCAGGAGGCTTCCATCATTTCCTCGTGTCAAGGAGTATGCTTCGGTACCTCCGTACTTGTAGTTGCTGCTGTCCCTGATTGGACCCCACACCAAATTCCCATTTCCGTCAATCTTCCAAAGCGTCATTCCTCCATCTCCCGCAGGATACGCATATAACCAACTAGTTACCCAGCCTCCTGCAAGGAAATATCCACCGTCGCCCGAATAAATAATACTCTCGATTGTGCTTTCCCATGGCAGGAATCCATATTCTTCACCATAAATGTGGCCGTTAGTTATGTTTCCTGAGGTATCTGTTACAACCCAAAAGGCTGCAACAAAAAGTACTAAGGACGTAGTAGTAGATTGATATTGTCCACCTAACACAAATCCACCGCTTGGTCTTTCTATTATGCAGTGCGCGCCAGCTTGCCCATTGATTCCGATAAGATCCGTGTAAGCCTGTTCCCAAACTACATTTCCGCTGGAGTCGGTCTTTACGAGCCATGGGACACCTTTTGGCACCGAGCCTACAAGTATAGGCACGGGCCTGACACTCGATCCCGCAAGTGCGTAACCGCCATCGCTGGTCTGTATCACACTCCAGATCACGCTTTCATATGGATCGCCATAGGTCTTGTTCCACATCATTTGGCCGCTAGCGTCGGTTTTTACGAGCCATCCACGGTAGCCCGGGAGACCGAATGAATTTGTCCAGCCTGCTATTGCATATCCGCCGTCGCTGGTTCTGATTATGCAATGCGCCTCATCATCGCCAGTCCCGCCGTAGACCCTGGACCATAAATAGGACGAATCCTGTGAAAATCCGACCCGAACGACTCCTGCTAGTAGACCTGTGCATAATACAAGGCTCAAAAATATCGATAATAACGGCTCTTTATCCATTCTCCCTTCCCCTTATCGCAATCAAGAAATAGATGGTTCCACCAATTAATACTTGTGGAATGCTCTTCTATCACCCTCAGATTGAATGAAGGAATCAGAAAAAGCGATTATTCATGTTTGTTGAAGTTTAAAATGGCTGTGCTAATGTCACGCATGTTGACTGTTGCATCATTGTTGATGTCTGCGTTTGGATTCCAGGTGGCTGAATCTGGCTTGCTGTTGAAACGGATTATGAGGTAGCTGACGTCTCGCATATCACATTTTCCATCATAGACGCCTTGTGTCGGGCCTGAAATGTCTCCTGGAACACCGACGTGAACTGTCCATGTGACGTTGTTGTCTGCCACATAAGTTTCATTTAGAACTGGTTCTGCGCATACATTTATTGTCCAGTTGCCGTAGGCGAGGCCAGTGGTGTTCCATGTGAACGTTATGGTTGTGGAAGTGCCGGTTTCCAGCATAACAGGTTGCGTCTCGACCTTGATGTTGTTGACGTAAACGGTGACATTGCAGGTTTCAGGGTAATCGCCTTGGTTCGCTGCTGTTAGGCTCACGTCTAAGCAATAACCCAGACCAACAACAGTCTTAGGCGAAACGTTCATGGCTATGTCGTGGTGCATGCAAGCCGACAAAGCGGCAACACAACCCCCATTTGTCCCAAAAACCACATCGGAGACACCATCACCTGTAAGGTCGGCAAGCTTCAGGTCGAAGATGTTCATATCGATCCCTGCTGAAAAATTCCAAATTGGCTCCCCTGTATCGTTCCTGAAAGCTGATATTCGCGCATGTTGAATGGGGACAGACGTATCGCTGTAAAAGTCAACGCCTGCGATTACTTCATTAACGGAATCTCCATCCACATCACCTACGGCAACACTGCGCACCGAGGATCCAGCATGATAGTCCTCCAATGAAGTACCATTTCCGTTCAGACTGTACAGAAAATATCCTTTGGGGTCATCGATACAAGTCCTTATCACCTCGTCCCCTGGATTTCCATCAATGTCTCCCACAGCTACTTTGACTGCTCCGTAAACATTTCCAGTATCGTAAGACCAAAGCAGTGATCCGTCAGCTTTTATGGCGTACACGTGTCCATCATAACATCCGGCTACGATGGTTTTTCTGCCGTTTCCATAGAAATCAGCTACGGCAACACTTCTAACAACCCAATTGGGCGGTAATGTGAAATATTCGAAAAGCAGTGATCCATTGCTTCTGATCGCGCACACGCTACCTGCTGTTCCTGATATTACTTCGTTTTTTCCATCACCGTCAATGTCCGCGATTTGAATGGGTGTATACATAAACACCTGAAAATAGCTCGGACGCTGGTATCTCCAAAGAACTGTTCCGTCTGCTCTAAGAGCAATGATTGCTCCAGTCGAAGTCGGAGACTCACATCCGAAAACCACTTCAAGTTTGGAATCTCCATCTACATCCCCGATGCAGACTCCCGAAGCATCAACACAATTCGGGCTATTGTAACTCCATAAAACTTTTCCATCGTTCCTCACTGCATATAATGTAGCATTTGAGGTTCCTACAGCAACATCATCAAGGCCATCTCCGTTGAGGTCTCCTGTAGCTACGCTCCTAGCATCACCGTCTACACCAAGCTTCCAGAATTCGGTTCCGTTCTTGAACATAGCATATACTTCGGCTCCATTGATGCATCCTACTACTATCGCTACGCCGTCTCCTGTCAGATTACCTGAGGCAATAGAATAGACCCAGTTATTCGCGCTAGCATTTTGCATCTGGAACTTCCATAATAACCTCGGCTCAGTCGCTCCAACAGCGTAGACACGGAACGTTGGAAATGCCAAGGTTCCAGCAAAGACTAGGACAAGAACAAGTGCAGGAGCTTTCCAGTGCATCCGCGTTCTCCTTTCCCCATAGCTATGTTTTGCATGAACGAATTAAAAGCTTGCCCAAATGTATGAAAAGAGAGGCTATTCTTGTTGGTTGAAGTGGAGTATCGCTATCGTTATGTCTCGCATGTTTATGACATTGTCATTATTGATGTCGCAGTTGGGCAGCCATTTTCGATCGCCCACTCCAGGTTTGCCGTTGAAATGTATGATTATCCAGCTTATGTCTCGCATACCGCATTTCCCATCTGGCTCTCCTTGAGTAGGTCCTGAGACGTCACCTGGAACACCAACATGAACAGCGACATCGCAAGTGAAGTTGTTGTCTGTGGCATCTGCTTCATTTGGAACTATATCTGCCACTGCATCTATGGTGTAGTTGCCATACGCAGAGCCAGTAGTGTTCCAAGTGAAAGTCATGGTTGTGGAAGTGTCGTTTTCCAAAGTAACGGGCTGCATCTCGACCTTGGTGTTATTAGCATAAACAGTAACATTGAAGGTTTCAGTGAAATTGCCTCGATTGAGAGGTGTGACGTTCATGTGCACGGGGAATCCTTGTCCCACAACGGTTTTCAAGGGCATAGCGTTTGTTATGGCGTCATCGTGAAGACCAAGTTCAACGATGACAGGCGTATCGCTCAGAAAAGTAACGTTCTGTGTGCCAGACAGGTTTCCTTTGACTGCTTCAAGCCTCAGGGTGTCCGTGTAATTGCTGTCTGTAAAAGTCAAGTTGAAGTTGGTACCGCTAGAGCTGTCAGCAGTTCCAACCCAAACGAGTGTATTGTTCTGATCTAGCAAGGTCAGTTCCACATTTCCCATAGGATTTCCACTGATGTCTGTTGTAATGATGCTGTAGTTTCTGGTGACGTTAGATTGTATCCATTCACCGTCCTTCTCTAATTGGGCAACATTGCCAAGCATGTAAAACCCTGATTCAAGAATCTGGCCCAGGACAACATTGGATTGATTGAAGTACACCGTTCCCGAGAACCAGCCCGTCCAAAAGGACTCGATGTTCGAGTTCGTTATTGAAATGCTGGAACTCCCAGAAGCATAGACACCGGCTTCCGCGCCACGTACTTCAATTATTGAATCGAAGAAATGAAAGATCCAAAGGGCTACGCTAGTGTTTTCTAGAGTAATATACCCGTTGCTCCAGGTTTCATAAAAGCCCGATCTCAGTCCATTGATTTTGGTAGTCGTCTCTCGAAACCTGAGTCGCATCATATCTATTGAAGAGTTGGAGACGACAACCATTGCATCATAATCCATTTCTAACACCCAACCCCCCACGGATGTGTTCAGCAATACCAAGTCATAATCAACATCTTGAACAGTCTGGTTCTGACGCAAATTCCAGAAGTCGAAATAGCCAGGTTTGAGCCCGCCCAAATTGCCGACTTGCTTGGTCTCAAAACATAGCGTAGTCAGCAGGAAGCTAGAATTGAGAACGAGAGTTTTGGAGTCTCCAGTAAGACCTAGTTCTGCATCGCTGCTGCAGTTGTTGCTAGTAATGCTAGATCTTTCCTCCCCTTTTACAGCCGTCCCTTCGAGAAAAGAACCGTTGATACTTGCTTGCGAGTCTCCGAAACACCCGAGCCAGCCATTGTGCACTATTGAATTTGTCATTTCTAATGTAGCCCAGTGGTCAACTATGAGACATCCAATGATGGGGTGAAACAGTCGGGACATGTTCAAGGCTACGTTACGAATTATGAGTTTTGCATAGTCACTAACATAGATGTTACCAGTTTGCATGTATGTGCAGTTTTCAATGACAAAATTCTGAGTGCCATTGATAATAAGGTCTCCTTCATGAGTTGTGACATTTTCATACATCGAAAGGAATGAACCGCTCTGTGCCTTCGTACTCTTGGCAGTTCTTGCAGCGTTTTGAGGAGTGAGAGCCAACAGTGACATTCCAATCAGAAGCACAGCAAGAACAGTTCTGATATTCAAGTCTCCGATCTCCTGCATCTAATAGGTTACACCATGGAAATAATGCTTATGGAGACATCTTCTATGACTGGCACTGGTTGACAGAAAAGAGGGAGAATATTGTTTACAGGTGTTTCTTGAGCAAGCGATGCGATCCAGCTGCTGCAAACGCTATTGCAAGGAACACCAAAGCAATCCACGGAGTCACAAGTTGAACTGGGTCTATGGGTGCCCATTCTCCTCCGACTGGTGGGGTAATTGGGGCATACACTCCTGTCCATGTAGTGCCATGAAGATAGATTGTCTTAGTTCTGCTTGTATCTCCGTCTTCAAGCCATTTGGACCACTTGTATCCAAGATAGGTCTGTGGCATTTCCAGAGTGTAGTAGCCTTCAGGCAGCGACTCGACATATGGTGTTGTCTTAGATGCTGAGTTGACGGTAAAGGTTATTCCAGATGTGGGTGTGGAAGTAACAGTCAATTGATAGTTGGTGCTTATGACGATTCTTGCACGCCAGATATTCGTCGTCCCTGACCAACGTGATCCAAAAGCGACATAGTGACCATCCGGCGACCAGTCAAATGGATAGTCTGTCATACTATCACTTGTTTGTTGCGCGACAAAGTTCCCATTGGCATCTATTAAGAAGAGATCGCGATAGATTGGGTTCTGGCCTGTTCCGATTTCCCCTATAGAGAATAGAATGTATTTTCCGTCTGGACTGAACACGGGTTCTGCGGCTGGGATGGTTGTGGTGAATAGATGAGTCGTTTCATAGGGTGGAGAAGTGCTGACGAGCCATATTCCATCGCTTTGAGGGTAGACTAACTTTGTGTCATCTGGTGACCAATACGGGAGTAAATACGGGTATGCGCAAGAGAGAACAGTGATTTCATCCGTGCCGTCTGCGTTCATTATGTGTATCTCATTGATGTTTGAGCCGGCTCCTCCATAGTAGAAAGCCAGCTTTGTCCCATCATTTGACCATCTCGGCGTCAGACGGCAAAGTCCCGTCGAAGTTATCTGCTGAATGTTAGTTCCATCTGCATTCATGATCATAATGTCGGAGATGCCCCATCCTCTAAGTCCGTAGCGTGTAAATGCGATTTTCTTTCCGTCAGGAGAGTAATCACCGCTCTCATCCACCACGTTTCCGAACGTCAGCTGTGTTTTGCCACTTCCGTCAGGATTCATGGTCCATATATGTCTGTACCACGTACTACTATCGAATGCAAAGTATGCTATTTTCGAACCATCTGGAGCCCAGAATGGCTCTCGATCTCGAAAAGGATTTGTAGTAAGTTGGACGAAATCCGTGAGATACGCCGAATCAGCCTTGGCTTTCGGTGCAAACATCGAAAACATTGAAAGACATAATAGACTTACCATTGCTACCGAGAATACTCTCCTCATTTTCCCTTTCTCCCGAGCATGAATGTTATAGCATTCGACTTTCTAGATATATATGATTTGTGAAACACTTCTCTATCGGGACAACGCAAACAAAACCAACATATTTCATATCAAAAACAACAATATATTGGACAAGAACGGAATAACGCCTGCTTCAGAGGACGATTGGAACAGTGTGTCCGAAGTCGCCAGAATCAGATGAGTCAATCAGTAGCAAACAGACGTGAAGTGTTTCAAGAGAAAAAAGGGGGTTGTGCGGGAGACTTCTCCATTACGAAACGTTTTAAGCAAAAGTAATTCTTTTTCTTATCACTGCCAAGCGCTTGGTTTGACCGCATATAGGATCTTTCTCTTTCGTTACTATTTCTGCGCTCTCCTCTAGACCTATACAGTCGTTGAGCCAAGCATAGACTATAAAAGACTCGGGAGCGTCGGCCAGAGTGTGACTGGACATTTGTGACGGTAATTCCTCCCCTCAATCTGGCTTTCCTGAGTGCCGCTGCGAGTATGCTGCCTTTGGCCTTGATCCCGATAGGTTGACCTTTTCGGTTTGAAACGGCCAGGAATACAAGTTTACATATGAATATCCGAGAGACGCTAAGCTTTGGTCGGCCAACACTTCCTTCAAGCTTTTGCGAACTCATGAAAACAGAACAGTCTTGACGAACCTGACCAAATCTAGCCCCGACAATGGATGTTCTGATTAAGCTTATTACGTCTCTTTCCATGATAATCTTGCAGCTTGCGCAAGTGGTTTTTGTCTATGAAGCAATTCCGGGTCATTAAACCAGAAATTCGTGTTTTGGGAGTCGATGATGGGGCCTTTGTTCCTCATTCAAAGGGTTTTGCACCAATCATCGGTGTTA